>Ga0194123_10006287_pt1 | contig 12337 bp, 13 predicted proteins | sample TA2MahsurfametaG_5_FD_155479 | JGI IMG/M metagenome (GOLD analysis project Ga0194123, IMG submission 155479) | Freshwater microbial communities from Lake Tanganyika, Tanzania - TA2015023 Mahale A surface | ecosystem: Environmental > Aquatic > Freshwater > Lake | place: Tanzania: Lake Tanganyika... | reverse complement strand
GAGTTCTACCGCCTGCTTTAATTCTTCCGCCACCCCCGGCTTTCCTCCACAAAAAAAATGAGCCACTCCCAACTTGGAAGTAGCTTGTAGTATGGCGGCAAAAAAATCAGGACCGTAGCAACGATCCATGGTGGGATGTCCCTTTAATCGGCCCCACCACACCAAGGGCATACCGTCAGGGAGGTTCCAATAGAAGGAAGAGAGAACACTTTTAAAAGAGAAGTCTTTCTTGGCTTCTACCAGACCATGGGCTCCGGTGGCACTGATACAACGAACTGGTTCCTCAGCGTTTGTAGACGAATCTAAGCTTGAAACAATTGCTTGAACTGCCTTAGACAGATCACGCTCATAGATGGGGATGTGGTGAAAGCGTAGCACATTCAATTAAGAGGCCATGAGGTTTTTATACCAACGGCGAAAAGCAATGAAAAGAAAAGTCAAAAAACCACCCAAGAAGAATCCACCAGCAGTATAAAATATTTTACTTTTCTGTATTTTTTTTAATGGTGAGTAAGGCATGTCAATTACAGTCAAAGTGGGTATAGCAGAGTCATTCATAAATTTGAATGTCTCCAAATTCTTCTGCGCTTCTCCGTACATAGCCAAAAGCATTTGCTCTCGAACTGCTAACTTTTTTAACTCTACCTTATCTTCCTGGAATAACAAACCAAAAGATTGATCAGTAGTTCTAGCGTAGGATGATTGTACTTTTGCTAATTCGAATTTAATACTATCAACTTTTTTTTGTAGAATTAAAACATTATTTGCAGCTGAAGTGGTCATTTGTTCTACGTAAAAATCTCGCAACTTATTAAAAACCTCTTTAGTTAAAATGATTGCAAATTCTTCATTTTCATGAGTGGCAGCCAAGGTTACTACTCCAGATTTTTTATCATATGATTTTGTAATAATTCCATCACCAGTTTTGGGTATCAACAAAGACTCTAATTGTTTTATAGCCTTCCTTTTTGAGAAACTCATATTCTCAATTGAGGAGTCTTTTGTTAAGAATTGGACATTTCTTAATAGGGAATCCTTTTCCCAAGTTTTATGAAGCTTATTAATCCGAATGAGGCTATTAGCCAAAACTTCGTTTTTATCGGAAAATTGTACTTCGGACAATAAGGCTGCTCCAACAATTCGGTCTGAACTAGCGATTTCTACGGTTCTTTCTAAAGGTGAGCCCATTGAATTTCCACCCAAAACAGATCCTAAGCCTCCAAGCATACCGGTTAAGCCAGAGCTAGAGCCCTCACTTTTAACCACAAACCTAAGTTCAGCTTTATACTTGGGGTCTGAGAAAAAACTAACAAAAAATCCAAGCAAGCAAAATAAAGAGGCAATTAGGCAAACTAACAAAATGTTCTGTCGTAGAAGCTCAAACCAGGACTGAACGATCTTAATTAGATCTTTCAGGCTGATTTCGCCATTATTTACTTGAAATTCCTTAGACTGGTCCATTATTACTATTTATCGTACAGGGGTAAAACTACTGGATAAATTGGAGAATTAAAAGTTGACCAACATGGAATCAGGAGTTATATGCACGTTTTTAGCTTTGCCGGAAACCGTAACCGCCACCCCATTGATGATGAAATTATAGGTTTCCATTTTACCCATTACCGGTAGCTTATGAAAGTCGGCAGTTGGTGCTTTTTTTGCCTGAAATTGAATTTTATCAGCTTTAGGCTTACGACCTCTTTTCTTGGGTGCTACTGAAGCCTCATCACGTTTTAATCTAGTTCTAAAATTGTATATGGTGGCAATGGAAACATTATATGTGTCTGCCAACTCTTTTGCATCTCTTCCCTCGCCCAGTAATTTGACAATCTCGGCCGCTTTCTCTTTGGACAATCTTTTTTTCTTCATAATTAGAATTTAATAGATAACTCTTATTTTTTACTGAGGAGTGAAATTAGAATAATTTATTGGAATTTTCTAAAAATCCTCGTTGAAATCAGCAATGCTCCACAAAATGAATTGTTGCCGTCTCTTGTTTCAGGCTAAAATGCATGTCCACCAGAAGACTGTGGAGGCACTTATCGCTACAAAGAAATTATTGAGATTTTAGCAGATCATTCTCATGAAGAATGTGAAAGCGTAGTAGAATGGTTAGGTCCAAAATTTGATCCTATTGAATTTAATAGATTAGCCATTGAGAAAGAGCTAGGAATTTTGGGAGCTAAAATCAAGGGTTACGAAAAAGGGTTCAAATAAACTCTTAATCCATTAAAACGCAAAAACCCACCAATTGGTGGGTCCAAACTATTTGAATACATTGCTGAGAATTAATTTTTAACTATTCTATCCCCAAACCCCTTACCAAAGACGGTAAGAAAGATGTACTTGAAATAACCAAGTGTATTTAACTCCTGAATCATCTTGGCATCGGTTTCTGCCAAGAGTTGAGGAGTGGACATGTCAATCTTGTTGATTTGTGCCAAACCAGTGATTCCTGGACGCACGGAATACACTCCATGCGAATCACGTTCATGAATCAGTTCTTCTTGATTGAACAAATTTGGACGCGGACCCACCAAACTCATGTCACCCACGAAGACATTCCACAACTGGGGGAGTTCATCCAATTTGGATTTTCGCAAGAAACTACCAATGGCTGTTATTGAGCTAGCACTGGCTAAGTTTGTCGCCACAGATGGTGCATTGACATGCATAGAACGGAACTTCATCAATCTGTAGGGTTGTTTACCCTTTCCAACTCGTTCTTGTCGAAAAATCGGAGAACCGGTATCAATATAGCCAATGATCACTAATACGATCAAGATTGGACTTAGAAAGATTAAACCAAAGAATGATAACAGAATATCGAAAATACGGGTCACTTACTTATGAATGATTGAAATGTCTTTAATAGACCTTCTCTACTTGACACTGGCAAGGGTTTACCAATTGCTGCTTTAATTTTGGCATTACTAACTACATAAGATGAAGTTAATTTATGTAATCGTTCTGAATTGAGAGGTAAATGAAGTTTATCCCCTAAGGATGCAACACCTTTTATAAACTTCTTTGAAATATTCCAAAGCTTGGCTTTTCTATTCTGAGATTGTGAAATTAACTGAATCAATTCATTGGTAGAAAGTGATTCATCATCAGCCACATTGTAAATTCCTGATGGAATATCTTCTCGCTCAATGAGTTCTTTAAAAATGAACATCAAATTATCGATACTACAAAACGAACGCTTGTTTTCAAAAGCACCAAGAGGCCAAGGAATATTCTTCGAAACTAATTTATACAATAAATTCAAATTCCCTTTGTTGCCCGGGCCGTGAATCATGCAAGGTCTCAATACATAAACTCGTTTACCCTCAGGAATTTCTTTAAAGAAAATGTATTGTTCGGCCAATAACTTACTCTTACCATAGTGAGTTACAGGGTTTGGATGGTGTTGCTCGGTTAATTCCCCCTCCACCTGATCAGTAACGGCTTTAACAGAGCTTAGCGTAATAAATACCTTGGCTTCGGATGTAAGAAAAGCTTCAAATACTTTAGTAGTAAGTTCAGTGTTGACTTGATAATATTCATATGGTGTGGAGGTATTTTTGAGATCATGAGCTTTGCCTGATAGATGAATTACAGAGCAAACTCCACCCAATTGCAGGGTTTCATTTCTACTCCAAATTCGAAAATTATGTTCTCCTAAAAATCTAAATACAGATTTACCTACAAATCCAGAGGCTCCTGTTAGAAAATATTTACTATCCGATAATGGCATCTAACATCTTTTGTTTCAAAACTTCTGGATGAAAATTCTCATTTGCGTAAGTAAAATTTCTCTGGCCAATTCTGTTGATTTCATCCCAGCTCGCTGAAAAAAAGGCCTCTATCTTCTCTGCCAATATCTGTGATTCACCATGCTGAACGCTAATGTTCCCATCCAAATTATTGATGAGATCAGCAACATGCGACTCCGATGGACCTATGTATAAAACAGGTTTGCCAATATACATCGCTCCGTATACTTTATTTGGATGAGTGTAACCAACTTGGCCATTCCCCAGAATAACTACTTGAATATCTGATGACCCTAATGAATTATGAATGTTCTCCCTAGGCTGAAAAGGAAATTGAACAATATTTGCCAGGTTATGCTTTATTTTGAATTCAGTTACATCCTTTTTTCGCACGCCGTCACCAACAAAAACAAAAAGATAACGAGATTTCTCCTTTAAAATTAATGCCGCTTCTAGTAATGTATCAAGTTGATGAACATAGGCATGATTCCCTGAATACATAATGACAACCCGGTCGCCAAAATCATTCTCGAGTCTATATGGGTTAGACATTCTAATCCTAGTGCAGGTTTTTTCCATTACAGGCCAAACAGCGATTGTTTTAACCGAATCCCTTTTTGCACCTCTCGAATACAAGTATTGTGTCATAAAACGATCTAAGGAAATAATTCCTGCAGAATTTCGAATTATATAATTCCCAAGTTCTGCAAAAAACTTAGCTGAAACAGAGCCTTCCTTTATTAAACCTGACGATATAGATAATTCAGGTTGAAGATCCATCACCCAATAATGGAATTTTATCCCTTTTATCTTTGAGACAATTACTCCGACTAATGACAAGAGAGGTGGGACAGTTGTTCCAATAATTACATCAAACTTTTTTCGCTTAACGAATAACAATTTTATTGAAATCGAAAAATAGAATGTAAAAAAGTCTAAAAGGCGAGTAAGGTTATTTCTTTTACCGAATGATGATTGCCTAAGACGTTCAATTTTGACCCCTTGATAATCCTCTGACTTACTATAGCGATGAGTTTTTTCTTCGTAAGGATAACAACTTGTATAAACAGTTACCTCATGTCCATCCTCAACTAATTTCTCGGCAAGATCAGTCAAATGCTGAGATACCGAGACTGTATCTGGATAAAATACTTGTGTAATTAATAAAATCTTCATTCTATTGTTGAAACTCCGAAATAATAGAGTTTGGTATCCGTAAGGGCCTTTAATTTGTGTTTGATTTTGGGAGCAATTTTAATTACAGAGTCTTTTATGAGTATTTGAGGAATTCCGTTCAAACAAAATTCACAATCACCTTCAAGTACCAAAAAAACTTCCTCCATCGAGTCATGTAAATGCTCTTCGATAATCTCCCCTGCAAGTAATTCCGCATAAGCGACTTGCGTAACCGAAGATATCATTTCAGAGCCTAAGAAAATAACTTTCTTTAATTGCCCAGGATGAGAACTCTTCGTAAACTCTATCTCAGAAATATTTTTAGAATCCAAAAATAGCTAATTTGAGTTTTTATCAACTTGTTCTGAAATCCATGCGTAGGTCTTTTTCATTCCTTCAATAAGTGGTAAGGAAACTTCCCAACCAATTTTCTCACGGTACAATTTATTATCTGAATTTCTACCCCTAACTCCTGTAGGACAAGTAAACCCATATTTATCAATGAAATCCTGACCTCCTAAATTGTTTATTGAAATATCTTTTTCCGAAATTTCAATTGCCATTTCTGCTAATTGATTAATATTCACCATTTCTTCCGAACCGATGTTTACAGGACCAGTGAAATCTGACTTCATTAATCTAAGTACTGCTTCTACACATTCGCTTACATAAAGAAAACTTCTAGTTTGTAAGCCATCTCCCCATACCTCTATTGAACCGCCATTTTGTTGCTCTGCAACCTTCCTGCACATTGCGGCCGGAGCCTTTTCTTTTCCATCTTTCCATGTACCCTGTGGTCCAAAGATATTATGGAATCGAGCTATTCTAACATCTAGTTTGAAGTTTCGATTAAAAGCTAAATATAGACGTTCGCTGAATAATTTTTCCCAACCGTACTCAGAATCGGGATTAGCAGGATAAGCAGATGACTCTTCACAATTTGGATTATTAGGGTCTAACTGATTATGCTCAGGATACATGCATGCCGAAGAAGAATAAAAAACTTTTTTAACGCGCTTTTTTACACATTCATGAGCAACGTTCAAATTAATCATAGCGGAACCATGCATCACATTTGCATCATTATTACCAGTAAAAATATATCCAGCTCCTCCCATATCAGCTGCAAGCTGATAAACCTCATCACATTCTTCAGAAATTACAAGATCAACTGCTTTAGGGTCAGTTAAGTCACACTTAATGAATTCATGACAAATTTCCTCATGATTAAAGTATTCATGATTTTTTATATCAGCAATTCGGACATGATTCCCTGATTCCTTTAAACGTTTAGCAAGGTGACCGCCAATAAAACCGCCACCGCCTAATACAATTATTTTTTTCATTATTTGTTATTTTTATATTTTAACTCTGTTATTTTTGATTGGATCATGAAATAATAAAATGCTTTATACGATGCAAAATACAATCCTCTCCTTCCATCTAGAAACCCTAATTTGATAAAATAAGAATATACAAAATAAACAAAAGGCGAAAGGCCGAAACTCATTATATAATATTTGATTTTTTGACGAAAATTTAACAAATGCGAATATTCTGAATTTAGATTCATAAAACGCTTTGCCTCCCAAGTTGAATAAGAATCGTGTTTTTTTATATATTTCGCTAAATCACCAAAATCACGGTGTTCAATTATACTCTTAATAGTTCCGACTTTACCATTAACAATTGGGTGCTCATGAACTTCCATATCCAAGTCACTCCAGTTGTTATCCTCAATTCTTTCATAAAGTGCTGACCCTTTTCTGAAAAATGCCAACTTTTTCATTCTATCACCAAACTTTAATTTTCTACCCATGAAATAAGTAGAGTAATTCAACCAAAAAGCCACATTAGAGGTGTTTGCAATTGTATCCTTTATTTCTGAAATAAAATTTTCACTTAGGTATTCATCAGCATCCAAAAATAAAATCCAATCATTTGAAAAAGTATGATTTAAAAGAACCCAATTACGTTTTTTTGGAAAACTTCCATTCCATACAAAATTAATTAAACGAACATCGAATTCTTTTATTATTTCCAATGTGTTATCTGTACTGCCAGAATCAACAATAATAACTTCAGAAAATTCTAGTAAACATTCTAAACATTTCCTAATATGAAGTGCTTCATTTTTGACAGGGATAATAATTGTTACAGGAATTTTATTCATCTATATTTCTGAATTTTATAAATTTCGCCGGGTTTCCACCAACTATAGTCCATGGATCAACATTTTTATATACAGAAGCAGTAGCACCAATCACTGCACCTCTACCTACAATTACCCCCATTCCAATGAAACAAGATGCACCAACCCAAGCCATATCATCAATGAATATTGGCTTAGTGACAAGTTCGAATCGATTAGAGCTTACATTATGAGATGCAGTACATAGATAAACTTTCTGGGATACAACAACTTGCTCGCCTATAATAATTTTATCAACATTATAACAATCAACTTCGGGAGACAAACAAGAAAACTTCTTCATCTCTAAATTCCATGGCATATAAATTTTAGCGGAAGAATATACTACGCATGTACTATCTACTTTAGCTCCAAAAGTTCTTAACAAAAATAAACGTATAAAATTACCACTTTTCCTTGGAAATGGCCTTGCGAACAATAACCATAAAATTGACCATATAAAACGTAAAATTCTATTACTGGTCGAAAATTTAGATTTATAATTTGATAAATTGAAATTACTCATATATAAAAGAGGGTTGTTCTCCACCATATTTAATCCACTTATAAAATTTCAAATAGTTGCTGTTTGAAACTATTTTGCTATACTTATCTTCTACTAATAAACGTCCTTTACTGCCCATAATAGCTAGTTCACTATTTTTAAGTTCTAAAATATTTTTTAATGTATTAGAGAATGTTAATTCGTTGTTGTCAATAACCCAACCACAGCATTCTATATTTAAAATTTCCCATGGTGTGTATATCGTAGTCAAGACGGGCACCCCGCAAGCGAGGGATTCAATTACAACATTACCAAAATTTTCACTATAAGATGGTAAAACAAATAATTCAGCACTACAAATTGCTTCATTCTTTTCGTATCCATATTTTGGACCAGTAAATCTAACTTTATCTTCTAAGGAAAGTGATTTTAATTGGTTCTTTAGCTTATCTATATAGTCTACTTCTCCATCACCAACAATGTCAACCTCCAAATTATCAATCAAGGAAACATCTAACTTTGCTAATGAATCGAATAAAACTTCTAACCCTTTTTTGACATGGATTCGAGAAAGAAAAATGATTTTCCGTTTAGTCCCTACCTTTGTCCAATCCTTTAATTTATAATTATCAACATTAATTGAATTAGGCAAGATTGCGGATAAACTATCAACTCCAACTTTTCGAATACTACTATACTCCATAGAAGAGGTAACAACGACATAATTTGATCGATTTAATAAAAATCGCTGAACTAAATTTAATACAATGAATTTAAAGAAGCGATTTTGAGCTAACGACCACGGCTCTAGCATCCCATGAGGAGAAATGATCACCTTAGAATTTGAAATCAATGCAAATAAACCATACAAAATAAGTTTGAACTCCCATAAACCATGAATATAAATAATATCAAAATTATTTAGATTTCGATGAAAATTCTTATTAAAAAAATCTTTTAACCGAGCCCTATTAATATATTTTATAAGACCTTTGTCAATGTTATCAAATGAACTAGTTTCTAAGTAGATTAGCTCATTACTAATATCGGATGATTGATGGTTTAAATGTTCTAAGACAGTATAAGATGTCCCTCCTTTACTTAGATCAATAGAAGAAATTACGTGTAAAACTTTAATCATTAATTTGATATTAAATAGAAGATGAGCGTCTATATGATTTTAATGAATATTCTTTAATAGGTAACCCTTTTAAACGAATAGTATTCAAAACTGATATAAAAAAGGAACCATCGAACAATCGAAGTATTCTTTGACAAAAAATTCTAATGGGCAATAAATTATCATCACAATAACGCATTTTAATGATTTTTTTTTCTAAATCCATCTTAACTATTTTTTTTCCAGAATGAGTCGAAGATGTTTTAGATTGATTATGAATTCGAAATCCCCAAATATAACTATCTAATCTATCATACTTGTAGCCAAAAAGTCTGAATCTAATCCACAAATCAGTATCCATAGAGTAATGTAATGTTTCATCAAACCATCCAACTTCTTCAAGAAGATTTCTACGGAAAATACATGAAGGACCAAAAACAGGTATAAAACATCCTCCATTAGTGAAATAAGACCATTTAGAACCACTAGCACAATTAATAATCATTCCATTAATATCAAAAAAAATTGTATTCCCAGCTATCCAATTAGAATTAGGATAATTTATTAAGTGCTCTGAAACTAGTGATAGCGAACCAGGAAGAAGAATATCATCAGCATTTACCCACAAAAAAAAATCGCCATTAGCCATTCTAAATCCCTTGTTAAAGGCCTCAGATTGTCCACTATCTGGTTCAGAAATCCACCAATCTATTGAATTTTCGAATTCTAAAATAATATCAATACTATTATCAGAACTTGCAGCATCTATTACTAATAGTTCATAATTATCGAAATTCTGTGTTAAAATTGATTTGATACAATCTCGAAGGAATGCTCCGTAATTATAATTCACTATTAAAATAGAGAAAAGTGGCTGTTTCGACATTTTACTAAATTTGATTTAAATTTTACTGGTTTTATTAGTTCTACTCAAACAGACTATAATTACAGCAGCAAAAAAGGGAAAAGTTGTTCGAAGCAGCCCAAATGGAGAGAAAAGCATTGACCAAATCATATCACTTATCAAATAAGTATACAAGGGAAATAAAAAGTCATTTTGAGAAAAATAGTTCATTCTGGAAAAATAAATTTTGAAAAAATGAATTAATAGAAATAATAATGAAAAAAATCCGAAAATACCAGAATACAAAAAACCACCAAATAAAAGAGAATGGGATGGAATAAAATCATACTCTTCAGTACTTTCATGTCCATTTAATTCTGCGAGAGCTAAATTAAAAAATCCGCCTTTATCTTTGGCCCAAGACCCGTAACCAAGTAATGGCTTCTCTAATGCAGCGTCAAAAGCAATAAACACTTCTCCTCTGCCTAACTTAAGCAATTCATATGGACTGAAAGAATTATTGAGCTTATTGAATTGTTGAACCGAATTAGATCCAATAATAATTCCACTTTCAATACTTTTAATGTAAATAGTAAATGTAAAATAAGAAAAGATGAATGAGCATAAAGTAAAAAACAACAACTTAAAGCCCCTCAGTTTAAAATAAGTCATTAATAAAATTAATGTCGCAACTAAGAAAATAATTCCATTTGATCTGCCATCAAAATAAAAGGAAAATATTGCATAAAATAAAAACAATACAATTGTAACGAATTTAAGATTATTTTTTGTAAAATAGATTGAAAATAATAGAATTGTAGGATTCAAAAATCCTATGATTTTTGTCTTAAATAAGTTTGGATTACCATCGAACACAAAACTGGTACTACTATTAAAAATATTAAGAACAATAACAGTACATAAAAAAAATATGATATTTGATCTAGAAGTCGCAAACAATTTAACCAAAATTACAGTTGAAATTAAACAAAAAATAATCACGGACCATCCCCTAGAAAAATCTTTGAATAAAACTTCGTTATAAATATCGCTGAATATTTGAACCAACAAATAGAAAAACAAACACTTAAACATGAATGCTAAACTTGAAAATTTTTTGAATACTTCCTTGACGTTAATAAATAATACTATCCCAAAAGAAACAAGCTCACTAATTGTAATCCTTCCTATAAAATCAAAATAAAAAAATGACCCAATAGCTAATATAATTGTAAAAAAAGTAGATGACTTTATCAAAATATGAGATGCTTAGAGAAAAATAAAAATTAAACTATTCATTTCTTATTTATTTCCCTTCGGTATAGGTTAATTAAATTATCTGAATACTTCTCCCAATTATGATTTTTACCTATTTCAAGGGCTGCATTTTTCCCTATTCGCTCTCTTATTTCCTCGTTTTTCATTAAAAGTATAATTGCTCTAGCCAATTCGAATGGGGAATCATCTTCTATAATTATTCCACTTTCGCCATCAACTATAGGAGCTCCACTTTGAAATGTTGCAATAACAGGAAGACCAGCACCCATTGCCTCTTTCAATGATTGAGCGGAACCTTCACAATAAGAAGGGAATACATAAATATCCGATTTAATAAAAAAATTTACTAATAAATCTTGAGGAATATGACCAACCAGCTCCAGAACACCAGAATTTACTAAATTTTCGGGGAAGATAATAGGCTCGGATAATTGACCTACTAAAATAAATTTAAATCTAACGTTTTTCTCCATAAGGATTAACGCTGCTTCAATTATTACTTCAATCCCTTTCCATTTCTTTATGTTACCCGTGAATAAAACCACTAATTCGTTACCGATTTTATAGGTAGTCTTCACCCCATGAAAATCACTGCGTATGCCTAAGTTTAAAACTTCAATCTTAGAATCAGGAAACCCATGTTTAATAAAAGTACTTTTTACATAATTTGAATTTACTAAAAGTATATCTGCATTATTACAATCATCAATGACATACTTCCACAAACCGAAATTCGGATTAACAGGTATTTCAGAAATTGAATATACTTTCTTTAATTGACTAACAATTTCCAAAGGATGAGCAGCGCTATGATCAACAATAACAACTAAACCCCTTGATTTCGCCAATCTAATCACACCAGCGACGCCTGCGCCACTTCTTATATGCAGTAAATCAGCATTTTTTATGTATTTCCGAGTTAAGAAGCCATGAAAATACCAGCCAAGAGCTGTTGCATAATTATTTGGAATTAAACTAATGCTTGACAAGACAAATAAAAAGCTATTAAAAAATTCTGAAACCCAAATACTAATAAAATTATCAGCTACTAATGAATTATTATTACGACGTCTTAATCCATAAGATAAATTTTTTCTACCAAGAAATAAACCCAAAAAATTAATAATTTCATTAGGGAACCACTTAGGCACAACCCATCCAGTAATTACTTTAATGTCTATATCTTTATTTTTCAATGAACTAGCTGTATCAATAAGATGAAGTCGTCCAAGTCCTGTAGATATTATAATTTTCACGAATTTCTTATTTTAATTAAACCAGATTTAAATATTTTTCTAAGTTCAGAAATAATTAATGCTGTGCTGAACATATGATTAATATAAAAATAAATACCTAGTTTCAAATACTTAATTACAGAAGATGTAACAACAAATAACATAATTATATCAACAAAAATAAACGTGTAGGAAACTAATTCGATTGAAGATTTAAAAATTACAAGAAT
>Ga0194123_10006285_pt1 | contig 12339 bp, 13 predicted proteins | sample TA2MahsurfametaG_5_FD_155479 | JGI IMG/M metagenome (GOLD analysis project Ga0194123, IMG submission 155479) | Freshwater microbial communities from Lake Tanganyika, Tanzania - TA2015023 Mahale A surface | ecosystem: Environmental > Aquatic > Freshwater > Lake | place: Tanzania: Lake Tanganyika... | reverse complement strand
TGATGCATTATTCAGTTTGAAGGACTTCTGTGTAGATAAAACGCTTCAGCGCCGTCTTGGCACGACATCTCCAATGTTTATCACTGGGAGTTGTCCCCATCGCAAAGGAGCGTGTGCCTGATGGATAACGACCTTTGATCTTAAGGTGACCACGATTATTAGTCGTGGTCACCTCCCCATCAACGGTATATGGACGAAGCGTATTAACTACTTCCGCGAGGAATCCTTTAACCTCCTTATTCAAGGAGAAGGAAGAGTCGCCCAACTGTCAACCACACGCCCAGGACAAGAGTCCATAATCTTAAGTCTGAGATATGCATCAAAGTGGTTTGCGAGCAAGTTCGCAAGGTACTTATCTTCGCCATCCTCAATTAAATCAGGATCATAGTCATATCGCTTCAACTTATTAACCGCAAAGTCGATAGCAAAGGTCCTAAATGAAGGATCCAAAGAATCAAACCATTGGTTTACAAAGTCGTTATCAACAGTAAAATCTATAAGCGCATCATGCGACTCCATATGTGCCTCCAGGGCGTGTGGTAAATATGCTCTAAAGTCGAGCAGACTAAGGGTTTATCGACGTTTTATCGTCTAACAAGAATAACTTGGTCTCCATGGCATCAAAACCCTGAAGCACTCGCACCTTGTGAGTAGAGTATAACCCCTATTCAATTATCTGTCAACTTACTCTATAGTCGTCTTGTGACACATTCAGGCAGGCATTGCTCGGACCATGTCGGATTCAGAGGAATTGGATGCGTTCTACTTCGCCTTCGGAATGCTCAGGCAAGCAATTTGGAGCGTATATCCACAACTAAAGAGAGACATGCTTCAAGGGCGTTGGATGTCCGCAGACGAGAGACCTAGCGAACCATAACTGGAGTGAAACTAGACAGACTTGAGTCATTGCAGACTAAATGCATTTTTAAATCAAAGTCTGCTCTCATTCTGCAGTCTTAGATGTCACACTCACAGCAAAGCGATTCCCAAAACAAGCAGATTGCTATATAATAACTGTAGACAGCAAAACCGTAGATAGCGAAATTCAGAAGACATTCAAATCACGAAGAACACATGGCAGAGGTCATGTGCAAATCAGATTTGTCCATACGGATTTGCTGGGGGAGTCCAATTCCCAGAGGGATAAGGACTAAGAATTCATAAGGATTCAAAAGTTCGCCAAGACCCAGAGTTCCCAGAGATCCATAAGGACTCAAAACAATAAGAACTCAGAGTTCATAAAGATCCGGAAGTCACAAGAACCAATAAAAACACAACTCATAACCAAGATGAATAAAAGAACAATACGTTGCGAACGACGTGAGCAACCATCACGAGCGAAGCAAGTGATGGAGTCAGGAACCTATAAAAACCGAATGGATCTCAGAGAACTGAGGGGTGTTCAGTCAGCAGTGGAGATCCATAAGGCAATCATTGAATACCAGTTCCAGGAGGTATTCCAACCCCACTGGTTCGGCAGTATCCAATGGCAACCCTTCATCACTGATTACACAGTGGCACAGAAGGAAGCAGGACACTTCCGCAATAAGTTCTTATGTGCTCTCTTGGATACAAAACCAACCAAGATACCTAATCCTCCAGAACGTCCAAGAATGATCTGGTTCCATGAGAAGGCACCAGTCCTCATCAATCCCAAAGACACCAAGAATCCAAAATACAAAATTGCCTATCATTCCCACTTCCATCTTGGCGAATGCCCAAGACCCTATGACTCCCTGATTCAACTGGATTGGTTAATCAGGAATAAGGTTGGCAAGGGGTTCCATCGGTTATCCACCAACAACTCCAAAGAGAACAAAGGGTTCGTTCTTAAACCATGGGTGAGAGAACATCATGCCCATTACAACCTCAAGGACTATTACCACTTCAAGCACCACCAGGATTCGGATTTGGTTCTTGATATCAGCAGGAACTCAGACCTTGAGTTCTCTAGAGACTAAATAGTAACAAGATATCTTTTGAGCATATGAGGACAATAAATCCAGACAGCAAATCCATCAACATCTTCTTTGGTCAAAAGCACCAGGAGACCTTTGATGAGTTTGAATCACTTGCTCAGTCCTTGAGGCGCTCAAGGACTGGAACTCTTCACTTCCTTCTATCCCACTACAAGTGGTATGAGAAGTACAAGAAGATGGTGGTGTGACGATGGCAAAATCAATCCTATTCAATACCGTGGAATTTGCGATGCTGCAGGAACTGGCAAAGCGACAGAGAATGAAACCTGACCAATACCTCAAGAAAGTGGTTCAAGAGGAATATGGGAAACTCAAATAAATCCCACCTGCTTGCCAAGATCGGATTCCTAGAAGACCAACTGGAATCACGTCCTGGAGACCTGTCAACAGATCGAATCGGAGTATGAGTGCCCTGAATTCAGCAGTCGGCAATCCAGAGGGCAGTGTGCGGCGTTCAGCAGGGCAGGAACGCCGATTAAAAAAGGGTCGGGAACCTAACCTACAAAGTCTTGCTTTTGCGTGAGAAAAAATCCGTGCGACCAATGTCCCTAGGAAGATTTGACTGCTTCGTTGAGGAATCCGATCAAAACCTGGAAGACCTGCTTAAACGCTTCCTGAGGTCACGCTGATGCCTGCTGATGCCGTGATTGATGGTTGCCAGGCAAATGGCAGTCATGGCACCGATAATTAGGCGGAGATGTCCCTAAGGGGGATGTGAAAGGTGGTTCCGCAGATTGAAAACTGGTTGAACAGCGCCGAGAAACCGCGTTGCAACAACAACTTCGGGAACCACTACTGATGCCGAGATGAGATTTGAGATGCGCTAACACCTTGGTATAACAGGCATCCTGGTCACGCAGTGCAGATTGAAAACTGGTTGAACAAGGTCTAAACTGCTGTGGGAAGCAGGGGCAGCGCACCCCTTGCATTGAGCACTGGTTGAAAGTGACCCTCCGATCCACTGGTGACCTTCGCAAAGACAGCGAAGGACAATCCGATGAAGCGGCGGATGCGCTGAAGGCAGTACGAACACTGCTAAACAGCAGTACCTACGAAGGAATGTCCGAAGCGCAGGTCGTCTTGGACGTAATCACAAAGATATATGCAGCACAAAAAGAAAGTGCCTCACCAGATACGGCATATGAAATTACGACAGGGAACAAATGCGTTCAGCACAAAGAGTTCTTATTCCCTGGGAACGAAGATGCCTATATCTACAGGCACTATGGCAAGAATTACTACTATCGAGAGAAGGATATTAAAACAAACAAGTGGAACAATGGCGAGGCGCTGGGGGTAGGCAAGAACAGAGACCTCGCATATGCAAAGGGCGTACAGCAATACATTGAAAGGCAAAGCAGAAGAGCGCGAGGTGTACTTCAGAAGTCGATAAACTGCAAAGAACTGATGCGGCGATATCTAGAGCACGAGCAGAAGCGCATCAAGGTGGCAACCGCTAGAGGACTAACCCAGTCGTCCTTTGATGCAAAAGTGCAAAGACTAAAGTATTGGCATTTATACATCAAGGAACAAGGTCACGAAAGGAGACCAATAGAAGACATCCCCGCGCACATCGGAGATCTTTTTGCATCGTGGATAGACAACCAACCGAAGCAAGTCTACAAAGACCGTCCCAGAGACATCAATACTATCAACGCCATAGTGAGCGCCACAAAGGCGATGTATCACTGGGCGAATGATCGAGGATACATTGGTCACGATGATATACCTAAGTTCAAATATCTGGACAAGATCACAGGATACGATCAAAGCGAAGAACGCCAGATCCTATGGGAGCACGAATGGAACCAACTGCAGGATCACCTACTCAAAAGAAGCAAAGACAAGAAGTTGAACGAACTGACAAGAGCAAAGCATGAGCAAACCTACTGGTACTTCCAACTTGCGTACACCACGGGGATGCGCTTACGGGAGATAAACAATCTCAGGTGGAACGAAGTAATAACACCAGTACACGAAACGGGACACTCTAAAGAAATAAAAAGAAGCATCTATATCCCTAAAACCAAGACTGGAAGAAAGAGGATGATTACATCAGAGGTATCCCATATATTCAACGGTCTACACAAACTGTACCGCAAGCGCGGAATCGAAATTGATCGACAAACAGATACAAGAGTATTCTTCAAACTCCACACCCATCGCCATGAGATCGACAAATGGGTTACAGACAAGACGATGGTAGAGCGCCTGGATGCTGCAATGAAAGAAATTGGTCTATACCAGAAACTAGAGAAGGAAATGCCACCTCGTAGAATCACACCAAATTCATCCCGCCACTATTGCGCGACATATCTAAAGGTAAACGAAGGGTGGTGCTGGGAGGACATAGCAATGCACCTAGGACATGACAAAGAACAAACTCAGAAACGTTATGCGAAGGTCACCTCCGCAATGATAACCGCAAAGCAGAAGGCAAAAAGAGGACTTGCTGCCATTGATGAATATGAGTTCAAAGATGATGAAGGAAATGCCTGCACAGATATTGAACAAGAAATAGGAAGAATATTGCTAACAAACATGGCGCTCAACAAACCAGACCAGTTTACCTATGAAATAAGGAATGGAGAACTGACACTAGTCTTCCTGCCAAGTGAAGAGCAGTACCAAGAAATCAAGAAGGAATGTCCAGAGCATCTAGAGAAGCGGGAGGACGGGTCCGAGTGGATGGAACTAGATGATGGTCATTGGGTTCTGCTGCGGTTGCAGCGATAACCAAGAATATGAAGCAAGAAAGTGGTTATGAAAGCACACTGAACTCAACAAACGCCATGCAGAGAGGGATACGGAAACTATGCACTGTTGGCATAGGAGACAAAACCTGATCCCACAAGCGAAAATGGGTGGAAGCGAACAGTCCCAGTGACCGACTCAGCGACCTTCACCACCCCTGAAGCAGGCGATGAAGACCTGGGGGATCTGCTGTTGGAGGTGCTCCCCCCCGACGGCAGCACCATTGGGAACCTGTCCGCACGGGAAGCATTAGGTCGGGCAGCAGAGCGTCAGATCAGCGAAGAGGAGTACGAGGCAGTCAAGGACAAGGCACTCACCCTCGGTTTGGTGGTGAAGGGTCGTGGTCGTGGGGGATCTATCGCTCTTAGCAGTACAAAGTTCAAAACGGAGTTAAGCAACGATCAAGAGATAACAAACGACTGCAGTAGAACCGAAAGTCATACAGCAGTTGAAGAAGAGCAAAAATCACGGTCAAGGTCGCTCTACTATGGTGACAACCTAAGCACACTTAAAGTAATTCCCACTGAATCCATTGATTTGATATACCTAGACCCTCCATATAATTCAAAGCGAATTTATAATTGTAGTTTTGGGGGGAATGCACAAGCAAAAGCATTTGATGACAACTGGCAGTGGGATCACGACCAGGACAAATGGATGGATGAGGTAAAGAGTAGGTCAAAAGAGTTGTGGGGATACCTGGATGCGCTCCTAAAGATCTTTAAGCGAAGAGACGGATTGCCCGCCTATCTAACAGCAATGTCAGTGAGACTACTTGAGATGCATAGGGTTCTCAAAAAGACTGGTTCGTGCTACTTGCACGTAGATCGTACCGCTGCACACTACCTAAAAATAGCAATGGACCTAATATTTGGCGGAGAGAATTTTAGGAATGAAATTATATGGCACTACCAAAGTGGAGGAAGACAGAAGCAGTCGTTCTCAAACAAGCATGACACCATATTTTTTTACACCAAATCAAAAGTTTGGCATTTTGATGCAAGCGCAGTTGGGGTCAGGAGAGGAGAACAAAAGCGCAACAACATGAAAAGAGGGTTCGACGAAGATGGGCGTGGGTATTGGAGCATAAAGTCTGCGGGCAAGATATACAAGTACTATGACGATGAAACAATTACGCCTGCAGACGTATGGACAGATATTAGTCATCTTCAACAGAAGGATCCTGAGAGGTTGGGATACCCGACACAGAAACCAGTCTCCTTACTAAAAAGGATTATTCTTGCTTCCTCTAAGGTTGGAGATACAGTGCTAGATCCATATATGGGATCAGGTACGACGATTGAGGTAGCAGAGACGCTCGGAAGAAATTGGATAGGAATGGACGTAACTCATCATGCTGTGGCGTGTACGACATCACGGTTGATAGAAAGATGCGGTTTGTCCGAAGATGAGTTTGAAGTTATTGGAGTTCCACAAGACATTGATGCCGCACATCATCTATGGGAAATAGATAGGACGCAGTTTGAAGCATGGGCAGTTCTCGGTGTCCATGCAATCCCGCATCAAACAAAAGAAGAACGAATTATCGGCATTCGACCGTTTACAGACATCAGAGAAAGCAGGATCGTTGAATCGAAGGCAATATACGTAGTATGCAAAGAAAAGAAATGCAGCACGAATGACATCAGTCGACTGAAAATGCTGCTCAAGGATGAAGGAGGCGAAATTGGATTCTTGATCTCTATAGAAGATTGCCCGAAAGAAGTGGCACTAGAAATGGAAAGCGAAGGTCACATCTGGCAGAATAATGGGCGTGTACAGCAACCAAAGATTCAACACATATCCGCAAGAGATATCATTGATCATCCCGCATCTGCTAGAAGGTTCTTTTGCGTTGAAAGGCGAAAGCATCACGGCAAAGCACTATCATCAGAACAAAAGGACTTGTTCGATTAGAAGACATGAGGTTATTCCAGGGTCAAAAGAGAATGCGCGTATACCTAAAGAATTTAGGTATGTGCGCTATGTGCGGAAGGGGTTTACAGTTAGACTCATGGGAAGCAGACCACATTATTCCCTGGAGTAGAGGTGGACCAACAGAAGTATGGAACGGTCAGGCGCTCTGTTCATCATGCCACGCACTGAAAATGACAGATCATCCTTTTGAGGTCTATCTCCCAGGAGATATTCAACTCCGTGAATGGCAGAAGAACTTCTGCGAAAAGTTCCTGAGATTCTCTGAAACTCAGTATTTGTTGCCTGAAGGAGAACGCAGAGCATTTATTCTGAATGCATTCCCAGCATCTGGCAAGACTTTTGCACAACTGGCATGTGCAAAATATCTAATCAGTACGGGTCTATGCAACTTTTTTGTCGCCGTGGTGCCAACACAGAAGTTGCGAGATGACTTTGTAAGTTCTGCAGAAAAATTTGGCATACGACTTTATGGAAAAACCGCGATGCGACCAAATTTTATGGTTCATCAAGGGGTGGTATTAACATATCAGCAGTTATCTTCTGAAGTGAACGTAAGTGCAATACGTCTCTGGGTTAGCAAACACGATACGTTCATAAGCGGTGACGAAATTCACCATCTCTCTGACAACAACAGTTGGGGGGAAAATTTTGAATTAGCATTCGGAGAGGCAAGAGTGCGCTTGCTAACAACTGGTACACCATTCAGGAGTGATAATGCCAGAATTCCATGGTGCAAATACCATCGCGTATCTGAACATCTTGAGGAGTTAGATCTTGAAGGAGAGTCTTCATATTCATATGGTTATAGTGATGCACTAGCAGACGGTAACGTTAGGGAATGTGTATTCCCAACTTGGAGAGGGCGGGTGAATTGGAGGACAACGCACCCTCTTACTGGAGAAACCCAAGAGTATGACCATGCTTTTGAGGACAATTTAAAGGAGTTTTATCCAGATCTGACAGATACGCAGATAGAACAACTAGCGAATCAGCGAAATTCCAGTGCAGTGTCGGCAGGCACTGATTACCTTCGTGATCAGATAATCTCTGCAGACAAAGAACTTCAGACAATAAGAGAAACGCATCCGTGGGCAGGAGGTTTAATAGTTTGTCAAATAAGAGAACACGCCGATCAGGTCGCTCGTCTTGTATTTGAATTAACAGGTGACAGACCAATCGTAGTTCATGGGGATGTTGATGGTGCGAAAGAGCAACTGAGGTCATTCCAGAATGACACTTCAAGTCATAGAGCACGATGGTTGATCACAGTACAGATGGTTACAGAGGGAGTAGATATTAAGCATCTGCGAGTACTAGTGTATGCAACCAGCAAAACAGCACCTCTCTTTTGGACACAAGTACTTGGCAGAATTCTGAGATACGAACCTGATGCTCCCACAGAACAGACTGCGGTCTTTTATCAATATGCTGATGATCGATTAGTAGACTATGCCTTAAGGATACAAGATGCAGTTGAGACCTTGAGGAAGGTCAAAGAAGATACAGGAGGCAGTGAAGGGGGATCTGGTGGTGGAACGGGTGTAAAAAGAGAAACTGAGGTTATCTCTGCAGAAGGACAAAGTGATACACGAATATATGGAGGTGAAGCATTTAATGAGGATGAAATCAAAGTGGTAGAAGATGCCGCGAAAAGATTGGGTATGCAAACCACAAAACTCTATGCACAACTCAAAGCAGCAGGTGGGGTTGAGTTTTACGAACGGTTATATAAGGCAATGAGCGCCCAAGACCAGGATGAAACTGATGAAGCGAAGGATTGATATTAATGCACTCAAACATTGCCAGAGAACAGGCGGATTGGTTGCTGACGCTTGACAATCAATGTAAAATAAATACCTTGAATTACTGGGGAATTAGAGATCTAATACGTTATAGGAAGATCGAAGGACTTGCTGCCAAATTCCTGGCATTTATTCGTATTAGAGGTTGGACTGATCTTGGGGTTTTTAGTCAGTCTTCCAGCAAAAGAAGAGTTGTACACTTTGAGTCATTCACGGACTGGATATCATCAGAATATTCTGAAGGGGGTCTCTCAATTGCTCCCACTGAATTAATCGTTCTACTAGCAAACGCCTATGAATATGAAAAGTCTTTAGATGCCTGCATTGAAGTAGTCACACTTTTGCCTACAGATACGCTTACTGCGGCAAGGGCACAGATCGATGACTTATGCACTGGGTTGGCGTGTATTCATGGAGATCATTGGTCTAAACTTGAGCAAGTTATTGACGAAACGATAAACAAACCAAATCTCACGCTTACTACCACAATTGTTGGTCCAAATGTTATTCGCCCAAAAGCGGGTTCTACTCAAAAGGTTCTGGAAAGAATTCAACGGACATTGGCAGATAAAAACCAAATGAAAGATCGTGGTTTATCAGAGGCGGCACTGCAAGAAGCATATGGTCTACTTGTACGTGGCATGGCAACTCCAACACAGGCATTGCGAGTTGCAGGGTTAGTATCAATTAGCAAGAAAGCGTCTAAATCCGTTTATTTTGTGAAGGACAGTGCTGAATCTGCGAAGAGGGTAGTCGAGACTATTGGAAGAGAAGAAGCAGCAGAAATGGCAAAGATTATTCTGAGGGGTTTTGCAGAAGGTGACGACTGACTTTATTTAAAGTAGCGAATGAGAAATTATGGTCCAAATTAAATGCTTAGTTTAGAGTTCGATTACTTCCAGTAAATCTGTTATCTCACAATCCAGCACCGTCACGATCTTGGATGCCAGATCCAGCGATAGTGCTGACGCTGCTTTGTCGTCGGTTCTTGCCAGTCGGGCGACTGTGGTTGCCGCCACTCCTGCTTGAGTTGCCAAGGAGTTCATCGTCATGGGTCTCTCACCCGCCTCAGCACGATACAGATTTGCCTTGGCGATTGCCTTGGCGAGGGTCAGTCGAACCTGTTTTGCCATGTAGACACCATACCTAGCGCACCTATAGGAAGACAAGACGCTCCTGGCACCTTGATCCTTGTGTCTTGCACTAGGTTCAGAGTATCAGGTGTGCAAGATCCGTGAAATCCATCGCCGAAGTGCTGGCATCCATCCCCATCAGGGCAGACCGCTTCCCGCATCTGGCAGAACTGAGCACCGACGAACTGCTGCTCAGGCGGGTGGAGATCGCAGAGCAGATCAAGCGCCTGGAGGATGAGCGCAAGGAGATCGACGCCGAACTGACGGTCACCTACTCCGATGCTGAACTGCAGTTTGGCGTTCAGTTCGGGGGTGGGTGGATCCTCAAGCAGTGTCAGCGCACCTCATGGATCTACGACCAGCAGACCCGTGATGCCATCAAGGCGATCCAGCAGGAGGCGCAGAGGCATGGCAATGCCATCCAACAGACGACTGCATACCTGCAGGCATCTTGCATGAGGCACAAAGAACTAAGCAGATGACCTCCTGGGTCTTGCGTCAGATACTCACATTCACGCTATGATCTGTGCATCAGACGCAAGACCTCTAGTGACTGCTGCAACCTGCAAAGCATCCAACGCCAAGTTCTCGCTCCGCCCCACTGCCGAAACCCTGGCGGATCTGTCCCGTCCCATTGATCCTCGGCACCTCAAGACCAGGAAGCAGGGCGCAACGACCCTGACCTACTGCCCCTGGAACACCATTGCTAAGCACCTTCACCATCGTGCCCCTGGTTGGTGTTGGGAAGTTCAGAGCGTTCAGGAGGTAGGCGGTGCCGTGGTGGTCACTGGGCGTTTGACCATCCCTACTGCTGATGGAGACTTGCTCCACTACTCGGCAGTGGCATCAGAACCGCTGGAGTCAGCATCCAAGGCACCTGCCGCTGAGGTTGCTGCTTCCTCCTGCTTGAGGCGGGCGGCAGCATTGGCGGGGTTGGGACTTGAGTTGTGGGATTGATCAGATGACCATCAATATCGAATACCAAGACCAACACGGCAACTGGCATCACTACCAGACCAAGCAGAACCAGGCGGATGCCTATCGGGTTGCTCAGCGTCGTGCTGAATCCACTGGGAAGCGCCATCGCCTTGTAGACGGCGATGGACGCATATTGGATTTGATATGATCCGAGTTCTATCTACGCCATATCAACCCCATACTGATATTCCTCGTAGGTATATCCATATGAACCGACAAGGGTAGTCATAACACTCTGAACAGTTGGACATGAACGTTCAGCGGGTTCGTACTTCTCAAAGATTTCATTCAGCAGTTCAAGGCACTCCTCAATCTCGGCAAATAGATTCGCTTTGCCAGGAGCAGGATAGTAATCGTATGTCATAGTTGGTTCTAGCAATTTAATAAAGATGATTTTTGCAGTGAGCGATGCCGCTAGTGATCGCGGCAACGCTTATTGGAACTCAGATTGATGCATTATTCAGTTTGAAGGACTTCTGTGTAGATAAAACGCTTCAGCGCCGTCTTGGCACGACATCTCCAATGTTTATCACTGGGAGTTGTCCCCATCGCAAAGGAGCGTGTGCCTGATGGATACCGACCTTTGACCTTAAGGTGACCACGGTTATTAGTCGTGACCACCTCCCCATCAACGGTATATGGACGAAGCGTATTAACTACTTCCGCGAGGAATCCTTTGACTTCCTTGTTCAAGAAGCAGAAGGACAATAAAAGATAGCGATAGAGTTAGCGTGAATCACTTTAAGTCAATCAACACTCTGATGCATTGGCACTGATTCCAACAAATGGACATAGTTGGAGGGATCAGCGGCAATCGCTGCTTGCGAATATGTCAATCGGTTCGCTGAAGAATCAGGATCCTGTGGATCGTATCCTTGAATATCAGGCAGGGCAAACTGCATCAGGTCTTCGTAAAAGCAACGATCTTCCTGATCGCGCTGATTGTCCTGCCAGAAGATAAGGTCAGACACGTCTGAGATAAAACTATTGCGGGTGCGATGCGAATCAAAATAAAGGACTAGTTTGATCATATAAATGCCTCCAGGGCGTGTGGTAAATATGCTCTAAAGTCGAGCAGACTAAGGGTTTATCGACGGTTTATCGTCTAACAAGAATAACTTGGTCTCCATGGCATCAAAACCTTGGAGCACTCGCGCCTTGTGAATAGAGTATAACCCCTATTCAATTATCTGTCAACTTACTCTATAGTAATCTGGTGACACATTCAGGCAGGCATTGCTCGGACTATGTCGGTTTCAGAGGACTTAGATGCGTTCTACTTCGCCTTCGGAATGCTCAGGCAAGCAATATGGAGCGTATCACCACAACTGAAGAGAGACATGCTTCAAGGGCGTAGGAAGTCCGCAGACGAGAAACCTAGCGAACCATAACTAGAGTGAAACTAGACAGACTTGAGTCATTGCAGACTAAATGCATTTTTAAATTAAAGTCTGCTCTCATTCTGCAGTCTTAGATGTCGCGCATACAGCAAAGGAATTCCCAAAATGAGCAGATTGCTATATAATAACTGTAGACAGCAAAACCATAGACAGCAAAATTCAGAAGACATTCAAATCAAGAAGTACACATGGCAGAGGTCATGTGCAAATCGGATTTGTCCATAAGGATTTGCTGGGGGAGTCCAATTCCCAGAGGGATAAGGACTAAGAATTCATAAGGATCCAAAAGTCCCCCAAGACTCAGAGTTCCCAGGAATCCATAAGGATTCAAATCAATAAGAACTCAGAGTTCATA
>Ga0194123_10006280_pt1 | contig 12347 bp, 16 predicted proteins | sample TA2MahsurfametaG_5_FD_155479 | JGI IMG/M metagenome (GOLD analysis project Ga0194123, IMG submission 155479) | Freshwater microbial communities from Lake Tanganyika, Tanzania - TA2015023 Mahale A surface | ecosystem: Environmental > Aquatic > Freshwater > Lake | place: Tanzania: Lake Tanganyika... | reverse complement strand
GGGCCGCAAAGGCTGGGTCGGCGACCCGCTTGCGGGCGATGCCGCGCTCGATCTCGCCGATGCTCACCACGCTGAGAAAGCAATCCTCGTAGCGCTGGCTGCTGATCCAGGCCACCACGCCAGGATCGCGCTCACGCCGGCGCAGCTCTGAGAGCACCATCGTGTCAATCAGAAACATGGATCACAAACCGTCCAGATCGCGCGGTGTCGCGGATAGGCGTTCAAACGCACCGTCGTCCTGGGGCATCGCCAGGAGCAGCTGGCCCAGTGAGGGGGCACTGGCCTGATCGAGTCGCTTGAGCCGCTCGTATTCCGCCGCCGAGAGCACCACGCTCACCCACTTGCCGCGCCGTGTCACCTTCTGCGGCTCGCCTCGGGCCGCTGCGTCCACCACCGCGCTGAAGCGGTTTTTAGCGTCCTGAAGAGTCCAGACAGGCATTGCCATTGATCTGGCTAGATGATCTGGCTAGCCTAGTTGCAGGTGGCCATGGCCCCAGGTGCCGCTTCAGGCCTTGATGAGCAACTCACCCCCCGCGCCGCTCCAGCAGGGTGAAGGGTTCAAAACTGGCGCTGATGCCGAATTCCTCGGCGAATTCGAGCACGCGGCACCAGGCGCTGCTCGCGCAGGACGCCCCGCAGGATCACCGGGCTATTGCCGCTCTGCAGGGCCATCTCCACCAGCGGCCAACCCACCGAGGGCTGCTCACCAGGATGCGCCGGCCCCGGGCCTGCATGGTGCTTCGGCGATGGAAGCTGAGCTGGGGGGTGGCCCGCCCTTCTCGAGCTGGAGGAAATCCCATCGTTCGCCGGTGCCGCCTCAGATCACCGGGCCGTAGTTGTCGTGCATCACGCGGCCCTCGCGGTTGGAGGCGGCTTCCGCGTGGGTCATCACCCGCTGGATCGTGATGTCTGCTGCCGTCCAGCCCCAGCTGCAGCGCCACGCGGGCCACTTCCTCGCACATCGCCTCCAGCTGGGCGGTTGTGGGCGGCAGGCAGGCTCCAGGGATCGGGCCGGCCGCCCATGCAGACGCAGCTAATGGCGATGGAATTGCTGTTGCGCCGCGAGGTGTGGGAGGGCAGATCGATCGTGGTGTCGTGCTGGCGATGCAGGCGGCCATCACCGCTGATGATTGTGTGATAAAGCCCTGAACTCAGCCAGGGGCAGGGCTGCGGGCAAGGATCGCAGCGCCAGTCGAGTAGGGAATCGGATCAGCCCAGCTGTCAACGGATCAGGCGCAGGTTGAGCCCCGCGATCCGTTCAAAATCGGCATCGCCACTGATCATCACAGTGTCCTGACCCACCTTGAGGCAACAGGCTGCCTGAAGTGCATCAGGAGTGCGGAGCCCATACCTGGCCCGCAGTGTGGTTGCGAGGTCGACCACTGCAGGGCAGAGTTCTTGCCAGAGCAGATCGCTCTGGGCAAAAAAGCTGTCAAACCGCTCGAGGCTGTCCTGATCTCCGCGCCGCAGTGGTCCCACGCGACATTCCAAAACACTGAGACGGCTAACGGCAATGGCCAGTTGGGGCTGCCCACCGGCCAGGTCTTGCAACACTTGCTTCACCGCTGAGCCCCAGGGCGCTTCACCCTCCAGCAAATAAATCAGCGCACTGGCATCCAGAAAGGCGATCACAACGGCCGCTCACCAGTCGCGCTCAGCTGCGAGCTCGGCATCGATGGACGCTTTGCTGCGCGGCTGCGGTGGAATGGGCTGCATTAATAGCCACTCCAGTGCCGAGGTGCCCGACCGGCCGGCTTGACCGGCCTGCCGCTGCAGCTGCCGGTAGTGCTGCTCACTCACAACCACCGCAGCAGGCTGGTTGCGTTTCAGCAGGTGCACGGGCCCATGCTGCAGGGCCTGCTCGATCGCCGCGATACCGCGACGCTTGAGCTCGGCAGAGGTGAGCACATTGACCAGGGGCTTCGGATCTGCCACGTCAAGGCATCACGTGATCCATTGACTCTAGTACTGAAAACCATACGGCTGTTGCGCTGGCAGGCCCTCAATCCGGAGCAACGGCGCAGCTTCCCGCCGCTCTGCCCCGATCTGGATGAGGTCTTGGACGCATGAGCGCCCCTGGACATCAGGGCGTAATACTGCATGGCGGCACGTATGATGCCTGCAGGCAGCGCGCTGTTCATGGCTCTTCTCACCGTGAAGCTCACTCCTGAGCTTGAGGCTCAGCTCCAGGGCCGCGCCTCCCAGGAGGAGCTCAGCAAATCAGAGCTCGTCCGTCGTGCCTTGTGGGCCTATCTCACGCAACAGCCCTGCTCAGCACCGAAGCAACGCCTGTCGGCGCTGGATCAGGTTGCCGATCTGGTGGGCATCTGCACCGGCGCACCGGCTGACCTGGCCTCCAATCCTGAGCATCTGGCTGGTTTCGGGGAGCGCTGATGCCCGTTGTTCTGCTCGATACAGGGCCTTGGGTGGCTCTTCTGAGTGCCAACGACACCCATCACGCCTGGGCCAAACAGCAATTCGCGAGCCATCCAGGCCCTTTCATCACCTGTGAGGCCGTGGTAGCGGAAGCCTGTTTTCTGCTGGCCCGCTCTGGCTTTGATCCTGCGCTGCCTTTGATATTTATCGAACGCGGTGTGGTGCAGCTGCCGTTTTCGTTGCAGGAGCACATCAGCACGGTGCAACAGCTTTTCAGGCGTTACAACAACGTGCCTGCATCCCTGGCAGATGCATCGTTAATCAGGCTCAGCGAGCTGATTGATCCCTGTCAGCTACTCACCCTCGATAGCGACTTCACCGTGTATCGCCGCCACGGCCGCAAGCTGATTCCTCTCATCTGCCCGGAATAGCCTCGCGAAACACGGATGCCGGCAGCGACGGAAGCGCCCTAGCCTGAAAAGGATCACCGCCCTGAGGTGATGACCCTCTTTGCAAGCCCAGTCGCAGGCGCCTTCACCAGTCCGTCTGATGCCCACGCGCCGCTGCGGTTTCCCGCCAACCTTCTGCTCACGCCCGATCAGTTCGCGCTGCTCTGCGCTGAAAACCGTGAGGCGGTGCTCGAACTCGCCGCTGATGGCCGCGTTGTCTCCATGACTCCAACAGGCAGTGAAACCGGCGCCCGCAATTCCCGGCTGGAGATGCGCCTGCTGCTCTGGGCTGACCACCAGGGGGGATGGAAGGTTTTTGGCAGCTCCACGGGTTTTTGTTTGCCCGACGGCTCCGTGCTCAGCCCCGACGCCTCTTTGGTGCGCCTCGATCGCTGACAGGCCCTCACCCAGGAACAGCGTCGTGGCTTCGCTCCCCTCTGCCCTGATCTGGTAGTGGAGTTTGCCAGCTCCAGCGATGAAGGTCCCCGTGCTCTTGCGGCCCTGCGCAACAAGATGGCCGCCTACCAAGCCAATGGCGCTCGGCTTGGCTGGTTGCTCATCCCACACCAGCAGGCCGTGGAGATCTGGCCCGCCAGCGGCGCCCCCCAGCGCTGCGAGAACCTGCCGGTGCTGGAAGCCGGTGCCGAGTTCCCCGGTTTGCAGTTGCAGCTTGAGGAGATCTGGGCCAGTTGATGTCCTGGAGCTGAAACAGTCGCTGGCAGATCTTTTGCGCTTGCAACCACTGTCCTTAATTCTGTACAAACCGTACGGATTTGAGGACAGTTGCTACAGGCATCGTGGCGTGGATCCAGCCTGCGGCCCGCACAGCAGGAGAGCTCACCGGTTCGCCTCAGGGTGAGCCAGCAACCTGAGCCCCGCTTCCACAGTGGGTTGGAGGTGTTTCAGATTGCGTGTCACCACGGTGAAACCATGCTCGAGGGCATGTGCCCACGTCAGCAGCAATGAGTAGATCTACCTCACCGCTCTCTGGCGTACCGCGTGGGAGCTATCCGCTTTCGAGCAGGAACGGCTCCCGGTCGGCTAGGAGCACTGTCCACGTTTTTTGTGCAGACTGTACAGAACCTCGACGAGCAGCTGGCAAGGCTTGCAGCGCCACAAAGGCGCCCCTGCTGCTACCGCCAGGGCTGCGGCTCAGCGATAGACCTCGCGACGATGGCCGATGCGCACCACCAGGATCACCAGTTCGCTGCGCTGCCATTCGTAGACCACGCGGTAGTGGCCCACCCGTTCGAATTCACCCTTGGGCGCTGAACCGGCTGCAGGGTTTCGCAGAGCAGGTCGATGGCCTCCACCACTCGCGCGCGATCAGCCTTCGGGAGCGCGGCGAGCGCTTTGGTGGCTGAACGGCTGTTGCTCAGAGACCAGCATCCGCAGCGAGCAGCGCATCGCGCATTTCCGCCCAGTCGAGAACGGGGTCGGCAGTGTCCTTCAGGGCTGCTACGCCGCAGCGAAGATCCTCAATGTCGTCGAGGTAGTACTCGATTGCTTGCCGAATGATGTCGGCCCGGCAGCGGTTCAGTTGTTGGGTCGCCGCATCCAGCTCTGCGCCAAGCTCGTCGGTCAGCCTAGCCGTGACCTGAACCATGGGCGAAACTCGTGAAGTCACGCAGATGTCAGTGGCTGGCTTTGGCCAGGATCGGGTTGCCGAACGTGAAGCTGAGAGGCAGGCAAGGCTGCTGCCGGCGATAGGCCGTGGCGCTTCAGCGGAGTGAATGCACCTGGCTATGGTTTGGTAATTCACTCCTGGCAATCACGCCCACCATGCGAAGCACCATCACGTCGCGAGGGCAAACCGTGATCCCGGCTCCCATCCGAGCTCGCTTTGCTTTGGGTCCATCCCAGCGGCTGGAGTGGCTCGTGGAAACAGATGGCTCGATTCGGGTGGTGCCGGTGGACGCCTCGCCGCTGAAGGCCTTTCGAGGGTCCGGACGCAACCTCGGCTCCACCCAGCGTCTGCTTGCCGATCGTGAAGCTGACAGGCAGGCCGAGCAGCCGGCAAGCCACTGATGGGATCGCTGCTCCTGCTGGATACCTCAGCTCTGCTCACGCTGCGCGACGACGAACCAGGCGCTGAGCGCGTGGAACAAGCCTTAACGGAGACAGAGCACTGCCACGCCTGTTTCCTCAGCAGGATGGAGGTGCTGTATCGCGTGTGGAAAGACGAGAGCGAGCGAGCCGGGCGTCTGGCCTATGAGCAGCTCAAAGCGCTTCCACTGCACTGGGTTGAACCATCGGAGCCCCTACTGGAGCAGGCTGCCAGGATCAAAGCCTGCCACTCCCTGTCGCTCGCCGACGCCTGGATTGCAGCCGCTGCCCTGCAGGTTGGCGCCACACTTCTGCACAAAGACCCCGAATTCTGCGCGATTCCCGATCTTCCTCAGGAGTGGCTTGGCTGATCACGTGAGGGTGAAAGCCGTTTCAAATCCGAGGATTCGATCACAACTCTTGCCGCACCAGCTGAAGCAGCCCTGCTGCTGCCGTCAGAGCTTTGATGTCTGGGCTGGGTGATGTCCGCGCGCTTGCAGGAGCTCGGCCCAAGAACAGCCGTTGCAACGCATGTCCTTAATTCTGAGCAGAATGTACGGATTTGAGGACAGTTGCTATTCGCATGGCTGCTCCGGTGCGGGTATGGATGCCTGCTGCATTCCATGGGTTTGTGCACCCATCAAGATCTGCTACCGGCGCTCCAGCAGGGCTGTCACCTTGGGCAGTGTGACGCTCTGATCCCAGTCCAGAGCCGCTGCGCGGGCAGCGCTGCTGAAGCGTTGCCGCAAGGCCGGATCGGCCAACAGCGTGAGCACCCGCTGCGCCAGGCGGCCCGGATCGTTCATCGGCACCAGAAGGCCTTCCACACCGTTGTGGATCACTTCGCCCACGGGCATGCCTTCGCTGCCCACGATGCAGCAGCCGCAGGCCATGGCCTCGAGCAGGCTCCAGCCCAGGATGAACGGATAGCTCAGATACACGTGCACCCAGCTGGCCTGCAGCAGGGAGATCAGCGCCGGGTGCGGAATGCGGCCCAGGAAGTGGACGCGCTCCAGATCCAGCTGGCCGTTCAGCTCCCCCAGCATCAGCTCCTTGAGGGGGCGGCCTGAGGGATGGCCGCCGCCATACCCGCCTTCGTTGTCGCCCACGATCAGTACGCGCACCGTGGGGTGGGCTTGCTGGATGGCGGGAAGGGATCGCATGAACGTGTCGAAGCCGCGCAGGCGTTCCAGCTGGCGGTTCACGAAGGTGATCGTGGGCACGCTGCGATCGATGCGGATGCCGCGCACCTCGTAGCTCACCTCAGGGTTCGGGGAAGCCAGCCCGCAGTCGATCCCTTCATGGATCACCTGCATGCGCTCCCCTTGGAACTCCGGTGGGAAGCTGTTGGCCTGGTGCCGCGTGGGCAGAACCCAGGTGCTGGCCATGCTGAGGGCAGCGCGGGTGAGGCTGTTGCGGCCCAGTTGATCGAGCTGCATCTCGAACAGGGGCGTTGTGACCAGCGGATCCACCCCTTGACCCATGTGCTCCGGCTTGAGCCACAGCTCGGGCCAGAGAATCTGGGGAATCTCAGGCCACACCTCCTGCAGGCCTAGTGACTCCCCCCAGCCGCTGTGGGCAGCGATGCAATCCGGCCGCCATCCTTCTGCATCCAGCTGCCGGCAGAGCCGGGCCACGGCCTTGGCCCGCTCCAGCGCTTCATGCCAGAGCGGGCTCCCCTTCGGTTCGGGTTCCGCGTAGCGCAGCACCCGTAGCCCCGGCCCCTCCGGCAGCGCTCGCTCGTGGCTGCAGATCGCCACCAGCTCATGGCCCCGGGCGCGCAGATGGGGCGTGAGCTGGCGGAACTGGCCGGGGAAGTTCTGATGGATCAGCAGGATGCGCATCAGCTCAGCGGGGCCACGCTGCTTCCCACCAGGTTGCGGAAGCTGGCGCCCCAATGCTGCAGCTCCAGGAAGGCTGCGTAGGCCAGGTGAGGTTTATAAATCCGGAAGGTTTTACAGATCCCCAGCGTGGCTGCGCTCTCCAGGGGCGACACATAGCCGCAGTCGCCATCGAGGAACCAGGCCTGTTCGCTCCAGTGCTGCAGTTGCGCATGGCTCAGGAAGAAGCAGCCCGCATGCGGGTTGGCCGGTGGGCCGAACACGATGTTGCCGCCCGGCAAGGGTGCTGCCATTGGTTCAGCCGGATGCTTCAGCAGCGCATCCAGGTCGTCCTGAGGTACCGGGCCATCCACATACAGTTTTTCCACGGCATGGTCGGGTCGGTGGAACAGTTCCATGCGGTGCGGCAAGAGCACGGCATCCGTGCCCATGTGTTGTTGAAACCAGAAGATCTTGTGGAAGAACAGGGGATCGTGAATGATCAGATCATCTTCCAGATAGCCGTAAAGGTCGTAGCCCTCGCTCAGGCTTTCGGCTAGCACTCGCTGTGCTTCAAAGCCCAGATGTTTCGGTGTTGGTGGTTGGGTGGGCACGTGCTCTACAAGCGGCCGATAACCCGGATCCAGCTGATCCACCAGGTGGTGTTGGCCATCGGTGATCAGCCGGATGGTGAATTGATGGCGCAAGGCGTGGCTGGCGTTGTCGACCCGCATCTCGGCGATGTTGAGTGCGCCCTGCCCCGTGCCTAGCCGCGCCAGGCTGAGCAGTTGATCCTGGAGACCGTGCAGCCGCGGTTGAGGATCTGGCCGCAGTGAGGCATGCCGGCCTCCGCCCTCTGGATTCCAGTGGTGAACGATGCTGAGCAGGATCCGCATCAGGCCCCCAAGCTGGCTCTGAGCTGGGCCAGGGGCTGCTGCCACTGCTCCTGAACCGTTTGCTGCAGCACCTTCAGCTCGCGTTGATCGTTCGAGCCATCCTGCTGCAGCCGTTGCTGCCAGCGGGTGTCGGGGTGCCGGTGCAGTAACAGCCAGCGCGGCGCCGCCACGCCATGGGCTACATGGATCAGGGCTGTGTCCACGCTCACCACGAGCTGGGCTCGGCCTGCCAGGGTGGCGGTGTCCGCCAGGCTGCTCAGCGCAGGGGTTTGCAACCGCTCGGCATCCGGTAGTTGCTCGAGTGCTCGGCGCTCCTCACGGCGGTAGGCGGTGAGGTCTGCAATCAGCCAGCCCTGCTGCCGTGCCCAGGGCAGTAACCAGCGGTACATCGCCTCAATCCTGTGGAACGGCAGGCTTCGCAGGTGAGCCCAGAGCCGCTCGCGTGGGTCCACCTTGCTGCGCCAGCACACCACCAGCAGCGGCTCGGGCGGGGGTTGGCGGAACCGTTGAAACAGGCTGCGAGGCACTGGGTTCGTGCCATCTGCGGCCATCAGGGCCCGAAACGCCATCCAGCTCAGCCATGGCCGCGCTGGATCGATCTGGCCGAAGCGCCGGGGTGGACAGCCAGCTTCTGCTTGTTCCAGAAGGGGGGCAAGAGCAGGCTCGCTACCGCAGGGAAACACCAGTTGGAGCCGGGATCGCCAGGGCAGTGCTGCGATCAGGGCGATGCTCTCCAGCTGATCCCCGAGGCCGCCACTCAGCTGCAGCTGGATTGGGCTGGTTTCGCTCTTCAACCGCTGTTGCCAGGCCTTGAGAAAGCCAGCTTGCTCCCCCTCTGGCAGCAAGGCCAACCAGGGATTGGGATGTCCTTGGGTTGCCCGCCAGTGGAACAGGGCTGCCCGGCCATCGAGGTGGTGGAGCAGTTCCGGATGCGTGCTCAGCAGCTGTTCCAGGCTCTGCCAACCTCCGAGCCGGCTCATCAGCTGCACCAGCGAGGCCCGTTCAGCAACGTTGTCGCAGGATGCGATGGCCTCCAGCAGCTGTTGCTCGGCGAAGCAGGGATCGCCGCAGAACAGAAACCAGGGTTCCTGGCGGCGCATCAACCTTCGGCCAGTTCCGGCCAGCGCTGCAGGAGCTGTCTGTCGAGAGCAGGGCGGAGCCGCCAAACGTGCCGATAGAGCTCCTGGCGCCACACCAGTTGCTCGGTCAGCCCATGGTGCTGCGCCGCCCGGTGGGCGTGCCCTGTCAGTTGTTGCCGTAGCTCAGGATCTGCCGCCAGCCGGCGCGCTGCGGGCACCACTTGCTCAAGGCTCGGGGCCCACACACCGCTCTGGGTGCTGTGCAGCCACGGGCGATACAGCTCAGGTCCTGCCACCACGGCGGTGCTTTCGGCGGCGGCTTCCAGCCATTTGATCGGCGTTTTACACGCCTGGGCGGCGCCGGCGCTGAGCGGCAGCAGTGCCAGTTGGCAGCTGGCCAGGAGCTGCCGATAGATCGGGTAGTCCAGCAGTGGGTGCTGCTCCACTCGCCCGCTTGGAAGCTGGCCCTCCAGCCCGGTGGGGCCCACGCACACCAGGGTGATGTCCGGATCGTCCCTGAGCCAATCGGCCAGGGCCGGCAGCAGCTGCCGGTGTTCGTCCAGTCGGTTGAGGTTGCCCAGAAACACGCGCAGCGGACGATCCCCGCTGTGTTTGGCCAGATTCAGGGGCGGGATCGGTGCCACGCCGTTCTCGGCCACCAGGGCATGGGGGTGGAAGCGCTCCAGGGCGCGGGCGAGTGCGGGGCAGGAGCAGTGCAGGGCGTGCACCATCTGCAGTTGTGCATGCTCACAGGCCTGCATTCGCTGCTGCACTTCCGCTGGAAACAGGGCCGGATGGTCGTCCCACTCGAGCAGCAGCAGGCCGTGGCGCCGCCGGATCCCCTGCACCACGTGGCGCCACATCGCCCAGCTCTGAGGCACCGGCCGCTGCCAGATCACCAGGCTGTGGGGCCGGATCGCCTGGTTCAGATCCAGCGGAGGCTCGTGGATGCGCACATCCCAGCCCAGCTGCAGCAGCCCTTCAAACGGCTGCTGTACGCGCACAGTGCTCCACGCACCCACCGCGTTCACCAGCACATCGATCGGGGGGTGCGGCTGAACCACCGGCGCGCCGGGCAGACGGGCTGAGCCTGCCATGGCAGCCTGACGCCCATTGATGCAGTGCAGCGTGCAGCGCTACGGCGGTGAATCCCTGGGAGAGGCCCCCCGCATCGTGGTGCTCGGTTCCTGCAAGCTCGGGAACTATGTGAAATCCACGCCCCTGCTGCGGGGGCTGAAGCAGCGCTGGCCCAGCAGCACCGTGGACTTCCTCGGCAGCGGCGTCACCGCTGATTTCGAAACCCACTGCCCCTGGATCGATTGGCGGATCAGTTGGGACGATCCCTCCCCCGATGCCGGCTTCGCCCTGCAGCAGGCGCTTGCGGAGCGCCAGGCCCAGCTGGGCTCCGTGGATCTCGCCATCAATCTCGATGGCTTCAACCCGGTGACCCAGGCGCTCGCCACCTGGCTGCGCCCACGCTATGTGGCGGGTGGCGCCCTCACCGCCAACCTGCGCCGCGACCTGCCCTGGGGCGAGCTGCCCCAGCAGCGCTTCCTTGCCGATCCCGACTGGGACAGCCCCGCCTTCCTGGAGCGCTATGCCGGCGTGTTCCAGAGCAACTACATCGCCGAGCTGTTCTGCCGCCTCGCCTTCATCGACACCGACTTTGAGGCGATCGAACTCCCGGCGGCTGATCCGGGCTTTGAGGTGCCGGAGGTGTTGATCCACTGCACCACAGCCCGGGCCGCCAAGATCTGGCCCTTCGCGCACTGGCGCCGCGTGGTGGAGGCCTGCAGCGCCCGTGGTCTGCGCGTGGGCCTGGTGGGCAGCCCGCCTGCGGCCCAACGTTCCGAATACCACTCCGATGGCGGCGAGGAGGCCTTGCTGGCCAGCACCGCCCTGATCGATCTGCGCGGCCGCACCAGCCTGATGCAGCTGGCCGGTGCCTGCCGCCAGGCCGCCGCGGTGGTGAGTGTGGATGCCGGGCCGATGCACATCGCCGCCGCCGTGGGCACTCCCACCCTGGCGGTGGTGGGTAACGATGCCGCCGGTGTGGGCGCTAGCCCGATCCGGCTCTGGCTGCCGCGGGTGGCTGTGCTCCAGCGCACCGTGAGCACCAGCAGCTGCAGCGCCTGCGCTGATAACCGTTATCGCAACGACGCCTGCCTGGTGGATGGGCATCCCTGCATGGCTGGTGTGGAGCCGGAGCAGGTGCTCAGCTGGCTGGCCCAGGTGCCGGCGCTGCGCCACCGCTGGGCCGGCTGAGCATGCAGCAGCAGCTCCTGGCCGATCCTCTGGGCCCGGAGTGGTTCCTGCGCGAGCTGCAGGGTTCGGCTCCGGCTGCGCTGCGGCAGGCGTGGCAGCAGACGCCGGATGTACAAGCCTGTACCGCTAGCCCGGATCGGTTGCTCTGGATGCGGGCGGGTGAGCCGATCCGCGTGCCGGCCGATGCGCTGGCCATGGCCGGCCGGCTGGATCCCTTGCTGCGGCTGGCGGCGATGGCGTCCTGCCTGCCGCCCTGGGCCAGTGCTGGCCGTGCTCTGGCTGTGCAGGTGCACGACGAAGAGCCCGCGCACCCCTCAGCCCTGCGGCTCGATGCCCCGGCCGCCGCAGCGCGCCCGGCCGATGGTGTGATCCCTGATCCCTACTGCCTCGGCAGCCGCGGCTATCTGCTCTTCCGCCAGGCCATGGCCGCCACGTCGCCACCGCCCTGGCGCCAGCGGCGGCCGCTCGCGATCTGGCGTGGTGCCACCACCGGCAGCAAGGCGATCACACCCCACCGCCTGCCCCGCAATCCGCGCTACCGCCTCTGTGCCCACACCCGGCGCTGGCCGGATCGCCTCGATGCCCGCTTCACCAGCGTGGTGCAGTGCCGCGACGGCGCTGCCCAGCAGGCGGTGACGGCCGAGCTGCAACGTCAGGGCCTGTTGGCCGCCATGCTTGAACCCCTGCAGATGGCCCAGTGCCGCTGGATTGTTGATCTCGATGGCAACGTGAACTCCTGGGGCCTGCTCTGGAAGCTGCTCAGCGGCAGCTGTGTGCTGCGGGTGAGCAGCCCCCGCGCCCAGTGGTTTCACCATCGCCTCCAGCCCGGCCGGCATGTGGTGCCGATCCGCACCGATCTCAGCGATCTGGAGCAGCAGCTGGATTGGTGCTTCTCAAACCCCGAGGCCTGTGAGGCCATTGCTGCAGCGGGGCAGCGGCTGGCGTTTCAGGTGCTGGAGGATCTGGGGGTGGATCTGCTCACCGCTCTGCGCTGGAGCCTGGGTTGATGCCTGATCCCGCCCTTGCCCTGAACGCCGCTGGCCGCTGGCTTGGCATCGATCCCCAGCGTGCCCGCTCCGAAATGGCTGCGGCATTGCCGCAGTTGCCTGATTCCGCCGTGGCCTGGTTCAACTACGGCCTGGCGCAGCACCTCTGCGGTGCTCCTGAGGCGGCGATCCGGGCCTATCGGCTCAGCCTGCGCTGCCCGGATCCACCGCTGCGGCAGCTGGCCAACAACCTCTCCCAGGAGCTGCTGCTCACAGGTCGCTTCGCCGAGGGCTGGCAGGTGTATGACCATCGGCCGTTGCAACCCCTGCCGGTGGCCTGCCATCAGTGGTATGGGCCCAGCTGGACTGGCGGTGTTGTGCCCGATTCACCGTTGCTGCTGGTGAGTGAGCAGGGTTTCGGCGACACGCT
>Ga0194123_10006275_pt1 | contig 12355 bp, 17 predicted proteins | sample TA2MahsurfametaG_5_FD_155479 | JGI IMG/M metagenome (GOLD analysis project Ga0194123, IMG submission 155479) | Freshwater microbial communities from Lake Tanganyika, Tanzania - TA2015023 Mahale A surface | ecosystem: Environmental > Aquatic > Freshwater > Lake | place: Tanzania: Lake Tanganyika... | reverse complement strand
CTCTTTTCCGGCGTCTGGTTTTCGGCGCCCGGCTGGCTCGGTAGCTCAGTTGGTAGAGCAGAGGACTGAAAATCCTTGTGTCGGTGGTTCGATTCCGCCTTAAGCCAACACTACTTCATTGTTCAGCGGATTGGTATTCCCACTCGGCAGGATTTGGTATCTTCTGCTCGGTTCGATTCCGCCCAGGGCCACCAGCGCCTGCGCCAGCATTTGACTGCGGTAATCCCGCCAGCCTTCGCCCGGCAATGTGCCGTAGGGATTGACGATCCAAGTCTTCATTAGGAATGAGCCAGCGGCTTTCAGGCTAAGTAATGGTGCAGTTTGTTTTGATTCAGTCGCCCTTTGCCAACAGATTGTCGAAATAAGCAATCGTCTTGAGCAGGCCGTCCTCCAGCGGTACTTGCGGCTCCCAACCCAAATGCTGACGTGCCAGGGTGATGTCGGGCTTACGCTGCATCGGATCGTCCAAGGGGAGGGGCTTGAAGACCAGCGGTGATGAAGAGTTTGTCGCCTTAAGTATTAAGTCGGCCAGTTCCCGGATCGTAAATTCACGTGGCGCACCCAGGTTGATGGGGCCAGGAAATCCGGGTTGGCCATTCTCGCCAGCAGACAGGTTCATGAAGCGTAGGAAGCCTTCGACCAAGTCGTCCACATAGCAGAAGCTGCGCGTCTGCTGACCATCGCCATAGAGCGTAATCGGTTCGCCCTTCAGCGCTTGCACGATGAAATTACTGACAACTCTCCCATCGTTCGGGTGCATATGTGGACCGTAGGTATTGAAGATACGCGCTACTCGGATATCGAGGCGGTGTTGTCGGTGATAGTCGAAGAACAGCGTTTCAGCGCAGCGCTTGCCCTCGTCATAACAACTACGCACACCGATCGGATTTACGTTGCCCCAGTAGGTTTCAGGCTGGGGGTGTACTGATGGGTCCCCATAGACCTCACTGGTACTGGCCTGGAAGATGCGCGCGCGCAGGCGTTTGGCCAAGCCGAGCATGTTGATGGCTCCGTGAACGCTGGTCTTAGTGGTCTGCACCGGGTCGTGTTGATAGTGCACTGGGCTGGCAGGGCAGCCCAAATTGTAGATTTGATCAACCTCGACGAACAGCGGAAATGTCACGTCATGCCGAATAAACTCGAAGCGCGGATGCGTCAGTAGATGCTCGATATTTCGCTTCGAGCCTGTGGAGAGGTTATCGACGCAAATAACCTCATCGCCACGTTCGATGAGTCGATCTATCAGGTGGGATCCGAGAAAACCTGCACCACCAGTGATGAGGATTCGCTTGGATTCGTCATAGTTACGCATAGGTGAAATCAATTCTCAACGACCTACCGTCTCTATCTCATTGACTCTTAGGAGCCAGATTTTCCGAGATTGAAACGCGGTATTCATCCGATGTAGTGAATGGGTAAACGGTATGATAGATGGTCGCTAGGAAAACACAAATCATGCCCTCAAATCGCCGATCAACGGGAATGTTTTCCATGTCCAATTTTCCATCTGCTTGCGTATACAAGAAGGCGAAATTCGCGGCACATGGACTCGTCGTATTTCTGGAATTTACCGCCCTCATCTCGTCCTCTATATCGAAGGGAACGCGACACCAAATCACGAATGAGAGCGCTCCCTTGTGATTATGGGGTGAGTTGTACTCGTGTTTTCTTTGGAAATTCACCCAGAGATCAAGCAATTCCCACTGATCTTTGCTTTCCACCCCAAAAAACTGACGGTTGTAAGAGAGGGCAAGATTGATAAAGTAAGAAGTGACAATCGGCATCGATTCAATCAGGAAAAATTCCCTCCTGATCTGACCCGCCAACTCATGATTCCAAGGCTTGGCCTTGGAAAAATCCGCCTCAATATTGCGGACCTCCCCAGAGAGGATTTCAAGAACCCCTGGATCTACTTTCCCGATGAAATATCCAGGGGAGCGAAACTCCGCGGGGAGAAACTAGTTCGGTTGAGAATCTCGAAGAAGATCGAGTGTTTTTGAGTTTGTCATTACATGATCAAAAATTCAGATATTTTGCAAGTAATGATTTACGAGCTTCACAAAAAAAAGACGAGCAGTTTTTCTCTCGTGGAATGTCACGGAGGCAATCCAAAAAATATGTTGCCCGCGCCAATGTAGTGTGATGTCTTAGCAAATGCTGATAGCCGGAATTCCTCATTTCAGAAACTTTTACAGGATTGGAGAGAAGCATATCTAGCTTTAAGCTTAAGTCTGTAATAGAGTTGAAAGTCACGCACTCGCGGCCATCTCGGAATGGGGCAGGAACTTCAATTTCTAACTCCTGAGTTAGGAGGAGTGCGCCCGCAGCGAGAATCTCCCAATACCGCGCACAATCATAACCGCCACCTGCAACATTTACAGAAATAGAACTTCTACTAAGAATATCCCGATAGTTATCTTCTGTTTTTATTGCGCTACGACTCAACCTGCCTTTCCTGACGGAATCGATAGTGGTACCAACGAAAGAAAAGGGTACATTTTTCTGTACTAAAAAATGATAAACAGACTGTCTAAATGCCGTATGCATGGTCGCGGCGTAAGATACAGAGATATCTCTTTTGCTTGAGCGGTTTTTAAAATACTGTGCCTCAGCGGCAAAAGGAAGGGGAAAGATCGGTTCATCAAATTGATTGATCCAATATCGGCTAAGTTCTCGCTTGAAAACAGCTTTAAAGCGAATAAAACTCGGTACCGCAAAGTATTGTGAATCAGAACCGTCAACGAAAACCTTATTTGGATTCTCAGAGTCAAAGAGTATTGAGTAATTCACCCGATCGTTGGAGAACACAACTATTAGATCAGCATCTTCAAGGCACTTTCTTAGCCGTCGGGTGGGGGTCCTAGTCGCATGGTTACTCTGCTCTGTAGCGATGATGTGATGTCCGAGTTGCAAAAGCCCCTCAATTAAAGTCGAAGTCAAAAAATCATGCTTCGGTGACTGCACACAGACTATTTTCATAGCCTTTGTGTTCGAAGGAAAGATAATATCGGCGTCACAGAAAAAGCAGGTAGATAAGTTCTAGTTCGCCAGCGTATCAGTAGCAGAAGGAAGTCACAAGTATCTAATCCAGAAAGACCGACTTGAATTTTCTCATTACCGGTTGCGGTCCGAATAGTTCCGAATAAGCGTCCCAGTTTTTTTGTTGTATATTATTTTTATTCTTTATGAACGCCATAATAATGTCACGTAACTCATCCGATGAGTTATAGATAAAACATTTAGACCCGAGAATATCAATGTGATTGGCCTCAAATCTGTCTGATCCATTTCCGCCATAGGTAATAACTGGGCGGTTGTGCACAGAAAACTCGCCTATAGCCGCACCAAACGTTTCTCCACGACTACGAGCGTGAATCATTGCATCGCATGTGTTGATGAATCGAGATTTTTCTATAGCTAAGCTCGTTGGCGGTAAAAATTTTATTTGCGGATGCTGTTTTGGAGACATTTTTGTTCGTAATTTTCTAATAAAGCCTTCGGAGTGATTTAAGAAATTCTTGGTGTTCATAAACAGAAAAAAAACGTTTTTAAAATCTACGACGAATTTTTCTATTAACTTATGCACGAACCCCAAATCAAAGGAATCCATGCCGCCATAGCGACCGAAAACGATTGCGTCTCGTGGTATGCCAAGTTGAAACCTCAAGTCACCATCAGCTCTCGGTAAATTTATCATGTAGGGAACAAAGGGCGAACGTCCCCCCGTCATTACGTCGCTGAGCCATTTTGAAATATACGCGTACACGTCTCCATGTGGCTCAAAATACTGGAAAACGACGTGAATTACCGTTCGAATCTTCCTCGACTCAATACCGTCGAAATCTCCACGTTTTTGGGCATAAAAGATATCAACATGATTCTTTTTCAGAAAACTTTCGATTTCGCTACTTTCGTCATACAAATAGAGAGGAAATCTTTCAGTAAATTTTTTTAAAGCAAGCGGCTGATTAAAATTCGAGCTCGCATCAGATCGGACTTTGTTTTTTTTGGATATTATCAAAGACCTACAATTAAACATCCGTTCACAGAAATCAGCATAATCGAACATTGCCACCTCTGTCCCAAGCAAGCAAATTTGATTGCTATGGAATGCAATAGTTTTTTTTACCATGGGCGTATAGCACGAAGCTTTCCTAGATATCGTTCTAACACCCTGCGCCTTACGAACATTATATCTACTTGGATTAGTATATTTTCGGATCTATGAATTTCCAGAATATCCGTTGGCACAAACTCGAAGGACCGAAAGAATTCTAAATAATCCGAAATTTTAGGCGCACCCCTGTTATATTCAATAATCGGACACTCGACATAGAAAAAATCGGCGTAAAGCATCACACAAGTGCCTCCCCGAAGAATATCGAGCTCCGAGCCCTGGGTGTCAATTTTTACGAAATTTGGTTTGCTGAGACGTTCACGATTCATTAAGCCATCTAACGTATCGGTTTCGACTCGGAGAAAGTTTTTTGTGTCGTAGTGCGTTGTGGTTTCTTTATAATAACTATCTCCACTGTCCGCTCCAGCGTAAAAATTAACCGAACGCCCTTGAAGATCGCTTAGAACAGCAGTGAAATAAGTGAGCCCAGATCTTAAAAGCTCAGACTCATGCGCCGGATTAGCCTCAAATAAAATAAACTCAGTCTTCGGATACCTCTGCTTGAAGTACAAACTCCATTCTGCCTTGAAGGCACCGATATCATAGACAACCCGAAAGTTGTAACCGGCAGCTGAAAGTCTGTCTACGAACTTTATATACTGAGGATCAGAGTTTGGTTTTTTAAAAAGCTTTTTGAAATTCATAGAATAAATTGCTGAGAATGCCACTTAATTTTCCGGTCTAATTGGATCTTTTGGCTGACCAAACGAGCCATATCAAGACGAATAATTGCGCAGTAGATGACTAATTCAACTGGCCACTCATAACTCCGCCTCGATCCATTGACAGGCTTTTCCTATTTCTTCGGTCCATGTAGTTGCAGTTTCTTGGTGAAAAATTTTTAACTGTGGATACCAAAGGCTCGAACCGCTGCGGTGATGCCAGTACCAAATTTTTCCCCGCCCATATGGCACCAGAACAGCTGCCTTTTCCCCGATTGAACCCGCAAGATGTGCGGTAACATTACTCACGGTAACTACAATATCACAGAGATCTATTGTAGAAATTAGTTTTTCAATATCATTAAATAAATCAAGATTTTCTATACTGTCTATCTTAATTCCGAATTTCTTTTCTGCTTCAAGAAGTTCGTCTGAAACATCGCCATATTTAAGATTTAAAAAATTTAACTTTTTTATCTTAAAAAGTGGCTCGAGATAAGTTATGTTTACACTTTTCGACGCCCCCGAGAACACCTCCATTCGGGTCACCGCACAACTGTTTGCCTCCAGCGCAGGCCAGACACCAAGACGCTTCAAAAGGCCCACGGTTGCGGGTGAGAGCGCGTAATTGCGCGCATCCGCACCATCGGTGCGACCTGCCTCGGCTGGGCCAAACCAAAGCGCCTTCAGCCCCAGCTGCGCGGCCGTTAAGGCCGATAAGGCGCCCATAACTCCGCTGCCCACAATGGCAAGCGGTGAAGTAACAGTGGGGTAGGCTGCGGTCGGGGGGCTCATCGCGCTGAAAGGAATACCCGAGATGTTGCCTCATGGCAAGTGGGAAGACCGCTTCGGCTATACTTTTGCCTCTTTTCCGGCGTCTGGTTTTCGGCGCCCGGCTGGCTCGGTAGCTCAGTTGGTAGAGCAGAGGACTGAAAATCCTTGTGTCGGTGGTTCGATTCCGCCCCGAGCCACCATTCGATTACGGTATGTACTTACACTGACTACCTACAATGCCCTGCTTCTTGCGGGGCATTTTCTTTCGATCGAGCGGGCTTGCTTCCTCCATTTAAGATATGTACACTGTACATATGACTTCACTGCGTTTTGAATGGGAGCCTCGTAAGGCCTTAGCCAATCTGAAAAAGCACGGTATTTTGTTTGAAGAGGCCAAATCCGTGTTTTATGATGAAAATGCTAAGTTAATTTCTGATCCCGATCATTCGGAAGGTGAGGACAGATTTATTTTGCTCGGGGTAAGCCATTCTCTTCGTGTAATTTTGGTTTGCCATTGCTATCGAGGTGAGGGTAATGTCATTCGGATTATTTCGGCTCGCAAGGCATCCCCTAAAGAATCAAAAGCTTATTCGAGGTGATAAAGATGCGTAAAGAATATGATTTCTCAAAAGCACGTAAAAATCCATATGCCTCTATGCTTAAGAAGCCTATTACGATTCGGCTAGATGAAGACTCCGTAACTTACTTCAAATTAGTATCCGAAGAGGTAGGCATTCCTTATCAGAGCCTGATCAATCTCTATTTGAGAGATTGTGCAGCTACTCATAAGAAGCTAAATCTTAGCTGGAAGTAGTGGAGAACTAGAATCAGGCATCCTAGGCTCTGGTCAGAATCCGCCCCGAGCCACTAATTACCATGGTCTAGTGGATAGACTCTCACAGTTATCATTTTACTAATCATAGTTCTCGACGATAGAAACAATGAATAGACTCGGGTCACTGTTGTGCGCGCTGGGACTGGCTCTCGCGAGTTCTGCGTTGGCACGCGACACAGCTATCTACGACAAAGCAGCTCCGTTGGTCGAACGAGAAAAAGTCTTCGATGCGGGGAGCGGTTTCTTGCAGGCTTTTGAGAGACTAAGCCTTGGACCAATGCTCCAACAGATCCCAGCTCACGGTCAAGGGCTCCTAATGGCATCGTGGACCCCTTCAACTAATCCATCTAATTCGCCAACTTTTGTTATTCAACACGGTGGCGGCGGTATCGGATCAATGCATACAAAGATGGCGCAGGACATACAGCGCGAATTCGGTGCAAATGTCTTGATCTTAGATAGCCACTGGTCACGAGGACGAAAATCAAATGTTGGCCAAGACTTTAGGAAATATTGGTGAATGATTTCCGCCACAGATCGTACCTATGACTTATTGGCAGCGGGTCAATGGTTGGCGGAAAAGGGGGTTGACCCCAAACGAGTCTACGCAGTCGGAGAGAGCCAAGGTGGCATGGTCGTTATGCGAGCTTTTACTGCAGGTACTATATTTTCTGAGGAAATAAAAAAGTATTTTGCTAAGGGAATTGTGCTTTGGCCCGCATGCGTCTGGTGGGACAGTGACCATACGAGGGCGCATCCACTAGGCCCTTATCACAGCCCCGTTATCGTATTTACCGGTGGGCGAGACTATGGGAGCCCAGTATCTGAATGCTCTGCCATTAAGCACGCCGCTCGACATGTACACTGGGAAGAGGCTACACACGCTTGGATGCTTGCAACCCACGGTCCATATAAACCGAGTGAAGATGGCAACTGTGACACAAAAACTGAATTAAAAAATCGCAGCATAGATATGTGTTATAGCGCAGCAAGAACACAAGAGACCTGGCGCATTATTAGAGAATTTATTCAATGAGTCCGCTATCAGAGAATGCTAGAAATCATCAAATCGGTGATTTGTCATAGGATTTGATTTCATAAGGTCTAGTAGGTTTTTGCCCTGAGCCACCATTCTTAGACCGTGGCGATGCCTTATCTAAGATATCCCCAGTAAGAACAACCAAGCCCAAGCTTGACAGCTAACCAGGTCCAGAGTTGACAATTCTTTTCACCCATAGTCACAGTCAACCTCGAAACGCAAGGAAAATAGTGAGATGAAAAGAACTCAAACCGCAGTTTTACTGTTGTTATCACTAGTGTTCCTCTCTCACTCAATCTATGTATATGCCGAGGTAAAAGAGGATGAATTCGGCAAAGCGGATGGCTATCCCTTTGCAAATGGATGGCCATTTCGAATGATTCCTAAGTTTCGTCATGGTGCACTTACAGGAAAGGGGTTAGCAGCGCTCCAGAACAGGGCCCATCCATTCTGGCTCGCACCTTCAGTTCAGGCCTCAGCGCTTCCGCGATCAGCAGCGCCTACATCGATCGAAAGTAATGCGCATCAGTTAATGAGTCAAAACACGATCATGGCGATGCTGTTGATTAAAAATGGGGCTGTAGTATTCGAAAATTATCAATATCAAACTACTGATTCAACTCTGTTCGACTCTCAGTCGATAGCTAAGACCTTGACTGCCTTGCAAATTGGGATACTTTCAGACCAAGGAATTATTCCCAACTTAAATACTAAAATTAGTGAAATCGTTCCTGAGCTTGCAAAAAGCCCAATTGGGAAAGCATCCTTGCGTCAAACACTCCAAATGCAATGCGGTCATGAGTTCAAATGGGTTGATGATGGACCAGAGGGGTCAGCGGGCAAATATGCAAGGGTGAAATATGCGTCAGCAGAAAACGGAGCACAGAATCTCTATGAATACTTTGAAACAATTCCTGCGACCACAGTTGGTTCAAGGTTTTCGTATGACCCGCACTGCAGTGATGCGCTCAGTATGGCAATTACAAAACTTACCGGAAAAACACTTCTTCAGAACTTTGAGCAGGACGTTTGGCGAAAGATTGGAGCTGAAAATCGTGCTGCCTGGTTAAGCCCAACGTTACACCCAGAGATCACATCCGGAGCAAATGGATTCTATGCGACACTGAGGGACTACGGTCGATTAGCACTAATTTTTTTGAATCAAGGCTCTTATAACTCTAGTCAAATTGTCTCCAGTGACTGGATAAGGTCGATGCACACAGACAAAGTTGCGGTGGGCAGTTATCCTTCAAATTTCTTTCGCTATGGCTATCAGACATGGGTGAGAACTCGTGGAGATGACAGCTGGTATGCCGGACTGGGTAACCATGGGCAGAGATTTTACATAGACCCGACCTCAAGAAGCGCAATGATTATTTTTGCTCTTGATGAGTCGCACATTCGCGCCTCAGATAACTTCTGGGAACAATTCCGGCGATAGTAAGTTTGGAAACTCCTGACTTAAGCATGAGTCGATCTGATTCCGCCCCGAGCCACCATTCCACACAACACACAACACACAACACAGACCCTGAGAAACATCCAAAGGATTAGACTATGAACAACATCAAACTTTTAGTCGTCGCGATAACTCTTAATTCAAGTCTTTCTGGCTGCGCGAGCGTCCAGTCAGCTTATACCTCGACAGTCGATACAGTTTCTGGATGGTTCAAGTCTGACGAAAAGAAGGATCAGAAAAAGTAGTGGTAGGGATACTGATAACGAGAGGTTTATCTGGAACACCTCAAGTCCGGTTCGCATCCAAAAACCCGAGACGATGTAATGCGGCTGATAGAACAGTTCGCCTTCAACGGGGCGGGTGTCCTTGAGCTTGGCGCTGGGTCAGGATTGATGTCCCAGCGGATCTCTGAGTTTTTTAGGGCGAAAAACCAACCAGAAAGCTATGTACAAGCGGTAGACATTTCCTCAGAGGGATTTAAGGCATCGGGTGTCGCATTTCAGCGATAGGACTTAAATGATTTATTTCTATGCGAGAGACAACGACCTCTACCCGCTAATTGTTCACTCCGATAACAGCTGTCACGAGGAAGCATGTTAGTGAAGGTCAATCCCAGTTCCTCACCAGAACGTTTAGCCAGACGAAAGCGAGCGGGCTGGCGAGTAAACGTATTTCTAGCAGTGGCCTCTGTGGTCCTGGCGGGGTGCGCCATCAAAAATTACGGCGATCAGCAGTTTCGCCTGCAGATGGCCTCACACGGCAAGGACGTCATGTGGGTGCCCACGAAAATTGATATAGCCCACGAGATGTTGGCTGCCGCCGCTGTCAGCACGAGAGACATCGTTTACGACCTCGGATCAGGCGACGGCGTCATTCCTATTGAAGCAGCGCGAAAATACGGCGTGCGTGCTGTAGGAATCGAATACAACCCAGACCTCGTTGGGCTCTCTCAACGCAACGCCGCGCGCGCTGGCGTTGAACATCTAGCATCTTTCAAGCGGGGTGATATTTTTGTTGAGGATTTCTCGGAAGCGAGCGTTATCACGCTTTATCTCGGCGAAAATTTGAACGCGCGGCTCATGCCGAAACTCTTGAGCATGAGCCCGGGCACGCGCATTGTCTCGAATACTTTTCGAATGGAATCCTGGATCCCTGACCGAGAGCTCAGGCTGACATCCGGAGAGCAGGCTTACCTCTGGATTGTCCCCGCATCCATTGATGGGAACTGGGAGCTCAGTGGCGCCCCAGCGGCGTTATCCGGGCCGTTTATCGATTCTACAAAAAAACAATTTTTTGATGCTGTCCTAACCTCGAAGTCTCATACAAGAATTTTTATTTCTGATGGGAATCTCAACGGCTCGACAATTCGTTTTGAATTTGTTGATGCAGACAATAAAAAATATAGCTTTTCTGGCTCAGTTTCTGGCGATCAGCTCTCGGGCTATCTGAATAACGACCCCTTGCTTTTAGTTTCGGGGCGCCGTGTTCCCTAAGCCTGGTGCTGAGAGCGGGATGGCTAGCGAAGTCCGAACGAAATACGCTCATCCTTTCCAGGAATATAGAGCGTTTTATACAGCCAATCCCAGAGTGCAAACGCAGTGCCAAAGTTTTTGTCGTGATGAATTGAGTTGACAGAATGATGGACTTGATGCATTGCCGGCGAGATCAGTAAATAGGATAACCATCTCGGATAAGCCAGCGGGACGTGACTGTGTCGCAGATGCGAAAACGCGAGCATCCAGGCCACTCCGATGATATTGACACCCAGCAGTTTCTCTGGAGAGATACCCAGTCCAAAAATTAGCGAGGCAAGCCCAATCGCCAAGCCTTCACCGAGCGCAAAAGCAAGCATATGCACCAGGGTTTCGGGCGGCCAAAACCGAAAAGCTGTAAGTGGCGTGAGCACCCGTGGATTATGGTGAAATCGATGCAGACGCCAAAGAGGACCGAACCGATGAAAAAGCCGGTGCGTCCAATAAATATTGTGATCTCCGAACGCATAGACCAGCAAAGCGACCGCCACCGTCTCAACCACAGCACTCCCGGCCGCCACAGGGGCAGGAACCCAAAGCGTCGAAAATACGAAGAATGCACCCCCCACCATGACGGGGACAAGAAACGGCGCCACAATTGCTTGAGTGGCCAGATAACCCAAAGTAGATAGCAGATCAGTGGGCAGCTCACGAAGCAGTCGCTCACGATTAAGTTGTGGCTGCATCGCGGTGTTTCTTCTGACCAACCAGGCGCCTGCAGCCAGCATCACAACTAGAGTGGGCCACCAAAATAAGCCCTGCGGGCTAGAAAACATCGCCTTCATCAGGTGAATCCAAGACAGCCAAATCCCTGAAAGACTGATATCAATGTTCATCTTATTCCCGACGGATCTATCACGCTGTCGACCTTAGAAACAGTTAATACAATAGTTGATTCTCACAAGACAATCTGCTAAAAATCAAGCGTGTTCCCCAAAGAATGGAATCTTTATGAGCATCGTCCGGCCCTTGTTTATTCTGTCGATTGCGGCAATGCTTCAGGCTTGTTCGATTGGCGGGCTGGTGCAGTCACGGCCAAACAATGTTCAATTTCTCCAGCGGGATGATCCTAAACTTGATAAGTGTCGACGCTTAGGGCCCATCTCGTCAACGGGGAGTGGGTACTACAATATGGAAACGGGACTGTCTGATGCTGCCAACCAATTGCGTGTTAGCGCAGCATTTCTGGGTGGCGATACTGTCGTCATACTCACCCGGGAGGGAGACGACAATCTGTATACAAAAGTCCATGCAGTGGCCTACCGGTGCACGATTTTGTAGTCGCAAAGTCTTTCCGTATTCGTCAAATAGTTCCTAGTCTTCGACCCCGAAAAGCGTCAATGACATTGCCTTGTGTCGCACCGGTAAAAGCGCCGCATATTCGGGGCTGACCGCCCATCGCTTGGCATCTTCCAGGCTCGGAAAATCGAGCTCAACACAATTATCAAATTTGTTGATTTGAAGTTCATTCCAAGGCATAAATTTCTGTTTTCCGCGGAATACGATGCGGCCTTGGTAGGGGGCTACTGTCTGACCCACCTGGCTACGATAGACCTCAAAGGCCTCTTGATTCAAAACTTTTATTAGTCCAATCACTTTCATAAAAATTTTCTTTCTTTTTCACTTCGCTCTTCGATTTCGTACGGCCTGGGCCAAAAGATCGAGCAGTGGCCGTGTCTGGGAAAAACTAATACAGGGGTCAGTAATAGATAATCCATGCTGAAGCGGCCGGCCTGGCACTAAATCTTGCCGGCCCTCCTGCAGGTGACTCTCCATCATCAGGCCGATGATTCGGCGGTCCCCTTGCGCAATCTGTTCGGCAACCTCAGTGGTGACCTGAATTTGACGCTGATGCTGTTTGCTGCTGTTGGCGTGCG
>Ga0194123_10006268_pt1 | contig 12365 bp, 13 predicted proteins | sample TA2MahsurfametaG_5_FD_155479 | JGI IMG/M metagenome (GOLD analysis project Ga0194123, IMG submission 155479) | Freshwater microbial communities from Lake Tanganyika, Tanzania - TA2015023 Mahale A surface | ecosystem: Environmental > Aquatic > Freshwater > Lake | place: Tanzania: Lake Tanganyika... | reverse complement strand
TGCAGCTCGCAGAGGTTCAGCTGCTCATGACGAAATTGAAAAGAATGAGAGCGGTGAAATTCGCAGGAGGACCGATCGGGCTGGCGGAACTGAAGGTGGGATTTCCAATGGTGAGTTAATTAGAGTTCGAGCCGCGATGAAACCGATATCAACTGTTCCGAGAGCGCTCGATACGATTGATCTGGCAACTGGCGAACCGGCTAAAGCGATAAATCAAAGATCTGACGTTTGCGCAGTTCCTGCTGCTGGAGTTATCGCAGAATCGATGGTCGCACTAGTACTCGCAGAAGCCGTACTTGAAAAATTTGGTGGCGATAGCGTCGAAGAAACGAGGCGCAATGTCGAATCGTTCCTAAACAATCTGCGGAAGTGAAGATGAAGGTGATTTTAATTGGTCCTCCAGGAAGCGGCAAAACAACTATTGGAAAGATATTGGCTAAGAAGTTAAATGTTCGCCACGTGGATACAGATCAGGAAGTTGAATCTCGAACCGGCCGCAAAATTGCCGATATCTTCCTTGAAGATGGGGAGTCGGGGTTTCGCAAGATAGAGCGAGAAGTTGTGCAAGAGAGCCTGCAATTGGATTCTGTTGTCATCTCTCTTGGGGGCGGTTCAATTCTCGATAATGATGTTGCAAGTAAGTTGAAAAAAGAGAGCTTCGTCGTGTATCTCGAAGTTTCGATCTCAAATGCTGCGCCAAGGGTGGGATTTAATACTGATAGACCACTTCTTGTTGCAAATCCAAGACAACAATGGCTTCGACTCTTTGGTCAACGAAAGGAAATCTACGAGTCATTAGGCAAGTTCAGAATTTCTACTGATAATAAGAAACCGAAAAAGGTGGCAGATGAAATCGCGAGACTCATCTCGTGAAATCAATCCAAGTAAGAGCTGAACGTTCATACCAAGTAGATATTTGCGATAACTGGCGAACTGAGATTTCGAGTGTATTTGAGTCGCGTGAGACTTACGTCGTTGCGCCGAGGCGCCTTTTATCTGAAATAGGTACCACTATTGCGGAGAACAAAATTCTGGTCGTGCCCGACGGTGAGAATCAGAAGAATTTCGAGACACTGCAATCGCTGGCTGAAAACCTTGCATCACGAGGCGCGAGCAGAGAAACTCTATTAATTGCCATTGGCGGCGGAGCCACAACGGACCTCACCGGCTTTCTGGCTGCTAGTTACCTCCGAGGCATCGACTGGCTAGCCGTGCCAACGACTGTTGCAGGCATGGTTGATGCGGCAATCGGCGGCAAGACTGGTATCAATTTAACCTCTGGAAAAAATCTCTTTGGAGCTTTTAACTCTCCCGTAAGAGTAATTGTTGATACTTCTTGGCTTAACACACTGAGTGCAAGAGATCGAGCCGCTGGATTAGCGGAATCAGTGAAATGCGGCTTCATTCGTGATGAGAAGATTCTGCAATTAATTGAATCAGATCCCGCTGAGAATTTGGTTGAAATAATTGGTAGATCAATTCAAGTCAAAGCAGATGTTGTCTCTCTTGATTTTAGGGAAGATGGCGAGAGAGAGATCTTGAATTATGGTCACACTTTAGGCCACGCTGTGGAACGCCACTCCGGCTATACCTTGAGACATGGTGAAGCAGTTTCTATTGGCCTGGTTTTTGCGGCTAAGTTGTCTCAAAAATTCGGCCTAGGTAAGGAAGTTGTCGAGCGTCATTCAAGTATCTTGCAAAACCTTAATTTGCCCGTGAGTTACGAGAAATCTGCCTGGCCAGCTATATACGATTTAATGGGTAAGGACAAGAAACGTCGTGCCGGTGAAATTCGATTTGTCACTCTTAAGTCGATCGGCTTTACTGAACGCCAGAGCGCCGCAGTGGGTATTCTTAGCGAGGTCTATCGAGAGATAGGTCGATAGGGGTGAAAGAGATGAAAGTTCTGGTGATAAACGGCCCTAACTTGTCTCGGCTCGATTTACGTGAAAAGAATATCTACGGAGATTTCACTTACGAAGATCTTTCCAAAGAGATTTTGTCCGCGGCAAAGGAGCTCTCTTTGGATGTGGAGATTAGACAGAGCGATGACGAAGCCACCATTATCGGTTGGCTACACGAAGCAAGTGATAAGCAAATTGCAGTCATCATTAATCCTGCTGCTTTTACCCACTATTCCTATGCGATTCGCGATGCGCTTGCCATGGTCCCCACACCAAAGATTGAAGTTCACCTATCAAATCCTCTTGCAAGGGAGGAGTTCCGACATACCTCAGTTGCTTCTGGCGTTGTAAATGGAACTATTGCGGGTTTTGGAATCGATTCTTACCGGTTAGCCCTGCGTGCGCTTGTTGGCATATCAGCAAAGTAGCTTCGCAATTTAGATTTTTCGACTTCTAAAGGTAATCTGCGAGCATGGCAACTACAAACGATCTCAAAAATGGCATGACGCTTGATATTGATGGACAGCTTTGGAACGTTGCCGAATTTCAACATGTCAAACCAGGTAAAGGCCCCGCCTTCGTGCGAACAAAACTCAAAAATGTTCTCTCTGGCAAGGTAGTCGAAAAGACTTTTAACGCAGGTGTAAAGGTTGAAGTTGCAATCCTTGAAAAGCAAGAGATGCAATTTTTGTACAAAGATAATGCTGGGTACATCTTTATGGATAACACAACTTTTGATCAGGTGACAATACCTGAAGAGACTGTGGGCGAAAGTGCTAATTATCTTCTAGAAAATATGGAAGTGATAGTGGCGATTCATGAAGGCAACCCGCTATATGTCGAGATGCCGCCTTCGGTTCCTCTGCGAATTATCTATACAGAACCTGGATTGCAAGGAGATAGATCATCCGCAGGCAGTAAACCAGCAACTCTCGAAACTGGAATAAATATTCAAGTTCCACTATTCATAAAGCAGGATGAAGTCGTCCTTGTTGATACACGCACCGGCGATTATCTTGGGCGCGCAAACTAAGTGAGCACTCGATCCAAAGCTCGAAAGGCAGCTCTTGATATTCTTTACGAGAGCGATATTAGAAATATCTCGCCCTTAGTAATTTTGAAAGAGCGCGAATCCGATATCGAATTTGTTATTCGAGATTTTACGAAGAAGCTTGTGATTGATACCGCTGAAAATCGCGAACGAATAGATGAAATTATCCTCATGCGCGCCAAAGGCTGGGCGATAGATCGAATGCCAGTTGTCGATAGGAACATACTCAGACTTGCAACGCAAGAGCTCCTATTTGATAAAAGCATACCTCACTCTGTCGTCATTGATGAGGCGGTAGAGCTTGCGAAATCTTTATCTACCGATGATTCTTCAGAGTATGTAAATGGAGTTCTTGGTGCGATCTACGAGGTAAAGGATGATGTAATTCATTGATCCTTCACAGAAATAAGTAGGCCCCTCAATTCAAGGGTGGCAATCAAAGATTTATTGAGGAATCCCGTAACTGAGCGTAAGTTTTCAATATCACTATTCCTTAGTGAAATTAGCTGAGCGTTCCAGTCGCCACGTGCAAGCTTGATACTCTGAGTTAAGTTCCTTATTGCCAGAGTCAGAGCGTCAGAGGAATCGGTTTTCCTTAAATTCCGCAAATCAATACCTACCATGGTTATCCTCCTTCAGTGAGGGAGCCAAGGCGGATATTTGAGCACCATAAAAATCGAGAAGCTCGATTGCTCGCTCTAATGTCAAGATTCGTGTGCCACGTTCGTGCGAACCAACTGCTCCGGCCTTCCATCGTCCTTGGCTTAACACCTCGACTCGCTTGAGAGTTAAACCAGCGCGCTCTCGCAGCTGACGAAGGCGATTTAGGGCGCTTCTGTATTCGGTACGCAATTCAGGCATCAGGGCTAGACGCTAGGGCAATTATGGGCAACTTTGAAAAATCCACAGCAAACCGTGTGGATGGTATCCTTTGCCGACCTTTAATGAACCGTCCCGCGAGGCGGCAAAGGAGTTGTAAATGTCTACCATTATGTCCGAAAGTGACATAACTCGAGCGCTTCGCAGAATTGCTCACGAAATTTTAGAGCGGAATAATGGCGCGAAATCCTTAGTACTTCTAGGTATCCCTACGCGCGGCGCAACTCTGGCGCGCCGCCTGGCTAATTTGATTGGTGATTTGGAAGGCGAAGCTTGCTCGCTAGGAACGCTGGATACCACGCTTTATCGCGACGACCTACGCCTGCAATCTCCGAGATCATTGCTACCAACAGAGATTCCAAAGGAAGGGATCACGGATAGGAATATTGTTTTAGTTGATGATGTCCTCTATTCGGGAAGAACTATCCGCGCCGCCCTTGATGCACTTTCTGAATTTGGTCGACCTAAAACCGTTCAATTGGCGGTTTTAGTCGATAGGGGACATCGAGAATTGCCAATCAGAGCAGATTTTGTGGGAAAGAATTTACCGACCAGTCGAAATGAACGTGTGATGGTCAAAGTAGTTGAGATTGATGGTGTGGATGACGTGTCCATAGAGGGAAGCAAAATTGAAGGAAACAAATGAGCCAACACCTTCTTTCAATTTCTGATCTAACAAAATTGTCAGCGCTTCATATCCTAGATACGGCAGCAAATCTTGCTAAGGCGACAGAAACCATGATAAAGAAGTTACCCACGTTGCGGGGGCGGACGATTGTTAACTTGTTTTTCGAAGATTCAACGAGAACTAGAATCTCGTTTGAGGCCGCCGCAAAACGATTATCCGCGGATGTTATTAATTTTTCAGCAAAAGGCTCCTCGCTGAGTAAAGGCGAAAGCCTGAAAGATACGGCGATCACCCTCCAAGCCATGGGTGCTGACGGCGTGGTTATCAGACATCCGGCCTCAGGCGCTCCAAAGAGATTAGCTGACCAAAAGTGGATGAGCGGAAGTGTCATCAACGCCGGAGATGGAACTCACGAACATCCAACACAAGCGCTGTTAGATGCTTTCACAATTCGAGAGCGATTGTTGGGGGGAGAAGGTGATTTGCGGGGAATGCGCATTGCGATTGTCGGGGACATTCTCCATTCTAGGGTAGCTAGAAGCAATATTCTCCTCCTAAAGATGCTTGGAGCAGATGTAACACTCATTGCCCCAGCAACTTTGCTTCCGGTAAATATCAATAATTGGGGGGTTGATGTCTCTTTTGACTTTGATAAAGAGATTTCTAGTTTTGATGTTGTAATGATGTTGCGAGTTCAGCGAGAACGGATGGTGGAGTCCTTCTTTCCGAGCGAACGTGAATACGCTCGAAACTATGGTCTAAATTCTGAGAGATTATCAAAACTAAAAGAAAAGGCCTTGGTTATGCATCCGGGGCCCATGAATAGAGGCTTAGAAATTTCGGCTGATGCTGCCGACAGTATTCACTCGGTCATACCAGAGCAAGTTAAGAATGGCGTCTTAGTTCGAATGGCAGTCTTGTACTTATTGTTGAGCGGAGAGCAATTATGAGTATTTCATCAAGGTTGATAAATCTACGTAATCTGGAGGGTGGATACATCTCCATTTCGATAGAGAATGGATACTTCACAAATTCCAACAACTTGACGTCGAATGAAGAGGATTGTTCTGGATTAACGATAATTCCGGGATTGGTCGACTTACATACACATCTTCGCGAACCAGGTTTTGAAGATGCCGAAACTATTCTCACGGGGTCACAAACAGCCGCAGCAGGTGGTTTCACCGCAGTTTCGGCAATGCCAAATACTGATCCGATTGCCGATACCGCTGGAGTCGTCGAACAAATCTATCGACTAGGTCAGACCCATGGGATATGTGACGTTTTCCCAATTGGTGCGATAACTGTAGGTTACCGAGGGAGCAACTAGCAGAAATTCGCGCCATGAACACGTCAGCGGCTCAGACAAGAATTTTCAGTGATGACGGCAATTGTTTATCAAGTGCGATTCTGATGAGGCGAGCGCTCGAATATGTAAAAAGTTTTGATGGAGTTATCGCGCAGCATGCCCAAGATCCTCAGTTGACTGTAGATTCACAGGTAAACGAAGGAGTTATCTCTTCTCGCCTCGGGCTGAAAGGTTGGCCAGCGGTAGCCGAAGAGGCAATTATCGCAAGAGATGTACTTCTCGCCGAACATGTGAAGAGCCGTTTACATATTTGCCATGTCAGCACAGCCGGAAGTGTGGAGATCATAAGATGGGCCAAGGCGCGAGGAATACAAGTAACCGCAGAAGTCACGCCCCATCATCTTCTTTTAACTGAAGATTTAGTCGAAAATTACGATCCACTCTTTAAGGTAAATCCCCCTCTTCGTACGCAACGAGATGTAGAGGCGCTCCGCTCCGCACTCGTAGACGGAACGATTGATGTAATTGCAACAGATCATGCACCCCACCCCATCGAGCGCAAGGAATGTGAGTGGGCTAACGCCGCCTTTGGAATGCTGGGTCTAGAGAGTGCGCTCTCGGTGTCCTTCAAGGCAATGGTTGAGTCAAAGTTAATCCCACTTCCTAAACTAATTGAAAAAATGAGCGTTCGGCCAGCTGAAATTGCTGGCTATAAAGATCATGGTTCAATTGAGGTTGGCAAACCTGCAAACTTCACATTAGTTAACTTCGAGAAGAATTGGGTATCAAGGCCACGCATGAGCAAGAGCAGTAACGATCCATATCTAGGTATGACGTTGCCAGTAATTGTTCAAGCCACTTACTTACGCGGTAGGAAGGTCTACAGCAGAAATGGGTAAGGCATTTTTAGTTCTTGATGACGGCAAGGTCTTCGAGGGCCAAGCATGGGGGGCTACCGGTGAAGGTTTTGGAGAGATAGTTTTTACGACTGGAATGACTGGTTATCAAGAGACGTTAACAGACCCCTCATATTTAAATCAGATAGTAGTTATGACCGCACCACATATCGGAAATACCGGCATGAATGATGAAGATATGGAATCAAAGCGAATCTGGGTGAGTGGTTTTGTGGTCCGAGATCCTTCTCCGTTTGCTTCAAATTGGCGATCGAGAAGATCTCTCGAAGAGGATTTAATAAGTGGTGGAGTCGTAGGTATATCTGGAGTAGATACCAGGGCAATTACGCTTCATATAAGGGAACGTGGCGCGCTCCGCACCGGGATTTTCTCGGGCGCTGATTTATCTAGAGAAGATATGGTTACGAAAGTTCGTAAAACAGCGCCGATGACTGGAGCGTATCTCGTAGATAAAGTTTCAACTAGAAGTGAAACTCTGGTACCAAGCCTTAGCTCTGTCGATTTTAGAGTAGCTGCTTTTGACCTTGGCATCAAGGCAGCGACTCCAGCAAATTTCTCACGTAGAGGAATCGAAACACACGTCCTACCTTTCGATACCTCATTTGAAGAGATTGAATCGAAGGGATTTGATGGAATATTTCTCTCTAATGGTCCGGGGGATCCTGTGACGATGAATGAAACTGTTGAAACTATTCGCAAGGCTCTCTCCTCAGGTATGCCAGTTTTTGGAATCTGCTTCGGCCACCAAATTTTAGGTCGAGCACTCGGTTTTGATACATATAAACTCCGTTTCGGTCATCGCGGAATTAATCAACCGGTATACAACCGTCTTAAAGATCGCGTCGAAATAACCGCTCATAATCATGGTTTTGCCGTTGACGCTCCGAAAGATGGCGATTTCGCAACAGTTTTCGGTAGCGGCATGGTCTCGCATGTGAATCTAAATGATGGTGTTGTCGAAGGCCTTCACATGAAGGATGTTCCCGCTTTCTCAGTTCAGTATCACCCTGAAGCAGCTGGCGGCCCACATGATGCCAACGATCTATTTGATGTATTCACAGAAACTTTGCGTAAAAATGCCTAGAGATCTAACCATTAAAAGCGTGATGGTGATTGGAAGTGGTCCAATCGTTATCGGTCAAGCTTGCGAATTTGATTACTCGGGAACACAGGCCTGTCGAGTTCTGCGCTCTGAAGGCATTCGAGTTATTCTCGTTAACAGCAACCCAGCAACAATTATGACGGACCCAGAATTTGCTGACGCAACCTATATTGAACCAATCACCCCGGAATATCTCGAGGACATAATTTCTAAAGAAAGACCAGATGCGCTGCTCGCAACTCTAGGTGGACAAACTGCATTGAATGCCGCTATGAAGTTGGATGAATTTGGAATCCTCGAAAAATATCAAGTTCGGCTTATAGGGGCTGACATCCCGGCTATTAAGCGCGGAGAGAATCGGCAAGAATTTAAATCTATTGTAGAAAAAGTTGGTGGTGAATCGGCAAGATCTCGAATATGTCATTGCCTAGATGATTGCGTGATCGCTGCGAAGGAGTTGAGCTACCCAGTTGTCGTCAGGCCGTCATTTACCATGGGAGGGCTCGGAAGCGGAATTGCCAGAGATGAAGATGAATTGAAACTTATTGCAGGCGCGGGTTTGCACTATAGCCCAGTAAGCGAGGTTCTCCTCGAGGAGTCAATCATTGGTTGGAAGGAGTTTGAGTTAGAAGTGATGCGTGATCACAAAGATAACGTCGTGATCGTATGCAGTATCGAAAACTTGGATCCAATGGGAGTTCATACGGGCGACTCAATCACTGTCGCTCCAGCGCTTACTCTTACCGACGTCGAATTTCAGAAGTTGCGCGATCTCTCTATCTCAATTATCCGCGAAGTTGGAGTAGCTACGGGAGGCTGCAATATCCAGTTTGCCGTGAATCCGCGAAATGGGCGGATCATTGTTATTGAAATGAATCCTAGAGTCTCCAGAAGTAGCGCGCTGGCATCCAAAGCTACTGGGTTTCCGATAGCAAAGATTGCGTCGAAACTTGCAATTGGATACTCCTTAGACGAGATCCCCAATGACATAACGAAGAAGACGCCTGCTTCTTTTGAACCAACTCTTGATTACATCGTCGTCAAGATCCCCAGGTTTGCATTTGAAAAATTCCCCGAAGCTGACCCACGACTAACAACAACTATGAAAAGTGTTGGCGAATCAATGGCAATTGGGAGGTCTTTTTTGGAGGCGCTCCAAAAGGCGATGCGCTCAGTAGATAAACGGGGCTGTGAATTTGATTGGACCCCTATCATGAATAAGGAGCAATTGCTTCAAGCAATTAAAACACCCACCGAGAATCGGTTACGACAGTGTCAACAAGCGCTTTATTTAGGCGCCACATTAACGGAAATTTACAATGAAACTGGCATAGATCCCTGGTTTCTTGCTCAACTTGTAAGACTAAATGAAATTGCCACAAATCTAATTCAGGTATCAGAGCTGACTATTGATGAATTAAGGACTGCGAAGCGCGCCGGATTCTCAGATGAGCAAATAGCCAGACTACGATCTTACACTCGAGAGGAAATTCATGGACTACGAGTTAAGAATGGTATTCGGCCAGTTTACAAAACGGTTGATACTTGCGCTGGAGAATTTGAAGCTTTAACTCCTTACCATTATTCGACATACGATCAAGTATCAGAAGTTCGACCAAGAACTAAAGCAGCAGTAATTATCTTGGGAAGCGGGCCAAATAGAATCGGGCAGGGAATTGAATTCGATTATTCATGCGTGCAAGCATCATTTGCCTTAAAGGATGCGGGATACGAAACCATCATGATTAATTGCAATCCTGAAACGGTATCGACTGACTATGACACTTCCGACCGCCTTTATTTTGAACCGCTTACGTTAGAGGATGTTTTGGAGGTAATAGACGCGGAGACCGCAGCTGGGCCGGTATTGGGAGTCATCACACAGCTCGGGGGCCAAACACCGCTAAGTCTCGCCGCAGGTTTAGCAGCTGAAGGCGTGAAAATTCTAGGTACGCCACACGAGGCCATTCATCGTGCCGAAGATCGCAGGGCATTTGGAGAGATTCTAGTAAGTGAAAATCTATTAGCTCCGGAGTTTGGAACGGGCAAAACGTTTGCAGAGGCGGAGATTATTGCCGAGAGAGTTGGCTATCCCGTGCTCGTTCGACCATCTTTCGTATTAGGAGGTCGAGGTATGGAAATTGTTTACGATGGGACGCAATTAGCCGAATTCATAACAAAGGCAACTGAGATAAATCCTGAGCACCCGGTACTAATCGACAGGTTTCTGGATAACGCGATTGAGGTTGATGTTGATGCACTCTTTGATGGACATGAGCTGTATCTCGCGGGCGTAATGGAGCATATAGAAGAGGCTGGAATTCACTCTGGGGATTCGGCTTGCGTAATTCCACCACAATCTATTTCAGATGGAATGCTACGCGATATCTTTAAAGCCACTGAAAAGTTGGCTCGATCGATTGGTGTACTTGGGCTGATAAACATTCAATATGCAATTTCCGATAATCGTTTGTTTGTCTTGGAGGCAAACCCAAGAGCATCAAGAACGGTGCCATTTGTAAGTAAGGCAACTGGGGTACTGGTGGCAAAGGCCGCCGCTTTAATCTCGGTTGGAAAGACAATTTCGGAACTGCGCGAAGAAGGAAAATTGCCTCAATCCACTTCGGGAGCGAGTAAGGGAATTGCCGTGAAGGAAGCGGTACTACCTTGGAATAGATTTAGAAGAGTCGATGGCAAAAGTGTGGATTCAGTGTTGGGTCCAGAAATGAAATCGACGGGCGAAGTAATGGGGATAGCAAATGACTTTGGTAGCGCTTTTGCCAAAAGTCAGATCGCTTCATTTGGTCCCTTGCCGCAAAATGGCAAAATTTTCATCTCGCTAGCCGATAAGGATAAAGTGCATTCACTTGATTCTGTCCGCGCTTTGTACAATTTAGGTTTCGAACTCTATGCAACTGAAGGAACTGGAAGATTCCTCTCAGATCACCAGATACTCTCTCGATGGGTGCGCAAGCATCACGAGTTGAATGTCGGCGATCAAATAGATGCCGTCTCATTTATCGAGAGCGGTGAAATATCGCTCGTAGTAAATACTCCATTCGGAAGGGATACGCGTCAAGATGGTTGGCTAATTCGAAGCGCCGCAGTATCACGAGGGATTTCTTGCATTACCACCATCCCTGGATTGAAAGCGGCAGTTTCCGGAATCAAAGCGCTACAGGGGAACCATATTAAGGTTAAATCTCTTCAAGATTGGACTGTCTCGTGAACATTAATCCACGAGCTCGACAAATCCAGTCAGAAGTAATTTTAAATAAGAAAATTGGCGCCTATAACCATATGGTCTTTGCAGTTGGTGAAATCGCCCAACACTCTCGCCCGGGAAATTTTGTTGCAATAGCCGTCGGTGGACCAAACTCTTCGATGATCCTTAGAAGAGCCTTTGCGATTTATCGAGTTAATGAAAAGAGCGCAACGGGTGGAACCTTAGAGTTAGTCGTAGCGGCTCATGGCTCGGGTAGTCGTTGGTTAAGTGAGAGGTCAATCGGAGAGAAGGTGGACCTAGTTGGTCCCTTAGGTTCGAGCTTTGGAATCCCAACAGAATCAGTGAACACATTACTAGTTGGTGGTGGCTATGGATCGGCTCCACTCTTTGGTCTCGCTGAAGTTCTAAAGTCGAGATTATGTCGAGTGGATGTTGTAATCGGCGCATCAACAGCGGGCAAAATTTATGCGCCATTAGATGGAAAGCGTTCGGTTTCGACCATGACGATAACTACGGAAGATGGAAGCGCCGGCTCACGTGGGAAAGTGACAGATTTCCTTCCTGAGATCATTGAAAGATTCAATGTAGAAGTTGTCTACTCCTGCGGACCGATGGGAATGCTCAAGGCGGTAAATGAAATAACGGAGAAATTTAAAATAGTTCACCAATGTGCAGTTGAAGAGTCAATGGCATGCGGGATAGGTGTTTGCATGACCTGTGTGATTCCACTAAGGGGGGAGGATGGAATTATTCGCATGAGTAGGAGTTGCATCGAAGGTCCCGTCGTTGATGGATCTAGCGTTGTTTGGAGTGCGCCAAGAAGTATTCCGGAAGGAACGTTGGGGGCCTCCTAATGATTGAGAGCGCTTTTGACTTTAGAACCAGATTTGGAAATCGATATTTTCCAAACCCCATATTTACCGCAAGCGGTTGTGCTGGTTCAGGCAGAGAACTTTCGAATTTCTTGATCTAAAAGAATTGGGTGCGATTGTTACCAAGTCAATTGCCGTGAAGCCAAGGAGCGGTCGAGCGACACCTCGAATGGCAGAAACGCCCTCGGGGATGTTGAATTCAATTGGCTTGCAAGGCCCTGGGATTGATCAATTCCTTGAAAATGATATTCCCTGGCTGGTAAGTAAAGGTGCTCGAATCATAGTTTCAATCTCGGGGGAGACGGTTGAAGAGTACGCATCACTTGCTAGAAGACTTAGAGGAATCGCTGGCTTGAGCGGAGTAGAGGTAAATATTTCATGTCCAAATGTAGAAAATCGCGGGTTGGTCTTTGCTTGTGACCCGATAGCCTCGCGTGCGGTCGTGGAGTTGGTGCGAAAAAATATGGGCGGCGATTA
>Ga0194123_10006257_pt1 | contig 12386 bp, 14 predicted proteins | sample TA2MahsurfametaG_5_FD_155479 | JGI IMG/M metagenome (GOLD analysis project Ga0194123, IMG submission 155479) | Freshwater microbial communities from Lake Tanganyika, Tanzania - TA2015023 Mahale A surface | ecosystem: Environmental > Aquatic > Freshwater > Lake | place: Tanzania: Lake Tanganyika... | reverse complement strand
AAGTGCTGCCGGAAGGGGTCAGAACGCGCGACAGGAGGGCGCCTGGGGTTGGCAGAGGGTGGCGGAGGCGCGTTCCGGCCGGCACACTGGCGGCCTCTCGCCGGTGGCAAGCCAAGGTCGGATACCCGCCTTGTCCCGTGCGGGCGGCATCCCTTGTCCGGAGTTTCATGACGGCTCCCCAACCTCTGCAACAGGTACTGAACATGCTGGATCACGCGGCACTGAATCGTTACAGCGAGGAACTGTTCCACGCACTGCGCAACCGCCAACCGGTGGAACCCTTGATCGCCCGCGAACCGGGTCTCACGGTGGAGGATGCGTACCGCATCTCGTTGGGGATCCTTGCGCGACGGGAAGCGGAGGGCGAACGGGTGGTGGGCAAGAAGATAGGCGCGACCTCGCGCGCGGTGCAGGACATGCTCAAGGTGAATCAACCGGACTACGGGTTCCTCACCGACCGCATGCGCTATGCGCAAGGCACTCCCGTGCCGGTGAGCCGCGAACTCATCCAACCCAAGGCGGAAGGTGAGATAGCCTTCGTGCTGAAGCGCGATCTGATGGGGCCGGGAGTCACCCCGGCTGATGTGCTGGCAGCAACGGAAGGGGTTGCGCCGTGTTTCGAAATCGTCGACTCGCGCGTGCGCGACTGGAAGATCACCATTCAAGACACCATCGCGGACAACGCCTCCAGCGGACTTTTCATCGTCAGCGACCAGCTCACCAGCGTCCATGAGGTCGATCTCGTGACCTGCGGCATGGTGCTGTGGAAAAACGGCGAAGTGATTGCCACCGGGGCCGGTGCGGCTGCGCTCGGCTCGCCCGTGAATTGCATGGCGTGGTTGGCCAATGCCATGGGCGCCTACGGCATGCCACTCAAGGCGGGCGAGGTGATCCTCTCCGGCTCATTGGTGCCGCTCATCCCGATTGCCGCAGGTGACGTCATGGAAGTGGCCGTGGGAGGTCTTGGCCGCCTCAAGGTCGACTTCACCTGACTCCCGCAAATCCACGCTGCCCACCGGGAAAAGCCGATGAGCGGCAAGACCCTCGCCACTGCGCTGCAGCCTGCTCCGGCCCCGGCAGTGCCTTGCCGCGCGGAAGCCTTTAGAATCCAGAGCCACCAGTTCCACCTACCGGATTACCGTCATGAGTGAACGCAAATACCTGCATATCGATCTTTCCACCCACGCTGTCCGCGAAGAAATCATGAGTGGAGAGCAGATCGCCAAGGCCGGTCGTTACTTCATCGCCAAGACGCTGGTCGAGATGGGCGTGGCGGGTTGCGATCCGCTGTCGCCGGAGAACCCGCTGATCTTTTCCGCCGGCCCCTTCGCCGGCACCAACTGGTCGAATGCCAACCGCACCAGCGTCGGCTGCAAGAGCCCGCTCACAGGGGGAATCAAGGAAGCCAATGCGGGAGGATCCTTTGGCCTCGCCATGGGGCATCTGCACATTGCGGGCTTCACCCTCCTCAACGCCTCGCCGGACTGGGTGGTCATCCATCTGCGCAAGGACGGCAGCATCGCCTTCGAAACCGCGGAGCCTTATCTCGGCAAGGCGAACTTCGAATGCGCCAAGCTGCTGCACGAGAAGTACGGCAAGAAGGTCAGCCTCGCGATCTGCAGCTCCGTTGGCGAATACCACGGCCTGCTGGCCGGCATTGCCTTCAGCGATACCGACGCGCGCCCCTCCCGCCTGGCCGCGCGGGGTGGCGTGGGCGCAGTGATGGGCGTGAAGAAGGTTAAGGCCATCGTGGCCGATCTCGACAAGATGCCGAGCTTCAACGACCGCAAGAAGGTGCTACAGGGCGTCAAGCAATACGGCCAGCTCATCAAGTCTGATGAGGCCATCAACATGTACCGCGACTATGGCACGGCGGCCATGGCCGACTACACCAACCTGATTGGTGGCCTGCCGGTGAACAATTTCACCTCCGGGCGGAGCGTGGATACCAGCAAGGAAGTGATGAAGATGGGCGGCGATTTCATCCGCGCCCAGAACCTCGCGCGCGGCGGAGAGACCGCTCACGCCTGCATGCCGGGCTGCATGATCGAATGCAGCAACGTGTACGTGAACAAGGACGGCAAGGAAATCGTCTCGCCGGTCGAATACGAGACCTTGGGTCTCATGGGTACCAACTGCGGCCTGACCGACCCGGACGATCTCGCACTGCTGAACTTCCATGCGAATGATCTAGGCATCGATACCATCGAGACGGGTGCCATGATGGGCGTGCTGCTGGACGCCGGCCTCGCACCTTTTGGCGACGTGAAGTTCCTGCTCTCCGTGCTGGATGAAATCCGTCACGGTACCGAACAGGGACGCTTGTGGGCCCAGGGCACCGCACGCGTGGGCGAGCATTACAAGGTGCACCGGACACCAGTGGTGAAGAAGCAGGGGATCAGCGCCTACGATCCTCGGGTAATCGAAGTCACCGGCATCACGATGATGGTCACGGCGCAGGGTGCTGACCACACGGCTGGCAACGCCCCCAAGTACGACTGCGAGGGCAAGAGCCTGGACGAGCTGGTGGGGGTGAGCATGGATACGCAGGTGCTGTGCGCGGCCACCGATTCACTCGGTCTTTGCCTGTTCGGGCGCTCCGTTACCAATGTGCAACTGGAGATGGTCGTCGATGCCATCAATGGCGCACTGGGCACGAGCTTCGACGTGGAATTCTTCAAGGCATTGGGGCGCGAGACCCTGCGGCTGGAGGATGCTTTCAATCACGCCGCCGGGTTCTCGGTGGAAGATGACGAGCTCCCCGGCTTTTTCTACGAGGAAGGCCTGTTTCCGACCAATCGCACGGCGCGTTTCCATGCGGCCGAGGTGAACGCGGCGGTCAAGGCCTGGTGGGAGCGCCAGGCGGCCTGAGGCAAGGCAGGCACTTCCTGCGCCTCCGCCAATCCACCCCATGGCGGTCGGGATTCCCGAAACCCTGCCGGTGGACGTCCACCAGATCGCGGTGATCGGCTCCGGGCAGCGCATCGACTGCCCGGGCGACGAGACCATCCTGCGTGCAATGGAACGCCTGGGCCTGCGCGGCATCCCCGTGGGGTGTCGTGGAGGCGGTTGCGGTGTGTGCAGGGTTCGTGTTCACCGCGGGGACTATGTCCTGCGACGCATGAGCCGCGCCCATGTTTCACTCGCCGATGAAGCAGCAGGAATCGCGCTCGCCTGCTGCCTGATGCCGCGTAGCGATCTCGAGATCGAGGTCTTGGGGCGCAAGGCGCCCCTGATTCCCTGATTGCTCAGGCTAATCTGGCGGCAGCCTCGAGGATCGCCCTCAGAACCACTTTGTCGCCAACCTGATTGGCGAGCAGCAGGATGAGGCGGCTGTTCAGCGCCAGGCTCTGTTCCGCATCCAGACCGTCATGCAGGGCGGCCAGATCCGAATAGAAAGCATCCGCTTCTTCCAGCTTGAGGGTGCCGAGATCGGGCACGCACGAAGGTCTGGGCTCCATCATCCCGCTCACTTGCTCGCGAGCGCCTGCCACATCTCGGCGTCGCGTTCCGCGGTCCAGATGCGCGGATCACGAGTGCCGCCCGCCTCATCGAAGGCACGGCTCACATCGAATGGCAGGCAGTGATCAAAAATCACCCAATGCCCGAATTCCGGCGTCAGCCGTGCATAGGTGGAGTCATAGGCCTCCTTGAGCGATTTGCCCGCAGCGCGTGCCGCCTGCACCGACTCATACAGCGTCGTGATGAAGGCGCGGGTGCCGGACAATGATTGGGCCACCTGTTCGGAATTGGTGAGCGCATCGCCACGCCCGGGCACCAACGCACGCGGCTTGAGTGCCGCAATGCGGTCCAGCGTTGCCGGCCATTCCGTGAGGTACGCATCGCCGGTGTAAGGCGTGGCGCCGAACTCCACGAGATCGCCGCTGAACAGCACGCCTTCCTTGGGCATCCAGGCGACCGTATCGCCCTTGGTGTGGCCCCGCCCAAGCTGCATGAGCTTCACTTCGGTCTTGCCCAGCCACACCGTGAGTTCGTTGCGGAAGACCACATTCGGCCAGGTCAGGCCCGGGATGGAGTCCACGGCCTGGAACAACCGTGGAAAGCGCTCGAACTCGGATTGGTAGTCCTGCGCCCCGCGTTCCACGATGAGGTCGCGCGTATCCTCGCTGGCAATGATGTTGGCCGCGCCATAGCCGCTCGCTCCCAGCACTCGCACCGCGTGGTAGTGGGTGAGCACGACATGACGGATGGGCTTGTCGGTGACGGTGCGGATCTTCGCGATCACGTCGCGGGCCATCACGGGGGTTGCCTGCGCATCCAGCACCATCACACAGTCGTCACCGATGATGACACCCGTGTTGGGATCCCCTTCCGCCGTGTAGGCGTAGGCGTTGTCGGCAAGCCGGGTGAAGCTGACTTTCTTTGGTTCCAGATCGCCTTTGGAGGCGAAGGCCTTGCTCATGGTGAGTGCTCCTTGGAGGGGTTGTGGGCAAAGGTCAGGATACGGCGAGACTGCGTCGCCACGCGTGTTGAATGGTTTCCGGGGAGGGGGCGCGCCAGCGCGCGGCGACATGCTGATCGGGACGGATGAGGTAGGTCGCCTCGCCATGTGGCGCATAGCGCGCCATTACCAGTCCATTTGGATCCTCGAAATCCCGACCAAGTAACAGGCAGTCCACGCCGGGCGGCAGCGAGGCCGGCTCCCCGCCACCCAACACCAGGCAGACAAAGCGCCCACCAAGCAATTCGAGCAGCCAGGTCTTCGTACCTGTCGGGGCGTCGAGGGCGACACTGCCGGGCTCCATTCCCGGCGTGTCGAAGTGCTCCACATCCGGGGAGATGGTCGTAGTTCCCCGCAGGCTGCACGGAATCGAAAGTCGTCCGCTGTTGACGAGCGCGCGGGCAAAAGGCATTTCCCGGGCCAGGCTCAGAACGGCGGATTGCAGCGCGCGCGCCCCCGATGTCTTGGGGGTCATGAAATCCGTGGCCCGTGTGGAATTGCGGATGTTCTCATCAGCACCCAGGATGCGTTCTTCCTCATAGCCCGCCAGTAGCGAGGGCGTGGCGCCATTGCGCAAAATTTCCCGCAGTCGCCAGCCGAGGCTGTCCACGTCCTGCAGCCCACCATTGGCTCCCCGCGCGCCGAAAGGCGACACCAGATGGGCCGAATCGCCGACAAAGATCACCCTGCCGTGAACAAAACGTTCCATGCGACGGCACTGGAAGGTGTAGAGACTCACCCATTCGTATTCGAACTCGAGTTCGGGGCCGAGCATGGCGCGTACTCTGCGGTCCACGCTACCCGGCGAGAGGGCCGCCTCGCGGTCGATGTCCCAACCGAGTTGGAAATCCAGCCGCCAGAGATCTTCCGGTTGCTGGTGCATGAGCGCAGTGCGGCCTTCATTGAAAGGGGCGTTGAAGTAGAAGCGACGCTCCGGCGGAAAGGGCGCACGCATGCGCACGTCCGCAATGAGAAAATTATCCTCGAAGGTGCGACCGGAAAAATCGAGCCCAAGCATCCCGCGCAGCGCGCTGCGATGACCGTCCGCCGCCACCACCCAGTCGGCGCGCAAACGATAGTCCCCCACCGGAGTGCGGACCGTGAGGGTTGCGCCGGCATCTGCTTGTTGCAGATCCACGACTTCCTGCTGCCAGCGCAGGTCGACCTCGGCACGCGAGGTCAAGGCTTCCACGAGCGCCTCCTCCACGTGGTATTGCTGCAGGTTGATGAAGGCCGGGAATTTCTGATCCTTGATGGGCAGCAGATCAAAGGAATAGAGCGGCGCGGGATCTGCCCCCAGGAATACCCGCCCCACGTTCCAGGTCACGCCCCGTTCGCGCAGTGCTTCTCCAAGGCCGTGGCGGTCCAGGATTTCAAGCGAACGCTTGGACCAGCAGATGGCGCGCGAGCCATCACTGGCCTGCGTCTGCTTCTCCAGCACGATGACCGGGATCCCGTACGCGGAGAGTTCGAGCGCGAGGACAAGGCCTGTGGGCCCTGCACCGACAATGACCACAGGCACTCGACGCGGCAGGGGCTCACCGATCTCGGGCGGCGGAGTGAAGGGCCTCAGGCGCCGGGCGCTACGCGAGCGCTGGATCGCCTCGGCGATGGTGTCTGCCGACGGCGTAGTGAATGAGGCGGGCGGGGTCACCACTCAGGTCCGGTCGGCGATGACCACGACCTGATCGATGGCACCGAACAGCGATTCGCCGGCGCCATTGAACATCTCTATGCGCACCCGGTCACCAGCACCGAGGAAAGGTGTCTCGGGCTTGCCCCGCGCCAGGGTCTCCAGCATCCGTACCTCGGCCAGGCAGGCCGAGCCGCGGCTGCGCTCGTAGTTGGAGATGGTGCCGGACCCGACGATCGCGCCGGCGCGCAGCCTACGCGTCTTAGTCACATGCGCAATGAGTTCGGCAAAACTGAAGGTCATGTCTTCTCCGCATTCGGGCCGTCCGAGCAGAGTGCCGTTCACGTGCGTCACCAGTGGCAGGTGTATCTTGTCTTCCCGCCAGGCTTGGCCCAGCTCATCCGGGGTGATGGCGACCGGGGAGAAAGCGCTTGCCGGCTTGCTTTGGTAAAAACCGAATCCCTTGCCCAGTTCGCCCGGAATGAGATTGCGCAGTGAGACATCGTTCACCAGCATCAGTAGCTTGATATGCTCCCCGGCTTCTGCCGCTGGCGTGCCCATCGCGACGTCATCGGTGACCACCGCCACCTCGGCCTCGAGATCGATGCCGTGGGCCACGTCAGCCGCAAGGATGTCATCGCAGGGGCCCAACAGGTCATCCGAGCCACCCTGGTAGACCAGAGGGTCATGCCAGAAATCATCCGGCATCTCGGCACCGCGCGCCTTGCGAACCAGTTCCACATGATTGACATAGGCACTGCCGTCCACCCAGTGAAAGGCGCGCGGCAGCGGCGCCATGCAACGGGCGGACTCGAAGGCAAGATCACCATTGCGGGCGGTGTTCGTGCAGAGATCTTGATAGACCGCTGCAAGACGAGGGGCGATTTCCGCCCAGTCATCCAGAGCGCCCTGCAGGGTGGCCACGATCCCGGGTACCGGCCGCGCGCGCGTGAGTGCCCGGTTCACCACCACGAGGCGGCCATCACGTGTGCCGTTGGCAAGACTGGCAAGCTTCATCGGGCCGGACTCCATGAGCAGGGGTAATGAGAAAAAGTGCCATCGAAGCGAGCCCCGCGACCTGTGACGGATCCGTTACTGTTCGGGCGGCTTCAGCGTTGAGAATAGTTTCATCTGAAACTATACTGAGTGGCAGCCGAGGATGAAAGAGGCTGCGCATGTCAGTTTCAGGTTACCTGTCGGGCTTTGCCAACGAACACAGTACGGAAGCGGTGGCCGGCGCCATCCCGCTCGGCCAGTTCTCACCCCAGCAGGCCCCACTCGGACTGTACGCCGAGAAATTCAGCGCAACCGCGTTCACCGCGCCGCGGCGCGAGAATCGACGCACCTGGTTCTATCGCATCCATCCTTCAGTGGGGCAGGGCGCGTTTGAACTCTTGCCCGAAAAAAACTGGCGCACCGCACCGGCCACCGATCTGCTCCCCCAGGCAAACCCGCTGCGTTGGGATCCCTTGCCCATCCCCGACTCGCCCTGTGATTTCATCGACGGCATGGTCTCGCTCGCCCTGTGCGGCAATGCCGGACTCCAGATGGGCATGGGGGCGCATGTCTACGTCGCCAACCGTTCGATGGAGCGGCGCTTCTTCCTGAATGCGGACGGTGAGCTGCTGATCCTTCCCCAGTCGGGTCGTTTGATCCTCCATACCGAATGCGGCGTTCTGGGTGTTGCGCCCGGTGAGATGGCTCTGGTCCCACGCGGCATGAAATTTCGCGTTGAACTTCCGGACGGGCCCAGCCGCGGATATGTCTGTGAAAACCACGGCGCCTTACTGCGCCTGCCGGAGCGGGGTCCGGTGGGTTCGGATGGCTTTGCCAACGATCGGGACTTCCTCGCGCCCGTCGCGGCCTTCGAGGACCGTGCGGGTGACTTTGAACTCCTGGCGAAGGTTGGTGGGCGCTTCTTCCGGGCGGAAATCAGTCATTCGCCACTTGATGTGGTGGGTTGGGTGGGCACCCTGTATCCGGTCAAGTACGCACTGGATGCGTTCAACACCATGAACACAGTGAGTTACGACCATCCGGACCCCTCCATCTTCACGGTGCTCACCTCGCCCTCAGACACGCCGGGCGTCGCCAATGTCGATTTTGTCATCTTCCCGCCGCGCTGGATGGTGGCGGAGCACACCTTCAGGCCGCCCTGGTTTCATCGCAATGTCATGAGTGAATTCATGGGGCTCATTCATGGCCAGTACGATGCCCGTGAGAAAGGCTTTGAACCGGGCGGCGCCAGCCTGCACAGCTGCATGGTTCCTCACGGGCCGGAAGCCGCCGTCCATGCCAAGGCCTCCACCGTGGCGCTCGCCCCGCAGAAGATGACCGACACGCTGGCTTTCATGTTCGAGTCCCGCTATCCCATGCTGGCCTTGGAATCCGCACTAGCCCTGCCTGCGCGCCAGACCCGCTACCCTGAGAGCTGGCGAGGCTTTACACGCAACTTCCGCGGCGCATGAAGGCGCTGCGCCTGGAGACTTTCCTGCCCTATCGCCTCTCGGTGCTGGCCAATGAGGTGAGTACGCGACTGGCGTCGGTCTATGCCGAGCGCTTCGGACTCACCATTCCGGAATGGCGGGTGATGGCAGTGCTGGGGGAAGCCACGGATGTCTCGGCGGACTTCGTCTGCGACAAGACCGGAATGGACAGGGTAACGGTAAGTCGGGCGGTTTCGAGGCTGCTCGTCAAGCGCCACATCCTGCGGCGATTCTGTCGTGATGATCGGCGCCGATCGCGCCTGGCGCTCTCGGCAAGCGGGCGACGGATTTACGACCAGATAGTGCCGCTTGCGCGACGCTACGAAGAGGCTCTGTCGGCAGTGCTGGAACCGGCGGAGAGGGCCACGCTGGACCGCCTCATCTCCCGGCTGCAGGCCCGCGCCCGCGTGCTGGGAGACGAGGCCGCCTGGGTCGACTAGAGCAGATTGACGGGGATCTTCAGATAGACGCGGCCATTGTCTTCGGCCGGCGGCAGCTTGCCCGCCCGGATGTTTACCTGTATTGAAGGAATGATAAGCAGGGGCATGTCGAGCGTCTGGTCCCGTGCGGTCCGCATGCCGACAAAGGCTTCCTCGGAGATCCCGTCATGCACGTGGATGTTGTCGGCCCGCTGCTCGGCCACGGAGGTTTCATGGCGCACTTCCCGGCCGCCGGGCGGATAGTCATGACAGACCATGATCCGGGTATCGGCGGGCAGGTCCAGGATTCGACGAATGGAGCGGTAGAGTGTCCTTGCATCGCCGCCGGGGAAATCACAACGTGCTGTGCCCACATCGGGCACGAAAAGCGTGTCTCCCACGAAGATCATTTCCTCCACCTGGTAGGCCATACAGGCCGGTGTGTGACCGGGCACGTACAGCGCCCGCGCCTTGAGCCCACCGATGTCGAAGGCTTCGCCATCGGTGAAAAGGTGGTCGAACTGCGAGCCGTCCACGGCCAAGGCAGGTTCGAGGTTGAACAGGCCTTTGAAGGTCTCCTGCACCGTGGTGATGTGACTGCCGATTCCCACTTTGCCGCCGAGAGCCTGTTTGAGTCCGACTGCGCCGGAGAGGTGGTCCGCATGGGCATGGGTCTCGAGGATCCAGTCGACCTTGAGTTTCATCTCCTGAACGAATGCCGTGACCGCCGCGTTCGAGCCCTCGCTGGTGCGACCGCTCTTGTGGTCGTAATTCAGGACCGGATCGATGATGGCTGCGGTACCGCCCTCGCGGTCATACACGACGTAGGTGTAGGTGAAAGTCCCGGGATCGAAGAAGGCCTTGCAGGGGGTAGTCATGGCGCACCTCTTGGCTGGTTGAAAAACCTGAGAACACTATATATAAAAATAGAATATAAACATTGCATGTGTCTTGCCAGATGGAATTGAGTGACGAAATTGACATGGGTCAAATCCGACGCTCGGCGGCCGAGGCCACCGGGGTGCTGCGGGTGCTCGCAAACGAGGATCGCCTGCTGCTGCTCTGCCAGATAGCGCAAGGCGAGTGTTGCGTGAGCGATCTGGAGGAAGCACTTGGCATCCACCAGCCGACCCTTTCCCAGCAATTGGGAGTCTTGCGCAGCGAAGGGATCGTGCAGACCCGCAGGGAAGGCAAGCGCATCTTCTACAGCATTGCCGATCAACGGGTACTCGCACTGCTCCAAACGCTCTACGGTCTTTTCTGCAAACCAACGAAAGGCAGGCCATGACGCTCGACTGGAACTCATTCACGCCCTGGACCTCTCTGGGCGGTGGGCTGCTGATTGGGCTCGCGGCCTCCTTGTTCGTACTCCTGAACGGTCGCATCGCAGGAATCAGTGGCGTGCTTGGTGGCCTGTTGCGCCCGCGCGGCGGAGATACCGCCTGGCGCGTTGCGTTCATCGTCGGCATGCTGTTGGCGCCCAGTCTCTATGCGTTGGTGTGGCGGATGCCGGAGAGTGAGATCACGGCCAGCACGCCGGTGCTCATTGCGGCCGGGTTGCTGGTGGGAATCGGCACCCGCTTCGGCTCCGGATGCACCAGCGGCCATGGAGTTTGCGGACTTGCCCGTGGCTCGGCGCGCTCCCTGGTGGCAACCCTCAGCTTCATGCTGGCCGGGTTCGCAACCGTGTTCGTGGTTCGTCACGTGATGGGAGGCTGAACCAGTGCAGACCTTAATCGCCTTCGGTGTCGGGCTTCTCTTTGGCTGCGGGCTCATCCTCGCGGGCATGACCAATCCGGCGAAAGTCATCGCATTTCTCGACCTCGCCGGCCGCTGGGATCCTTCACTGGCGCTGGTGATGGGCGGGGCGATGGCGGTGGCCAGCGCCGCTTTTGCATTGGCCAAAACCCGGGCTCGCTCGATACTTGGCTTCCCGATGCAGTTCCCTACCCTCAAGACCATCGACCGCAAGCTCGTGCTCGGCAGCGTGGCGTTCGGCATCGGCTGGGGGCTGGGTGGCCTGTGTCCCGGACCGGCCATCGTGGCCCTGGCGAGCGGTCGCCAGGAGGTCTTCGTTTTTGTGGTCGCCATGCTCGCTGGCATGGCCATCCATGAATTGTTTTCCCGCAAGATTCCCTGAACTGGAGCAGAAAGCATGTCAGAACTCACTCTCACCAGGCACGACGCCGATTTCTCGACCGCGCCCCAGCTGCAACCCGAAGATCTCGCCGCAGTGGCCAAGGCCGGCTTCCGCAGCGTGATCAACAACCGGCCGGACGGCGAGGGCGGCGATGCCCAGCCTTCCAGTGCCGAGATCGAGGCGGCTGCGCACAAAGCCGGCCTCGAATATGCCTTCCTGCCCGTGGTGCCGAGTGAAATAGATGAGACCCATGTGGCACGCTATGCCGAACTGTTGGCCTCGCTGCCGAAGCCCATCCTCGGTTTCTGCTATACGGGTGGGCGCGCCACCAAGCTCTTCAAGCTCGCCACCGGCGCGGCCTGAGCCAGCCTTGATCCCGCCCTGACCCGGTCCTGGTCGAGCGCCACTGACGCATGAAGCCCCTGGCGACGGAAACGCTGCGCATGGCGTTCGGACGTGATTTCACCGCGGCGCTGATTGTCGTGGTGATGCTGGTGCCACAGAGCCTCGCCTACGCACAGCTCGCGGGCATGCCCCTGCAATCAGGCCTGTATGCCAGCGTGCTGCCGATGATCGCTTATGCCGTGTTCGGCTCCTCGACCACTCTGTCGGTAGGCCCCGTGGCGGTGATTTCCCTGATGACAGCCACGGCTTTGGGGGGAATAGGGGTAGGGGACCCCTCGACCTACCTGCTGCTCGCCGCCTGGCTGGCAATCATCTCCGGCGGCGTGCTCATGCTGGCAGGCGCGCTGAGACTTGGCTTTGTCGCCAACCTCATGAGCCATCCTGTGGTGGCGGGTTTCATGAGCGGAGCCGCGATCCTCATCGTAATCGGTCAGTTCAAGACACTGCTCGGCATGCAGGGGGAGGGTGAGACGGCCCTCCAGCTCGGATGGTCCCTGTTGCAGCATGCGCACACCATTCACCGTCCGACCGCACTGCTCGGGCTAGGCATGCTCGCACTGCTGTGGCTGATGCCGCGACTGGTTTATCGAGTCGGGCGGAGGACCGGTGTCGCCGACCGCACAGTCGATCTGTTGCGAAGGCTGATGCCGATGGTTCTCATCGTGCTCTCCATTCTCGTCATGGCGACGCTCGGCCTCGACCGCAGCCACGGCATAACCGTAGTCGGTGCAATTCCGGCGGGCCTGCCGGATCCCGGCATCACCCTGCCGTCGCGCGCTCAACTGGAAGCACTGGTTCTCCCCGCACTCAGCATCGGCCTGATCGGTGTTGTGGGGCGCGT
>Ga0194123_10006255_pt1 | contig 12387 bp, 14 predicted proteins | sample TA2MahsurfametaG_5_FD_155479 | JGI IMG/M metagenome (GOLD analysis project Ga0194123, IMG submission 155479) | Freshwater microbial communities from Lake Tanganyika, Tanzania - TA2015023 Mahale A surface | ecosystem: Environmental > Aquatic > Freshwater > Lake | place: Tanzania: Lake Tanganyika... | reverse complement strand
CAAATGCCGCCACCCACCGACAAGTCTCCTCCTTACTGGCAAATGGCCCCCTTGGATAGTCAGGCCGGTACTTCGCAGTCCTGAAAAGGGATTCCGAGTAGGGGTTGTCGTTGGCCGTGACGGCTGAATCGAGGATCTCCAGGGCCTTTCGGCGATCCTCGGCCGCGGTCAGCCTCCCTCGTCCTCGCCCCAGTAGGCCTGAATCTTTTTTGAGGCGATCAGTTACGCCGCCGCCTCGACCAGTGCTTTGTCCTTGTGGCGCAGCTCTTGCTGCAGCCGCTTGATCTCCCGCTGGTCCTCCTGGTGGCGCTTCTGGAGGTCCTTCTGGTCGGCCATCGTCAGCAGAGGCTGGGCATCGGCATCCTGGGCGGCCTGCCGCCAGCGGGCCTCCTGATCAGGGAAGAGCCCCCGCTCTCAGCAGTATCCACCCAGTTCAGTCGCGTTCAGGCCGGCGGTCTCCAGTACCACCGTGAACTTGTCGGCGGGGCCCCAGCCCTCGGGATGCTTCTGGCTGGCCGGCACCACCTCACCTTGCAAACATCAGGCCTTGCGCTACTTGTAGAGGGTGATCACGTGGATCCCCAGCTCTGATGAGATCTTGGCCACGCTTTGCCGATGAGGCGGACTCATCCGCCTTCTCACATTAGCCTTGACAGCCTCGCTGAAGCGACGCATTCCTCTGCTCCTTCAAGCCCCCTGGTGGTGGAAGTGGACGGATTGGAGACGCGTCATCTTTCTTGGCAGAGGGGGCAGCTTAAAAGCCTTGCGGCGGCGTTCCGGGCTCCGAAGTGTCAGTCAGCTAACTCTTAGGGCTTGGCCGGGCCTGGAGCTAAAGCATCGCCTTCTCCAACTGAGCTTCTGAATACTTGTTGAGGCAAGCGTTGTCCTTCTCCAGTTGATTGAGACGCGTGGCTTCGTAGGCCTGCATGCAGCCGTAGTGCTGATACCTGCGGTAGAAAGTCGGTTGGGTAACCTCGATAGCGCGGCAGACATCAGCGAAGGTCTTGCACTGAGCATTCCGCTGCTCGGCGGTCTTGAGCTAGCGAAGTATCTGCTGGGCTGTGTGGCGGATGCGTGTTATGAAGAAGTCCCAAGCCTAGTCTAGCCGACTCTAATCAACCGTGGACCGAGTTCCTGAGCAACATCAGATCGACGAAGGAGAGCAATGAAGAACAAAAAGTGCGTTTGTACAACAAGAAAATTGGATTGTTAATCACCGATGAGAGACGTGTCAGACACGCATATTGCAGAATCGATGAAAATCGAGGAAATCAGATGAATAGTACTACGAGAGGAGGCCGAGAACCCTGCGAGAGTATCTGAATATAAATGGTACCCACCACAGCCAACCAAAAGCACGAATGTAGGCTTTGCAAACTTCATGCAAACGACGACAAGTCTGCTTGCCGCTCACTCCACCCGAGCCCATATGTACTAAATTCAAATCCAAGCACTGAACAATCAACTGTGGCGAACGACTGATGGTTAGAAAATAGTCAAGATCCGCAGAAAGACGAAAACCTCGAGAATAGGAAGACAAATGTTGGCGAGCACCCGGACCAAACAAAGTCGCCTGATGAGGGGGAGTAAGCCCCAGAAACAAGAATTGCCTGAATCGGGCAGCAGAAAGGAAGCCGTCACAGCCAAATACACTTAAACGACCCATTACAGATCGGGATACATCAACATAACGGCCACGGCAAACCAATAAATCGGGAGACAGACTTCTAGCTGCCGATTGCCGTAAGACATCAAGAGCATCCGCCAAGACATGACTAGATGCAGCCCAGTCATCAGAACCCCAGAAGAGCACCCATTCGTCAGAATGGGCATGGGCAAAACCTTGGCTCATTGCACCAAAAATGCCTTGCAACGCTGGATCCTGATCAAACCAACTACATCGTGACTCTTGTAGACAACAAGAATTTAACCAGTTTTTGTGATCTGAAAAAGACGGGCCATCAATAAAGACAACTCGCCAATCAAGAAATGACTGGCTTTGAAGAGAAGACAAAAGCGTCGGCAACAAAGAGTAAGAATTGAGCGTTGGTACAACGATTAGGATCGACAGGCTCATGCAAGAAAATAGAGGATATCAATTGGCGCTAATACAAGCGGCAAAGCATTGCAGCGTGATTAAGAATAGCAGGATCAACCGGAGAAGACTCATTTCTAATATTTTCCTCCATACTTCGACGTGAAAGCATACCAATAGGAACCTTTGCCACGTAGTCCTGAGACAAGACAAATGAAAGTGGGATTGATTTAAAACAGTGAGGATACTCACGATGAAGGATAGGGCGGACCTTGGACGCCCTGGAAAGGAGAATCTTGGTCGGCTTATTAAAAAGGGCTCGGGCTAAGTACGAGAGACTTCTCGATCTGATAGTCATTTCAAGAAGCGACTGAGAAAGAAACCCCTGACACAAAGCAGTGCCAGCCCAAACGTCAATGTTGGCATTAGCGAAGGCAACGAGCAGAGGCAGTCTGTCTTGCTGCAAAAGATTCAGATCAATCATCACGGATTTACAAATTGAGCCAAGCAGTGATCCTGGCAGGGCCAGCATGACTTCGAGAGAGTGGGTGTTCACACCCAGGGATCTAATCCTTCCGGATGAAAGCAAGGTCGCGAATGAAGAGACAAGGTTGGGGTCGTTGATGTCCTGAAGAGATGGTCCCCAGATAAAAAGGGTGTCAATATAGTTTCTAACGGCTAGCTGATGAAGCGAAGAATTTAACCATGAATCCATTACATCAAAAGGGTGACCAGGGGGAAATTTTGTAGAGATATGAAAGGACGTAGGGCTAAGATCAACGTGCTTGCGTAAAACTGAAAATAAGAGCTTCTGAGATCGTCCGCTGCAATAGAACAACCCTGTATCAAAAGAGGTAATTCCAAGCTCAACAGCATTATCGATAAGCCGTTGAGCCAAAGAGGGCGAAAGCCTGCCAAAACGACCACCAGTACCGAAGACTAATCTACTAGGAGCTTTATGACAATCACAGTGTTCCATCATAGGAGTGCATTCAGAGTTTGAAAAGAGTGCCGCGGTACTAATGCCAATGGCAGTACAGATGTGGGAGAAGCCGAGTTAACTCTTACCATCAGTCCTAACCTGACCTCCCCCAGTCACAATAATTAGAATGGAGATCTCTTCGAAATACTTCTTGCACGAGCCATACAGGTTTAGTCATACTACCTATATCTTATAACTCTTGCCGGCACACCGACAGCCACTGAGTTTCTAGGCAAAGATTTTGTCACAACACTCCCAGAACCGACTACACAACCAGAGGCAATATGAACTCCATCAAGTATTCGGCATCCTGAACCAATCCACACATTATCATCAATTTGAATACCCTTAAGATGAAGGCCCTGGCGGCTAATCGGCCTGTCAAGATCATCGAACCTATGATTAGCAGGAATTATCACAGTTCCGGCAGCTATACGGACATAATCGCCAATAGTCAGACCTCCATGGCCGTAGATAACACAACAAGGGTTAATTGAACAATTACTGCCGATGACGATTGAGCCACATCCAGGATCGATAAATACAAATGGGGAGATTCTGACATTATCGGCAATACTAAATGCGCGATGAGCGCAATTTACAATGATCGAAAACGGGCTGATCCTGCAAAAACGGCCAATTCTTGCACCTCTGATACGGTAAAATAAAGAGACGAATCGAAAAGAAAAGGATGAAAAGTAAGACAACTGCCTCTTAGACATAGCCCGGGAGAAAAGAGAGGTCGGCTAATACAACAGCAAAAAGAACTAAGACAAACGAGAAGACATCTTTGAAATTACACTAGATTGAATAAGTAAGTACTCATCGTTACTAAAAAGAACGTTGTTATCCAAATATGGTGGGCAAATTGAGAGTAATGCATGAAAAGAAGAAATGCAATTTCGCTCTAGCAGATATGTCATTCGGATTAAACTACCTTGAGGTTCATTATAGCGTGGATAGCGGCATAAGTATGAGAGAAGCGAGAATGGAAGGACTGAAGCGCCAAATATTATGTTAGCACAAGGAAGGGATAGAACGTCTATATGTGATATTGGATAAGTTATACACTGATAATCCAATCCCAAGCTGATTGATCTTTTACTAGGATTAGGATGTCTTATGACAATTGATTTCGATGGAGAAAGTGGTCCGAAGATTTTAGCGTAGAGATCAAGAGCGATATCAATAGATCGTGATTCAACAATACAGTTACTATGTGAATAAAAAAAGGATGGAATTTCGCATGAAAGAAGACTAACTGAGGGGGTAGGTTCCTCTGGGTATATTTTGAAAGGCACATACCACGAAGGAATCTTCAAAGGCAAAGAACGAAGCATGCTAGATCTTACAAAGTACTTGCAATTAACAATAAGCTCCTTATCTAGATTTAACGGAATAGCTCTAAATGTATCTAGACCATCGTCTAGAATGATGATCTTTGAAAAATAGGAACGAGGTATTATCGATGAGAACTTAAAATTAAGATGAGGTAATATTATTTCCTCAACAAGGCGAAGCTTGACAAGAGTTAGTCCCCATATCAACAAGAGTATTCTATAGAAATAGATTAAGGAAGATTTGGAAGAAATATCAACAACTAGATGGAAGGGTTTATGAGGATATTGAACCTGTAGAGACTCAGCTCGACAATAATATGTGTAAGCGTCCTTATTGATAGAATTGAAGATGATTACTAGAGAAAGACGGAATCTCGTCATTTATATAAACGTATATTGAAAACGTTATAGTTAGATTGAGTGCTCGGATGCAAGGGGCGATGTGTAACAGATACAAGAACAATACTTGGATGGTGGTGGAATATCGTGTTAAGAACACATAGCTCGATCTCGTAGTTTAGTGTAGACAAGGATTCGTCTAGCAACAAGACACTGGGACGACTCAAAAGAGCCCGAATAATAGCAAGCCTTGTCAATTGACCTGAGGAGAAAAATGATGGATGGGAGGATAAGAAAGAATCTGCATCAGATAGATTATCTATAAGTTTAAAGCCAATAAGATATGGGTTCAACACTTGAGGAGGAACAGGTGTTGAGAAAGCAAAAATAAAGTCAAGAGCAGTCTGTCCATAAATAACAAAGCTCGTTGGCAGATAAAAGATTCTAAACAGGTGTGACTCAGGATACTTAATAAGATTTGTAGAGAACCTATCTAGAAGATAAGATTTGCCTAAACCGGAAGAGCCTGTTATCTGGACTAGGTTATTAGGGGTGAAGATAGGCAGAGACGATGTTTCGCACTCAATGCGGAGACCAACATCGTCAATAGACTGGTAAAATAGCTTATCTACAATTTTAGGGATATCTGTCTTCTGCAGGGCACTATCACTTGTTATACTATTAGGAGAAGTAACATAAAGACAATCGGTTACTAAGTCCAATGAACGGATTAGTTTATAAAGTATATTGACCGAGGATGCCGTAGAAAAGAACTTTATATATGAAGAACTAAACCTAGAAAATGTTGGAATAAGCCTTTGAATAGAGAAAACTAGAAATATAGCAACCTCAATCGGAACACCAAACGGTAATGGTAGTAACAAAATCAGCGAAACAAGCAGAAATGGCAGGGCCGAACTTAATGAGTTGAGATGCTGTACGACACGAAGATTGACAGACTCAGTTCTTCTTAGAGCAAGCACATTTGCACGCAGGTTTTGTTGATAGTATGAGAATGAATTTGAATAGTTAATTTCTCTATAGCCACTTGCGGAAGCTAGAATGGACGAAAGAAGACTAGATTTGAGATCGTTAATGAGAGCGTTGTTATTTTTAAGCTTCCTGGCGGGTATATTGATTATGCAGAATAGTGAGAAAACAAGAACCAAGATCGCTAAAGATGATAGCAAACCGAATATACGTGCCGAAACAATGAAGACAACTACAAGGAATGATGTGCTTGAGACAATGTCCAAAGAAGACCAATAAGCGGAGCGAAATACATCAGGTATACAAGATATGATAGAATTCAGCAACTTATCTTGACTATCCTGCCCCCTATCTCGTGAAGACCTAATTGGACTTTGGCAAAATAGATATTTAGAGACATCTAATGTCAATGAGGCCGCAAGATCTTCGCTGTACTTAATCGAGTAATCGACAAGTAAGAACTTTACTGCCGCATAAGCACAGGATGTAATAACAAGAAGTAGCGATATTTGAGTGACTGATAGAGCGTCAAAAAGGCCAGCAGATTCTTGAGTATTAGTTAAATTAGATCCCTGAAGAAAGCGCGATATACCAATTGGCATTAATACAAGACATAACGCTTCAAGGATCGAACATGATATCTGACCTAAATACAGGAAGATGAGCTTAGTTGCACCGGCAATGAAGAAAAACCGATTAAATACTTGCAGTAGCTTATATGTATTCATTAACTTAAATGTACTGTTTAGCACAAGTCTTTATAACGTATCTTTCAAATGAATTACCTTGAGCATTGTAGACGTCTCGTATTCTGTCCGTCATAAGATTGTAAGCAAGGCATAGACGGGTTGATTTTTCCTTGGCAGAATTAGCATGCCAGACTTAAAGGTTAGATCGTCTAAAGAACGGTGACCTGTTTTGGTTCCATCTACTGTAGTAGAAGGCAGCTTATCATGCTTACTAAAAAATAGATCTGTGCCATAATTACCCAGGGACGAAAGATGTTCGATACAGCTCAGCGTATGAGGGATAATATCATAGTTCGAGAAAGAGAAACCGTTTCTAGTATATACTAAATGAAACTTATTATGTGTATACGACTCAGTCTTTAACGGAGCAAGCTTCAACAATATTTTCATGCAATGTGAATGATACGTATTCTGGAATTTAGATACTAGCTCAGATAGCAAGCATGATGATCTAACTGAGTTATTGAAATCAATATAGTAATCGTAGACATGATGAGATTTAAGATTTGAAGCTGCAAGATCACTTAGACGGGATGACAAGAAATCAAGATGTCTTTTGTTGAGAAAAACGTCAATAAAGTTATGGTACCATGATTGAAGATTAAGAATGTAGTTTTGCATTATAGAAAATAGTTAGAAAAATGGTGTGCCGACCATTAGAGCTGTCCTTAACGAACGCAAAAGGCGTTTAAGTTTTGAACGCATCGGTAAGTATAGGATTTCAATAATACATAGGGGGACGGAGAAATGACTTGTGACGTATTCTGATAAAAGTGATGCTGCATAACCACTTGTGCTACTCGAAACTACTATAATAGTATCATAAGACCTGCTAAGGTTCAGTAAATAGAATTCGAATGGATATTTTAATAGAGAAACTTTCCCTAAGTCTGATGTTGGATGATAGCAACAGAATATATCATATCCCATTAATTGTCGAATGCCAAGCAATACTTGAATAAGTTTATTTGCGACAGAGTTGCGGGAAATAGAGGATGTGCTTCTGCTAAATGCAAATATGACAAGTCTACGTTTAGCTGGATAACAGTTATTAGACTGCTTAATTAGATTAGGAATAAAGCATTCTTCATAAAGAGGAAGGAATAGATCATAGATCTGTCTATACTGATTGATAGGGACAAGTGAGACTGTAGAACCTATGTGAGTTGTTATGGATGCTTTGGAAAGGAAATACCGAGAAGGTTTTAAAGTTATAATTTTAAGCCTTCTGAAAACGGGAAATATTGAACAGAATAAATTAAGCCATGCCAAAGATTCTAAGTTTGAGCTATAGTGAACGCCTAAGCTGTCACCATAAAACGCAACTCGTGGTGACGTATAAAGATACTTACTAACTTTGTTGTAGATTCCTTCGTGGGGTACATAAATTAAAGCTATATCATAAGAGGAAAGTTCACTTAGATTTATCAGCAACCTTTCTAACTTAATATAGAGGATTAGTTCCTCAAGGATAGGTGTAGCTGCATAGAATCTCGAATTGCTCCTTTCAAAGTCATTCAGATAGTAAAAATAAATAGATAAGCAGCTTATAAGATGTGGGAATGAGTTAAGAACAAAGAGTTGAATTCCTGTTTGCTTAAGCATTAAATCAGTTAAATGGTTAACTCATGAGTGATAAACTAAGTGGCGCAAGGTTGTAATCATAAGAGAATCATACTACAAATGATTTAATAAAAAAAGGGAATCTTGAATAGGTCGTCAGGACTGGTCCCGAACTACAACAGATTTATGTTGCTGTCTATAAGGTGGGGGAAAGGCTTAGTTATATCGTAAGCACTTAGAGACTGTTTTTGCATAATTCCAAACAGGATTCATGAGTAGGGAAACTGATAATGATTTTCATAGAAGTCTGATATCCAATCGGAGGGAGGGTAATAAGACTGATAGACGGTACCACATTTGATAGACCTATTAGCAGGAAGAATGCCAAGATTGTGAGGGTCTTGACAGCCTAGCACCATTCCTTCTGATGAACCACAAGCGCAGATATGGGAAATATGTGTTTTACTTGATAGAAGACGTATAACGCTCAACATATCTTAATGAGCACAGATTGCATTGATTCTGTTTCCAAGAGAGCAAATGAGCTTTTATTGGCTTCATAAAATTCGTTAACAGCTTTATATGCGCCAGGCCAGTTCAGTGAACCATAGTCATCGAGTACAATCAATCCTCCATTTAGCAGGAAAGGGGCAAAGAAATGGAGTGATTCCTTAATGGGACTGTAAAGATCGAGATCAATGTGAACTAATGAGTAGACTTTCTCGGAAAGAATTGGGTTATCATTGAAAACAGCGGGCACAAAGCCCTTGATTGGTACTATATTCTCATATGGGGAGGTATTCAAAAGGAATGCCTCTAAATCTGCAGACAATAACCCTTTTAGGCTGTCAAAGCCATCAGGGGCTGAACATGGATATTTTGTGGATAGGTCCTCATCACTGGGGGCACTTAACCCTTCAAAAGAATCAATTGCGTATATAGTCTTTTGTATTTTATTGGCAAGCGCGGTTTTTGCAATGAGCAGAGTTGAGTGGCCTTTATAAGTTCCCAACTCAACGATGTCACCCTTAAGATGTGCGGTGTTCTGAACGGCTTTATACAGTTGGTAAAAACGCTTTCTCTTTGGGTTGAAGTGTTTAATTGACTTGGTCAGACCAGCGCCGCTCCAGGCATTAGATCCAATAAGATCAGAAATTTCGTCATAAAGGTCGTGGAAATTGGTGCATTGATCATATTGAGATCTTTTTTTCAAGAGCTTTGCGTAACTTCTGATTATCGAGATGGGGCTTTCCAATTCTGTCGATTCATAGGTTGCACGACGATTCTAATGGTCCTTCAGGATACCCAAGTGAATTTCAGGACAGTTCCTGCTCAGGGCCTATTAGAAATCTGCCCAGTAGGTCTGGCCGGGACGCTGCGCCTACGGTGATGTGCGTGGGAACTGCTCCTAACCCTTGGCTTCCCAGCCTGCCACCACGCCAGCTGCCTTAAGCGATCTGATTAGCTTCCTCAAGACGCTGCCTGACTGCCGGATGCGGCGCGGCATTCGCTTCCTGCAGTGTGGATGCTGCTGGTGGCGATCCTCGCGATCCTGAGCGGCCAGGGTTCGCTTGTGGGGATGGAACGATTTGCCGAACGCCACCGGATGACGCTCAACGCGCTGCTGGGCACGGATTTCGGCAAGTCGCCGTCGGATTCCACGTTCCGTCTGCTGCTCGCCCTGCTCGATGTACCTGGCTTTGAAACCCTGCTTTGGGACTGGATGGTGGCCCAGCCGGGCGTGGTCGAGGAGCTTGACACCCTGGTGTGTGACGGCTAGACACTGCGTGGCTCCATCGCCGAGAACGACACCGGCGCCGGGCGTTTCATTACCCAGGTGAGTCTCTACTCCCAGACGTTGGGCGTGGCGATCGCCCAGACCACCTACGCCACTGATGCCAGTGGCGAGTTCCAGGCCCTACGCCAGTTTCTGGAGGCCGTCGAACTGGAGGGAGTGCTTGTGCAGGCCGAAGAGCTGCACGCGAACTGCCCTTTTTCATCTACCTCGCTCAATGCAGCGCAGACTTGCTGATCGCCGTCAAACACAGCCCGCGCACAGGATTTCAGCTGATCTGTGATCGGTTCACTTACGGTCGCCTCGCACCCTTGCAAACCAGTCACCGTGGGGTGAAACGGGGCCGCGACATCACCTGGAGCCTCAGGGCGATGCCGGCGCCGGAGTGAGTGGAGGAGCAATGGCTGGGAAGCGCGACGATCATCCCGGTGCGCAGCCATGGGATCCGAGATGGCAAGCCACAAGACGAGAACCGCTACTAAGTCTCGAGTCTGCGGACTGGTGCCAGGACCCTGCTCAGAGCGAGCCGGCAGCGCTGGTCAATCGAGAACAGCTGGCACTAGGTCAGGGATGTACCAATGCGAGAGGACGCCCACCGCAACCGGGAGGTCAACGGCGCTCAGATCCTGGCCACGCTGCGGAGTCTGGCGATCAATGACCTGAGGCTTGAGGGGATCTGGTCGATCACCGTGGGCATCGCAGCCCTGGCTCATGACATCGAGGGGCTGCTCAGGCTGCTGGGCTGGAGAGAACAGTCGGCGGGGACGCCGTCAGGATGACTTCTAATAAGCCCTGGGGCGTACGCCTTCTCACCCCGAGGATCTTTTCTGCCGGTAGGCGGCGTGGATCGTCTCCAGATCCAGCTCAGCGGCCAGATCAAGCAGAAAGAACACCAGGTGGTTCTCCGGCAGCCGGTCCACCGGTGATGGCGGCAACAGCAGCGTCTGCTCGGGATTCCAGGGCGGTGACTTACAGGAAAGGTGTCACTCCTTGACTGCCGTTCAGGCCGCCTGGATCAACGGTAGCTGTCCTGTTTCATTGAGCTCACCTGGCGGCTGATTGATCCAAACCACCTCCGGTTAACGCCAGCACTTGGTTGATCGTGACCATCGCCTTGGATTGAGCTGCCTGGCTCGTTCGTAGACGACAGCGCAGTGACGGCTGATCTACACGGCCTGGCCGTCGTGACGTTGCTGGGGCGCCACGAATTTGATCCCGCTGTGGCGGTGCCGGTGGCTGTACAAGTCGAAGAACTCGGCGACCCACTGACAGGCCTGATCTTTGGAGCCATATGGCTTGCGGGGGTAATCAGGCCGATACTTAACCGTCCTGAACAACGATTCCAAGTACAGGTTGTCATTGCTTACCCGCGGCCTGGTGAACGACCTGAGCACGCCGAATTCCTCCAGACTGCTATCCAGCGTGGCCACATGCACGGCGTTGCCGTTATCAGGGTGCAGGATCAGCGGCTGCTTTCGCGCCTTGCTGATACGCTCTCTTAAGCAAGCCCTGCTCACAAGTTCCGCTGCAATCGCAGGATCCTCACGCTCTTCCATATCCCAGGCCACGACCTTGCGGCTCCAGACGTCGATCACCAGGTAGAGGTACAGCCAAATCCCACGCACGGTGGTGGGCAGATACGTGATGTCCATGCTCAAGAGCTGGTTTGCTCCTGCGGCTCTGAGCCTTGCCACGGCTCTTGGTTCATGTGGTGTCCGCGCTCGACCGCGCCGGTGGGCCTTTCTATGGGCATGGAGCACGCGGTAAAAGCTGCTCGCTGAGCCGATATACAGCACCTGATCAGCGAGGGCCGGCACGATCTGACATGGCAGTGCGGCGTACTGCGGCTGGTGGCAAGTCAGCAGGATTCACTGCCGCTCCTCCTCGCTTAGCTTATGAGAGACCAAGCGGGGAACACCTTTACGGCGATCGTGGCCATAACGATCACCTGCAAAGGCCCTCCACCACCGTTTAAGCATGGGCAAGCAGTTGCCGATCTCGCTGCAGGCACGCACCAAACCCACGCCAGCCGCATGGGCCTCACCGATCAGCTCGAGCGCCTTGCGCCGGTGAACGGCACAGCTCAGCCTTCCGCGTCCTACGAGCAGAAGGCTTCCCACCTTTTTCGGGACACCAACAAGGCCGCCATCTCCCCCATGACCTTCTCCTTGCGCTATAGCTCTTTCTTGAGGGCCTTGATCTATCGCTGGTCTTGGACACGGAGCTTTTCCAGCTCCTTCGCTCTTTCAGTGTGAGCTCTGGCTTTTCGTTGGCATCCTGGGGTGCTTGCCGCCAGAACTCCACCTGCTCGGGGTAAAGACCCCGTTCACGGCAATAGGCTCTGAGCTCAACGGCATTCTGGCCTGCAGTCTCCAGAACCACCATGAACTTGTCAGCAGCGCTCCATCCTTCTGGTTCCTTCTCGGATGCCGGCAGCACCTCTCCCTGCAACCGCCAGGCCTTCCTCCAGTTGTAGAGGGTGACCACGTGAATCCCCAGCTCGGCCGCGTCCCTTCCAGAGGTGTAAATCCCGAGGCCCGATTGCCCTGATTCGAGAGTGAACAGGGGTGAATGACGGGCCGGACTACAAGCCT
>Ga0194123_10006252_pt1 | contig 12394 bp, 11 predicted proteins | sample TA2MahsurfametaG_5_FD_155479 | JGI IMG/M metagenome (GOLD analysis project Ga0194123, IMG submission 155479) | Freshwater microbial communities from Lake Tanganyika, Tanzania - TA2015023 Mahale A surface | ecosystem: Environmental > Aquatic > Freshwater > Lake | place: Tanzania: Lake Tanganyika... | reverse complement strand
ATGAAATCGGGGACAGGGTGTTCAGCAACCCGTACAGGCTGGCCGCTGTTCCAGGAAGGGACTCAGCCAACCTGATGGCGGATGTTCGAAGCCGACCCGTGCAATCGGGCAACACCGAGAAGGGTTTGACAATACATAGGAGCATCAACCCGCTGAGAAAGAACAGCTAAGAGAATAGGAAAAGGGAGCCGAAGACACGTATCAGCGAAAAGAAGGAGGAAAAGAAAATTTAATTTAGTGAAAACGAAATTAAACAGAGAAGCATAATGTTGAATCTTCAGAAATATGCAAAAAATGGAGAATATACATCAAAGGCAATAAGAGCAAAAAGGTAAAACAAAAGAAGAGAATAAGAAGACGGTGCTTGTCAGGCCTGATTGAAGAGACAGCAAAAAAATGATTTAACTTGGAACAGAACTTATTTCCAGTTGATGTACGCCTACTTATAAAGTAAGACGAACAAGGTTTGCTGATGTATAAAAGCCGAGCTCCGCGTGACAAATACTTGACAAAGAACTGAAGGTCTTCGTGCACACTAGTGGGATAATTCAAGAATAGGTCAGGATACTTAGCTCTGTTAACTAAAGTACCAGAATTAGGAACAAGATTGAAAGCAAAGAAAAGTGGAAACACCCCAAATAGGGCTATCAGCAGAGAGTGAGCAAAATAACGCTTACGGGTAGTGCGGTTATTTTTATATCGAGCATAAGTCGAAAATACGAGCGCATCACTAACAACTATGTCTGATCCGGTTTGCATAGCTAATTTTAACTTGGTAGAAACCACAGAAGAATCAAGAATATCATCAGAATCTGAAAACAAAACAAAGTCTGTTTGAATATTCTGAAACGCGGCGCGACGGGCCTGGCCTGGGGTAAGCGCTAAGGCAGTAAAACTAAAAAACAATTGGTGGCCGTGAATATTATTCGATTGTATAAATTGTTTTGAAATGAGGTAATCCTTACGACCAAGCCCATTGAAAACAAAATGGATTTGCAAAAGGTCATGCTGTTGAGCCAATAAAGAAGAGTAAACGTATCGACGATGATCATCAAGAGGCAGATGAGTCGGTACAACAATAGAGACAGTAAACATTGAGAAGACAAGATTAATTAAGCGTTCAACGCAATGATTCTATTTTTGGAGACGTGAAAGAATAGATAAGATAAGAGCATAAAGAAGAGCCTGGGTTGTGTATGAAGAGGTCGCGTACGAAGAAGGCCGAGAGAGGTGATCAGGAAAAGATAAGGTATTCTAGTATGAGTGTATTGATCAGAATGGCGTCTGTAGTAATATAATGGGATGGAAACATTTCCATACCTATATTTTTGGCATAACCTAAGCCAAAGCGCATAGTCCTCGGATCCCGCATGGGGATATTGATAATGTTTAAGAAGACGTGATCTTAATAAGACAGAACCATGGCAAAAACAGCTTTTGTAAACAAGCGTTGATTTGCAATGGAAGTCAGTATCAGGATACCGGACGTATTGGATCGGGCATCCAGAGGAATCGAGTGCAACAATATCAGATCCAACAATGTCGATATTTTTCTCAAGAAGGTAAGAGAGCTGTATTCTGATACGTTCAGGATGAGATATATCGTCGTCGTCTTGCCTGGCGACATATTCCGATCGGACATGAGGTATACCAAAGTTTAAAGCATGAGAAATACCTTTTAGGGGACACGAAAGAATAAGATCAGCACCCAAGGAGTGGAGGAGCTCTGAGTAGAAGATATTATTGGTTGTGTTCATTCCATTGAGTATACAAATAAGTCTTACAGGATAACTTTGTTGTTTTATGGATAAAACGGAATTGCGAAGAAAATCTGTCGAAGACTTATATATAGGCATGAGTACGTCTACTGGTTCCATGGATTTGGAGAGCTAAGTTAATATTATAGGGCAGTGGATAGCCATTGAGTCTATGAGAGAGTTCTAAAACACATTAGTACAAGCAAGTCATAAGCGAACAAGAGGTGAGAATGGTGGCAGGGAAGCAAGTCGAGTGTTGTCGGTGTGAGCATGATGTTGACAGATGGCAAGATGTGCTGCATAGTGGTATGGTGGAAAGAATACGAAAATGGATTTAATTGACAAAGAGCTTTTCAAAATGGTCGATGGGCTAATAGACAAGAAAAAAAGAAAGAATATTTATAACCAAAAGTTTTGGTATCCGCTAAATCAAGCCACTTATGACGCAGAAGAAATCGTATATGCATTGCAAAGCATGTTGGATTTCCAGACAAGTATGGGAAGAAAAGTCAATCATCTTGAAGAAGTTTTTGCAAAATATATCGGAACGAAGAAAAGTATTTTTTTAAATAGTGGTTCGTCGGCTGATTTATTGGCAATACGAGCCTTGGTTAAGTCACCACTATATGACTTAAATGAAGGAGATAGAGTGCTAGTTCCTGCCATAACGTGGCCAACACAGGTATTCTCAATAGTGCAGGCAGGGTTAATACCAATTTTATATGATGTTTCTAAACATAATATAAATCCGGATATTACAACAGTTGATAAAGAGATACTTGTTGATGCAAAGGCTATATTTACAACGCATATTCTTGGTACTTGTGGAGACATTGGGCAGGTTTTAGAGATATGCGAGGAGTACAAATTGTTGCTTATCGAGGACACTTGTGAATCGTTGGGTGCGAGTTATTGTGACAAGAAACTAGGTACTTTTGGGGTTGCGGGAACTTTTTCGTCATTTTTCTCACATCATATAATGACCATTGAAGGAGGATTCATAGTAAGTGATTGTGATGATTTAAATAGCCAAATCATGTTACTTCGAGCACATGGTTGGTCGCGTGGGCTGAAGCCGAGTGCATTACATAAATATTTAAACGTCAGGGGAATAGACCATGATGAGCTGAGTTCTATTGACTCTAGATACGCTTTTATTGATGAGGGCTATAATGTGAGGCCAAATGAAATTACGGCTTCATTTGGAATAGTGCAGATGAAAAAGATTGAAGGTTTCAATAAAGTTAGGGCAGAATTATCACAGCGGTTTTATTCTGCGGTTAAGGAGATGAAGAACATATTGGCTCCACTTATTGTAGATGGTTGTTCGCCAAACTATATGGCACTTCCATTAATACTAGGGGCTGGCAAAAGCAATCGATATGCTATAGAATACTTAGAAAAAAGGGGGATTGAAACAAGACCATTAATAGCCGGAAATCTGATGCGACATCCCGTGGCTAGGCAACTTGGCTTAAAGAAAGCATCCGATCATTTACATGGGTCAGATTTTCACCATGAACAATCATTTTACATTGGATTGTCTCCAATGGTTACTATAGATCAATTGGAGGAAGTAATTTTAGTCATTCATGATCTAGACAAAGAACTTTGCAATGTTTAATTATTTGTTTATATATTTGAATTGTGGTAACAATGCATTGTGGCGATTCTCTTGTAATAAGAAAAAGTTTGGAGAGTCAAAATGAGAAGAGATAGTACCATCAACGTTGTTTTTGACATTTTCAATAGTGTTTCGCACTCTTCGTTCATAAGAGTTATAATTTGGCCTTGTCTAGCAATTGCCTTAAGTGAGCTGACACTAATATTTTCAGGTTTGCTGATTATTAAGAAATCTATTTCTTTTCAAGGCGATATTGGCGATGTTAGTGTAATAGACCCAAATAATAGCACCCTTTTCTGCTTTATTCTGATAGCAACTGTTGCTAGAATTGTCTTTTTCAGAAGAATTGTTCATAATGTACATTCTACAGGAAGGAAAGTAGCATTTGAAACTCTGCTTTATAGATTAAGCGCGCCTATTGGTGTAATAGGGGCAAGAGAAGAACAGAAATTAACTACGACAATTTTGACCTCTCATTTACAGACATTTGTCTCTGTTCTTTTGACTGTTGCCATTGCAATAGTAGGTATTTTTAGTCTAATTGGTATTATGACTGCGACAATAATAACAAACTCATTTCGTGCTTTGATTCCATTGGGACTGCTTGCTTTAATATATTGGTTAATCAGTATTCTGATAGGTATACGAATAAGATGGATCTCAAAAGAAATAGACAAACAGCAAGTGGCAATATTAGTTGGCGTTACCGAGCTTCTGTCATCGATCGACGAGATAAAAATTTCCGGCCGTGCTACTGAAATGATACATAAAGTAGACAATAAATTCTCAAGGTTGATGAGTGCATTGACGACTAGTTCTATTTTGAGTGCTTTTCCAAAACAATTGATAGAAGGTTTGCTTTTTCTATTGCTTTTATATTTGGGTACAGGCGAGACTGGAATAGGCTCTAAAAATGCGGCTTTTATAGCGGAGACTGCGCTGTTAGGTGTAAGGCTTTTGCCCCTAATTCAAGGAATATATGCTGCTCAGGTAAATTTAAAAACGTATCGTGAAATTTTACTAACAATGAAAAAACATATTCTTAATAAACCTATTCACAGATCTGTCATAATTCGGTCAAGCTTATCTCAAGATTGGAGCAGCAGTGCAATAACATTATCTGCAAGATGGAATAAGAATCTAGTGGACAAAGGAAGAAAAATTGTATTATCGATGCCTGATAAATTTGAAATTGATGGAGAGCAAATGATTATATCAGATAATAATAGTTTTTTTGAGTTGTCTCAAGGATGTATAGTAGCAATAGAGGGGCAATCGGGCATTGGTAAAACTACCTACCTTAAATTACTGGCATCGACTTTTAGAAATTCAACTTTACCAGAAAAAGAAAGCTTGATTAAAGGAGTTAGCTCAGATTATGCTTTTAACGATGATTTTAATGTTATTTATTTGCAGCAAGATAGCAAAGTAATGACGGGAAGTTTATTAAGTAATATGTCTCTGGAGGAAAAGTGTTATCAACTTGAAGAAGCAGCGGAGTTGCTTATCAAGTTTAGATTGGCAAACACCCTGAAAGAGGCCAATACATTATTAACGACAAAAGTGGGTGAGGGATCTACTCGACATTTGAGCGGTGGTGAAATAAAGCGCCTGATGCTCTGTAGAGCATTGTTAAATAAGCCCAAACTATTGTTTTTAGATGAGATAACTGCAGGCCTAGACTATGAAAATGAAGAACTGATTTTCGGATTACTTAGATATACGGAAACCATCTCAATAATTGTTACTCATTCGGTACGCTTGCAAGAAGAAGCAGACTTGAGGATCTCACTTAATAGGAGTAGAGGATAACCAGCATGTGCGGATTTGCATTCCTAAAGTCTTACCGGAATATGCTTAATAATGGCAAGTATTGTGAATTACTGTCGAGGATACAGATAAGGGGGCGTGATGACTTCAATATGATCGTAGAGGATGGCTACTCAGCAGCCCATGCACGCCTAGCACTAATTGATATTCAAATGGGAAAACAGCCTATGAGAGGCATGGGACGAGGGGGGAGATACATCATTGTTTTTAATGGTGAAATTTACAACTACAAATACCTGCGCAATCTTCTAAGTATGCACTATACATTTAGAACCAACTCTGACACTGAAGTTATCATTGCAGCCTTTTTAGTCTGGGGACATAACTGCTTGATTAAACTTAACGGTATGTTCTCATTTGTTATCTATGATTCATCAAACGATACTATCTTTGCTGCAAGAGATCCTTCAGGTCAAAAGCCTCTGTATTATTCGGAGGATGGCGAGCAGTTCCTCTTTTCATCATGCCCATTTGAAGTAAACAATAGTTTTAGACTGTCTGACCATGGAATTTCTACTTTTATGCAGAATGGTTATACATCTGGTTCCAACACGATGCTACATAATGTTTATCAAATTGAGCCTGGCCATTATTGTATTGTAAAAAACAATATACTATTAGTTAAGCGTTACTTTGATCCTGGCAACATAGTCCGAGAAAGTGTTCAGTGGCAATATTCATTTGATGATGAGGTGAGCTGCTTATATGAGTTGCTAAAAAGATCAGTAAAGCGTGCGTTGGTTGCAGACATTCCGGTTGGGCTCCTTATTAGTGGTGGTATAGATTCATCGCTACTACTTTCTATATACAGATTGTATTCAAGCGACTATAAATGTTTTACGCTCGACATTGGTGGAGATGAGTCAGAGGTGGGTCAAGTTCTAAAATATTATGAGTCGGAGAGGCTACAGATAGCCAATGGAACTATTGCTGATGCAAATAAATTTAAATATGTGTACGGAAAGATCCATACTGAACCCTTCAGTGATAGTTCTTCCATTAACACCGCAATCTTAATGGAAAGTGTAGCACAAGAGCGCAATTGTGTCATCGGGGGTGATGGAGCTGATGAGCTATTTGGTGGTTACGAATGGCGTTTCGAGCATTTATTAGATACTTATCCTGCAATGGTCCTTCGCGCTCGTAGAGTATATAGTCAAATAAAAAGTAAGTTGCTTGATCAGTCTTTTGACTTTCGATTTAGCCCGTTATATAGATACCCAATATTTTATAGTGATGAGATCACACGACTGTTTGGTATTGGCAAGATGACTCCGTGCAATGAGACTTCGGATAAGGTCATGGCGTGTTTGTCTAATGATCTTGACAAGGTTATTTTGAGCGACTTCTTAGATTTTCTCCCTTATGATATAAATCGTAAGTCTGATGAAGTTGGACTACATTATGGAGTGGAGGTAAGGTCTCCCTACCAGGATATCGAATTAATAGATTTTGCCTTAAGTTTACCCACTCAATCAAAGCTAGCATGGAAGAACTACAAGCGGCACTTAAAGTATCTTCATAAAAAAGCTTATAAAAATGTGGCTTCGAAACCCAAAAAGGGTTTTGGACTAGATGTCACTAAGTATCTCAAGAGAGATGATATGCAATCTTTGTTCAATTATTATACTAGCAACTCGTCAATGATAAGCAGGATTACAGATGTAAGCTTTGCAAATAAGTTATTGAATGATAATTACACGTCGAGACGATGGACTTTTATGGTGCTGTCTGCATGGTTAGAGGAGAATTTGAAATGAGGATATCTGTTCTGATCGCTACCCATAATAATAGGCTTACCATATCTGAGTGTCTCATTTCTATTATTGAAAATTTAACCGCGGACGATGAGATAGTTATTGTCAATGATGCGTCGACAGACAACACGTCAGAGCTTTTGAGCGATTTTTATGTTTATTCACAGAAAGTATTGGGTCCTAGTGTAAAAATAATTAGCAACCCTATAAGGATAGGCCTGGCATCGTCTTTAAATATTGGTTTAACATTATGCTCAGGATCGTATATTGCACGAATGGATGCAGATGATATCTGTCTAAAAAGTCGTTTCTCAAACCAACTAGATTTTTTAGCAAATAACATCGATATCGATGCAATATGCAATACATCTTATTCCTTTAAAAGGGATTCAGCGCTGGCTTGTATTAGGATACTATCGTCTAATAGATATTGCCGGTCTGACCAATCCCGTTCTCTGAAACTCGGTCGTATGTTGCTAAGGAATGAGGTATGTCATCCTACTATTATGGCGAAAAGACATTTTTTTAAAAATTGTCGTTATAATGGGTTGTATCTCAGAGCTCAAGACTATAAGCTCTGGTTGGATGCCCTACAGAAGGGGAGCGTAATGTACAGAAATAATGTTTCTGTAATTATGTATAGACAGGCAAATACAAATAAAAAGTTACTTCTCCAGACTTTTTTTGCCATAAAGGCACGGCTGTCATTAATCTCAAAAGTTTCGCCTATGAATATTTGTTTGCTTTTGGTTGGCTGCTTAAATGATGCCTTAGTATGGGTTTATTATGTATCAAAGAATGGTCTTTAGCATTCCCATTTGTTATATTTTCTGTTATGAGGATGATAATTTATACGATGCCTGCGCGCGTCTATCGCTATCGCTTGCATCACTCCCGAAGAGGTCTAGTGTCTATATCGTCACCTGGCATAACCACCTCTTAGATTTAATTTCATGTAACGTACTGGATTGCATAATTCATATTATAGATGTTGAATATGGAGGTTTCTCGAGATCAGCTTGTATTAATAGATTAGTAGAGGCTCTAAGACCTGAGGATTATACTGAGTATTTTTACCTTGCAGACACAGATTTATATTTTCATCCATACTATTTTGCTTCATTGGAGAGAATTTGCCATAAATTAGATTATCGACGTGGAGATCTTAGGATTATCACACCCAATTATAATGTATTGCCAGTTTGCAAACTTCCTTGGTTGCCTACTAGAATTGTAACTTATGCAATGAATCGCTATCCAAGGCTATTTGACTGGTCTCTCCCTAAAAACTTTTCTGAGATATTAAGACGACAATGGGCCAGGGTTGGCTATGCGCACGGATGCGGCCTGGTTCCGATTCGTCCTCTATCAGAGATTGGTGGATACAATGCTGAAATGTTTGACCATGGACCGGAAGATGATCTCTTTAATAAGCGAATATGCTTTTTTGCAAGGCTCTACTATCACCCTGGTACTCTGATGTCCTCAACCTTTCATTTGCCACACATGCCTCTGAGACAATCAAACTCCAAAGTCAATTTTATGTACTGGAGAAATTCATTGTCCCATATGAGTTATCATGGCATAGATTCGTCACAAATTATTCGTAAATAAAAATGTCAGTATTTATATGGACCGAATGTTTCGGGTGTCCATTAATTGGTTCTATCGCAATTCGTTCATTTTTACATCATAATCCACGTCATATGCTAAATGTATTTGCATATAAAGATGACATTAGATTATTGCCGTCATCAGACCGTGTACTTTATCATACATTTCCAATGCATAGTAGGGTTGGCGACTGTATGCAATTATTTCTGTCTAATATATCTGAAGAGTTTTGTCTTTCAGAAGGGAGCATCAAGAATCATTTTCAACATGGTCACAGGGGAACATCTGCCGTTTGGGCATACATACTAAAACGTTTTTCAAACTATGATTCCCTGATTCATTTTGACTCCGACATAATATTTACTGGGCCAGCAATAGAATTGCTTCTCGAAAAAGCTGATGATTTTGACTTAATAGGTCAATGTAGACCTTACAAGAATAATATGTGCGGCAATGATTCAGTTAGAAGTAAGCCAGATCTAGTACAGACTTGCTGTTTTTTATTCAAACCGGTATTTTCACCTTCTATATATAGATTACCTCAAAAAGCCCTTGCAAAGGCTATTCAAGGAAAGTTTAGAGTTAGCGGTCACTCTTTACTTGATTTTTTCGATCAGATTTCATTTGAGATGCTTCGATGTGGCGCACAAATACATCATATGACAGTAGACGACTTCGGTGGTATAGATATGCATGGATCAAGATCAAGTGCTTTCAGTTCAATGAATAATTATTCCACTGATTTCAAGATTGATGTCGGTAGATTTCTAATCCACTTTTCTGCTGTAGGTTCAGGTTATAATATTTGGAAGAATGGTGCCAGTTCAGGATCCAGTTCATATGACAATTATGCTCTAAGCAGATTCTTATTATACATGCATTGCTTTTACCCTGAATTTAGATCTTCTGAAAAGTTTGATATTTCTATCAACAAGCAACTAATTGACTACATTAGGGATAATAAGTCTTTATCTTTTTTATATAGTTAGACTTTGGCCAAATGACACAGACGCTCGGAATAAAACTTACAGGTGGGCTTGGAAATCAGCTGTTTCAAATAGCTTCCACACTAAGTTTATCCCAGATCTTTTCTCGTCAACTTGTTGTGTATGCTAACGATTTTGTATCGAGATATAAGCTTCACCCACTCCTTGCACATGAAATATTCGGTCATGAATTATTCTCGTTCAACTCAACACCTAGGTTATCACGAGTTATATCTGAGCGGCACCTAGGATATGATCCATATTTAGTAAAGACCCTTCGAAAGTGTCATAGTTTACCAATAGATTCGATAGTGCTTAATGGGTATTTGCAGTCTCTGTCTTATTTTTCTCATAATCTTATATCTATTTCAGGATATTTAAGGCAGAGATTGAATACACTGTTATCGGATCAGCTAACATCTGAATCTAGACAGATTATCGAAACCTCAGTAGGCGTACATATAAGGGGTCGAGACAAGTTGACTAAAACAAATAGTCGTATTTACTTTGCGATGCAAGATTCTATTTTAATCAAGTGCATTGAGAGTATACGGCTTAAGAAGAGTGCCAAGTGTATTATACTTTATGGTGATGATTTACTGCTTATGCATAAGATAAAAAGCAAGTTCTCGAGTGCACACAAAGTATTGATTAGTTCTGAAGTGGTTGGGAACAGCACTCCACTCCTTGATTTTCTTTCCTTATCCATGTCAAAAGCTTTAATCCTCTCTAATTCCACTTTTTCTATTTGGGCAGGTTACATCTCAGATTCAGATGTCTACTGCTCTCCATCAGTCTACAATTTCCCGCCCGATATTACAGTGTGTAAGCACAAGCTAGAAGATTTATATTTGCCACATTGGGTACAACTATAGGAGTTATTTCTTGGAAGTTCTTCTTTCTTTACGCTCCCAAAACCTTTCGATAGAGCTTTTCAGAGAATCATCTTTTACTAGTTTTCATGCAAAAGTTTTATCTTCGAAAGTCCTTAATACCCAAGCTCTTATTGTCGTTGATTCGCCACATTATTTACACCTCTTTCATCAATGTCCAGTTAAATTATTGTTTTCGCTTGAATACTCTGTCGCCCGTCGTTTACCTTTCCTTTTCTCTATATATTCTATTTTTTTTAATCGTGTCTATGAGTGGGAAACTCGTTACTGTTTTCGTTCTAGATCTATTCTACCATTTTTCCCGAGCAGGGTTGGAATAAGCTATCTTAATGGGAGTATTTCTCAAGTTTCGTCAATTGATCATTTTTCTAACTCTAACTTTTTGGTTTATAAGAAACGGCTTCTTAGTTCTGTCATGAGCGGAAAGTCTTTCTTGCCACTTCATAGAAGTCGGTTAGAGCTTATCCGCTTTCTTAAGCATAGAAGTCTAGAACTCGATCTATTTGGGCGTGATTCATCACCAGTTTCTGACAAATCTGAGGCATTAATTCCATACTATTATCATATTGCCTGTGAAAATAGTACTGCAGGTCCAAGTGAAAAACTCTGGGATCCGATTCTTTGTGAATGTGTAGTATTTTACAGCGGTTCGCTTCATCTTGTTCATCCTTTTCTTAGAAAAGCAATTATTGCAATACCAACCGATGACCCGCAGACCGCCGCCCTATTGATACAGAATGAATTGCATACACGTAAATGTCTTAGCTCTCTAAATCAATCATACTGGAATAAAGCAAAGAAAGTAGTTATTGATACATATAGTTTCGAGCATATACTTCAAAGAGTTTTTGACTTTGATCTAGAGTAATCAAAGCTTATATAATAAATTCTGTTCTGTCTTATTCATGCGTACTTCCTGTCTCAAATTGAATATTTACCTCCTTATTCAATTGATTGCCAAGTCATCTCCTCTCCTTATATTAATTTCTGTTCGAACCTAGCTTTATTTATCTATTAATAATGATTTATTTAACCAAGATTCAAGCTCACGCACTCAAAGCCTCGTGTCAAGAATCAATTTTGATCATGTCTCACAATTTTAGTAAGAAGTTTTATTCTACCCTTTCAATTTACATTAGCTTACCAGCTTGTTCATTCTAGTACTCTATTCTTACTATGCTAATATTACAATGTTTAGTTATTGGCTATGGCTGGCATTCTAGCAATCCACAAAGATTAATAAATACATGTATTCGCCATTAGTCTGTTAACAGCTCATCAGCCGTTTCAGAGCTGACAGAAAATACTTTATTGAGTTATGCTGAGGTACATACAGAGTATAGAGCAGTTATGTTGCTAAGTAAGTAGGTATTTAGATTTATATTAATTTACCATTTCTTTATTATTCTGGGCGTTTATTTATGCTCAACATGTGAATAAATATTATTGCTTTAATAAGATAGGTCGAGAATACTTAGGTTTAAGTGTCTTTCCTGGTTATGCTACCCGCAGGCATTTGCTTTGCCGAATAAGCTGATTTACCCATTTCACAATGGCGCATCTATTGATCACCGGTGGGGCTGGATTCATTGGAAGTCACACTTGTCTAGTACTTCTGGAAGCAGGCCATCATTTAGTAGTTCTGGATGATTTCAGCAACAGCTGTCCGGAATCACTCAGGCGCGTTTTAGATTTGGCTGGGCTCCCCTCAGGTGCTCCACAATTACGCACCATTATCGGCGACATCCGGTCATACAGCGACCTCGAACATGCCTTCCAGGCGGCCGATGAACCGATCGAAGCGGTGTTGCACTTTGCAGGCCTCAAGTCTGTCTTCGAATCGGTACAGGATCCTCTTCGCTACTGGGATATCAATCTCGGAGGTAGCCGCTGCCTACTTGAGGCTTTGCAAAGCCTCAAGTAGGCAGCGGCT
>Ga0194123_10006249_pt1 | contig 12399 bp, 13 predicted proteins | sample TA2MahsurfametaG_5_FD_155479 | JGI IMG/M metagenome (GOLD analysis project Ga0194123, IMG submission 155479) | Freshwater microbial communities from Lake Tanganyika, Tanzania - TA2015023 Mahale A surface | ecosystem: Environmental > Aquatic > Freshwater > Lake | place: Tanzania: Lake Tanganyika... | reverse complement strand
AATTTTACAGACGACCTTTGAATGCTAGGTTGGCTCGGATCAGTTCACCTTTCAATCTTTAAGTCAATCACAAAATACCATGTTGTCTAGCCTTTGTTCAGCTTTAAATTTTTAAACACCAAAACGTTTATAAACGATTGCAGGTTTTTGGCCAGATAAGCTGAATTTTACAGACGACCTTTGAATGCTAGGTTGGCTCGGATCAGTTCACCTTTTAATTTTTAAGTCAGCCACAAAATACCATGTTGTCTAGCCTTTGTTCAGCTTTAAATTTTTAGACACTAGAACGTTTAAACGATTGCAGGTTTTTGGCCAGATAAGCTGAATTTTACAGACGACCTTTGGATACCATAGCGGCCTAAATGTGTTCATCTTTCAATTTTTAGACAACGAAAAGTTTCAACGACATCAGGTTTTTGTCGAGATAAGCTGAATTACACAGACGACCTTTGAATGCCAGGTTGGCTCGGATTAGTTCACCTTTCAATTTTTAAGTCAGTCACAAAATACTATGTTGTCTAGCCTTTGTTCAGCTTTAAATTTTTAGACACCAAAATGTTTAAACGATTGTGCAGGTTTTTGGCCAGATAAGCTGAATTTCACAGACGACCTTTGAATGCTAGGTTGGCTCGGATTAGTTCACCTTTGAATTTCAGGTCAGCCACAAAATTACATGCTGTCATCGGCCTAAATGTGTTAAGTTTTCAATTTGTATACACTGAAAAGTTTGAACGATCGCAGGTTTTTGTCGAGATAAGCTTAGCTGAGCAAATTCAGATCATTTTTTCATTTTTTGCAAATTTGAAAGATTGCAATTTTTTGCGAATTCGACTTGTTTTTGTCCTTCACCTCAAAATTTTGGAAATGCCTAAACGCGTCAAATATAAAATAGGCAAACAAACGTTTGATTCAGCAATCTGATATACAACATGAAAAAATCTGCATTCTAATATTGGAAATTGCATTAGTATATTTTGATTGACTCATTCGGCCATTTGACTTTGGGGCTCAAACTTAAAATTTTAGCTGTTAATAGGTTGCCAGTCTTTTTTATTTTATAAAAAATTACAAAAAACTTCACCATAAAATAAATTTAAAAAATTTTTTGGATTAAGGACATCGAACGATTTTGAATATAAACATAACAGAAAAAAATAATTTGTTATTTGTTCGTGGAAATAAAATTATTGTACATTTTAATAATTACAAAAATTGAAAATCAATACAATGACTGGCAAACTCTGAATTCAATTTTTGTTTTCAACAGCACACGGCTCTATTCGCCTTTCCGTAATGTCTGTGCCGACGAGACATTCGCATCGTTGGTCAGGGGCACAACGGTGCCGAACGTGGCCGGTGCTGTCGTATAGTTTTTGAGGTTCGGGAAAAAGTTGTCTGTAATCGGCAATAGGCCGACCCCGAAATTTTTTTGCGTTTGGCTTTGGCATTCTTTCACTTTCACTTTTTTGGTCAGGACACTTTAAAAGAATTCCACTTTTAACGAGGTGAAGTCTCGGGTACAATGTTTTTTGACCAGGGGTAAGCTTGGTTAAATTAGTTTTTCACAAACCGGCCGATCTTTCAAATACTTCGTTGTAAATTGAGTAGTTGTCTTCGGCAGCAGTCGGCGGCAGAGCTTTCGGAAGATTTTGTTGGGGCGGAGTCGTAGGCAGAGCTGTCGGCTGATTAGGTTGGGGTAGAGTTGGCGGCACGGTCAAAGGCGTCGGCGGATAGCGTGGAGAAGGTCTTCTGGCAAAAGTCGAGTAAGCGTACGAGTAAGCGTACTCAAAAACGTTTTTTGACGTCCTCGGACGTTTTTTTAAAACTGTTTCAATTTTGTCGTAGCACGTCTTAGTGACGACGAGAAGTATCGCCAGCAGTAGCACTCCGATCACAGTCCAGAGGTGCGCGGGGTTGAGCCAGGGGGAAGGCGTGTGTCTCTTTTGTCAGCGACAGCATCGGCAACAGCGTTGGTGTTAGTGGCGTCAAAGACGAAACCCATTTGGCTGTTGATTCTTTCGATCTCTTGCATGGGTGATTTCAACCTCTCCAGCTCGAGTTTTGTCGCCTTCTTGTCGTCAAGACACAATCTGAGACCTTCCTGTGTTTCGCTGAGCGTGTAACTCGTGTGGTTCAAACGTTGGTCGGTTTCAGCGCAAGTCTCTTGGAAGTTATTTAACGTCGATTGCAGAGATTCTTTGCTGCTGGTCAGAATGGCGTTCTTTTTGGTCAGAGCCTCAGACCTCGCCGTGCAGTCGTTGAGACTGGAGACTGTCTGAAGCGACCGGTCCCTTTCGTCCGCGAGCTCAATCTTGCACTTGTCTGACTCATTTTTAGCCATTGTCATCTTATTTTGAAATTTGATTGACTCTTCATTCGAGGTCCTTAAGTCGGCTTTGCACTTCTTCGACTCGTCCTTCGCTGCAGAGGTCTCTCTTTGGTATTCGGCGGACAAGTTTTTTGCCGTCTTTAGCTCGGCCTTGCATTTGTGAAACGTTAGAACCGCGGAGTTCGATTCTTCTTTTGCCGAAGTGAGCTCAGCCTTGCATTTTGAAACGGCGTTGCCCGACTCGATCCTGTGCGTGTCAAACTCTTGAACGGTGTTTGCGTAGTTGTCCTCAGCTGCTCTCAGTGCGGCCTCGGCGTTCTCGCAATTTTCTGTTGTCAAAATGAGGTTGGTCTCGCAGTTGCTCAGTTTGGTTTGGGCAGCCTCGAGGTTGGCAAGCAACGAGTTGGCCTCGGCGCTAGTGTTGTGAAGAAGTTCCTTGGAAGAAGTCATGTTGCTCTCGCATTCGTCTACCTCGGCGCGGGCGCTGCGAGCAAGTTCTTGATTCAAACCCAAGTCGCTTTTGCATTCGTTCAGGTTATTTTCTGCAGTATTGAGGTCTTCAAGCAAATCCCTGGCATCCACTTCAAATTTCAAGCTCCGGTTTGAGGCAGCCTCCAGGTAGAATGTGCAATTGATGTGCTCTGCTGTCAAACTAGAAGCGTTTTTCAATGAGGCTTCTAGTTGCAATTTGCACGAGTCAAGGTCGTCGCCGTTGATCTTGAGAAGCTCTTCCAGCGCTTTGACTTTGTTTGCTGCGGCGTTCCTTTCACGGAGATAAATGTTGCCTTGGGACACGGCTTTTTCGACCTTGGTTTTGAAGGTAGTCATTTGTTCTGCAAGCAGCGTTTGCGTTGCTAGAGCTGTCTTAGTTTCTTGCAATTCTCTGTTTAACTTTGTCACTTTCTTTTGCTCCAGTCTGAGTAACCTTCTGATGTTGCCGGAGATTTCTTCTTCGTTGTCTCCGTCTGCCGCCTGCTCATCTTGATAGTTCAGAACAATTCTGACAGCTGCTGTTGAAGGCGTTGGTGTCAGAGGGGTTGACGGCTTTTTAGTTGAAGGCGATTGTGGTGAAGGCGTTGACGGTGACGGGATCCGGGATGAAAGTGGTACAGGGGTTGTCGGCGTCGGACAAAGTGTGTTCAAGTTGACTCGGGGGGCTGTAAATGAGGTGTTATGGATGGGTTGAAAACACGCAGAGACTTTAGGAAGATTGGAAACATTTTTTGAACTGACTGCACATTTTGTTCGCTTTTTATTGAACATGGAAAATTTCAGCGAGTTCAACAAACTTGATGAGTTTGTTTTGTCATCAATGTGTTCAACTGGGCATTTATAAATCAAAAATGCTTTTGACTTGAGCATGATGGTTTAGTTTGGTTTGAAAATTGCATCTCTTTCTGAATTGATCATTTTTGAGTTGAACATGATGGCAAATTAGGCATTTTAAAGCCGGCTTTTATACGAGCAAAAAGAAATACTCTCAACTTTAAAGTGCAGCCAAACATCGTTGCTATATATCAAGTCTGGCCTTTTTAATAAACTTTGACGATCAAAATAACATGAATTCAACTTTTTGTCATTTGCATTGACCGTTTTTATTTTCAAGATGTCAAATAAAAAAAGTTTGACTTTTTTAATTTTGCAAGATCAAAAATAAATGCTCACCAAAATCAGGAAAGAAGGCCTCGTCGGAGGAAGCGTCGTAGTCGATGCGTTTGAAGCTTCGTCGGCAGGACCCGATCAATTTTGGGTAGAGCATTTGGCAGAGAGTTGTAGTAACGAGTTCTCTGCATTTAGGGTCTTCAAGTTTTTGTTCAGAAGACAAAGAGCCGGAGATCAGAGCGACGACGGTCGCTAGTAGAAGGATGAATCTTTTCATGTCGAAGGAAGGATTCGAATGAAAAAAATTCTTTACTTTGCAGTCAAAGTTAACTTTTTCCGCTCCCTCTTTTTGATTTGTCTCATCAGCAAGTTAGGCCTGCTCTCGTTGACGGTGTAGGTGGGATTTGAGAGGTTTTGTAGTTGGCGAAAAATTTGAAAAAGTCGAATGTTTCCGAATAAAAATTGCGAAAACAAATTGTCACACCGAAAGTTATAGAGTTTTTGAGACATGGAAGAAGAGAAAAGAGATTTTTGGCAAAAGAAACCTAGGCAGAAGTGATGGTAACATTTTTTCGGTAGTGATGTGACATGGTTGAGTTTTTATTGCATTGAAGTATTTTTTGAGTTAAAAGCAAAAATAATTTTTCAGTTAACGTTCTGTAACAAAACAAATGACGCAGTTAACGAGATAATTTTAGAAGCTCGAAATGTTTTTAATTCATCTGCAGCCTTCGGCTTTTACATTTAATGTCAAAAAGAACTTTTTTGAATGGAAGAGAGCTGGAGAGCAAAGATTTATTGCAACTCCGAACGTTTGAAACGGGTAGAAATGTTTCATGGACATGTGGCAGTTATCAGGATGTCCTCTTTTGTAAACGAGGCAATTTTTAATTTTCAACATTTTTATTGAGCACTTTTTTACAAACACAATATGTAGTTTGTACATTTGTTTTGGTTGACGCATTTTCATATCAATTTTTTTCCATTTCGAATTCAGTTTTCTAATTGATTAGTTAGTTGAAAAATGTTTTAACAGAAAATGAAGACTATGCTGGCCTGTCTTAATTGTCTAATTTATTTGTCCGATTCGGTGATGTCTTCCTCCACAACAGACTCATCTTCAGGTTCGACCTTGACAGGCGTAATGCATTCCACATTGCATTTCTTCACCGTCGTGTTTCCTTTTCCTGTATATGCCAACGTCCAACTCTTGAACAGAGTTGGTTTGACGGTTTTTCGTGATTTTGGTTCCTGCAACAAGAACTCATTCAATATTTAAACTTTTGCATATGGCACAGATTCACGGTTTCTGTGTCAAGTTTCAATCTGCAGGGTAAATTTTTGATTTTGTCGTTATGCCTTGACATTCAAAATTCATTTCAAGCTCATGTGCATATTTATTCATTGCATGGCAATAGCGTTTAATTGCTTTGTCTAACATAGCTTTAGTTGTGAATTTTTAAAAAGTCTTGTTTTGCATGACAAGCGGGGTGTTTACCGAATTTGGCCTCTTCGTCATGTTGTTGCTTTTGTTCTTGGACAAATATCTTCTGTGTTCCTTCGTATGGAGAACGGCTGAAGCACGGCTGGTGTTTCCGATTGGGTTCGTCCTTTTGTCCTCCCTCGAGACCTGCTATAAAGATTACCTGAGTTTGAACAAATTGTGCATGTTTAAGCTAGACATTTTTAAAACGATCATGTGCCATACGTCACTGTGTCAAGTTTTTATCTAGAGAGTGACTTTTAATTTTGTCACCATAAATTCTAGTGCTCATGTGCATTTTTATTTTTTGTATGGCAATAGTGTGTTATTGCTTTATGTCGCGCAGCTTTAGTTGAGAGTTTCTTGTGATTGTTTTTGTAATGTCTAGTTCAACCGGACAATAGGAGTGTTTACCTGATTTGGCTTCTTCGTCGTGTTGTTGCGCAAAAACGTCCACTTGTCCGTCCAGCTTTTGATCGGATTTGGTTTGACGGTTCTTTTTGATCCTGCTTCCTGCAAGATTAATGTACTGAATACTGAATCTTTTGAGAGACGTTTGCCAAAAGGATCATATGCCATTTATTACTGTTTCATTCTTCATCTGGAGAGTGAATTATCAACTTTTGTCATTATGCACTGATAGTTAGCATTCTGAAACTTTTTGATCGTTCTTACCTCTTTTCCTCTTCGTTGGAAGGGAATAACGACAGTGGAAGCGACATTTCGCCTGGCCTGCTCCCTCTCGCACGCTTCCTCTTGGACATTTCTTCTGACAATGACAAAGCTGTCTTTCGTTCTTCTGTCCGGAAGAACTTCCCAGTTCCGTGCGAGGTTGACTGACCCGATCAGCTGGTCGTTCACTTTAAGGCCTGAGTAAGACACGTTTCCGGAGGTTACAACTTTGCGTGACATTCTTGCTGAATCTTTTGAAACTTTATCGTGTTAGACGTAATGTTCGGCTTTTTTTGCTTTGTTTTGTTGATGTCTTTTACCTTGGGTCCAGGAAAAGATTTGCTGCAAGGTTTTTGGTTGTTTTTTCTGTGGTTCAATTCAACGACGCCTCAAAGCACTTGCATAGTAATCTACAAGTTAAACAAAACAAGGTTTGAACGCAAATCAATTTAAACACAACACATTTGACGTTCGGAAGTAAAAAAACTATCTTTAGAAAAAAATTTGAAAAAGTGAAAAAAATTAACCAAAAAACTGAAAAGTCGAAGAAAATGGACTCCAGCGTCAAGACCTACCAGGACATCACCTATACGGCACTGAGAGTTGGTGGGAAAGCGATCGGTACGGCCTCACTTACCAAGGAATGGGAGGTCGTCGTCGACAGGCGAAAGGCAGACTCCTTTGTCATCAGAAGGAAAGCGGAAGCTAAGCCTTCAAGGCAAGATCCAATCCCAGGGACCAGTTCGGCCTCGACGCGAAAAACAAAAGAAGTTATGGGAAGACGATACAACCCTCCCACGGTAAAACTGACTGAAGAAAATGAGGCAAAAGAAGTAGGAATATTGGTTACATTAATGATTTCCAGGAAAATTTGACATAACAGAGTATGAAGAAAATTGTTATGGAATGTAACACAACGATGTGGACAATAGTAAAGACAGCATACAAAGTTTGAAAATGTGACGACTAGCTGTTCAACAAACGATTGTTACAAGACGATTAACTTAATTTAAATTTTTCAGATAACGATCAATTTTTCAGATAACGATCAAGTTTATAGCATATTACGCACAATACAGATTAGAAATGGCAAAATAATCCATTGTCATTTTGACAGGAAACTACATGGCAATGGCAAAGCCCAACATGGCGACTGGTGGAAGTTCAACCCGGAACGTCGACAGGACTCATGCAAACGGTCAGCAGAACGTCGCAAACTCTTCCGAAACCAGAACCATGGCGGCAGATCATGATCAAAGATGAACCCGACGAGTCGGTTATGGAATTGGACTGCTCAACCAATTCGGATTACTGAGGACTCAACAGTAAAATCGTCAAAATGGTTAATTCAGTAAAATGTTAAAATTACTCTGGCCCGTTTTAAGTTTAATGATGATACCACGAGATTACGTTCAATATTTGCAATTTGGGTTAAAACATTCGTCCGCATTATTGATAAGTTATTGTCAATATTCAAAGTTCAAAAATTACGCCCAACTGAGGTCTCTAGGCAAAATGATTCGAGCACTCATATGACCGGTCCTTAATGGATCTGATTTTACATCAAATTTTTAGCTTTAATGTATATGTCAATTTGTGTTAAATTTGAACCACTCAGCAATCTTTTGAAATCATGCTGTGAGAAAGGATATAACCCGAATAATCTATTAAATGTCCTGAGTAAATAGAAAGTACTTGTGATCTGTGTAGTTCGCTTCAACTGACATTTTATGTAAATTCGGAGATGGTTTACATTAACTTGGTTAAGCGAATAAAGAAATTTTCAAAAAACAAAATGTTGCTTTCAGAAATCAAGTGTTTTGAAAAATACTGAAATGTTGAAAATTACACTGCTAATAAAATCATAATGCGAGAATGGAAAAACTGTTAGCAGAGCGGTTGAACGAATCAAGAAAGTGTCGAAAAATGAATCTTGCTGTCAAAAACTTTGATAGATAAATTTGTTCACAAAATTTTTAATTATGTCTGAAACACAATTAAATTAATTGCAAGTGTTAAATAATTCTCGTGAACATTAAATGATGTTTAATGTTAAGTTAGCGAGGCCTAACAAAATTTCGGTTGAGTAAAAAATGTCATGTAATAAAATGCTGCAGTTCAAAAATAATAGTACATTTAAAGGGATAAAAATTGCCTGGCATTAATATCGTTTCAATTCAATTCTTAAATCCTGCTTCTGTTGACGGTTGTGGAGAAAAATAGTGTTAAGTGACTGTAAAATTCTTTGGGTACATACTTTGTTGGAAGAGTGCCTTCGACTTTATTCGACCAACGGCAAGAGTTTTCACAAACTCATTGTCTTTCTGATGCGTGGATCGATTCAATGATTTCTAAGGTAGTTCAAAGTTTGAAAATTAATAACAATTCTTTGTTTCTTTTCAAAAAGTGTTTGCAGAGTTTTTCATTTAAATTTCTGCCCAATTTTAAAATGTGGCTCTGCTCAACTCGTCAGGTGAGCTTTTTGTAGCTCTTTTGTCCAGCTTGCCTGAATGAAGGGTGTCTAAATTTGCCCTGATGTGTTTTCTTGACAGGTGTCTAAATTTGCCCTTTAATTTTTGATTGACAGAGTATGAATTCTTTGTGTGCTTTAATAACAAGAATTGTTGTCTAATTCGAAATTAGATAGTTTTCGACAACTAAAAGAAGCCTTTTGATCGCTTCAAAAATTGTCGTTCGTAATTTTGAAACGATGTTGTTTAGGTTTGTTGGATTTATGTTGGCTTGATCGTCTGCTCAGTCAACTTGTCCGACACCAAGCCCGCAGTTTGGGAGAAACGTTCGCTCTCTGAGTATTCCGCGGCTTTTTCTTCATTGGCCGAGTTCAAAATCTTTTTTTGTTCAACCCTTCGCGACGCAAATTTCTTCGTTGGAAAAGTTCTTGGAGATTCCTGCTTCAACAGAACAACAGTTTTCAAAAAAGCGGTAAAGATCTTGTAAATTTTTAAACTCTTTTGTGCTGCTTTTCAATTTAAAATTGATGGTCAAAAGCTATCAACGTTTTTCTCTAATACATTGTTTTTGAAAAAAATCTGCTATTAAGTTTTTGAAATTTTATTGCCAGAACCTTTCATTTTGTCATTAAAATTTTCAGTCGATCAAATTTTATCAAGTTTTGTGCACAAGAAAATTTTGATTGTTAAGGAATTTGCTGCTGCATGATTTTTCAGACTCGAGAAAAATTGTTGGCCTCTAGTTCTGGCTCCTGGTGTGCATAGTTTTTGGAAAAATCAATTTTCCAGTTTTGTCAAAATTTTTTAGCCGAAACCTGCTTTTCTGATGTTGAAAATTTTTTAAAGCAGCCTGAATCAAATAATTTCTAAAAAGTTTGGTTTAGGAATTGTTTTCTATTTTGTAAAATATTGCTGAATGGTTTTTAGATGTGCGTCAGTCAACCAGAGAACAAGGATGCTCCAATCGTTTCGTCTTGCATTACCATCGAATCGTTGATTCTGGCAAAAAAGCTCTCCGACAAAAAGAAAGCTGACTTGTCTGCCAAAATGTACAATTCAACAGCTTCGGCAAATTCGACAGCTTTTGTTGAACAAATTGCAAAACGTATTATTGACTCCGCAGGAAACAGCTTGAAGAACAAAGTGCAAAAATTTGTCCGGCAACATTTTGAGAGCAAAAACAACTTGATCGCCGTTGTTCTTTCTAGCGTGACTTCAATTTTGTGTTGTCTTCTTGTCGGCATTCTGTTAGTCAGAAAATTTTGGGCAAAAATTAAAAATGCATTAGGCAATCTTAATTTGTCTCAAAAGACTTCTTGTCCAATTGAAACCATTCGTTTGGTCGAAGCTGAAGAGGGCAAAGACATAATAAATCCGATCGAGGTCACACCAGTCCAGTCCGAGGCTAGCACTCAAGCCGACAGTTCCGGAATTCTCGTTGTTCCAAATAATGAATTTCTGGTGCCCGGGCAGCGACGCCTTTCATTGCAGCATCGCCCGGAACGCCGGTCTTCTTTTTCTTGAAGAGTTTATTAAAATGATTGAAACTGGTTGAGGATTTGGTCATTGTAATTTACCTCATGGTTTTTCTGTAATAAAAAATTCAACAAAATTTGTTAAAAATGTTTATGTTTTAAAGCAAAGTTGCCTCAATTCTCGTTCCTGTATCTAAAAAATTGGGTTTAGCACGACACAGTGCCTTGTTCATTGAGAAAATTGTTTGTTTCTCGTCATTCAAATGCAAAATCGCCTCATTTCTCGTTCCTGCACCTAAAATAGTTAAGTTCAGCACGACAAAGTGCCTCGTTCATTGAGAAAACAGTTTGTTTCTCATTATAAAAATGCAAAATCGCCTCAATTCTCGTTCCTGTATCTAAAAAAGTTTGGTTTAGCACGACACAGTGCTTCGTTCATGGAGAAAATTGTTTGTTTCTCATCATTCAAATGCAAAATCGCCTCATTTCTCGTTCCTGCACCTAAAATAGTTAAGTTTAGCACGACAAAGTGCCTCGTTCATTGAGAAAACAGTTTGTTTCTCGTTATAAAAACGCAAAATTGCCTGAATTCTCGTTCCTGCACCTAAAATAGTTGGGTTCAACACGACAAAGTGCTTCGTTCATGGAGAAAATTTATTGTTTCTCGTCATTCAAATGCAAAATCGCCTTAATTCTCGTTCCTGCACTTAAAATAGTTGGGTTCAACACGACAAAGTGCTTCGTTCATGGAGAAAATTGTTTGTTTCTCGTCATTCAAATGCAAAATCGCCTTAATTCTCGTTCCTGCACCTAAAATAGTTGGGTTCAACACGACAAAGTGCTTCGTTCATGGAGAAAATTTATTGTTTCTCGTCATTCAAATGCAAAATCGCCTTAATTCTCGTTCCTGCACTTAAAATAGTTGGGTTCAACACGACAAAGTGCTTCGTTCATGGAGAAAATTGTTTGTTTCTCGTCATTCAAATGCAAAATCGCCTTAATTCTCGTTCCTGCACCTAAAATAGTTGGGTTCAGCACAACAAATTGCCTCGTTCATTGAGAAAACTGTTTGTTTCTCGTCATTGGAACGCAAAATCGCCTTCATTCTTGTTACTTCAACGCAAAATCTCATCACTTAGTAATAAAAATGCCTAAAGAATATTTGTTTTTAATATTTTGGCGGCAGATGGCGCTATGTTGAATTTTTTGAAAGGTTTGCATGATTGTTACTTATTTTTAAAATGTGTCTAACAAATCGTCAATTCTTTATTATAATAAAGTTTTTATAAAAAGTTACGTAATTTATGTTGGTTATTTGCAAGTTTGCATACAATTTAGCCATTATTTTTGTTTTTATTTTAATTTTTCGGTATTTGTTCCGAAACTTTTTAAACGACATATGCAGTCACGGACATATCTGTGGCACAAACGTAAGAAATCTAAAAGCATAAAATATGAAGGTTTGTCAACGAAGGCAAGGAATGATTAATTTTTGTTACTGAAATACATAACTCACAGTCATGGGGAGTCGCGTTGCCTTGTCTGGTTCTTCCGCAACAGCACGCTCAAAGAATCTGAAGGGTTAAAGAAAGTTATGTGAGATATTTATTAAACCCTCTAGAAATGATCATTTTAAGAAATCCGAAATGTCTTTGTACAAGGTAAATGAAGACAAAACTTACCAGTCAAAAGATCGAAGCACAGAGAAGCAATTTTTTGACGAATCCGCCACTTGCATTGGTACAAACGACGGAGCTTGTATTTGTTTTCTCTTCGCCGATCGATGTCGGCAACATATTCTTTTAAAGCAATGCGATATGCTGTAGGCCCCATTTTGTATTTTTTGCAACACGTTTCGTAGAAAATTCGATTGCACATATACCAGGGCGTATCATGACCCACAAAAAGAGACTTGGGACCACCATTGTGGTAAAGCGTCATGCAATCGCTGGCAGCTTGTAAAAAGGTAATGCGTCGTCGCAATTTGCTTAACATCGACAATTTTTCATCGATGAGATATCGTTTCCACAAATAACGCTTTGGTTTGAATGAACACATTTGAGGTGTGCAGGGCATTGAGCACAACAGGGCAACTGAACGGTGTCTTCAAAATTCCGAAAACAAAAACATTTGCTCAAAAAATCTTTTATGACCGGTTTTCACATCTGATGTCATGCGAAAACAACATGTAAAAATGATGTCCAGAGAATGCATGGTGCTATTGAGAAAGGAGAGATTTGATATCTGTGCAATGCGCTTTAAAGCCCTCCGGATTGATTCGGCTGGAAAAGAAGCGCGACGGTATTCTTTTTCATTTGAAAACCAAAACGTGAATTGATTCGTTGAACAATGGAGGATCTGTTTGAA
>Ga0194123_10006245_pt1 | contig 12403 bp, 7 predicted proteins | sample TA2MahsurfametaG_5_FD_155479 | JGI IMG/M metagenome (GOLD analysis project Ga0194123, IMG submission 155479) | Freshwater microbial communities from Lake Tanganyika, Tanzania - TA2015023 Mahale A surface | ecosystem: Environmental > Aquatic > Freshwater > Lake | place: Tanzania: Lake Tanganyika... | reverse complement strand
ATTTGGACAGGTTTGGCAAGCAATAAAAGACGGCACAGAAAACATGGGCCATATGCGCGAATTGCTGCTGGCGAATGAGTCAACCGTAATCGAAACCGGTACGCGTATTGGTGATTTGATTCGCGACATATCTGATTTGTTCTTCAGAATGAAGACTGTATTTTTTGAAATTCTTCCATTTTTGAATGATGTTCTTAGCGGCATAGGGATGCTGATTAGGGGTATGACAAAACTTTTGACCGGTCTTGGTGGTAGTGGCGGAGGCTTCCTTAAGGCATTAGCTCCTTTGTTGGCTTTTCAAATATTTGGCAAAAGAATGATGGGTGCCAGTGGAAAAATGATGCCCGGAATGACTGGCATCGGAAGGTCTTTGCCATTTTCTAATTTACAAAACATGCCGATTCAGGCACAGAATGTCTACGTAAACGGCCAACAGGTGTCTGGTGGGGCTCCACAAATATCAAATCCAGCAGCATCAAATGCTCAAAGAGTGGCCAGTGGTGCAGCACCAATGGGTACAGGTGGTGTACCGATGCCAGTATATGGGCCTGCTGTCGCGAATAGGGTCAATTACAGTGGGCCATATTTATCAAGAATTTATGGTACAACTAGCGCACATCAGCTGCAGGATTTTTCAGATAAACACGCAAATATGGGCTATCGGGGAATGAAAGACACATTTACCCACAAAGATGGTCGCCAATATGGTAGCGGAATTGCTCAGGCGCAAAGTCAATATAATGCTGGTCCAAGTTTGCGCGCAACAATGATGCTCGACCCGGCAACTGGTATGCCGATGTTACGTCAAAATGTTGCCGATACAGATTTTGTAAAAACCCAAGCAACAACTGCGGCGTATGCTGGCACCGGAATGCATAGCGCTGGTGGGGCACCAGTTTACGCAGACACAAGACATCTTGGTGGTGTTTATGTAAACGAGAGAGGAATACCGCTTACCTATTCTCAGAATAGCCAAAATCTTCTGGGGAGAATACAGGTTGATGACCGAATGCGGCTTAGTGAAGCAATGAGAGTTGGGAGAATGGCAAAATCTGGTTTTGAGAGAGCCGACTTGAGACAGGCTGGATTTGACCGTAGGGCATATGAAAGACAGCTCATGTTCAACACGCCTGGCGCTGGAATGATTACACCAAGCATTGGTACGAATCTTTCTACCAATTATCCAAGTACTACCTACGTTGGTGGAAGACACAGAACAACTCAAGACCTTGATTATTCGAGAATGGGCGACAAACGACTCGCAAGACTGGCGAGGGGGCGCGGAATTGATACTTCTGGTGGAACAGCAGCAGTTGCAGACAGACTAAGACAACAGGACGTTGATAGACAGCTTGCCCATAGGGTTGTTGCTGGAGATAGGTCTGCGCAATTTGGAATGTCATCTGGCTTTAGAGAAGGTGAATTTAAGCGCTGGCAACAAGAAGTTAAAGACCCCAACACTGGAAAACCAACAGGCGAAATTCGTTATAGGGACCCAGGATTAACAATGCGCGAAAGATTGACCCGCTCCGGAATGAGAGCAAGAACAAGAATTGATGATGCTGCCGCTTCTGTTGGAGCCAGGGTTTCTGGGGCGGCAGGTTCTTTCCAGGGAATGATGGGTTATGCAAATTCTGGAAGATTCGATGCATCACTAAATGACGGTAAGGGTGATTTTGTAAATATACAAAAAATGAGACAAGAAGCTCTTCAAAGAATGAAAGACGCGCGCGAACAACAAAACAGAGGAAAGTTTTCAACTCGTCTTTCTTATGCACGAGAAATGATGCGAATTTCTCGTTCTGAAACAAAATTTGGAGCTGCGTCAAAGAGATTTGCACAAAGTGGAACTGGGCGAATGGGAACAAGCATGGGTCTTGGTTTGGCAAGTCAGTACGCTCCTGAGGAAATGCGGGGAGCAATAGCTCTTGGTGGAATGGTGTCAACGATAGACCCAAGGCTTGGTTTGGCAGTTGCCGGTGTTGGTGGTGCATTAAAGGCACGAAGCGCGGGGACAGGAGCAGCTGCTGGTGCTGTTGGCGGTGCAGCAATAGGTCAATACTTCGGCCCATATGGGGCGCTAATAGGAACTGCAATCGGAACACTTGTTGGTGCTATTTCTGGGGCGGTAAATAAAGGAAAATATGAACTACAAGAAGCAAAAGAATCGGCACAACAGGCACTGGCTAGTTTGTACACAGGAATAGCAGAAAGAGCATCTAGAACCTTTACCATAACTAGGGAAATGCAAGACAAAGGTTTGGACATATCAAAACGAAACAGAGCCTTCTCTGGCTTTGGTCGCAAAGTAGCAATGGCGCGATTAAGTATGTCTGAACAATTGTTAAATGTTGGCGGAGTAACACAAGAACAAATTGCTGATGCAAACACAAAATTGACACCCTTTACGCCAACCGGTGACGCAGCTGTCGACTACGTAAATGCCAACAAATACCTCATGGAGTCAGGCCAACAAATGAAGGCAAAAGAATTAGCCAAACCAGGTTCCAAAAAAATGATTGATTTTGCATACGAAAATCAAACTCGTCTTGGTTTGCAAATTTCAGAAGACCAGTATGAAAAAATGAAAAAAAATCCAATGGCAGCGGCGGGAGAACTCACCGACATAACTGGCAATTATGACAAAGTCGTAATGATGATGGACAATATAGGAGATGCAAGGTTCGCTCAATTAGCAAAAGACACTGGGAAATCGCAAGCAGAACTTGAACTTCTCGCCCAAGAGCTTGGCGTAAACCTCTATGATGCAACAACCAAATATAGAGACCTTGCAGTAAAAATGGGGGCAGCCTTAGTTAAAACTGCTGGTCAATTAAACAATGAAATAACAGATTTGATGCTGGCAACAGGAGACAAATTTAGAAAAAAGAGAGAAAGACGGGAAGCTGAAAAAGCAATAAACTTTTCTGCACAGGGCCTAAGAGATAAATTCCTTAGTAAAGATGCAACTGATGAAGAGAAAGAAGAATCAACAGATGCATTTTTTGAAAATTACGCCGCTCAGCAAATAGCAGCAACCGGAGGAAATGCATTTGCTGCCTACGAAAAAGCACGTCTTGGATTCGGCCAGAGAGACCCCAAAACCGGACAAATAACAGGTGGAACGGCATTCCAAAAGGGTGGCGTGTTTTCGGGAATGGGGGGAACACGAGTCCAAACAGAGGGTATTGGGGTTGCAGATGAAATGCGTACAAGCATTGAAAAAACCTACGCACAACAACTTGGAGCGCTGGCCCAAGCGAGTGGATATTCAATTGATGCCGGCATTTTACAAAAACAAATGGAGGGAATGACTGACGCACAGCTAAAAGCACTTAGCGTAAGCATTACTTCAGAAGATTTTGATTACAGAGACAGCATTACTGGAGAAACAAATCAAAAAACCATAGAAGAAACTCTTACTCGTCTTGGCTTTAATATGCAAAAAGATAAAGGAAGATTTGAAAATGGTCAATTCATTGAAGGTGGCGGAAGTTTGGTTTCAGCATTGAACGAAGGTATTCTTGACCCGTTTGTTGGCGACATGGAAAAAATAGCAAAACAAATGGGAATTGATTATCAACTATTTAAAACTGCGACCGGCGAATATATTAAAGCTACCGACCAGTTTTTCAAAGGAACAAGCGACGCGCCCAACTGGTGGAAAAAGGGACTAAAGGCAACTGGAAGCGGCAACGAGTTCAGACTAATGCCAGAAGAAGACACATCAAGTCCACGTGGTGGCCAAATAGGCGACACAACTACATCCAAACTTTCCCAAACGATGGCTCGTCACCAAGCGATGGATGGTCAGCTTACCGGTAAGAGAACTGTAACTTCATCATGGAGAAACCACAGTCTTGGTTCCTCCAACTCGGACCACGTAACCGGAAGAGCGTACGACCTTGTCGGTCAAAATCTTGGCAAATATGCGACAATGGTTCACGCCAATGGTGGCTTTGCAGAATTCCACGGGAACCTGGCAGAAAGACATCTCCATGTTGTACCAGGACCAGTGCCTGGCGTTGGAGACACACCAGTTCCAGCAAACTATGCAGCCGCAGCGCCTATGGCAAACTCTCCTGCTGCCGAACCCGGCAAATACACAATTAACATAAATGGTGCAAATGCTTCACCAGAAGCAATTGCAAATATGGTTGTCGCAAGACTTGACGACCGTGAACGCAAATATAGAGAGAGATAACAATGGCATACGGCGACATTTCTCTTTTTACTGTTGACTATACAAAAAAAGATAATTCAAGTTTGTATAAAAACTATCCAATAAAGAAAAAATACAAACAAACTATTGTCACAAATACGCCAGAGTTTCCAAATTCTTACACTCTTTACGATGACCAAAAATACTGGTTTCCGCTTAGCGACGTATCGGTATCTGATGAAAATTATCTTCCATATTCAACTGGTGATGAATATACGTTTGACAAAGACGAATACATACGAAAAATTAGAGCTGCTGCTCCCAAACCCAATAAACAGATTTCTGCTCGCATAGCCGAGGGAACAAGAGTCATTTTTGCAAACGACATATATCAATCTATTGCAGCACAATTCAAATGGAAAGATACTGGATTTTCCGAAGATAAAAATCCATATGACACCGAGTCAATACCTCTATGGAGAAGGATGAGTGACACAAGCATAATCCCATCATATTTTTGGTACCACCCACTATTGAGAAGGTTTTTTCCGATTGCCGACAAACCAATACTTAAAGACCTTCCATTGGTTGGTGATTTTCAGGTTTCAAAATGGGATTCATTTATAGGTGACGCAACAGAAATTAATCTTCAAAATTTTACAATACGACAAATACAAGAACTTGTTTCTACTGGAGTTCCATTTGCTGGCGCAACTCAAATTATAGAAAATTTAGACATGACCACACTCAGGGGGCTTTCTGGGGAAAGTGTTCCTGGTTCGTGGTCACTAGATGGAAGATTTTTACGTTTGTCACCGGATGGCACGGAAGAGTATAAGTCCGATGATGGGTTCGAAAAGACCAAAGCATCAACAGTTAGGGTCACAAGAAGAGTATCAACGGGCATGATTGGTGGCGCTGGCGCAACCGGCGAGTTTGGTAATTTTTCTGTTGATAAGCCACAAATGATTCAGTACTACAAAGACGCGAGTGGCTCAACTTTGTCCGCACCTGACAGATTTGTATTTGATTACAGGCCAAATAACGTAACATACTCAAACATTGGTGCAGAATGGACAGAAATAGATAGAGTCAACAACACCCCATATATAGATTTTAAAAACTTTAGACTAATGAAAATACAATTTGAGTTTGTTGTTGGTGATGCGGGAAATCTATATACGTCAGTAGATGCAAAACTAAAGCAGCTTAGAAAAATGTCAATGCGCCCACAACCTGTAACTTTTCTTGGATTTGACGCAATGTTTCAAGAACAAATTATTGTTCCGCATCTAACTGGTGGAAGTGGAATTGTTTTTGCAATAGTTGATTTATCAATAACATCAGCTCAGCGTTCTCGTTCTGGAGATGGTTCATTACCACCCTCAAGAGCAGATGTGCCGCCAGGCAGTATAAATAGGGCGACTGTAAATATGACAATTCAAGAATTGCCACTTGAGGGTCCAAATTTGATAGTCATGCCACGCCCACCAAAAGACATACCGCAAGTACCACCCCCGCCGACAACGGACTCAACATGTGTAAATAGATGGACAACCGATACGACCCAAGGCCCCAATGGGGAGCCACAAACCGACTGTCCTCCGGGGGCCAGCTAATTTATGCCTAGCCCAGATACCTTAGAAGCCATAGCAGCGCTAAAAGCAAAACTTGCGGCAAAATCTAAAAATAATACAGAAAAATCATTGGACGCAACAGCTGCACCGGTTGTTTCATTTCCAGAATGGTCGCTGTCAAGACAGAATCGTGGACCTTATGAAAGAAAAATACTTATAGCGGATTTGCCAAATCTGGGTTCTGGCGCTTTTACAGACGTATCTGGTCTATTGACACAAGCAAGTGTGAACTACACAATGGACATGGCATCTGAGCTGTCATTTGAAGTTATCGACCCCGATTTGCAAATGGCAGAAAATAATTATTTTACACTTGCCAGAGATGTAATTTATGAGACACAAACACTTGGTCGATTGCAGCCGTTTGAGCCAAACATAGTATTTGTAAGACAATTATTCGAGATAGCAAACGTAAGTGTTTCTCAAGGTCCTGGCGGTAGTCCTGCGTTTTCAATTAAATGTTATACAAAAGCAGTACAACAAATGAAACGAGATAGAAAAATTGCATCATCCATAAAAGGAACCGGCACTGCTTTTGTGCGAAACGCGGCAAAAAAATTTGGATTAGAATTTTATGGACAACAAACCGGAAAATCACAGCAAATAAAATCTTCCGGAAGCAAACAAGCAGACTCATTGTGGGACATAATGAAACGTCTTGCTGGAGATGCAAAATTTATATTGTTCGAAGTTGATGGAATTTTGGTTTTTGGTTCAGAAGAATGGCTATTGGATAAATGGGGCAGCAACTCACTTACCGTACCGAAATTTAAAAAAGACCCCAAAAATCCCAAGAAGCGAATACAGGATGGAACAAAACAAAAAAAATTTATTTCTTTACAATTTCCAAATAAGGGAGTCAACTACATAGGCAGGGCTGGAATATTTACTTTGACGGGGTATCCATCTATAACAAAATCAGATAATGACCCAAGAGAGGCTGATGGAAGTTGCACAGTAGAAAGAATAAGTGGAACACAAATACGACCAGGAATGACAGCATACGTTGGAAATATTCCAAACATGTCGGGATATTATTTGATTGACAGTGTTTCATATAATGAAATGTCACCAGACCCAGTAAGTGTCAGTTTTAGAACCCCAAACAGAGATGAAGAAAAATACAAAAAGAAAGAACTTCCAGTAGGAATAAAATATCTGCAGACTTATGCTGATGGTTCTATATCTGTTCGGGTAGTAAAACAAAATAATAAAAATGATGCAGGACAATCTGCTGCCGGAATCAGGCAAGATGCACGCATAATTCTGTATCCACAGGCAGCCGGCCAGTTGGACAGATACCCAAGAATGGAATATGCGAATTTAACAATTGAATATCCAGCGTTTATTAATTTAATAACAAACGGGAAACCAACGGAAAAAAGCACGGGAGACAGAAATAGTCTTATTTATTCTGGAAATCTAGACTTGTACACTCGTCCAGTTTTGCCAGATGGCAACAATGAACCCAAAACAATTTTTTCATTAACAATTACAGAACAATACGGAAGTGAATATCGAGCGATTCTTTTGCCACTTATCTACACGGAAAATGGACTTGCGGTAACAAAAGAAAATTACGTTTCGCAAGTAGAAAGCAAGTTTTGGAACGCTGGTGGATACGAAGGGTCAGGAAAACATCTTGGAGTTCTTCGAGGCAAAACAGAAAAAGATGCAATTTTAAACGCAAGAGATTATGGAAAACTCATATCTTTACAACAACGATTGATTCTAAAACATCGATTTCCACAATATGAAAGTGCACTCAGTTCTATTCCGAACACTGCAGGTGGCTCGGATTCTTCATGGGTTTAGTAAAATTGTCAATACAAACGGAGCGTAAATAAATGTCAAAGAAAAGAATGCAACCAGATGTTATTGCAACAGACAAAGCATCTTCACATCCATTACAGCCCGGAAGATTCTATTCTTGTTCTGTTTTGAGCGTTGACAAATCTGGAAGAATAATGGTCAGCATTAACGATTTGGGAATTAAAAGTTTTGGTCCAATATTGCCGATTGGAACCACGAAAAGAAACAAGCTGTCCAAAAAGGACTCCATCACTCTTACTTTTACTGACGAATTCTTTAATAAGGCAGTTGTTTTGGGGGCAGAAAATATTAAAAAAGACATATTTACGGGAACAGAAAAATTTAATGCACTTGTTGACCAAATGCAGGCTCAAATAAACGCATTGAGAGCTCAGGTGCAACTTGGAAATATAAATCTACAAACATATAAGCAAACGGACTAAAGCCATGGACATGATTCAGTTTCCCCTAGCGTTTGACTCAACTGGGCTAAAAAAATTAAAAGAGGGAGAATTTGATTATTATTCACAGCTTTTGTCAATATCCATATTGACCGAACCACTGACGCACCCGATGACTCCGCAATTTGGCTCCTATGACCCAACACTAAGAACCGTAGACAAAGGTTTGTTTATTTTGAATGCGGCAAGATACGTTCCAGAGGTAAGAGTAACCGAGGTTGTTACACAACAAGATAATGATTCAACGATTAATGTTAAATTTTCTTTTGAAATAGAAGAGAGATAGTCATGCCTGCAGATTTTTCAGAATATGTAAATTTAAAAATATTTGATAAAGAGCCTGGTGATATTTATCGCGACGCTCTTGAGGTGGCAAGGCTTGCTTTGCCTGAATTCAGTCTTCGAACAGGAACACCAGAAGACGCAATATTTCAAGCAATATCGTATATATCTTCTTTAAATATTGCCGCAATAAACAGAATACCAGACAGGCTCATGGCCGGAATTGTTACACTGCTTGGATACTCTAGACAAGAAGCAGTTTTTGCCACTGTCGACGCAACGGTTACCCTAAACACATACGACGGAGGAGCAATACCTGCCGGAACTGTATTTACTTATAAATCTTCATTTGAAGATGAAATCATTGAAATTGGATTCCAAACAGTGGAACAGTTAATAATTGATGAAGTTGACCTAGAAATATCGCAAGATTTTCCGTCAGCCTCGACAACACTTGTTTGTTTACAGGGCGGAGTTATTCCACCACTAGTTGATGATTTTTTACTTGAAATAAATTCATCTGGGTTGCCTATTCAGTCGTGTGTTACAAATAGCCCAAATAATTTCTTAAATGGAATAAACGCAGATACAGACGAAGAATATCTTTCAAAGTCAACCACATATCTTCGCTCTCTTACTTCTGCAATAACAACATCAAGTCAGGTTGATTCATATTTGTTGACAAATTATCCGGACGTAATAAGCAGGGTGCGGACATATGATTTGACAAAAAATGGATTACAGGAAGCAAAAAATATAACAGTAAATAGAGAAATAGGAATAAACAAGGTTTTTTTAACAAATAATGTGGCAACTGTTCAAACAGTTGATAGTCATTTGTATGTTGTTGGCGATGTTGTTGAAATCGAAGTTTTAAATAACTCAGCAAGTACAACATTCAATGGCACTCATGAAATAATAGCAACAGGAGATACAACGTTTTCATTCAATAGAACAGCATCTAATACTGCAAGCACTACAGTAACCGCTTCTGCGTACACTGGCATTGACGCGACTGGACATGTTGCAATTTTTGCTTACGGGCTAAATGATTTCTTGACTTCTACACAAAAATCGCAAATTCTAAATGATGTAAGGGGAAAGTCTGTTGCTGGTTTGACGTTAAAAATTCTTGACCCAACTCTTGTAAATTTTGGCATAACTGGAACAGTAATTATTGACGAAACATACAATAACGAAGAAGTTCAATTTATTGTTGAGAGAACACTTATCAACTATTTGAATCCAACTACGTTTCCCTTTAATACGAATAGAATACGCAAAAATCAATTGATTTCTTTGATTGCTTCAATTCCTGGTGTTGTATATGTGGAAGACCTTGTTCTTTCTAGGAGCGGAACGGGATGGCTACCCCAACATGGCGATGACATATTGTTCTTAAACAAGGGAACTCTTCCAATAATTGCCGCAGAAGATATTGATTTAACTTTTGAAATTTGGGATTTGGAATAAATATGCCAAAGGTTTTTAATCTTTTACCAAACGCTGACGCATTTTTAAAAATTGACGAATTTGGTATTCAAGTTCTTTTGTCTGATTTGCAAACCGGGTGGGAAGCCGTTGACTTACAGAATCAGGAAATTACAACAGAGGTTCAATCTGAAAATTTTTCTGTTTCATCTAGATATGTTCTTGTAATTTATCCAAACACTATACAACCGATAAAAATACGACTCGTTAGCACTCCTTTATATTTGAGCGACAATGGACGATTGTTGTCTTTTAATGCAAAATTGAAATGTTCTTCCCAAATAATCACGTCAACCAAATTGTATATTGATAACAATTCCTCTGTAGACCCATACACACAATCTCTCTCAAGTGGTAAATACAACGCTATTCACTCACATACATCAATTGTCGAAGACGACGAGGATAATCACACAGCAACAATTGAAATAAATGTTTCTGGACACGGACAAAATCCAATATTTTTTACATGTCCACACTTAATACATGATTTGGCGTTTGCTAATAATCCAATGATTGGGTTAATTCGCAGATATTTGCCTGACTTTTATTGGGAGTTTGATTCGCAGTCTTCAAATCCAACTTTTCCATTTTTTAAATTTATTGATGCATTGACACATGCCATTGGAGATACAAGACTCGAATATGGCTCGCTGTATGGGTTTGAACTAGACCAACTGCAAAATCCGGATTGGATTCCGGAATATTGGACAAATAGTGTAATGACCGATATAAATTACGTTCGAGATGACTATATTCCTTGGCTTTCGCTTTTCACTGGTGAACATATTATACAAAATGTTCAAAACAAAAACGGTGATTATTATTTTGAAAATGCTGCCAGCATAAGAGATTTTATGGAATTTCAATTACGAACAAGAAGTTTTGGAAGCAATTCTGGAACAAGAGGCTCAATTATTAATTCAATAAAGCAAGTTTTAATAAAAACAAAAAATAATCAAACAGCAACACGTGTTGTCGCCCTTACGCAAAATTTTGGTGGTGACCCGTTTGCGATAAGGGTTAAAACCCTTGTCAACGAGACGGACGATGTTACTGGCGTCGGTGAAAGCAGTTACCTGGTTCTATCGGCAGCAGAAAAAGCAAGACCCATGGGCTACAAAATTACTCATTCAGCAGAAGCACAATTTGTATTTACTCTTGACGATGCAACACTTGGGGTCCTAAATACCGGATTCCCGTTGGGTTAATCGCATGAATAGTAAAATGCATAAGGAGAAACTATGCCATCTTTAGGTATCAAATTATTCCTTCCGGGGGACACCCTGCCCGCAGAAGAGTTAAATGGCTATCTCATGAATCAGGTTGTAGCCGTTTACAACACTCCTGCGGCCCGTGATTCGGCGTATGGTGATGGTGTTCCCGTTTCTACCGGTGGCTCGGGGAAGCCAGCACTATCACTGGGTATGTTGTGTTTTGTAAAATTTGAATCAGACGGAACAACCCCTCGCAACACAATTCAATTTTATGACGGGTCCGCATGGCAGGATTCGGAACAATTTGTTGTTAGCGACGGCAGTATTACAACTGCAAAACTTGCTGCCAACTCAGTAACTTCAGACAAAATTGCACCAGGAACAGTAATTGCGGCGGACATAGCTGCTGGAACGATAACCGAAACAGAGATTGCAAACAGTGCTGTAGCTTCTGCGAAAATCGCAAATGACGCAGTAACCACAGAAAAGATTGCTGATGCCAATGTAACCACAGCAAAGATTGCTGATGCCAATGTAACCACAGTAAAGATTGCTGATGCCAATGTAACCACAGTAAAGATTGCTGATGCCAATGTAACCACGGCGAAGATTGCGGACGAGGCCGTAACATCAGCAAAAATTGCAGACGGAACCATCGTCAATGCTGACATAAGCGCAAACGCCGCTATAGAAATTGGCAAGATTGCTGACGCAACGATTAATACTAAGACTGCAAATTATTCACTTGTGCTGACCGATAAGAATAAATTCATCAAAATGAATTCCTCAAGCAGTAGAACTATTACAGTTCCCTTGCAAGCCACTGTGGATTTTCCTGAAGGTGCACAAATTCATCTTGTTAGGTATGGGTCGGGTACCTTGGAAATCGTAGGAGAGTCTAACGCGGTAAATATCTACGCTACGCCAGGAAAATTCTTGAGAGCACGGTATTCTTCGGCAACACTTTTGAAATGTGTCGATACGAACGCTTGGCTGCTGATAGGCGATTTGAGCGAGTCGTGATTCCTGGCAATACATCCAGTGGCGGCAAGTATGTTGGTCCCCCAACAAATATAAGTGCCTCTGCTGGAAACGCTCAGGTAACCGTAAGTTTCACTCCACCCGTATACGACGGCAAGGGTGTCGCCACGTATGTGGTCACAGCAAGCCCTGGCGGAGCAACAGCATCGGGTAGCGCATCGCCGATAACCGTTGCTGGTCTTTCCAATGGAACGTCTTATACGTTTATCGTGACGACGATAGGTGGCTATGGGATTAACAGTTCATCTGGAGCATCCAGTGCCGTTATTCCGCAGGCACCGGCACCACCGCCTCCTCCAC
>Ga0194123_10006244_pt1 | contig 12405 bp, 12 predicted proteins | sample TA2MahsurfametaG_5_FD_155479 | JGI IMG/M metagenome (GOLD analysis project Ga0194123, IMG submission 155479) | Freshwater microbial communities from Lake Tanganyika, Tanzania - TA2015023 Mahale A surface | ecosystem: Environmental > Aquatic > Freshwater > Lake | place: Tanzania: Lake Tanganyika... | reverse complement strand
CCCCCAGGCTCTGGCCGAGCTGGAAGGTGCCCAGGGCGAGCGCCACCGTGAGCAGCAGGGAACCGAGGGGATCCTGGAGCCGCAGGAACACCGGAAGGCACAGGTAGCCCAGAACGCCGCCGACCAGCACCCCGCCCACCGCCACCACCACCATCTCCCGCAGGCCCTGGGCCACCGTGATCGATCCCGAGGCGTGGATCACCAGCAGCAGGTTGAAGGTGACCAGGGCCGCCGCATCGTTGAACAGGGTCTCGCCCTCCACGATCGTCGTCAGCCGCGCGGGCACCCGGATCTCCTTGAAGACCGCGATCATCGACACCGTGTCGGTGTTGGCCAGGATCACCCCCACCAGCAGGGCCGGGATCCAGGGAAGCCCCAGGGCCAGGTGCACCAGCAGGGCGATGACGCCCGAGGCGACCAGCGAACCCGGCAGCGCCAGCAGGGCGATCGGCTTGAAGGTGCTGCGCAGTCGGCTGATGTCGGTGTGGATCGCCGCCTCGAAGATCAGGATCGGCAGGAAGAGATTGAGCACCAGGGAGGGATCGAGCCCGATGCGGCGCGAGAGCACCTCCGTGAACGGCAGGCCCGCCAGCACCAGACCGGTCACATAGGGCAGCCGCAGCCGCTGCGCCAGCAGGGCGACGGCCGTCGCCAGCAGCAGCAGCACGATCGAGAGCCCCACTAATTCGGGGATGGCAGCGGCCGTCGGCCCGGTAGCCGCGCTGCCCGCCACCCCCGTTTCCATGGCCACCATCAGCTCGTTCACTCGGCCAGCGCGGGATTGGGGTCTTCGGTCCGCTCGGATCGATCGCGGAGCCCCATTATTGGGTCCGGCGGCGGCAGGTTCTTGTCCACGGGGATCGCTGGGAAGGGTGTGGGGCGAGCCGGGACGCTGCCGGCGGTGCTCTCCCTCGGCCTGGCGGTCGCCACTGCGGCCCCGGGCCTGGCGGCGACGTCACCGGCTGCCGCCCCCTGCGAGGCCAGGATCCGGGTAGTGCAGGCGGAGATCCTGTCCCGCAACCTGGCCACCGGCTCCGGGCCGCCGCTCAACGCCTTCCAGCAGCTCAATCCCTACGCCCTCGAGCAGGCCGCCGCCCTCGACCGCGCCCGTGCAGCGGGCGGCCCCGCCGGCCCCCTCGACTGCCTGCCGCTGGCCGTGAAGGACAACTTCGCCACGGCCGACCAGCCGATGGCGGCCGGTTCCCTGGCCCTGCTGGGCAACCAGCCCGCGGCCGATGCCGAGGCGGTGGCGCGGCTGCGGGCCGCCGGGGCGATCGTGGTCGGCACCACCACCATGGACGAGTTCGCCTTCGGCATCCGCGGGCTGTCGGGGGCGGCGGGCCGGGTGGGCAACGCCTACGACCCCTGGCTCAGCCCCGGGGGCTCCTCCTCCGGTTCCGCCGTGGCGGTGGCGGCGGGGTTCGTGCCCCTGGCCCTGGGCAGCGACAACTGCGGCTCCCTGCGCCTGCCGGCCGTCTACAACGGCGCCGTGACGCTGCGACCCACCCAGGGGCGCGTCTCCAGCGCCGGCCTGCTGCCGCTGGGTTTCGTCAACGGCACCCCGGGGCTGATCGCCCGGGACCTGGACCTGCTGGCCCGGGGCCTGGCGGTGCTCGATCCCACCTGGCGGCCCGAGCAGGCGGCGGCCCCGCCGGACCTGCGCGGCCGGCGCCTGGCGGTGCTGGCCCGGGCCGGCGACCAGGACCTGGCGCCCACCTCCGAGGCGGCGGCGACGGCCCTGCGGCAGGCCGTGGCGCTGCTGCGGGCGGCCGGAGCGGAGGTGGTCGAGGCGCTGGTGGTGCCGGGGCTCGACACCCGGCTGGGTTCGGATTTCGTGAAAGGGTCGGGGCGCCGCATCGATGCCCAGCTGGCCCGCTACCCCGGCAGCCGGCGCAACTGGGACGACATCTGCGGCTCCGGCCGCCTGCCCCCGGAATGGACCCCGGCCGAATGCCGCGACCTGATGGCGAGCGATCCGGCGGCGGAGGCGCGGGCACGGCGGCGGATGGCCGCCAACCGCCAGCGGCTGGAGCAGGCCCTGGTGGCCGGGCGCCTCGACGGCCTGCTGCTGCTGCCGGATCGGCGCGGTGGCGCCCAGCGCGAGCCCTCGCCCGCCATCACCTGCATGGTGAGCAGCACCAGCGGCCTGCCGGCGGTGGCCCTGCCGGTGGCCGTCGATGGCCGCGGCCTGCCGGTGGGCCTGGAGATCCTCGGCGCCAGCGGCAGCGACGAGCAGCTGGTCGGCATCGCCGCGCTGCTGGAGGCCCGCCGCGGGCGGCTGCCGGCCCCCCGGCCGGTGGCACCCCTGGCGTCCCCCCTGGATCTGGCGGCCCACAACCGGCTGGTGCCGCTGCTGGGCTGGAACGCCTGGCGCAGCCGCCGCGGCGAGGCCCTCGGCGATCTCGAGCCCGCCCGCTTCCGGGCCCTGACCCGTGCGCTGCTGGGCCGGCCCGGTGATGGCGGAAAATCGGAGCCGGTGCCCCCGGCCCCTGCGTCCCCATGATTCCCCCTTTCCGATGAACATCGACGGCAGGCCCTGGCGCACCATCTGGCTCGAGGAGGGGGGGCGCTCGGTCGGTGTCATCGACCAGACCCTGCTGCCGCATCGGTTCGTCACCCGTTCGCTCACCAGCGTCGAGGAGGCGGCCGAGGCGATCGCCACCATGGTGGTGCGGGGGGCTCCCCTGATCGGCGTCACCGGGGCCTACGGGCTGATGCTGGCCCTGCAGGCCGACCCCTCCGACGCCTCCCTGGCCGCGGCCTTCGAGCGCCTCGACGCCACCCGCCCCACCGCCATCAACCTGCGCTGGGCCCTGGAGCGGGTGCGGGCCGCCGTGCTGCCCCTGGCACCGGAGCAGCGCGCCGAGGCGGCCAGGGCCGAGGCGGGCGCCATCGCCGAGGAAGACGTGGCCATGTGCGAGGCGATCGGCGACCACGGCCTGCGCCTCCTCCAGGAGATCGCCGACCGGCGCCCCGTGGAGCGCCGCGGCCAGCCCCTGAACGTGCTCACCCACTGCAATGCCGGCTGGCTGGCGACCGTGGACTGGGGCACGGCCCTGGCGCCGATCTACAAGGCGCACCGCTCCGGCCTGCCGATCCATGTCTGGGTCGACGAGACCCGCCCCCGCAACCAGGGGGCCAGCCTGACGGCCTTCGAGCTGGGCCGCGAAGGGGTGCCCCACACCGTGGTCGTCGACAACGCCGGCGGCCACCTGATGCAGCACGGCCAGGTGGATGCGGTGATCGTCGGCACCGACCGCACCACCCGCACGGGCGATGTCTGCAACAAGATCGGCACCTATCTCAAGGCCCTGGCCGCCCACGACAACGGCGTGCCCTTCTACGTGGCCCTGCCCGCCTCCACCATCGACTGGTCGATCGGCGACGGGGTGAAGGAGATCCCGATCGAGGCCCGCTCCTCCCTGGAGGTGACCCGCATCGCCGGCAAGCCCGCGGCCGGGGAGCCCACCAGCGTGCAGCTGGTGCCCGACGGCAGCGAGGGCTTCAACCCCGCCTTCGATGTCACCCCCGCCCGGCTGGTGACGGCCCTGATCACCGAACGGGGCGTGGCGCCGGCCAGCGAGGCGGGACTCCAGGCCCTCTATGCCGACCCGGTGGCCGCGGGCTGAGCCGCGGAACGCTGCCGCCACCAGGGGTTCGGTTCAGAGCGAGGGCCGCAGCAGGCTGATGGGTTCGCCAGGGCCATCCGGCCGGACCGTCAGGGTGGAGAAGGTCCAGCTGCCGGCCTTCTGGCGGGCCTCCACGTAGAGGGTGCCGCTGCTCCGGGATCCCTGCAGGGGAATGGCCAGCCGGGCCTCGCCCGTGCCACCCGAGAGGCTGACGTTGCCGGAGACGAGGAAGCCCCCCTGGATCGGTGTGCCCAGCCGGCCGATCACCACCGGATCCCGCTGGGCCCTGGCCAGGGCCTCCTTGTAGGGCGTGGTCGATTTGAGCAGCCCGAACACGAGGCTGACGATCAGGGCGATGAAGCCGGCCACGCCGGCCAGGCCGGTGAGGCAGCCGGCCGGTACCAGCCACTTCCAGTGGCGGGCCCACCCGCTGGGGGCCGGGGTGCTGTCCGTGGGGTGACGCGGGTCCATGACCCCTCAGAGCCCTTCGAAGCGGACGTTGAGGTTGAGCTGGTTGGGGCCTATGGCGGTGGCCTGCAGCACCAGGGCGGCGGCCTTGCCGTCGGCGGTGCCATCCACCTTGGTGCCCGCCGGGGGATCGAGCACCAGGTTGAAGCCCCAGGGGCCCACCACGGTGTTGATCTTGCGCTCGCTGTAGCCCTGCTTGGCCAGGGACGCCTTCACCTTGGCGAGCAGCTCGTCCGGCTTGCCGGGCAGCTGGGTGTTGAGGCTGGTCTGGCCGATGGCGTTGGCGGCGAACAGGCTGGCCGCCGGCTTGGGCAGCGGCAGCGCCAGGCCCTTGAGCAGCGCGGCGGCCGGCGTGGCCAGGGCGGCCCCGCCGACCAGGGAGCCGGCTCCCACCAGCAGGGAGGTGGAGAGGGCCAGCAGGCGGGGACGCCAGGGCATGGTTCGGTCGCGGAATGGAAGGAAAGGTAACCCGGAATACCTGGAGCGCCCCACTGTTGCTATCCCCACAACCAGAGGCGCCCACCGATCTTCTAAGCTCGGTTCATCGATCACCTTTGTGTTCAATGTCGTTCTCCAGGGTCCGCCATTCCAGGCTCCGCCTCTCCCGGCGTCTGCTGGTGTCCGCCGCGCTCGGTGCCGCCGCCGCCATCACCACCGCCACCACGCTCGGCATCGGCAGCTCCCCCGCCACCCAGGCCCAGGCCGCCGCTCCCGCCCAGGCCAGCGCCGGTGTCGCGACCCTGGCCGCGGGGGCACGAGCTTCCAGGTGTTCTCCCCCGAGCAGGCGGCCGACGCCGCCCGCTCGGGCCGCTGGAAGGTGCTGGATGTGCGCCCGGTGCCGCCGCTCTCCTACATCGGTGGCCACGTGCCCGGCGCCGTGCACCTCTCCGAGCAGGCCTTCCGTGGCCCCAACGGCCGCCTGCCCTTCCAGATCTGGGGTCCCACCAAGCTCGCCAGCCTGCTGAGCGAGGCGGGCATCTCCAACCGGGATTCGGTGCTCGTCTATTCCGACGGCAACGACGTGCTCGGCACCGCCCTCGTCTCCTACATCCTCGAGAAGAGCGGCGTGCGTCAGGTCGCGATCGTCGATGGGGGCCTCAGCGGCTACAAGGCGGCCGGCCAGAGCACCACCAAGGCGTTCCCCACCTTCCAGGCCGGCAGCTTCCGGCCCACCACGGTCAAGGGACTGGCCATCACCCTCAAGGAGCTGGAGCCCCGGATCGGCCGCAAGGACGTGGTGATCATCGACCCGCGTCCCAAGGCCCAGTTCGAGGGCACCGACCAGACCTTCATCCGCAACGGCCACATCCCCGGGGCCAGGAACATCCCCTGGCAGGCGTTCACCGAAGCGAACAACGCCGATGAAGCCAAGAAGAACGCCCACAAGCTGAAGTCCCTCGAAGAGATCCGGGCCCTGCTTGTCAGCCGCGGCATCACTCCCGACAAGCAGATCATCATTTCCTGCAGCACCGGCCGGGAGGCCAGCCTGCAGTTCCTCACCCTCCGGCACCTCCTCAAGTACCCCAACGTGCGGATCTATGAGGGCTCCTGGACCGAATACAGTGCCTCCAATTTGCCGATCGCCGTTGGGCCGGAAGGCAGCCCGGCGCTGGTGAGCAGCCGCTGACCCCCCCACCAGCTCCACCCCGTTTCTCCATGTCCATGCCTCCCCTTCGCCAGGCCGCCCGGCTCTTCCCTCTGGCCGGCGTGCTGCTGGTGCTGCTGCTCCCACCGGCCGCAGCCCTCGCCTGTGACACCGGCAGCGAGTCCCCATCCCAAACCAAAGCGAAGAAGCGTTGAGGCGCTTTCCATCTGCCGCAATCACCGTGGCCCCCGCCGTGGCGGTGGCCGCGGCCCTGGCGGTTCGGCAGCCCGCCTCGGCCCTGGTCTGGGGGCTGGGCTGCGGCCTCGGCCACGCCCTGGTCCGCTCCGGCTTCGGTTTCGCCTCCGGCTATCGCCGGCTGATCGAGCGGCGGGATCCCCACCCGGTCTTCGCCCAGCTGCTGCTGGCGGCCCTTCTGGCGATCGCCATGGCCCTGGTGCTCACCGCTGAGCCCCTCACGGGCCTGCAGCCGAAGCTGCTGGCCACCCCCCTCTCCCTGCCCTTCCTGGCCGGGGCCTTCCTGTTCGGCATCGGCATGGAGCGGGCCCGGGCCTGCGGCTGCGGCACCCTGGCGGCCGCCTCCCGCGGCGGCGGCGGCGTGCTGGCCGCCCTGATCGGCCTGATCGTCGGCGCCTTCCTGGGCACCCTGCACGCCCCGCAGCTGGCGGCCCTGCCCCTGCCGCGCCTGCCCTCCCCGGCCGGCCTGGAGCTCTTCGGTCTGCTGGGCGCCCTGATGCTGCAGCTTGCCTTCATCGCCCTGATCGTTGTGCTGCTGACGCGCTGGAGCGGCCAGCACCCCTGGCGCTCCCCCAGCCGCCGGCTTTACGGCGGCGCCATCGCCGTCGCCCTGCTGGCCACGGGCCTGCTGCTGGTGACGGCCGAGCCCTGGAAGGTGCTCTGGGGCCTGGCCCTGAGTGGCGCCCACGCCGCCCAGGCCCTGGGCTGGGATCCCGGCAGCAGCCTGTTCTGGGGGAGTCCCCGGGGCCAGGCCCTGCTGGCGGGGCCGGACGCCTGGCTGTTCAACGAGTCCGTGCTCGTCGATCTGGGCCTGCTCTACGGCGCCGTCGCCACCGCCTTCGCCGAGGGCCGCTTCCGCTGGCGCGGTGAGCGGTCCGAGCCCCTGCCGGACATGGTCCGGCGTGGCTTCGGCGGCCTGCTGATGGGCTACGGCGGGGTGCTGGCCTCGGGGTGCAACGTCAATGCCTTCCTGGGCGGGGTGATGAGCTTCAGCCTGCACGGCTGGATCTGGCTGGCGGTGGCCCTGGCGGGCTTCGCCGCCTCGCTGCGGCTGCGCCCGGCGCCGGGCCCCGCAGCCCCGTCAGACTGAGTCGCCGCCCCTTCGCCGTCCATGGCCCAGGCCCAGCCCGCCGCTCCGGCCCTGACCGCCGCCGCCCCGCCCCCCAACTGGGTGGCCTCGCGCCATCCCCTCGGCTGGCTGATCGACCGGCTGCTGGCGGTCGAGCCCCTGCGGCGGCTGCTGTTCCTGCAGGCCCGCCAGCTGATCATCCGCACCGCCGAGCGTCGCGGCATCGCCTGGCGGGCCCGGCGCGAAGAGCTGGTGCTGCAGGCCGAGCCGCTGCTGGCCAGCAGCACGGATGCGGCCACCCAGGTGCCGGCCTACTACCGGGCCCGGTTCCATGCCTACCAGGAGGGCAACCTCTGCTGGCAGGCGGCCGGCGAGGCGGAGCAGGCCACCGATGCCATGGCCCTGCGGGTGTGGCCGGGGGAAACCCTGGAGCCCCAGGACGCCCAGCGGCGGCTGCGGGACGCGATCTTCGCCGCGATCGAGCCCAGCCTCACCGGCCCGGTGCACAGCGCCCTCGACATCGCTGCTCGGTGGGCGTCGGCACCCTGGCCCTCAAGGACTGGCTGGAGCGGCGTGAGGGCACAGGCGTTGCCGTCGACGGCCTCGACCTCTCCCCCCAGATGCTGGCGGTGGCCCGGGTCCGCGACCCCGGCGGCCGCATCCGCCGCTGGCACCACGCCGCCGCCGAAGCCACCGGCCTGCCGGCGGCCAGCGTCGATCTGATCACCCTCCAGTTCGTCTGTCACGAGCTGCCGATGGAGGCCACCCGGGCGGTGCTGCGGGAGGCGGCCCGGCTGCTGCGCCCCGGCGGGGTGGTGGCCCTGGTGGATCAGGACCCCGATTCGGCCGTGATCCGCCGCCTGCCGGCGCCGATCGCCACCCTGCTCAAGAGCACCGAGCCTTACCTGGCCGACTACTTCAGCCTCGATCTGCCCAGGACCCTGGAGCAGGCCGGCTTCCGCGACGTGCGCCGCCAGGCCTGCGACCCCCGCCACCGGGTGCTGGTGGCCGTGCGCTGAGGGCCGGCCCCCCGTTGGTCCTGCGATGGGGCCTGGACAACAGGCAGCATCATGATTCTTAGGGAGACTCTGGAAAACCCAGACCATCTGCGGGACAATGGCCCTGTGATCCCAGGTCAGGACAGGGGTGATGGGCGGCAAGCAGCTTGGCTTCTCGGACTACGAGCTGACCACGGCCAAGAAGCAGACCAAACGCGAGAAGTTTCTTTCTGAGATGGAGGTGGTGGTGCCCTGGCAGGCGCTGATCGACCTGATCGAGCCCCACTACCCCAAGGCCAGCAAGAAGGGCGGCCGTCCTCCATACCCTCTCGCCACGATGCTGCGCATCCACCTGCTGCAGCAGTGGTATTCGCTCAGCGACCCGGCCATGGAAGAGGCCCTGATCGAGGTACCCACCATGCGTCGCTTTGCCGGCATCGAGCTGATCAGTGACCGGATCCCGGATGAGACCACGATCCTTCCATTTCGGCACTTGCTGGAGAAGCACGGGCTGGGCGAGCAGATCTTTGAGACGGTCAAAGCCCAGCTCAGCGCGCTGGGCATGACGATGAGGCAGGGCACGATCGTGGATGCCACCTTGATCGCTGCGCCCAGCTCCACCAAAAACAAGCAGGGGAAGCGAGATCCAGAAATGCACCAGACCAAGAAGGGCAACCAGTGGTACTACGGGATGAAAGTCCATATCGGCGTCGACAAAGACTCCGGCCTGATCCATGCGGTCGTCACCACGGCCGCCAACGTGCATGACCTCACCACGGTTTCCGAACTACTGCATGGTGACGAGGAAGTCGTGTACGGCGACGCCGGCTACCAGGGCATCGGCAAGAGACCTGAGATGGCAGCAAAGACAACGAAGTTCAGGGTGGCGATGCGACCAGGCAGGCGTCGGGTTCTGCCGGATACGCCTGAGGGCAGGTTGGAGGATCTGACCGAAACAGCCAAGGCCCACATCCGCTCTAAGGTGGAGCACCCATTCAGGGTGATCAAGCAGCAGTTTGGATTTCAGAAGACCCGACTGCGTGGCCTGGCCAAGAACCGCTGCAAGATCAATGTGCTGGCAGCCTTGACGAATCTGTTCCTGGCCCGGCGCCAGTTAATCGCGGCAGTCTGAGCATGGAAGTGGTGTGCCCGAACACCTCAATTCAGCATCTAATACCACCCAGATGATGCCGAGAATAAGCCGATATAGTCATGACGAGACGGTCTCTGAGACCAATCCAGGCCCAAGTCAGCTTTGCCGGTCTCAATGGCCGCTCATCCCCCTGTTGCCCAGAGCTTCCTTAGGGGATCAGCATCACACCTTCACCTTCTGCCACCACGCTGCTGCCTTTGCCGTGACGCGGTGGAGCAATGTCCATACGCCTACCAGGCAACTCGGCTTCAGTGGAGATCTCGTCAGCGGAGAACTGGCCAAGAAAGAAGGCTTCGGGCGATGGATCGTGGACAGGGCGATCTCTCCTCAGCCCATGAGGTTCATGCACACCTGGTATTGGCGAAAGGAGCGGGGACGAAAAGAAGAATCTGCCGAGAGGATGAATCAGGTGAAGCGAGTCCTGAGGCTTGATTCAAAAGAAGATCTGATTGGTTTGAATGATGAAATTCCCGCCTTTACCTTTCTGTCGCGTCTTGATTGAGGAGTGAATGGGGTGCATAGGCGCCACCAGTGGTGGTCCCAAGAAAGGGGATTCCGAAGGCCAGCCGTGCTGAATCCTCACCTATGCCTTGGAAGGCTAACCGGGGTCCTCTCCTTTGGACGATCCCAGATCGGGTTCCCTGGCGGCCTGGAGGGCCAGGCTCGGCTCCTTGACGGCCACCCGGCTCCCCCACCCTTCAGTCCCAGCCCACCAGGGCGATCTTGCCGATCGTGCTGCCGGAGGCCAGCTGGGCGTGGGCAACCTCCAGGTTGGCGGCGTTGATGGGGCTGAGGGTCTGGCGCAGGGTGGGGCGCAGCGCGCCGGCCTCGAAGAGCTCGGCGATCCGGTCGAGGATCTCACCCTGCCGCCCCATGTCGGCGGTCTGGAACTGGGAGCGAGTGAACATGAACTCCCAGGCGAAGGTCACGCTCTTGGCCTTGAGCCGATTGAGGTCGAGGGGGTGGCGGTTGCCCACGATCGCCACGATCGACCCCAGCGGGGCGATGAGCTCGGCCATCACCTCCCAGTAGGCGTCGGTGTCGCTGAAGTTGGCGATCAGGTCCACCGCCTTGAAGCCCAGGGCAGCCAGCTGGGGGGCCAGGGGCCGGTGGTGGTCAACGATGTGGTCGGCCCCCAGCTCCCGCACCCAGGCGGCACTCTCCGGCCGCGAAGCGCTGGCGATCACCACCGCCCCGGCCCGGCGGGCCAGCTGGATGGCGATCGAGCCCACCCCGCCGGCGCCGCCAAGGATCAACAGACTGCGGCCCCGCCCAGAGCCACCGGCTGGCTCCAGATCGAGCCGCTCGAACAGGGCCTCCCACGCCGTCAGGCCCGTCAGCGGCACGCTGGCCGCTTCGGCCCAGGAGAGCCGGGACGGTCTGCGGCCCACCAGCCGCCCGTCCACCAGCACGGCTTCGGCGTTGCAGCCGGCCCGTCCCGCATCGCCGGCGAACCTCCCCGGACCCCCCACCCGGAAGCGGCCCACCCGCTCCCCGGTCGCCGCCACCACCCCGGCGGCATCCCAGCCCAGCTGCCGGGGGGGATCCCCTTCGCCCACGGCGGCCCGCAGCTTGGTGTCGATCGGGTTCACCGCCACCGCCTCGATCCGCACCAGCAGGTCGTGGGGGCCGGGGACGGGCTCCGGCAGCTCCGTGTCCACCAGAGCCGGGGTGGCGAGAATCGCTCTCATGGCGGGCGGGCTCAGTAGCGGCAGTAGCCCACCTCCCCCTTCAGGGGCGGTTTGCAGGGGAAGCGCAGCGGCACGAAGATCCGGTTGCCGTTGGCCTCGTTGGTGAGGGTGATGTTGCCCTGGACGTAGAGCTCCCGGCGCCAGATCCCCCCCAGCCGGTCCCGCAGCAGGTCGCTGCCGCTGGCGTCCTTGCCCTTGGCGGACACCGCCCGGTAGGTCATCGACTGGCCATCCTTCCAGCGGATCTTCAGGCCGCCGGGGAGCTGCTCATCGACGCAGGCCAGGGGCTTGTCGTTGTATTCACAGTCCTTCCAGCCGTCGCGGGGGATCTGGGGGGGCACCGGCTGCTCGGCCAGGGCGGGCGCCGCCATCCCGCCGCCCACCGCCACACCAATGGCCAGCAGCAGGGGTTGCCACGCCAGGCAGGCCCAAGGCTTCAAGACCGGGCGGCGGCAGCGGATGGACACGGGCAGCCCCCGGAGGATCGCTCCCCGTAGTCTCCCCCCAGAGTCCCGATTTCGCCCCATGGCCGTGCAACATCGCTGGTCGGATGCCGCCGCCCAAGAAGCGGTCGCCCGCTACGGCGCGCAGGGTGTGAACGAAGACCTGGCCCTGCGCACCTACTCGGCCCGGCTGCTGGGGGCCGACCCCGAGCTGGTGCTGCACGGCGGCGGCAACACCTCGGTGAAAACCACCGTGCATGGGCTGCTGGGCGAGCCGATCCGGGTGCTCTGCGTCAAGGGATCGGGCTGGGACCTGGGCACGATCGAGCCGCCCGGCCATCCGGCGGTGCGGCTGGAGCCCCTGCAGGCCCTGCGGGCCCTCGATGCCCTCAGCGAAGAGGCGATGGTGGCGGCCCAGCGCCAGAACCTGATCGATCCGGCCGCCCCCAACCCCTCGGTGGAGGCCCTGCTGCACGCCTTCCTGCCCCACACGTTTGTGGATCACACCCACTCGATCGCCCTGCTGGCCCTGGCCGACCAGCCCGATGCGGCCGCGGTGTGCCGCGAGGTCTACGGCGATCGGGTGGCCCTGGTGCCCTACGTGATGCCCGGTTTTGCCCTGGCCAAGGCGGCGGCCCTGGCCTACGAGGCGGCAGCGGCCGGCGGCACCGAGCCCGAGGGCATGGTGCTGCTGCAGCACGGCCTGTTCTCCTTCGGGGCGACGGCCGAGCAGAGCTACGACCGGATGATCGACCTGGTGCGGCGGGCCGAGGAACGCCTGGCCCGGGGCGAGCGCTCGTTCCATGCCGTGGCCGTGCCGGAGCGCCCCGCCCCTGCGGCGGCGGTGCTGCCGGTGCTGCGGGGCGCCCTGGGCCGGGCCGCCGTCGCCGCCGGCGTCTGTCCCCACTGGATCCTGGCGCTGCGCGACACCCCCCTGGCCCGCGCCATCAGCGACGACGCCCGATTGGGCGACTGGGCCGGCCGCGGCGTCGCCACCCCCGACCACGTCATCCGCACCAAGGCCCAGCCCCTGGTGCTGCCGCCGCTGCCGTCCGGTGGCGACGGCCAGGCCCTGGCCGCCTGGGGCCAGGCGCTGGAGCAGGCCCTGGAGGCC
>Ga0194123_10006241_pt1 | contig 12405 bp, 18 predicted proteins | sample TA2MahsurfametaG_5_FD_155479 | JGI IMG/M metagenome (GOLD analysis project Ga0194123, IMG submission 155479) | Freshwater microbial communities from Lake Tanganyika, Tanzania - TA2015023 Mahale A surface | ecosystem: Environmental > Aquatic > Freshwater > Lake | place: Tanzania: Lake Tanganyika... | reverse complement strand
AGGGGTTGACCCATCGGGAATTACGGAAGAAGAAGTTGATGCCCATTTAAATGCAAATGATTCAAACGAATTAACGGACAAGGTTAAACATTTGCGAAGCGTCGCCTATTTGAGAAGAGCCAACAACATTATAAAGCAAAAACTTGAAACGAGATAATTATGGCATTGTCAGCAGCACAAAAAGAGGCCGCAAAAGAAGAGGCAAAGCAGTATCTTGAATATTCCATTTACGTACTCGCGTTGGTACTAGGTGTTAATCCAGATGAACTAGATGAAAATTTCGTAAACCCGGAGACGCCAGAGTCCAATGAATCAAGATATAAGTCATTCAATAATTTGATTCAACAGATACAAACTTATACAGCCCTATAGAAATACCTGCATGAAAATTCCTACCCCCCTCATTAAGGAATCAGTTGCACTAGTTGACGCCGCTATAGCTTCTGGGCAATTCAACATCTGCCCGGAGCAATCAAAGTCTGAGCCAGATATAACAAATCCAGCAGATAACCCAGACAGAATAGACAATGTTCCAAGGTGGAATCCAAAAACATTCTCTTTCATTCTGTCGGATGGGGCTGCCATTTTTTGTGAAAGACTTCAGGGAGCCGACCCGATGTCGCAGTACGGGAGTGACCCAGTAAAATACACGGAAGACTGGGCGGAGGCAGAAGATGAGACGGACTAGAAGCGCCGGTGGCGAAAAAGCCTACGACGCAGCAGAACACATCAATAGCATAGAGCGCGAGTTGGCAACCATCTTGTACATTGCTGGCGTGGAATTTAATCAAATATCCGACGTTGAGATAGATGACATTTTTTTTAAGTTGAGAAAATCGTTCCACATGAGTAGTAGTACGTACAATCAACAGGGCAAGCCTGCTTACGACCTAACAAGAAAACAGAACTTTCTACTCACCAATCGAGCAAGACATCTTTGGTTCGAAAGACAGATTGCTCTAGCTGCGGCGGAACACAATGGATAATTTTGCACTTAGAAGCTCGATGGTCACCCAGCAGAGCTCAAAAGCAAGGCTCTCCAGCCGCGTTGATTTCAACGCACTCATGACGGACACCGGCACCAGGGTGACAAATTTCTTGACATCCATAAACCTGGATAAGAGAAATGTCGCCGTAGCGGGCCTCAATAGCTACTGGGGATACGAGCTTATTCGTGAGATGGAGCCAGAGTGGATGGCCATTGTCGAGTGTGAGCATATTGCCCAAGAGCAGATTCTTTTCACGCATAAGCCAAATTCTGTGTTTTTCATGAATGCTGACATGATGATGATTCCTGTTTACAAGAACAGGTTCCCCGACTCGACGGTTTGCGTGATGAACAACGCCAGCCTATTCCTCATGGAGAGCATCGTTGGCGAAATGGACCATTTAGGGTACCGAAGTGAAGATGCATATGAGTATGACGTAATTGACCGAGAGGACCTTGGAGTTGAAAAATTTGACATGATTGTTGCTTGGTCGTGGTCAATTGTTGGCAGCGACTCGATGCTCTTGGATATGGTTTCGTCATTAAATAGCGGCGGTGCATTGCTGATAGATTGTTCAAATCACAATACAAAACTGTATAGAGAAGACTTTCATATTCACCCATATTCAAGAATGCATGATTTGCTTAAAGAGCAAGACGGCTATACATACCACCTGGCAAACGGTTACGGACAAACTGTATTCATTAAAAATTGATTTTTGGGCTAATGTTTGCTTATGGACAATAAGATTCCAGAATTTTGGGATGAGCTAGTTTCGTCAATACCTGTATGTATTGAGCTCGAAAAGAATTGGATGAAGATTAGGGACGAGTATCTCGCATACGCCGAGTTCGGGCACGACTTCATTCGCCGCGGAGATGGAACCGGTAAGCCCATGTTCGCCGCTCCGAACATGACCATCAACGACGGTATATACGGAACAAAATGGAAATGGTCAAGCTACATAAAGGAAACACCAGACAGCGTCCCAGATGGAGAGCGCAAGCTGTATGACGGCAACTGGGACGTCATATTGGCTGGAACAAAACCGAAAGACAATCCTCGCCAGTGGGGCGATGTCACTTTTATCAGAAAATTGCTTAAATGGCAAACAAAAAAAACTCTTGAAGAATACCTTGAATATTCTCAGCAAAAGTTTGCAACATTTAATGAGATAGTCAATGAGTTTGCAGATGAGGGGCAATGTTCCGGAGCATTCTTTAGCATGGTTAAACCAGGAACATCAATCAATGCTCATTTTGGCGTAGAAGAATTAATGAGATGCCACCTGTCACTAATAAATGACCCCAAATGCATTTTGACAGTAGGCGATAAAAACAGAACTTGGCAAGAAGGGAAAATACTCGCTTTCAAAGACGGTCCGCCGTATATGCATTCAGTTAAACACAATGGAGATAAAGATAGACTGGTTCTGGTGTTTGATTTCGATATGACGTATCTGAGGGCTCGCTTTCCGGATGTTGAAGGGCTATAGAGGTAAACGTGCAAATACTGGATGATTCAATCAGCGAGAATCTCTATCGTGACGTGCTTGAAGATTGTTCTTTTTTTCCTGAATCTATGGGACCAGGCGAAAAAATAGCAACAGAGCTAAATTCCTACCACGATGAAAAAGCTAGTTGTTTTGCGCCGTATATGTTTTGGGACGGGTGGTGGTTATCCGAAGCAAACACACTAAAAAAAAGAGTAATCAAGGAGCTGTGGGAAAATAGACTCCCAGCGCGACAAGATGAGATATTGGGATTTGAATATTGGACCAGGACGTATCTTCCTGGCCAGTATTTGGATGTCCACGTTGACGAAGATACGTTTTTGTACGCGGATTCCAAGACGTTTTCCGGACCATATGCTGGTGGAATTTGGTACGGTTGCGATAATAGAGATGGTGGATTTCTGGAAATACACAAATCATTATTTGTTGATGGAAGCAAAATGGTTCTAGAACGAGACAATATTGAAAAGTTGACATCACCAATCAACGAAAGAGAAAGAATAGCCTATAAAGGGAATAGGCTAATTATGTTTGATGTTGGCCACACACTACATTCGACAACTCCGGCTATGTCCGGAGTACGCCAGGTTATGGTGATTAATCTGTGGCATGTGGACGTTCCGCCGACGGCACTCAAAGAGAATAGATTTTTTTATGAGTGATGAACCACTAGAACAGATTGTATTATTTAGCTCTACTGTGTCAAAAACATTTTTGCCAAATATAGATAATCATAAACTTATTAACGAGATTAATTCATCCAGCGTGCAGATGCCGCAAGAAAAAAAATCAGAAAAATATCATACATACTATGAAGATGTTTTATTTCCATACGGCGAACCGGAGTCAGAAAAATTATTAACCACAATTGGCAAAATAATTAATTCACATGTCAGTCCGCTAAGACTTATTCTTTCTGAGGCCTGGACTCTCACCCTTTCGTATGGGCAGTCTGTGTCAATGCACTCTCATAAGTCAAATTCAATGAAACATTTAAATGAATATTTTTCTATTGCGTACTATCCATGTGTTCCCGAAGATAGCGCCGATTTAATTTTTTCTGTAACAGCGTATAATTCAATCGATTCACTAATTTACATAAAACCCCAAACTGGAATGCTTCTTTTTTGGAATTCATATATTCCCCATATGACGAATAGGCACATGAACCCAAGCATGGACAGGGTCGTAATAAGTGCAAATTTTGTCCCAGAGAATCCATCTGAGGGCGGATTCCAATACTGGGATATTTACGCGAGGCCAAATAAAGGCTAGTATTTACATTCATGGAAGTAAATCTTAGAAACGCAGAATTGCGAATCAGTACGCCACTAGGACTGGATAGGTTTTGGCTGCGTATCAATGATGATAATTCTGGAGTGTTTGATTCGGGCTTAGATAAATATCCATTCACGGCAGACAGTCATCGCGTCAACGACGGACGTGTGACTATCGACGTTGAAATTAGCGCTCCAGTCAGGGAAAGCATTTCTATGGAGTTTGACTCGACCTGTTCAAACGGAATCATAAAAGTTGGCAATTATCCACCGCTAAAATTCGAAGTTTATGGAGGCTTGCAGTGACGTATGGCTCTGTCCACCAAATACAGATAAGTGCTCTTGACGAAAGCACAGATGACTTACTTGGTCCGCTGCTTGGTCATGTTTGTTTACATGTGAACATTGCAACCAAAACTGGGTATTTGCCGAAAACCAAGCCCCTTTGGTCATGGGCCAGAACTGCAAAACATTTGTATGAATTGCAACAGCTACACGACATGTTCAGGGGTAAGAACTTTGCCGTAATAGGTTATCCATGTAATCAGTTTGGAGAGATGGAACAGGGTACGGACAGGGAGATATTAGAAAATTTAAAAACAAATTATCCATTTGTAACTTTTCCTATTACTACCAAAGTTGACGTAAATGGTCCAGCCAAGCATGCAGTCTGGAAATACTTGGGAGGAGATGAAATTAGAGCGGTAGATGACACCGCTGCAGACACGAGTAAAACGGCTGCTACAGGTCAAAATATTGCCGGAGGCTCGATAATGAGAATTCCAAATAACTACGAAAAATTTCTAACAAATAGAGCTGGAAGAAATTATTGGAGATTCAACTGGGGCGATTCACCAATCGGCCCTGCAGTTGCTGTCGGCAGTCCGTCCGTAGTTGAAGTGATTAGCGAAATACTATGAATGAAATAATAAATCACGGGTATGGAATAGTCACATTCAAGAATGCACACAGGGTTAATTTTGCCGAGATGCAAGACAGGTTGTTGAGACTTGAGCAGGAAGCAATTGAATCAAACTTCACGATTGTTTACGATGAATCAGGGAACCCAATCCACGCAATCAATGAGGGCGGGTTCATATACGGCTTAGACGATATGCGTCGAGCACCGTTGCGTTTGCAGAAACTTGGAGACGACTGGTATAACGAATACGAAGCAGTGCTGTATGACTGCTTATTGAAATACTTAGAAATATTTCCAGCTCTTCTACCGTGCCTGTGGTGGAAAAGTGTCGGACATATCTTGTCATATTCTGCTGGTGGCTCTCTTGGATTGCACTGCGATAATGACGTAAATTACAAATATGGAAATGTTCCAGACGAACAACACGCAACAAGAAATGTTGTGAGTGCCATCATTTTTCTCAATACAGCAGGTAGTGACTTTGATGGCGGGTCAATGTATTTTCCATATGCTGATGTTGATATCATTCCCTCAGCGGGGGACGCTGTATTTTTTCCAGCCAACTATACGGCTGCTCACCAAATAAACGAGGTAACCAAAGGTAAGAGATATTCGTATCTTGCTTGGTTCGCTCAGGGCTCAGAAGACGCAAAGCACGGAATAGACCCGCAGGCCGCCGCTAGTTCCAATGGCGGTCAGGTTTGGCTCCAGAGCGTTCTGGGAGACTATGATAAGTACATAAACGCCAAATACGGGGAAACACCGCCACCACATCTTGTAATGCACAGGAGTAGAAGCAATGACCACTACAGAGTTTAATAGCTCAGCCATGGAGCATCTTGGGTCTGGTGTATGTTTATTCAAAAACGCAATAACTCTCGACTGGGAATGGACATATCGCACAGTAGAGAAATTGGTTGGCGAGGATGTCGCGGATATGTACACGCCAACCGTACATCCAGAAACAGGAAAACCAGCGCTAATAAATAAAAGCGGCTACATATTTAGCGATGACACTTTCATGGCAATGCCGGGGAGGTGCTCTTCTGCACATCAAAGAAAAGACCCACAAATCAAAGAGTTTTTAAATGTTCTAGAGAAATCAAAAGATACATACTTGCTTCAATATCTGGCAAAATTTCCTCTTGCATATAAAAATATTTGGTGGAAAGTGAAAGGACATATTGTTCGATATGAAGCACAAAACTCTCAGTACCTAGGCGTGCATTCCGATACAAGTGCTGACTATGTTTATGGGTTCCCTGAGCCATCAGACCAACTGGCCACCAGAAACACTGTGTCGTGTATTGTGTATTTCAACGATTGCACAGACGACATAGATGTTGTCACTAATAATTCTTTTAGTGGTGGCCACCACGTATTTGATGGTTTGGAGATAACTTATTTGCCCAAAAAGGGAGACATTTTAATGTTCCCATCCAATTTTATTGCTTCACATCAGGTGACCGCCGTAACGCGTGGTTCCCGCTACAGCTATCTTGGATGGTATTCACATGGGAGTCCCAATATTCAATACAATGAAGCAATCGTCGACCCAATAAAAGAACCAGACCTAGCCCAAGTAGCGACAAACGTTTATATGCCTACACTTAGGGAAGATTTCCGCGAGTATCTTGAAATAAACAACTACGACCGCAGCTCGCTAGCTTTCGCGCTGGTTCGAGCCGGATTCTGACATGCGCAAAATAGCTCATCTTGGCAATGGGATAATGATGTTTGATGGATTGATTGAGGCAAGTCGCACTGATGTTCAGCGACTGATTTCTGACATTGAACAGAATGTCGCCCCAGAAGGCTATGAGACAGATGAACATGGCAGAGTTTTGAATAGCGGGGGATATGAGCATGACCAGCAGCAGCATCGTGATATTGCTCCATTGCGCTATGTAAACACAATGTTCAATGGAATATCGCAAGAAAATGTGGCAACAATTTCAAGCCTAGAAAAAGCCATATACGATGCCGTCGTTATGTATTGCAGACAATTTCCAACCGCAATGACATCAATTAGATGGAAAACTCGTGGGTATATGATTCGGTACGACGAAGGCCATTCAATGGGTCCACATTCTGATGCATCGATTCCATACGGAAATGACAACTTTACGCCGTTGAATCAGCAACCAGTGTGCAATACGTTAACCTGCACGATTACGCTCAATGATGAATTCACTGGCGGACAAACCGGATTTAGACCTTGGGGTATTTCCGTTCCAGGAATTTACGGACGAATTCTGGTATATCCATCAAACTTTATTGGGTGCCACGAAATTTACCCAGTAACAAACGGAACAAGATACGCATATTTGTCTTGGTATGGTCATGGCGATATACCTGGAGCAAGCCCAAAATTGCCGTCAACCAAAGAAGAGATAAAAACGTCTTGGCTTAATTCGTCTTCGTATATAGACTTCGGTAAATTCTCGCAAGAGGTTGGGGTTCAGTACCAGCCGCTCGCGCTAATTGGAAGCATCCCTGAAAGGTAGCAGCACGCCATGGAAAACATCGGGATAATTTCGCCAGGGAAAATGGGTAGGAGCATTGGCATATCACTCCAAGCAGTAGGTCATAAAATATTTTTCCCTGCTTATGAAAGAACAGATGAAACGATTGCTTCGGCACTCAAATGTGGTTTTACAAAAGTGAACAATCTTAATGACATCAGTCAGATTTGCAAAACTGTGATTTGTGTTGGCACAGGGAGCATCGCATTTGATACGCCCAAAGTCCTTTTTATGGATGCAAAATTCGAGGGTTTATATATAGACCTAAATTCTCTAAATGGTGAAGATGAAGAAAACCATTGGCGAACAATTATCCAAAATCTCACAGACAATTACGTCGAGGGCGCGATTAGGGGCTACCCATTTGATAATATTCGAGAAACAAAGCCTGGCACCCACTTAATGCTTGTGTCCGGGGATAGGGCAAATGACGTTTATGGAATATTCCAAAACACAATATGGAGTGTTCAATATTCTGAAACTCAAGCTAAAATCGTAAATCGATATATGGCTGTTGCTGAAAAAGCAGCCGAGAATGAGCCCCTATACCAAGACAAGAAAACTCCCAAAATCATGGCATGGGAGCAGTCGTCATTAGACCTCATTGCGGATAAGTTTTATGTAGACGGTAGAACTGGCGCTGAGGCGATGATAGAAATTTGGCAACAAATTAATGATGGGAAACTCAGAAACATTTGCGCAGAATTAGGTTTCCCGGAACATCTAGGGTTCATCCACGGGATAAATAGATTCTGCAAAAATCTAACCGCGAATAAGCACTTGCACAAACAGCGCCCAGAAGATAGAAATGTTTGGCACGACCCGGAGGTGTTGCAGCATGAGCAAAATATCGCATGAAGCAATACAGCAATTCGGATTTCAAGTAATTGAAAACGCAATAGACATATCGCTAATAGATAGATTTAATACACAGTATAAAGAAGTTACATCGTCAATTCTTGAGCCGTGGAAGTCATATTTGCCATCCCGGTCAGAATATTTGCAAGACGAACTAATAGTCGATTTGATACATCCGCAAATGTTAGATGAATATGCCAAGTCGATAAACCGTAAATTTTCAGTGCATATGGTCGAAGCAAGAATTGGCTCCTCCAACATACAGTGGCATAGAGACTTTAACAATGATATTGAACAATCCAATCATAGGTACGGTGGTCTTGTGCCAAACGGAGACCATTACTATGGCGCAATAATAGCCCTAGAAGATTTTGGTCCAAATTGCGGTTCATTTGAGGTTGTCCCTTATTCCCACACATTGCACACCGACCCATCAATTATCAACTATAAAAATTTGATGGATAATCCGCGTGTTTGCTACGAGTACTACGAAAAACTTGTTGCCGAAAACATGGCAAGACTCAATACAAAAACGTACAACTTTAAAGCCAAAAAGGGCGACTTTATAATTTGGCACGGCTTGGCAATACACCGTGGGAAACAATCAGACTTGCCGCAAGAAGATTGGGTAACCGATAAATCAACTTATAGAAACTCATTATTTTTTCACTTTTCAGTAGTGAATGACGAGGAGATGAATAAAGTTAGCCAAACCGTTTATGTCAAATCTAAACGAGGCGACAATTTATATCTAAGTAATATGAATTAAAGAAGTTCAGCCGGGTATTCTTTTCCTCGGCTAAGTGTGTCCTCTTTTACTTTTGACGAATAATATGGTTTTATTAAGCCGTTGTCGCCTTCTAGTGCGCGGTTTTGATAAACCGGGTTGGTCTGCATAATCCCAAAATTGTCTTTTCCAAATTCTGCATGCTTCGAGTAGATTGCAAAATCGTCATAAAAATTATCAATCCAGTGCGGCCTACACCAATCATCACAGTCTTCCGGCTCACTAACATTTATCAACACTTCAGGATGAGAAACTCCTTGTGAATAAAACTCAAGATATCCGTACCTTTGCCCGTCGGTCACGGTGTGTACGCCATGTGTAGCCATAAAATTGCAAGGAAAAATAACAATGTCACCAGTTTTTGCTTGATGGGTGATATCTAGGTACGGGAAAAACAGCTCACCTCCCGTGTAATTGGTTCCATCAATCTTTTCCGGAGAATCAACACAGTCATTTATGTACAGCATCACTGCTACCACTTGGCGCATCTGTACCTGTCCCTTTGGTATGAATCTTTCTCCGCCAGTTGCCCTGTAATTGGAGTCGTTGTCGTTGTGAACGCCCAGGTAGTCTCCCTTGTCATAACGAAGGACATGGCCTCGACTACGCCACCAAATCGTTCCCACCACAAACGGAAATCTGTATGAGTATTTTAGTAGGCATTTGTATATTTGGTCTTCCCAGTTTCTGAATATATCTGCTATTTCTGGCTCAGTCGATTCTGTTACTGGCTGCAGTACACGAACCGGAACCTCCTCAATTTGCTCCAGCGAAAACTTATTTCCATCTTCATTCACGGCATAAGTCTGCCCATCAAGGTCTTTGTGATATTTCCAGCGTTGTTCATGTGCGGCTTGCGCGTGAGCGTCAATCCACGGTGCCATGACATCACGTTTTACGTCAACCGCATTTCTAAAAAGAACAACACCACCACCAAGATGAACGTCGTCAAATCCATCGATTTCCAATACTTCTTCTCTGCCAATGCGAGGGGTTGACGCGGAATAAATGTTCATCTTAGTTTTTTACTCCTGGGGTTTCACTACTGGTTGCTCTTCGTTGCAGCATGCGTCTAGGTAACTTTTCATCTTGTCAAGTTGTTGGGTGAGTTCAGTGGACAACTCGTTCGTGCTCCACGAGGAAATAATGAAATTTTGATTCATTGCTGGCACCTTCAATACATCTGTAAGCCGCTCTGGCTGATAAGCAATTATCCCCCCTGGTCTTACTTCTACTTTGTTCCCGTTTAGAGACAGATACACACTCTCACTCGTGGTATGACCACCCAGCCACACAATTGCCACAGTTGACATTGGTGAAAAATATGACCCGACTGGGGTAAGTGGTGCGACCGTGTCAACTTCTCGAACACCAGCAAACATGGCCGAAAGGTGCAATTGGGAATCGCCACCCTTATTGACAAAGTCCTGTGTTTTGCGATATATCTGCATGGAAAGTCGCTGCAGTGCATGGGATGAATATCTCTTGTACTGAAGTGTGGTGAACCATTCAGCAAATTTGACACTTGGGGATGGGATTGATATGTAACTCCATTGCTCGTCTGCATTCAGTATCCACGAAATGTATTCGCATTCTTCTGCGCTGAGGAAATTGTCTTTGCGTTGAATATTGGATTTTTCCATATATAAATACTAGGACATGTCGTGGAACTGCACTGATGCGACTTTATTCCTTGCCAATGCCATCAACTCCTTGTACCGCTCAAGCGCCGGGTTCTTGGTCCATGTTGAAGAGATTGTGTATCTCGTAGTTCCGGAAATTTTGGTGACACCGTGAAGGTGGGAATGACCGGCGTCATGCGCATACAACATCCCGGTTTTTGGCTGAACCTGTAACCCGTAGTAGGGGTAGAAAGGTTTACCGCCCGTGTAATCATCGTTGAGGAAAACAACACTTCCAGCAACCCTGTCTAACCCCTCCACTTGGTCAATGTGTGTCATTTGCCAACTTCCAACTGGCCATCTCACTATTCCAATTTGGTCCACGTATACTTCTTGACCGAACCATTCTGATATGGTTCGTTTGATTCTGTCGTGGATATCCAGAGCAATTTTTTGCGAAACCAAACCAGCACTTGGTCTATTCTCCAACATCCCAAAAAGTGGACAATTTCTATCTTCCCAAAAAGGTATTGTCGGTATCCACCAGTCTTCCGATTCTGTGGCAAGCCAAATCAAATAATCACATTCATCTTTTGACAGCAAATTGTCCTCGGTGAATATCTTTGGGCTTTCTGGCTCATCAACAAATTGATACGGAAACCCACTTCTGTCCATGGTGTGGAGGGGGCGTGGCTCGTTTGTTTCTTGATTTACAAAGAACTCAAAATTCTTGTATTGAAAACTCGTTTTATCAGAAAAATCAAACATCACCATTTACCCAGCGGACACGAGGAATGAATTAGTTTTGTCTTTAGTTTCATAAAGCATCCGCACTCTTTGCATTGCTTGGTCAATTTGATGAGGCTTGGACACTGCTCGCATATCTCATAGCGACGCTTGGCAACATCATCGGTGGTGTAATTTTCCTTGTCCAACATGTCTGTCGGTCTCACCGATGCTCCGTTCTCCAACTGGGCAGCTCGACGCTTCTTGTACTCTTCCCATGCGCTCATGCAATTATTCTCCTTCGCCTTGGTCAAAGGCGGCGTTTTCGTTTGCAATCGTTGCGAACACCGTTTCCTCCAAAATTATTCAACTGGTGGATGAAAGTTTTCGCCGTCAAATGTCCAACCCATGGTATTTTTCCATGCCGGCGTAACCATTACCTTGTCGTCCCCGTGCAATTCTATGATTGTCGGATTTGACGACAAGCAGGCAATGCTTGGCAGAAAATCAGGATGCGCAGATATTGACATCTTGAAGCCAACCTCCCCATCAACGACGAATGCAAACGTCCTAAAAGCCTCAGGGGCCGCACTCGGTGTATCGGTCGGTGCCGGCTCGGTTATGCGCATGGGTGAGAAAAATGCCGGAATTGATTCATCGCTCATTTGTTTTCCTCCGTTTGTCTACGCCAAACTCTAACATATCTTGGTGTTACGCACATGATGCATTTAGTGCCAGACTTGCGCAACAGCCATATCCGCAAGGATGGACGTATTCATCATAACTACCAGTGCACCCTCCATTGCAGATACCCGCGAAGAAGGAGCAGTTCGTGTGGTTGACTACTCTTTGTGTGTAAACAAAGTGCGGCATTGCGCATGGGACAGCGGCAAGACACGTTGCACAGCTTGGCGGCCCTGGCGGCGGTGGCGGCGGCGGTTGCGGCGGCGGTACCGGAGGAGTTACACCGCTGGAATAGCCACAACAGCCCTCCCTAAATGCCCCATGGTACCCGCCCTCCCCGGTTGGGCAATATTGGCAATAGTAGAAATATGAGGCTTGTCCGTCGCAGGTGCACCCATTTGCAGGACCACCACACGGTGTGGTTCCCATGCATGGAGCACATTTCTCTGGACCTGGAGAATAGTTGCAACCGCATGGTTTGTTGTCGCACGGTACCTGGGGG
>Ga0194123_10006239_pt1 | contig 12407 bp, 8 predicted proteins | sample TA2MahsurfametaG_5_FD_155479 | JGI IMG/M metagenome (GOLD analysis project Ga0194123, IMG submission 155479) | Freshwater microbial communities from Lake Tanganyika, Tanzania - TA2015023 Mahale A surface | ecosystem: Environmental > Aquatic > Freshwater > Lake | place: Tanzania: Lake Tanganyika... | reverse complement strand
AGACGTTGGAAGACGAAGGTTTCCGATATGCCGCTGGCAACTACTGGCTGATGAACCCCATCGAGTACCAGAGCAACCAGAGAATTCACGTGGCCGTGGCGGGCCATCCGTGGGGAGCATTGTTCCCATGGCGACCCAAACTGCCGTGGGGCGTGTCGTTCGCTGACCGCCAAACGGAGGTCTTCTCCCAGAATTCGCTCGATATCGCCTACGTGTTCTTGCCCGGTGACGAACAAGTGGGAGCGATGCCACTGCCGGTCGAGCAATACGAACGCCGCGAGGTGCCGGGGGCCGTGATGTATCTTCCACTGGTGCCCGAATGAGTCCGCGGCACGAGTGGAGTCGACGAGATGTGGAACGGTAAGCGCCTGGCTGTGGTTCTGCCCACGTACAACGAACATCTCTCCATCGCCGCCTGCATTCGAGGCTTCGAGTCGCTCGGTATCGTCGACGAAATCCTGGTGGTGAACAACAACGCACATCCGGACACCTCCGGTGAGGTGGCTCTTACCACCGCTCGAGAGGTGCTGGAGACCACACAGGGCTACGGCGCCGCCATCCGTCGTGGTTTCGCCGAGACCCGCTCGTTCGATCTGGTCTGCGTTTGCGAGCCCGACGGCACCTTCGATCCGGCCGACCTGCTGAAACTTCTTCCCTACACGCACGATGTCGACGTGGTGTTCGGATCGCGCACAACGCAGGCGCTCATCCTCTCGGGAGCCAACATGGGCTGGTTCTTGAAGTGGGGCAACTGGGCGGTGGCCAAGCTGGTGGAGGTTCTCTACAACACGGTGTTCTTGTCCGATGTCGGTTGCACGTATCGGGTGATCCACCGCGAGGCGCTCGATCGTCTCGAACCCAAGTTTGGTATCGATGGATCGTCGTTCGGGTTGGAGATGATGCTCCACGTGGCCCGCGAACGGCTGTCATTCGTGCAGGTGCCGGTGAAGTATCAGGAACGCGTGGGTGAGAGCTCGGTCACGGGCAGTTTTTGGAAGGCGTGGACTCTGGGTTGGCAGATGACCGTGCTGACCTTTCGAATGCGCTGGGGCCGTCGCGCTTCCGTCAGCGCTTGATGCACTCGAACGTGACGAACTGATACCCGGGCAAGAACCCATATTTTTCGGCCTCTTCGTTGGAGGCGGCCTTCACGAGGAACGAGGGGCGACTGTCGGCGAGCATCTCCTCGACGTGGAAGCCGTCGCCGTTCGATCGCGCGGGGGGAATGGTTCCGTTCAACATGTCGAACCACTGCGGGGTCACCAGTGCGGCGACCGCGAAACCTTCGGCTTCGATCTGCTCGGTCAGGTCCCAGCCGAAGTTGAAGAAGACCGGAGTGTTGTCGGCGTGGAATTCGGGGGTCGAGGGGACGTGGGTCTTCCCGTAGCAGAGGGGCACCTGCAGATACATTCGCCCGCCCTCGGACAGAACGCGGCGAATCTCCCTCAACGCTCGTCGAGTGTCGGGGACGTGCTCCAACACGTGGGGGGTCAAGAGGATGTCCACCGACGCTGATGGAAGCGCGATGTTCTGGAGGTCGATGCGAATGTCGCCGACGTGGGCCGAGAGGTCGAAGTCGCTCGCCGTGTAGTCGAAGAAGCGACGCATCAATTCGCGGTACCCGGCACCCATCCGGGGGCTCGTCTCGAGCACGCGAAGTCCGCGGCGATACTCGACGCGGCTGAGGAAACAGTGGAGCAGGAATCGATCGCGGGCAATGCTGCCGCACAGCGGACAGTCGGCCATTTCCGTGTGGTAAGGACGGACGAACTGCGGACCCGACCAATGGCAGATGTTGCAGACCGCGGGCTGTCGACGAAATGCCTGAGGCCTCACCCATGGGCGACGACCCAATTCCCACCACGCCCCCTCGGGAGCGGCCAATCCGACTCGCCGAGCCAGGGGCCGAAAGAGGGCCTTGGTCCGTCTCGAAACGCTGTCACCGGCCCGGAGCACCATTGAACGGCAGGCTAACCGGTGCTCCTGTCGATGGCGATGAATAGAAAGCGTGACAGCGCCCACCGGTAACCTTGAGGTCGTGCGAGTACTCAAGGCATTGGTTGCGAGGATCACCGGTCGCGATGTGCGCGCGTTGCGGGCCGAGGTGGCCGAGATCCGCAATCAGGTGCAGGTCATCAACGACGTCGTCCAGTCGTTGAATCACGACGTGCGGTCGGGGGCCGATCGCTCCCTGCCGTTGTTCCTGGGCTACGCCGAGCGACTTCGATTGGACGCCGACACGGCGATGGCGGCCGTGGAGTCGATCGAGCGGCAAATCACTCGCTTGGAGGCCATGATCGACGTCGCCTCCACTCCCGCGAAACGGAACTGAGACCGGTGTCGAACCCCCGGGTGTTGGTGGACGGGCGCGTCGTTTCGCATCCCACCGCGGGCGGACGCGGGGTCGGGCGTTACACCATCGGACTGGTACGAGCGATGCGTGCCGCGGGAGCTGATGTGGTGGTGCTCGTCGATTCGGTTCGCGATGATCGCGAATGGCGCAACGCCATCGACGGCATCGTCACCGCGCCCCTGACACGAACGGCGATGTCGAACGAGCCGGCGTCGACCTGGTTTCTGTGCACCCAGATGATGTTGCACCCGATTCCGCTTGACGTCGTGCCGCGGGCCGTCACCGAAGCCGGGTTGCGCGTGGCCGGGGTGCTGCACGACGTGATCCCGTATCGCTACCCCGATCGGTATCTGGTCGAGGATTCCGCTCGGGTGCAGGCTCGGTTGCGCGCCTCGTTGGTGCGCACCCTCGATTTGCTTCTTTCGAACTCCACGTTCTCGGCCGACACCGCGGCCGAGGTGCTCGGGTTCTCGCGCGACCGCATCAAGGTGGTGGGCGCGGCCATCGAACCGCAATTCGGTCCGTCCGATGACTCGCGGTCCATCGACACCCGACTGAACCGATTGGTCGACATCGGGCTCGACCTCGACCGTCGGCGCGTCGTCGCCGTCACCGGAGGTGACGACCGCAAGAACACGCCGGGTTTGATCCGCGCGTGGGCCGCACTTCCGCGCGAAGTTCGCCATCGTCACCAACTGGTCATCGCCTGCGCCGTGGAATCGGCGGTGCGCGACCGTTGGCACCACATCGTCCACCATCTCGGGCTGGTCTGGGGTGTCGACGTGTTGGTCACCGACACCGTCACCGACGACGAGTTGGTGTCTCTGTATCAGGGTGCACACCTATCGGTGTTTCCCTCGTTGGAGGAGGGATTCGGATTGCCGGTCGCCGAGGCGGCCGCCAGCGGCTGTCCGGTGATCTGCAGCGACAACTCCTCGTTGCCCGAGGTCATCGGCGACCGGCGCGCCACGTTCGACGCCCACGACGTGCGCGACATCACGAGCGTGATGTTCTCCGGTCTGGTGGACCTACCGTTTCGAGAGGTGCTGACCGAGATCGCGCGATCGGCCAGCAGCCGTTGGACCTGGGACCGGGTCGGTCGCGCGGCGGTGGCGGCGTTGAACGGCTCTGAGGAGCATCGATCCGTTCCGCGAGCACCCCGACGACGTGTCGCGTTGGTCGGGCCTTTCGCTGGATCACCGTCGGGTATCGGCGCGTACAACGAGCGAATCCTGTCGGCGTGGAACGCGGCCCCGCGAAGTGCGGACATGGAGCCCTTGATCGATCTCTCCGCCAGCGACGGTGCGGCGCGGGGACGGCGCAACGTGGCCGGTCTCGGGCGGTATTTCCGCCAGCACGACTTCGACGCGATGGTCAACATCTTGGGCTCGTCGGAGTTCCACGCCGCCACCTTGGCCTCGTTGGGAGAACGGGCCGGACACGTCTGGTTGCACGAACCCACGTTGGTGGGATGTCTCGTCGGTATCGGCCATCTCTCGGGGCAGCGGGACTGGGCCGAGACTCGTATGCGCCAGGAGCTGCGGCGGTGCAGCGTGCCGGAGAACTCGTGGCCGGCCGATCTGCTCGATGCCGAGGCGTACCATCGGGCGAACATCACCTTCCTCGAGCCCGTGCTCGACGCGGCCGAGAGCGTCATGGTGTCGTCCGACGAGGCGGCCGAGGTGGTGAAATCGGTTCGCGCCGATCACCCGCCGATCTTGGTGTTGCCCCATGCCACGCATCACAACCAGAGGGCGAGCATGCCTCCGGGCCGAACCATCGTCTCATACGGCTGGCTCGACGAGAGCAAGAAGCCCGAGGTGCTCATCGGGGCGGTGTCCACTTTGTCGGGCTGGATGCGCGACATCCGTTTGGTGTTCGCCGGGGGATGCTCGACGGAATTGCGGGCCCGCTTGGACACCGTGGTGGCCGCGCGGCACCTGGAGGAATGGGTTCATTTCACCGGCTGGTTGGACGCCGAACGTCTGAACGCCACGTTGCTCACGGCGCGGGTCGGTGTGCAGTTGCGACGACACGCGCGGGGCCAACGAAGCGGTGCGGTGGCCGAGCTGAACTCGCGCGGCATCCCGGTGATCACCGACATCGGCACGGATGAGATCACCGATGCCGACGTGTTGGCCGAGATACTGCGTCCTTTGCTCACCAGCGACGCGGACTGGATCCGCGCGTCGGACGAGTCGTGGCGGGCGGGACGAGAGTTCATGTTCGAGGACCTGGCCGACGTGCTCGACCGATGGTTGTTCCCGAAGCGACCGCACGAGCGGGGAACGGTGAGCCACCACCGCGACCTGATGCCCGAGTTGCGCGACCGGTCCTCGTTATCGTGAGCACGCCATGACTTCGTCGGAGCCGTTCGTACGCATCGTCGTGCTGTCTTTCGACGGCGGGCAGATGACCATCGACTGCATCGAGTCGCTGCTGCACACGTCGTGGCCCGCCGATCGCCTCGAAATCGTGATGGTCGACAACGGCTCACTCGACGACGTGACCGAGCGCGTGCGTGCCCACTATCCCATGGTGCGGGTGTTGGAACCGCTGCGGAATCTGGGCTTCGCCGGTGGCTGCAACCTCGGTCTGTCGGCCACTCACGACGCCGACGGGGGCGTGTTGGCCGAGTACGACCACGCGGCCCTCGTCAACAACGACGCCACGGTGGACCCCGGCTGGTTGCGCGGACTCATGACCGGCTTCGAGATGGGGGACGACGTCGGTGCCGTGAGCGCCAAGGTGCTGTTCGCCGATCGGTACACGGGTATCGATTTCTCCGTGTCCGAGACGTCGGTGGCCGGTGGAGGTGACGGTCGTGCGATCGGTGTCTGCGTGTCCGCGGTGCGCATCGACGGTCTCCGGGCGGACGACCGTCTGCAGTTCGACGAAGGGTTCCACGGCCCGGTGGCCCACGACCCGTCCCGGGACGAGGAGTTCGCTCGCTGGAGCAAGTCGGCCGGGTCTTTACGGTTCGCTGAGATCGACAACCACCGCCAGCGCGAGCAGGTGGTGTCGTTGCGCCTGTCGGCCCGTACACCTCGCACCGTCACGCTTCGTTCCGATGTCGACGAGGTGACGGTCGAGGTCGGTGGAGGCTACGACGAACATTTCCCGAGGTTTTCGTGGGTCGACGTGCGGGTGGGCACCGACGTGTTCGACGTGGTGAACAACGTCGGCTCGAATCTGTATCAGCGCGGATTCGGTGGCGATCGTGGTTTTCTCGAACGTGACCGCGGGCAGTATGAACAAAACGCCGAGGTGTTCGCTTGGTGCGGGGGAGCAGTGTTGCTGCGTGGCGAGTACCTGAGAGCGGTCGGGCTCTTCGATGAACGTTTGTTCCTGTACTACGAGGACACCGATCTGTCGTGGCGCGGTCGTCTGCAAGGCTGGCGTTACATCTACACACCCGAGGCCGTCGTGCGCCATCGTCACGCGCAGTCGTCCGGGGTCGGTAGCGATGTGTTCCGATTTCACACCGAACGCAATCGTTTGTTGGTGTTGGCGAAGAATGCACCTTTGTGGTTGGCAGTTCGTTCGGGATCGGGCGAGGTCAAACGAACCGTGGTGGTGAATGTGCGACATCTGGTGCTACGTCCACTCACGTTGCGCATGCCGTCACGCCCGGAGGCCCGCCATCGGCGACTCGTGCTGAAGAGTTATCTTGGTCTTCTGCCCGCCATGCTCCGCGAACGCTGGATGATGGATCGGTACGCATCTCGCAGATCCTTGATGCGATGGGAAGTTTCCAAATGAGTCGCGTCGCGATCTACAACCTTTATTGGACCACCTACGGAGGTGGTGAGCAGGTGAGTGGTGCCATCGCCGAATGTCTGGGCGACGGGCATGAGGTCACCTTGCTCGGACCCGAGCCGATCGATGTCGGGGTGACTCGGTCGCGTCTCGGTGTGGATCTCTCCGGCTGTGCCTGGCACCAGGTGGTCGACGACGAACAGGCCAGCGAGGCCAGCGCCGATTACGACGTCTTCGTCAACGGTACGTACCTCAGCGTCGCTCGCAACCGTTCGCCGCGCGGCTTGTATTACGTGCACTTCCCGGGCCTGCGGACCACACGTCGGCAACGGTTGGTGCGTACGGTGGCTCGTCTCGGAACGACGGTGCTGTCCGTTCCTCCTCGTCTTCCGGGCCCGGTGGCCGGAGTGAAGCGAGGTCTGGAGCGACGACTGGCGGACAAGTCATGGGTCGACACCTACACCACCTTCATGGCGAACTCGGCGTATACGTCGCAATGGACCCGCCGATTGTGGGGGGTCGACAGCGTGGTGGTGCACCCACCGGTGCGTCCGTCGGTGGTGCCCGGTGACAAGACCCCCACCATTGTTTCGATCGGTCGCTTCTTCGATCCGTCGTTCGGCCATTGCAAGAAGCAGGCCGACCTGTTGCACGGCTTCGCCCGCATGGTGTCCTCGGCCGAGGGAGTCGGTGGGTGGCGTTTGATTTTCGTGGGTGGAGCCGATGCTGCGAGTCGCGAGTACGCGCTCGGCATGCGGCGTGGCGCGGTCGGCCTTCCCGTGGAGGTTCACCTCAACGCGCCGCGCGAGACGGTCGAGAGCACCCTTTCGGCGGCGTCGATCTTCTGGCACGCCGGTGGATTCGGTGAGGACCCTGACATTCACCCCGATCGATTCGAGCATTTCGGTATCGCGGTGGTGGAGGCCATGGCCGCCGGTGCGGTGCCGGTGGTGTTCGGAGCGGCGGGACCGGCCGAGATCGTCCGTCACGGCGTGGACGGATTCCATTGGTGCACTCTCGACGAGTTGGCCGTGTGCACGCGTCGGCTCATGAACGACGAGACCCTACGGTTGTCGATGGCGGCATCGGCTCGAGATCGAGCGGCCGAGTTCGGTCTGAACGCGTTCGCGCGTTCCTTGACGGCGGTCGTCGCCGATCAGACGACGTAACCCATCACGTCGATCAACACGTGACCGGCCGTGGTTCCCGAGACCCCGGGGTCGTTGTACAGCTGCAGCGTGCCACCGGTTCCCAGAGGCACGACGGCCATGTTCGGCACGTCGGTGCCCCCGGGCCAGTTCACGTTGGAGACGTCCGGACGGTTGCCGCCAGTGGGCCACACCGCGAGCCACCCCCACGCGGTGGCCGACACCGACGTGATGTTCACGTAGACGGCCGAGGCGTTGGCTGGTACTCCTCCCACCCCGGCCACGGCCACGGTGCGGGTCTCGCCCGGTCCCAGCCGCCCCCCTCGGGTACCCACGTTATTGCGGGTATCGAAGATGCGCGTGGGGTTCATGGTCGTTGTTTGCCGCGAGCCGGCGTTGGTGGGGGCGTAGTAGCCCTGAACGTCGACCAGCAGGTGGGTGGACGACTCACTCGCCACGAGGCGAATCGCACCGTCAGCGCCGATGCGGACCACCGCCAGATTGGGGCGGTCCTGATTGCGCCGCAAGTTCAGATTGGAGGCATCGGGTGGAGTCGCGCCACCCGGGTAGGCCGTGACGTATCCGGCACCCGAGGGCTCGACGGCGGTGATGTTGACCACCACGGATTCGGCATCGACAGGAACACCGGCCACGCCGCGCACGAGAACCCTTCGGTCGTCGCCCGCACGGAAACGTCCCTCGGTTGCCGCCTCGCCGATCCCGTTGCGAGTGTCGAGAATCCGGGTCGGTGTGACGCCGAAGAATCCGAGGCCACCGGTCGAGGTCGCTGAGGATCCGGTGTCGAACCAGCCGGCCACGTCGGCGACCATGTGGAGCGGATAGCCGTAGTTGTACAGGCGAATGCGTCCCCCCGCTCCGACGCGGGCCAGAACGAGATTGGGCGCGGTCTCGCCGGCTCGCACGTTGAGATTCGATGCGTCGGGCCACGCGCCGAAGGAATGCTGATCATCGAAGAGATCGCCGACCCCCGCCGGTCGTGGTCCGACGGTGAGGAAACCGTTGGTGGCCGGATCGACGGCGGTGACGTTCAAGAGCACGGCGCTCACGCCACTTTCTGGCACTCCGCCCACACCGAGAATTCGTAGATCGTGATTGGCGGCGTCGTCGGCACGGAGGATCGGGTTGGTCGAGGACTGGCGACCGTCGCCGAAGCGAAGTTTGCCGTTCGTGATGCCGAGCGCCTTGCGGGTGTCGAGGACGCGGGTGGGGGAGGTGGGGTGAAAACCACCGGCGACCGCGGGCACCGAGCCCCGATCCGTCACGCAGGTGTCGAGACCGAAGCACGGTGAGTCGAGGTCGATGGTGGGGATGCGATTCGCCGTCACCTGTACGAAACCATGCACGTGAATGTCGCGGGCGTTGTCCTTCACGAAGAAGATGTACTGACCCGGCCAGACCACGCCCCCGGTCCAACGGGATCCACGGTTCGTTCCCGAGGCGAATCCGCCCAAATCGTTGCCGCGTTCGTTCACGGGGGGACGCACACACGTCTCGTGCCACGAGCAGTCCACCTGGAAGAGGTCGATGCTCACTCGTCCATCGGGTATCGACTGCGCGGAGAGCACGTCACCGTCCATGCGAAAGGCGCCACCCTCTCCGAGTGTTGGCAGACGTACCGAGCCGATGTCCAGCCAGTCCGATCCCTGTGAGGAGTCGACCTGCACGTGCACTCCGCCACGAGTGGAAGTCCACGGGTCGTAGGTGAGCCAGTAACAGGCGTCGTTCTCGTTGGTGCCCGAGCACGAGGTGGTGGGATGCGGATACAACTCGAGCCGAATCTGTCGAGGGGCTCCCGACACCGTGACGCCGTTCGTCTGTCCGGTGCGCCACCCGTAGGTGCCCGAGCCGAGAGTGCGGTCGTACTCCCACAGCCGCCCGTCCGAACTCCAGCGGATCATCTTGTCGTAGCCACCGGAATCCGACGTCGGGTAGGTGGCGTCGACGCCGATCAAGCCGATCGTGGACGAGGTCTGCAGGGTGATGGTGGCGGTCGTCGTAGAGGCACGAGCCGGAGCGCCGCTCGCCAGGGGGAGCGGCGTCAGCCCGAGTGTCGGCGTCAGCACGAGAATCGACGTCAGCCGACGCCAGCAAGAGCTCATGAGCCGAGTGTTATCGGTACCGCACGCCACCCACACCCGCGATGATCAAGAGATGGTCAACACCGGTCGTGTGGCGGCGCTTCAACTGCGGGGTGCGGCCTTTTTGAGGGGCCGACTCTGCTTGTCGCGCTCGGCGGCCTTCTCGGCTTTCTTCCACGCGCGAACCTTCCGCAGTTGCTCGGGAGAGTCGATGTCGGCCACGGTTCGGGGCTGGTGGTCACCGAACACACCGGCGGCCTCTTTCCAACCGCGTGGACGAACGCCCAGGCGCTTACCGAGTAAAGCCACGAAGATCTGCGCCTTCTCCTCGCCGTAGCCGGGCAGGGTGCGCAGACGTTCGAACAGTTCGGTGCCGGACTTGACGTCAGCCCACATGTTCTCGCCCTTGCCGCCGTAATCGGAGACCAGGATGGCGCACAACTCGTGGATGCGCCGGGCCATGGAGGCGGGGAAGCGGTGAATGGCTGGCTTTTCGCAACACAGGGTCACGAAAGACTCCTGATCCATGGCGGCGATCTTGCGCGGGTCGAGATGTCCGAGTCGTTGCTTCAGCGTGAAGGGGCCCTTGAAGGCCCACTCCATCGGAACCTGTTGGTCGAGGAGCATGCCGATGAGCAACGCGGTGCCGTTGGCGTTCAGCAACTTGTCGGCGGAGGGATCACCGGTGATGAAGAGCGTGCCGGAGGATGCGGGCATGGATTCACAGTAGACCAGCCCGATCGGACGCGCCCACTCGTCACACGGTGTACGGATCGACGCGGTTGGGATCGATTCCGTAGTGGGCGATGGCCTCCTCGACGACCGATGCTGCGATGACGTTCGAGCGATGGAGCCCCGACAGCACACCGATGACGACGGCCGGCATGTCCACCTCGAAGTGCGCGCGCAGCGCCTCCCGGGTGTCACTGCGTCCCATGCCATCGGTGCCGAGGGGTACGAAGACGCGGTCCGGCACGAAACGCGCGATCTGCTCGGGGACGATCTTCATGAAGTCGGTGACGGCGATGATCGGCCCATCGGTTCGCGCCAGCAACTCGGTGACCCGCGCAACGCGCACCGGACGCGACGGGTGCATGCGATTGTCGCGCTCGACTGCCAGTGCATTTTCGCGCAACACCTTGTAACTGGTGGCCGACCAGAGTTCGGCACCGACGTCGAACTTCGCAGCCAACTCGACGGAGGCGGCCTGGGCCGCACCTTGGGCTGATCCGCTGAACAAGATGGTGGCACGATGCGTGGTGTTCGTCGGTGCGGCCTGCCAGCGGTACAAGCCCGAGACAACGTCGGCGTCGGTCACTCCCGTCGGTCGCTCGGGCATGGGGTAGTTCTCGTTGTACAGCGTGAGGTAGTAGAACACGTCGGGGTCGTTTTCGCCGTTGGGTCCGAGCTCGCCGCCGTACATGCGGTGCAGGCCGTGCCTCACGATGGCCGCCACCTCGTAGGCGTAGGCGGGGTCGTAGCTCTGACACGCGGGCACGGTGGAGGCCAGCACCAGGCTGTGGCCGTCCTGGTGTTGCAGTCCCTCGCCCATGAGGGTGGTGCGACCGGCGGTGGCTCCCAGTAAAAAGCCTCGGGCGCGATTGTCGGCGGCCTGCCAGATGAGATCGCCCACTCGTTGAAAACCGAACATCGAATAGAAGGTGTAGAAGGGCACGGACGGTACGCCCCGCGTGGCATACGAAGTTCCGGCGGCAATGAAACTGCTCATAGCACCGGCCTCGGTGATCCCTTCTTCCAGGATTTGACCGTCGGTGGACTCGGTGTACGACAAAAGCAGGTCGTGGTCGACCGGCTCGTACTTCTGACCTTGTGACGCGTAGATGCGCAGTTCGCGGAACAGCGAGTCCATGCCGAAGGTACGGGCCTCGTCGGGGATGATGGGAACCACGCGCGAACCGAACTTGTCGTCACGGGCCAGACTGCGCAGCAGTCGGGTGAACCCCATGGTGGTGCTGACGGCCTGACCGCCTGAGCCACCGTCGAGCTCGGCGAAGGCGGAGTCGTCGGGTAATTCCATGGGTCGACGCGCGCGCACGACACGCTGAGGAACCGGTCCGCCCAACGCCCGTCGACGTTCCTGTAGGTACTGATATTCGATCGAGCCCTCGCTGGGTCGGAAGTACGGGGGCACATCACCTTCGAGGGCCGCGTCGGGAATCTCCTCGTGCAGGTAGAGACGATCACGAAGCGCGCGCAACTGATCGGCGTTCATCTTCTTGATCTGGTGGGTCGCGTTGCGTCCCTCGATCTCGGGCCCGAGGGTCCAACCCTTCACCGTCTTGCACAGGATCGCGGTGGGTCGACCACTACCGAGGTTCTGGGCGGCCGCTCGGTAGGCGGCGTACAACTTGCGATAGTCGTGGCCTCCGCGGGGAAGTGTGCGCAACTCGTCGTCGGAGAGATGGGCCACCATTTGACGCAGGCGTGGGTCAGGCCCGAAAAAGTTCTCGCGAATGAAGTTGCCGTCCTCGACCGTGTAGCGCTGGAACTCACCGTCGACGGTGGTGTTCATCTTGTTCAGCAACACGCCGTCCTTGTCCTGGGCCAGCAGATTGTCCCATTTCGAACCCCAGATCACCTTGATGACGTTCCAGCCCGCGCCTCGGAAGACCGCCTCGAGTTCCTGGATGATCTTGCCGTTGCCGCGAACCGGGCCGTCGAGACGCTGCAAATTGCAGTTGACCACGAAGATCAGGTTGTCGAGTTGTTCACGCGAGGCCAACGACAATGCGCCCAGGGTTTCGGGCTCGTCAGCCTCTCCGTCACCGATGTACGCCCACACGCGACTGTTGCTGGTGTCATCGAGTTGACGATTGAGCAGGTAGCGGTTGAAGCGCGCGTGGTAGATCGCGCTGATGGGGCCGAGTCCCATGCTGACGGTGGGGAACTCCCAGAAATCCGGCATGAGTCGGGGGTGTGGGTAGCTGGAGAGCCCCCTGCCGTCGCGACCGATCTCGCGGCGGAAGTGATCGAGATCGTCCTCACTGAGGCGTCCCTCGAGGAACGCGCGGGCGTAGATGCCGGGGG
>Ga0194123_10006236_pt1 | contig 12411 bp, 9 predicted proteins | sample TA2MahsurfametaG_5_FD_155479 | JGI IMG/M metagenome (GOLD analysis project Ga0194123, IMG submission 155479) | Freshwater microbial communities from Lake Tanganyika, Tanzania - TA2015023 Mahale A surface | ecosystem: Environmental > Aquatic > Freshwater > Lake | place: Tanzania: Lake Tanganyika... | reverse complement strand
ATGACCTTTGCTATGATATCAAATGCAAGCATTGTTTTTTTCCTTTCAATAGAGAAACCGAAATATGCGTTTTTCTTTATTGTTTGAAATTCGAAAAGAAACTGCAAAGATATTTTTAAAAAAAAATACAGATTTTTTATAGCTGATAAATTTGACAATTACTGAGATTCATGTTAAATATGAATTAATGTTGGGAAGTAAGATACCCCAGCAACTTGTTTTGGGCAACCAAGATGAGATAGGGTAAAAAAAAACAAGCATCACATTCTTGATTGATTGTGGTGCTTTTTTTTTGCCAGAACTCTATCCCGATTGCTTGGCATTTGACCAACACTTGCTGATTTTTCCGAGAATACAAGCTAATACTAATATGCCTAAGATATAAATATGTGTGTGGGCTTAGGTAGGATTGGTTACCTACGAATTGCTAGATATTCCCATCATGTCTTATTCTCTAGCAGATCGTTTATGCACAAAGATGTTGGTAGAATCTAGCGTAATGCTTGATATTTATCTGCTCGATACAATATTTCACTTTTAAATATGAAGCTTTCCCGCATCCAAACACCACACACATCACTCAAATGTACCAAATCAAACCTAATATGCAAGCTTTGTTGAAAAATAGAACTAAAATTTATTCCAATATGGTTTCAAGGGATCACAACGATGCTTTTGAGCGAGCTTTCGGAGTGCTTGCATTTCAATTTGCCTAATTCTTTCTCGTGTCAAACCAAAGACTCTCCCAACTTCTTCTAAGGTGTGATCGCATTTGACACCAATCCCATATCTTAATCGAATAATATCTCTTTCCTTATCGGTCAATGAATCAATCATTTTAGAAATTTCTTCTTTTAGTTGCATCTTGTCAAACTGTTCGATTGGGCTAAACTCATCTGGACTTGACATCACATCTCCCAAGCTATTGTCATCTTCTTCACTAGATGGAGAATCTAGAGAGATAGGTGGGCGATTGACAGAAATCAGTTTGTTCACATAATCAACCGAAACATCCATGACCTTAGCTATTTCTTCAGGGGTAGCTGGCGATTGTTTTTTGCTTTCAACTTGGTTTTTCGCCCTTGTAATTCTTTGGAGAGATTCAATTAGGTGTACGGGGATTCTGATTGTCCTACCAGCATCAGCGATTGCTCTTGTGATTGCTTGGCGAATCCACCATGTAGCATATGTGCTGAACTTGAAACCTCTTTGGTATTCAAATTTGTCAACCGCTTTGATTAGGCCAATATTACCTTCTTGTATCAAGTCTAAGAATTGTAAGCTGAAATTTGTGTATCTCTTTGCAATACTGACAACAAGTCTAAGATTAGACGAAATCATCTTATTCTTGGCATCAGTTAGCTGTTGGTTGATTTGGGCGATACGAAACACTTGCTGCTCAAAATCTTGATCTGTGGTTTTGATTTGGCTGAGTATAGTTTCCCTATGTGCTTTGAGAGATAAGACTGTTTGTCTAGAATTTGCCCATGTTTTTTGATCACACATTACCCATTCAGGCACTTTTTCATATTCGTTCAAATCCTCTAAACAAGAATCAATGCGACGGGCAACCAACTGTATGTGGGAATCAACATCTACCAAGTCATCCTTAATTCCTGTCAGCTTTTTGATGATTTCCTCAAATATGTTCCAATTGTAGCCAACATTCTGTACAATGTTCAAAATTTCTTGGTCATAATCTCTAACCTTTTGAGTTTTCTTTTTAGGCTTTTTTTCGGATCTAATTTTGAGATTATGGAGATTGTTCATCTGCTCAGTAGCTGATAGTATTTTGTTTAGAGATTTGTCTTTGTCATGCATCTTTGATTCTGCATCATCTGATAGGTTTGCAAGTGATGTGTGTTGTTCGGTTGGTTCTTGAAATTGGTTCAGGCTACTGTCAACGATTTGGCGAACAGTTTTCTCTCCAGCATCAATCAACTTGGGTAAGGAAACAATCAAATTCCAAGTGAAGGGCAAGCGAATCAAATGGAGCATCAATTCAGTTTTGAGTTCATATATCTTTTTGGCAATTTCTGTTTCATCCTTGAAGCTTAAGAGTGGTGCAGCTCCAATTTCTGACAGATAGATTTTGACACTGTCTTGCTCTTCAGTTGGGGCAGATTTGTTCTTTGATTCACTCTTGTAAGAGAAATCATCAATGTCTGCAAAGGAATTGTATTGTCCAACTGAATTAGTTTCATTGGCTGGCTCATAAGGGATATCATCGAAATTTTGTTTGCTTTTTCGCATTATCACTCGCTTGTATATGTGATGAGAAATATGTAGGAGTTGTAAATTTTGACTTGATCTACAAAACAATCATTATGTCCAAGCATTGCAATCATTGATACTTTTGATTTTTATTTTTATTTTCACAATGAGTGGACTGACAAGTACAAGTTTCACAAATATAAGTTTTTTCAGTTTGACAATTACAAGTATCTCGATTATCATAATGAACAAGAATATCTTGATCACAAGTACAATGTTCATTATGTTCAAAGGGTGTGTCTAGTGGGATGGTTGGTTTGGGTAAAACAGTAAAGTCTAAGCTTTTCTCAGTGGACTTTTCTTGAACCAAAAGGCTTCCATTTGATCCCATTTGATTTGTTTGGGATGTCACAAAAAAATTGACATAAGTAATCACAAACAGAGAAAAAGCTAAAATAAATTTTTGATTTTCATTCATACAAAAAACCTTTTGAAAAAACATTTTAGCAATGTAACACATATAATCCTACATTTCAATGCACAAAGCTTCATCTTTCCAAGGATTTTCATATTTCGTCAAATTCCAGTTTTCAACGAGTACATCATCTACCAAAACTCTAGCTTGATGTAAGGCAATGTGCTTGTTTTTTAAACCGAAAAAGGATGCAGTTGGGATGTTCTTGCCAAGTACAACACGAGCATAAGCTTCTCCAAAAATCTGGCGAGAAAGATTGAACATATCACTTGTGTTTAACAGTAATTGATTTCGAAATACTTTTTTAGGAATCAAGCAATCTTGAGAGAAATCAATGACTAAGGGGGTTTGGATGTGGTTCAGCTTTTCTTCTTTGATCAGTTGCTTTAAATTTTGAATCAGCTTTTTTTCTTTGGATATGCCTACAAAATAAAAGGATCTGACTTGTCGTTGGATTGATATTTGTGTAAAATTACGATACCAATCCTTTGTTGTGTTGAGAAAATCATTAAAGGTTTTAAGTCTTCTTCTAGGCAAGCGAAAGGCATCTGTGTTAAAATCTTCATCCACAACAAAGACTTTGTTTTTTGACTCTTTCATTGTTTTTCTTGCTTTGATTTTGAGTAGATTAGGAACTTGCTCTTTCCAAACGAAACGATCAGAGAAATGTGTACTTAAATCTCGAACAATATCGGTTGGGTATTCCGACAAGTCCTTAAACAAGCCTAAAATCAAATCCTCATAAAAGTTGCTGACAATTTCAAAATCCTCTGTGAGTAGTATCAAAAAGTGATTTGTTGGTGTTTCTAGATTAGGACTGAATATTTTACGAACAAGGGTAAGCAATAGTTTTTTCCCAATCAAGCTATACATTGAATATTTAGGATGGCCTTCATTCAAGCCTAATACTAGCTTGGGTAGGAATTGATCTAAGATTGGTTGAGTTCCTTGCTGTAGCCACTCTTGATATCCTAGCTCAATCTGTTTTCTAATGAGAGCTTGGTTGAGTTGCTCTCTTTCAAGACAGAGTAAGGTTGGGGTTTTCTCTTCAAAAAAACCTAGCTGTGGCTCAGTTACTAGCATTCGTCAAAACTCCTAAAAAACAATCAAACCGTAAAAAGATATAAATTTTTATTAATTCTTCAACATTATTTTTAGTTTACACAGAAAATTTTCTTTAAATCATAACATTTTTTTAAAGTTTTTAAAAAAAAATACTTTTTATGTTTCACATATACTCACAAGCCTTTATACTGAACACAAAAGATACATATCAATAGGATGTTTTATGAATCAGCACTATATGAAACGATTGCCTGAAAGCTACCATACCCCATATTACCCTTTTGGGAATTATGATGAATATCTACATCATGAATTGAGTGGTTTTGCCGATGAATTAGGCAATGAACTGCTCAAAGCCAATAAGAACATTGCAAAAAACACTCTCGAACAAATCAAAAGGCAAATCTATACTGCCTTGCAAAATGAGCTAAACAAGGTTAGGGGCAAAACCATTGAATTTCTACGATATGAAATCAAGAGCAAGCTCCCAATGATCAAGAAAGCAATTGAGCAAGAAAGTCCAACACTCGGACAAAAGGGTTTAGTAGGTCTAGAAAATTTGATTCGTAGTGCGATTGGTTTAAAGCCGAAAGAGGAAGAAGCACCAAAGGGTCCAGCTACCTCTGATACAATGCCTACAAAGGATGGGTCTAGGATTGCGAATCCTGTGAAAGCACCTAGTAACTTTTTGGTAGATTTGATGCCAAATACAAACATAACTGTGGCAGATTTGAAAATTTTAAATCCCAAGCAAATTGCAAGTGAAATCCTTACACCCGATATTATTGAAGAATTTAAAGCCAACACCTTTGTACCATTACAAGCTATCGCAAAACAAGAGTTATTGCCCCCAATCAAAAAGAAAGCTACTGTTGCGGGATCTGTCTTAGTTGGTAGTGGCTTTGTTTTGGGAAGTCTACTTACTTGGGGTATCCTAACAATCATCCACAAAAAAGGTAAAAGAAATGCGAATACTCGGTATTAGTACTACAACACATACCCCAAACCCTGAGCACCCAACCCCATCTACAAGTACATCTGTTTTAAAAACAGTTCTTAATATATGCTCACAAGTAGATGGCTTTGAAACTCGCTACATTGATGCAAATCAGCTACACATCGTAAACAATTTGTCTTGTTATTCATCTGGCAAAGAAAATTGTGCAAGCTATGAAGCAGGACCCTATCGTTGTTGGGCACACCACCTTTCAGTCCAAAACCCCAAAGAATATGGTGGTGTAGATCAAATGTCCTTGATTTATGATGCGATTGCTTGGGCAGATGTTGTGTTTTTTTCTACATCAGTAAGATGGACAAGTCATTCTGCTCTTTTACAAAAAATCATTGAGCGAATGAATACTTTAGAAAATAGGTATTCTGTTTACAATGAGCCTAATCCCTTGCATGGTAAAAAATGTGGGATTATTGTAGTAGGGCAACACTACCAATCCCAAGAAATTGCGAGTAGACTTGTTGAAACCTTTTCCCAATTAGGCTTTGATACACATACCTATGCAGTATTTACTTGGCAAAGATCAATGGACAGGGGTCTTGAGCAAATCGGGTCAAATACACCCTTTATCATGAAATATTTACAATCCTACGAGGGTCAAGATCAAATCAATCGAATTTTCAAGTACTTGAATATATATATTAACTAAGAATTAGAAGCTTACAGAGCATTGACCACCAGCACAAGCGACTTCTTGTACGAATTGGGTGTTATCGTTTTCTTCGAGCATAGATGTATAATCTACAGACTTTAGGGTTTGATTTAATTGTTCCCAAAGCTTTGCATAGTAAACCTTTTTGGCATAATGGGGATCGTTTGGATCGATTTCATTTAATTCAAAGACACGAACAAAAGGTGCTTGCTCATAGTCATAATCTCCTGATGCAGAAAGCAAAGCAACACCTGTGAAATAATCTCTATTTTGCCATAGGTATTCCTTTACTGTATCCCATTCATCGGACTTAACACTCACAGTGATTGATACATTGTGCTTTAATTGCTCACAAGAGTTTGGTCTTGCAGTACCTTCCACCACCCAATTTTGTTGTGTAAGCTTTGAATAGTTGAGTAGATCAATGGCAGACATTTCATAGGAATAGATCGCATTTTTGAATTGCATAGGGAAAGCGATTACCTTTTGGGATTTATCGGCTGACCATACTGAATCAAAGCAAGCTTGTGGGTTAGTTTCCTTAAAATGGAGGAAAGGTGGATCAATGTCTGTGCTTTGGACATGGCGAATATATTTTGGAGCATGAGCTGGGTGGATGCCACTTGTAGACTCAAGCACCAAGGATCCAGTGCCTTCAGGTTTGACTAAGGTAATTCTAGATGATGGGCGAATACCTAAAATTCTTGCAAATTCTTGATTGGTATCAACAGCGAGTTTTGCAGCTTGCTTTTGGCATTCAGCATTGAGTAGGATATCCTTATTCATCATCATGCCTGTAATTGAAACCCCTAAAAGATTTTCTCTTTCTACAATTTTACGAGAAACATCTTCTAGGTAGCTAGGGTTTGAATATGTGGTTTGGAAAGTACCTAAGATTGTTGCATATTTAGTAGCCTTGAGAAATTCTGCTTGGGTTTTGATCTTAGCACCATTGATTGATGTGAGATTACAGGCTTGCCAACCACTTTCATATTTGTATCCTAATTGTCTATACTTGTCCTTGTTTTGTAGCATATCAAGGGTATATTCCTCTACAACATTACCTTTTGGATCAGTAATTAACTGTGGACACATTGAGGCTTCGGAGCAAGGATTGAGAACATAATCCTCATGTGCAAGGAATAGAAAGCCAGGTTCTCCCCACTGCTGTGTACGAGAGAAAATGCTTTCATAGGTTTCCTTTGGTGTGGATGGGAGAATGGCAGCACTGATATTTGCTCTACCTCTTTGTGGGTTGTCAATAAACCAATTACCAGTCTTGGCATTGAGCATTTCTTCATCATCTGCATCAAAAACTGCAATGGCACTACTTCTTCTCACACCACCTGCAAGAACAGCATCGGATGCATGCATGACAATATCAAGACATTCGATAGGCTTGAGTTGGCGACCTTGAGCCTTAGTGAGCAATTCACGAATTTTATCCAAAGCGTATTTTAAGCCATTTGGTCCAGGTGCTTTCCCACCATGTCTAAGCTTTGCACCTTTTGGTCTAATTTGAGCGAAATCGAAAAATGGGATTGGGTTATAGCCCATAAAGCCATTAATCAATTCAAGTAGAGCATCTGCCCAACCCTCAATGCTATCTTGGACTTCATAGACACTTGAGTTTTTTAGCTCGATGTTTTGGATCATAGGGAGCTTAGACACATGGTTTCTAGAAATAGAAAAGCCTACACCTGCACCTGCAAGCAGTAGCCATAGAGCTTCTGCAAAAAATCTTGGGCGATCGCAATAGCTAGTTGTACAGTTGAAAATTCTCCAATTTTTTTCGAGAATCGCACCACCACCAAATTGCAAGGCTCTTTGAGAACCAATAAAAATCTTATCCTTGAGCATTTGGCGAATTTCGTTGAAAGTTTCTTTTTGGATTTGCTTATCTCTAAATTTGTGTTCGTGCATATCCATCATACGGTCAATGGCTTCTTCGTAGGTTTCTCTGCGTTGTGTGTGTTCCATATATTTTGAGTATTTTGAGACGAAAACATAATCGGCTAACATATTCAATACCTCGGTTTGTTGTTTGTTTTGGATGAAAATTTACCACCTATTCCTAAGGGGTTCCATCTTTTTAACAAAACAGAGTCTATATGGCAAATCAAAAATGAGATAAAAGAAATTGACTTAGATTTAGCTCAAATAAACCGATGAAGAAAAAAAAATCAAAATATTTTCAAAATATGTTTTACAAGACTTTTTGGATTTCTTACTTTTTGAATAGTATATTTCTATATCCTCAAAATTTTTTAAATAAGGAGACTGTGTATCATGGATGCAGTACAAACGCCTAAAGAAAAACTAGCAGTCCGAGCAACTGCCCAACAAATCGTTGGTCATCCTAGTCAGCAAATCAAAGATGGTAAGATTCACTATCCTAAAATTGTTGCAGACTCAAAGCTTTCCCCTCAAACTTGGGCAAAAATGAGTCATGCAGAAAAAGTGAACCATGTTTGTGTTTTGATCTGTGCAGACATCTACATTCATGGTGGACATAAAAAAGTTGCTCACAAAAAACCTGCTATGAGTGGTGGTATGGATTTCGATTCCTTGAGTGGTATCAAATGGGGTTATGGTAAGAGCACATCCGATCCAAAAGATCCTATTGCAGCATCTAAGAAATATGGTGGGCAAGCAGGATTCAAAAATGCAGGTAAAATAACCAAAGACGAGTCTAAAAAGCTATATGTTTTCCAACACTATGCAATTTTAGCAGGACAGGGTGTAAAGAATCCTCCTGTGTGTACACCTGATAGTACAGCATCCGATGTTGTTGGTAGAGATGGTATCATGGGTGCTCAAACTAAACAGATGCTACTAAATTTCATTAATTCTGGCTACAAAAAGGGTCAAGATACTGGTGTAGATATGGCACAAGCTGGGATTGACGCAGGTAAGGCACTTTTGAGTAGCTCTACATTTGAACACCCAGATATAAAAGTAGCTACAGCATCTCCAAATGCGAGTGCGATTAAACCTGCAACACTCAACTGTAGTACAATCCAAAAATCATACTTGTTAGCAGCCGATGCTGAAAAGAATTTCCCCCAATGCATCGCTGAAATTAGAGCTGCAAGAGCCTCTGCATCTAGTAGTGGTGGTAGTAAACCCCCCGCACCAACACCAGTCAAGCCACCACAGCCACAAGCAAGTTTACCCACTAACACAAACACGGGTGTCAATCCTCAAGGTAGTCAAACAACTACAACTACAACTACCACACCTGGTACTCAAACAGTTCAAACACAAACCACAGTACAAGAACAACCAGGAACCACACCTAATATTGCTGATCAAAAGTTCAAAGTGACAAGTGGGAAAGTTCCAACTTGGCTTAAATGGACTGGTGGTCTTGCTGCTGCAGGTTTAGTTGTTGGTGGTTTGATTTATGCTTTCTCTGGTGATGAAGAGGAAGAAGAACTTGAGGGCGAAGATTTGGATAGAAATCGTCAACCTCAAGGCCAACAAGGCTATGGTCAAGGTCAACAAGGTTATGGTCAAGGTCAACAAGGTTATGGTCAAGGTCAACAAGGTTATGGTCAAGGTCAACAAGGTTATGGTCAAGGTCAACAAGGCTATGGTCAAGGTCAACAAGGCTATGGTCAAGGTCAACAAGGCTATGGTCAAGGTCAACAAAGACAACTTGGAAACCAACAACAAGGCTATGGTCAAGGTCAACAAGGCTATGGTCAAGGTCAACAAAGACAACTTGGAAACCAACAACAAGGCTATGGTCAAGGGCAACAAGGCTATGGTGCATCCCCAATGATGAATCAAGGTACATCTAGAGCTGGTGTAATGCAACAAAGTCAAAGAGTAACTGCTGAACAACAACCAATGATGTCAAGTGATGCTCAACCAAATCCTGCATCTCGCAGAAAGAAACGCTCAGCCAAGAAATCATCTGCTAGAAAATCTTCAGCCAAAAGAGTTTCCACTAAAAAATCTTCAGCTAAAAGAGTTTCAAGTGTGAAATTAGGGGCTTCTAGAAGAAAGACTTCTAGTAAAAAAAAACACTAATTCGTAATAATCCTGCAGTTGGGGATTTAATGCTAAGCGTTTTCCAAGCAACTGATGGCTATTTCTATTTAGCTTGTAAATTATATCAAAGCGAAGATGACTTGTTGACCACTCAATATTATGGTCCATATGTAGATCAAAAAACAGCAGAGTTAGATGTACAAAACTGTCCTTATGATGCTGAATATCTTGGTAAAGAAAAAGGTGTTGTAGATCCCCCAGAAGATATTGAAAGTGATAGTATCGAAGATATTATTCCAAGAAAAAGAGATGGGTATGTGACATCTAGACAGAGATATGCACAAGTTCGTACATGGAAAAAATAGTCTTATTGGATTTTAGAAAAATATTTCATTTAATGTTTCACTCATCAATTTAAATTCGTTAAGCTTACAAAAAAGAATACTTTAGGAGTAAGCATCATGCAAAAATTGAGTCAGCCAATTGACAAACAAAGAGATATGAAAATTGCAACCTTGGATTACAAGGGGACAGGTCAAACCATCAAGTATATGGTTGAACTTTCAAGAGAAGGTCAAGTTTCCCCCAAAATTAGACAATATGCAGAATCTGTAATTCGTGAAGTTCAGCCTAAAGATTATATGTCTGAAATTGCTGCTTTATATTATGATACTTGCCGAACAGTTCGCTACACAAGAGATCCTGTGGGGGCAGAATACATACAACATCCAGAGCTAGTACTCCAAAATAGAGCTGCAGACTGTGATGATGTTTCATTGTATTTGAATGCTTTGCTAAGATCCTCTGTGATGTCCATAGGGAATGACACAGCTTTCACAACAGTAGGCTTTGATAATAGTGGCGAGTTTTCTCATGTGTTCTTGACTGCAGTTGAGGAAAGATCAAAAAAGAGAGTTGTTTTAGATCCCGTTGCAGGACCTAAAACCAAAAAAATGCTTGGACAAGTCAAAACCTACAAACACCACAATAGCTAAAATTAGATAGGAGAAAAAGAATGGCTCAAGCATCAAAAAGCTTTGTGGATTTGAAAGGACAAGCTATTTTTGTTTTTCAAAATATGTTTGTTTGGCGTAGCAAAGAACTGAAAGAATATATGTCTAACAACTATGTTAGAGTGGGGCTTTATTCTAAAAACAAGACAGATATTCCAAATGCAATTAAAAACACAATGGGTGGGATTGTAGATGCGGCTCCAAAATGCTTGGACACAGCAATTCTAGAAATTCAAGACCCTAGAGAGCAAAAGCTGTTCTTTATTGCAGAAGAATTTGGTCGCAAAACAAAAACAGAAAGCTATTCCCCAGATACCTTTGATTTTCTTAAGGAATTAGGGAGACTTACCAAAAATAGAACAAAGGGAAATCGAGCAATTGTTGGGTTAACCAATATCGCATCTGCCCTTGCAACAAAGCCTGGACTAGATAAAAAAGCAGGTATTGATCCATCTTATTTCAATGGTGTGGATACAGAAGACCCAAAGAAAGCACCAGGTGTTGATTTACCTTTGGTATCTGTACAAGGTAAACAAATACAAGGCAGAATCCAAACGATGAATGCTAAGGTATATGACACTACTAATATTAGACAAGAGTTCAGTTCTGGTATTCCACAAAGCATCATTGATAGTTGTTCTGAACCTTATGATGTTGATAAATACAATGTTAGAGATAATAATAAGATTCTAACTTTAGGAAAGAATCTGTTTGATTTTGAAAGCCTAGTTCATGTTGGGTATTTGAATGACAGAGACAAAACAGTGTGGGAAGCTTTTTTAGAAAGTCCAAGCAAGGGATTCCTAAATAAAGAAAATGCACATCCTACTAAAAACTCATATGATGCACCAAATCTGAGTGATCTTCTCAAGACTCCAAAATTTGAGTTTGTTTGGGCAGTATCTATGCATAAACTTATGCTCAACGAATATGGTAGTTTGACAGCACCGATTCAAAAAGGTCAAGACAAACGATTGGATGATGCCAAAACTGTACAATATGCTCTTTATTCAAACAACCACACAACAAGATTGATTGAAACTGAAAGCACTGCAGAAGGTACTGACAAAAAAGCACCTAAGACAGTTTCTACAATTTTCCCATATATTCGCACCTTTGAAAGTCCTAGCTTACTTACTTGGATGACCAAAGCAGAACTTGAAGAATTTAAGGCTGGCTTGAACACACCAAACAAGACACTGCCCAAAAAAGTCCAAGAAAGTATTGTGTATTACAGATATATCAATCAAGGCTTTGTTGCGATTGGGGAAAGTGCCAATGTTGAGCAGATTGTTTCAGGTGGTGTTGAAAATGTAGCAGATGCACTAAAAGCTGCAAAGAAACAAGAAACAATTGTGATCAAGGATGTTTCACACCAAACAAAAGGCTTTGAGCTAACACAAGGTGGGTCATTTGCAATCAATCTATTTGAAAAAAATGCAAGAATGCTGATCAGTAGTGATGCAAGTGCTAAAATTGATGCTTTGAATTTTGTTGCAGATGACAATTCGAAATTTATAGATGTTCGCTTACCCCCAGTCTTTTACAAAAAAGATGGTAAAAATGTGAGATTGCCGATCGATTATGCAATGGCTTATAGCTCTAACTCAAATGTTGTATTGCTCTCAAAAACATCTAGTGACAATGTAATCAACACCTTTGATGGAAAAAACCCTAACCAAAAAGAGAATTACAAAAAGCTATGGCTTGCTCTCAACCAAAATGGAGATTTCAAGGTAGAGAGAAAAGCTTACCCCAGTCCTGCGAATTGGGCAGACAAGGTAACAATTTCTCGTAGAAAATGTACACCCATGAGAATGCTTGCAGATACTCACTACAAGCTAATGTCGAATTTTGCTGATAAGGTTTATTACAATGTAGATAAATCGGGATCTGACAAAAGAAAGGATAGGGTAGACAAACTAGATGGTTATGTTGCTGCAATCCAACTGATTTTGTGTGATCCCTCTAAAGATTTGTT
>Ga0194123_10006234_pt1 | contig 12412 bp, 11 predicted proteins | sample TA2MahsurfametaG_5_FD_155479 | JGI IMG/M metagenome (GOLD analysis project Ga0194123, IMG submission 155479) | Freshwater microbial communities from Lake Tanganyika, Tanzania - TA2015023 Mahale A surface | ecosystem: Environmental > Aquatic > Freshwater > Lake | place: Tanzania: Lake Tanganyika... | reverse complement strand
TCCGCGTGCCGAAGATCCTGGCGAGCTGAAGAAGCAGCATTAAGCCTTCCCGCCGTATCGCCGAAGCGTGATCTCAGCGCTTCGGTGAGACGGCCGTGCGATGCAGCAGGGCCACCACGTGGCGGCGTGCCTTGAAGCTGGGCAGGAGGCCGGCAATCGGGCGCAGCTTGCTGCGGCGGCGCTTGTGGCTGCGCACACCCAAAAGAACGTCGTAAATGAAGTTGGTAAAATCGCCCTTACTCTCAAACAAGCCGAGGCGCTGAGGTGAACCCTTCGCATCCAGGATTGGCTTGGTGGCTTCATAAGCGGGCTTGTATTCAAACCAGGGTATGGAAGGCCACAGGTGATGAACCAGGTGGTAGTTCTGCCCCATGATCAACCAATTCATCAGCCTGCCTGGGTAGATGCGGGCGTTGTGCCAGCGGTTGCGCGACAGGAATGGGCGATGGGGCAAGTAGTCGAAAAAGAGGCCGAGGGTGACGCCCACCATCAGTGCGGGAGCAAACCAGCAATTGAAGATGAAATCAATAAAGCCGTATTTGATGCCCGCAGCCACAATCGCGAAGAAGATGCCGCGGCCCAGCCCCCACTCCAGAAGCTCATAGCGGCGCCAGAGGCGGCGTTGGAAGAAGAAATATTCGTGATAGAAGAAACGCGGAGCAATCAGCCATAGCGGGCCGAAGGTGCTCACGATGTGATCGGGATCGTTCTTCGGATCATTCACATGAGCGTGATGCTGCAGATGCACCCGCGTGAACACCGGAAAGCTGAAACCAAGCAATAGGGCAGCCCCATGCCCCATGAAGGCATTCCAGAAGCGATTGGGATGCGCTGCGTTATGGCAGGCGTCGTGAATCACGGTGCCCTCGAGGTGGAGGGCGAGAAAACCGGTGGCCAAGAGCGGCAGCAGCGGCCACTGCCAGGCAAACCAGCCCGCAATCGTGATGCCCGCCAGGGCATAGCCGCCCAGGAACAGCGCCACCGTGGGATTCCAGGCCGAAGGGGGGTCGAGGAACTCCCGCGGCACGGCACTCACCGATGCGCGCAGCTCCCGGGGGGCCCCCTCCATCTCCGGTGACTGAACCAGAGCTTGCGTCATTCCCTGGGCTGCACCGGCCAACGTTCAGGCCACCTTAGGAAGTTGAGGCCTTCGCCCCGATGCCCACCGGGGGACTTGAACCCCCACAGCCGAAGCCACTGGAACCTAAACCCAGCGCGTCTACCAATTCCGCCAGGTGGGCGTGGCGCGACTGTACGGATGCACCGAGAATGCGGTCAATCTCAAGCCGGTCATGGTTGCCAGCCTCAGCGGAACACTTGCTCTGGTGGTGGGCCTGGCCGTGCTGCTGCTGCCCCTGCTGGCGAGCGAGCTCGCGCGCCCCCGCGATGCCATGTGGGGAGCGGTGGTGCTGCTGCTGGGGCTCACCCTTGTGACCAGCGCCGACCGGCTCACGGGCTCACCGATGCTCGCCGTGCTGTGCGGCGGCCTGCTGATCGGCCGCCTCGGCCTGGAAGTGGTGCAGCTGCGCTGGCGAGCCCTCACCCCGGAGGAGCAGCAGCGCCTCCTCTCACTCGAGCGCTGGCAAACAAGCCTGAGCGAGCTGCTGGCAAGCGCAGCCCGGGGCATCGCCGTGGTGAGCGCCGCGGCGGGCACCGTGCTGGCTGCGCTCCAGCGCGGCGGCGGCGGCAAAAGCAGCAGCGGCAAACGCTGGGTGCGCGCAGACGATGTCAAGGCCAGCGAAGAGCCTGCCAACCAGCCCAGCGAGCCCACACCAGAACCCACGCCCGTGGTGCACTCCTTCGCCGAAATCGATCAGCTGCTCCAGAGCGCCGTCAGCCAAGCGGGATAATCGGCCCTTGCTGCTCCAGGCGCCGTGACCGCCAGCTCTGCGCCCGCGACCTCCTACAAAGACACCCTCAACCTGCTGCAGACGCCCTTCTCGATGCGGGCGAACGCCAAGGTGCGGGAACCGGAGATCCAGGCGTTCTGGGCGGAGCTACAGCTCTATGAGCGCCTGAGCCAGCAGAACCCGGGCGAAAGCTTCACCCTCCACGACGGCCCCCCCTATGCCAACGGGGCCCTGCACGTGGGGCACGCCCTCAACAAGATCCTCAAGGACATCATCAATAAAACGGCCCTGCTGCAGGGCAAGCGGGCGCGATTCATCCCCGGCTGGGATTGCCATGGCCTGCCGATCGAGCTGAAGGTGCTGCAGGGCCTCAAGAGCAGTGAGCGAGCCGAGCTCACCCCCGTGAGCCTGCGCCACAAGGCCCATGCCTATGCCCTGGAGCAGGTGGAAGGCCAGAAAGCCGGCTTCCGCCGCTGGGGCATCTGGGCCGACTGGGATCAGCCCTACCTCACCCTGCAGAAGAGCTACGAGGCGGCCCAGATCGGCGTGTTTGGCGCCATGGTGCTGGCCGGTCACATCTACCGGGGCCTCAAGCCGGTGCACTGGAGCCCCAGCTCCCGCACCGCCCTGGCGGAGGCCGAACTCGAATATCCCGATGGCCACACCTCCCCGAGCGTGTATGCGGCCTTCCCGGCGGTAGAGCTGCCGGAAGCCCTGGCCGCCCAGCTGAGCGCCGCCGGCCTCAGCGCGGAGACCGCCACCGCGGCTGGCGGCCTCGCCGTGGCCATCTGGACCACCACTCCCTGGACCCTGCCCGCCAACCTGGCGGTGTCGGTGAACGAACGCCTCGACTACGCCATCTGCGCCGTGGCCCCCCAGGGCGACAACGCCGCCCCGGCCGTGAGCCATCTGGTGGTGGCCGCTGAGCTGCGCGAAAGCCTGGAAACCAGCCTGGGGCTTGCGCTCACCCCCCTGCTGAGCGTGAAAGGCGCTGATCTCGAAGGGATCGTGTACCGCCATCCGCTGCTGGAGCGCACCAGCAAGGTGGTGATCGGCGGCGACTACATCACCACCGAAGCCGGCACGGGCCTGGTGCACACCGCGCCGGGCCACGGCGTGGACGACTTCAACACCGGCAAGAAGTACGGCCTGCCGGTGCTCTGCCCGGTGGATGAAGCCGGCAATCTCACCGCCGAAGCCGGCCCCTTCGCCGGCACCAACGTGCTCAAAGACGCCAACCCCACGATCCTGGAAGCCCTCGAGGGCACGGGGCTGCTGCTCAAGCAGGAGCGCTACGAGCACCGCTACCCCTACGACTGGCGCACCAAAAAGCCCACGATCTTCCGCGCCACCGAGCAGTGGTTTGCCTCAGTGGAGGGCTTCCGCGCCGCAGCCCTGGAGGCGATCGCCCAGGTGGAGTGGCTGCCGGCCAGCGGGCGCAACCGCATTGAGGCGATGGTGAGCGAGCGGGGCGACTGGTGCATCAGCCGCCAGCGCACCTGGGGTGTGCCGATCCCTGTTTTTTATCACCGTGAAACCGGTGAGGTGCTGCTCAACCAGGCCACGCTCGATCACATCCAGGCTCTGATCGCCGAGCACGGCGCCGATGTGTGGTGGGAGCGCGATGAGGCCGGTCTGCTGCCTGCGGAATACGCCGCCGAGGCCGCTCAGTGGCGCAAAGGCACCGACACGATGGACGTGTGGTTCGACTCCGGCTCTTCCTGGGCCGGCGTGCTGGGCGGCATCGCGGGCGGCGAGAGCCGTGCACCCGAACTCCACTACCCCGCGGATCTGTATCTCGAAGGCAGCGATCAGCACCGCGGCTGGTTCCAGAGCAGCCTGCTCACCTCCGTGGCCGTGAACGGCCACGCCCCCTACAAACGGGTGCTCACCCACGGCTTCACCCTCGATGAGAAGGGCCGGAAGATGAGCAAATCCCTCGGCAACGTGGTGGATCCCGCGGTGCTGGTGGAAGGCGGCAAGAACGAAAAGCAAGACCCGGCCTACGGCGCCGATGTGCTGCGCCTGTGGGTGAGCTCGGTGGATTACTCCGCCGATGTGCCGCTGGGCCCAGGGATCGTGAAGCAATTGGCGGATGTGTACCGCAAGGTGCGCAACACCGCCCGCTACCTGCTGGGCAACCTGCACGACTTCGATCCCACTCGCGATGCCGTGCCCTACGCCGAGCTGCCGCTGCTGGATCAGTGGATGCTGCAGCGCACCGCCGCCCTGATCGACAGCGTGAGCGGAGACTTCCAGCGCTTTGAGTTCTACCGCTTCTTCCAGGCGCTGCAGAACTTCTGCGTGGTGGATCTCTCCAACGTCTACCTCGATATCGCCAAAGACCGCCTCTACGTGAGCGGCGCCCAGGAGTTCCGCCGCCGCAGCTGCCAAACGGTGCTGGCCCTGGTGGTGGAGCGCCTGGCGGGCCTGATCGCGCCGGTGCTCTGCCACATGGCGGAAGACATCTGGCAGAACCTGCCCTATGCGGTGGCCGAGCGCTCCGTGTTTGAGCGCGGCTGGCCCACGGCGCCGGCCGAATGGCGCCGCGCCGAGCTGGAAACGCCGATGGAGCAGATCCTCGAGCTGCGCGCTCTGGTGAACCGTCAGCTCGAAAGCTGCCGCTCCGGCGGCCAACTGGGTGCGTCGCTGGAAGCGCAGGTGCAGCTGGAACTCAGCGAGGGATCGGAGCCCACCGCCGCGGCCCTGGCCTGGCTGGAGGCTTCTGCCCACCCCAGCGTCGACAACCTGGCCGACTGGCTGCTGGTGTCGGCCCTGCAGCAGGGCGGCAGTGCGCCGGCTGAGGTGCTGGCCGAAGCCAGCGAAGCCGGCGTCACCGTGCGCATCGCCAAAGCCGCCGGTGAAAAATGCGAGCGCTGCTGGCACTACGAAACCGACATCGGCCAGCACAGCGCCCACCCGAGCCTCTGCGGCCGCTGCGTGGCCGTGCTCGGCTGATTCCAGCGTGCACCTGATCGAGCAGCTGCAGCTCTCCCCCCATCCGGAGGGCGGCCACTTCCGCGAAACCTACCGGGCCAGCCAAACGGTGCACACACCGCGCGGCCCCAGGCCGGCCAGCACGGCCATCCTGTTTCTGCTGCAAGCAGGTGAACGCTCCCACTGGCATCGCCTCCACTCCGATGAGGCCTGGCATTTCCACGCCGGTGGCGGGCTGTTGGTGCACGAGCTCAGCCCCGGCGGTGTGGCCCAAACCACACGCTTGGGGATGGAGCTCAGCCGCGGCGAACAGCCCCAACACGTGGTGACCGCCGGCCACTGGTTTGCGGCCGAACCGGCCAGGGGCGGCGCCTGGAGCCTGGTGAGCTGCACCGTGGCACCTGGCTTCGACTTTGCCGATTTCGAGCTGGCCGCCCCCGATCAGCTGGCTGCCCACGATGCCGCGCTCACGGAGCTCTGCGGCGACTGGCGGCGGTTCTGCAGCCTGCGTTGAAGGCTTAGCCCCAGCGATCTGGCTCCAGCAACAGCTCGGGATCCATCGGGCCCGCCACACGCTGTTCCGCAGCGGGATTGAGCGGCCCTTGCAACAGCTCAGCGCTCCTCAGGCGGGCCGATTCCGGCAACGCCGGCTGATCGGGATCAAAGGCCGTGGGATGGCTGACGCTGCTGGAGAACCCGCGGAAGATCAGCAGCTCAAACGGCTCCATCGCGCCGCCATCACCGGGCAGCTCGCCGGTGAGCCGCAGCACCCGATCCGGGCGGCTGCGGCTGAGTTCCTCGAAGCGCGCCAGCAACTCAGAAACCACCGGCCACCCGCCCCTGCTTCGGCAGCCTCACCAGCAACCACTGCAGCGCACCCACGCCGTAGGCCACCAGGGCCACGTAACCCACGAAGGCGGCGACAGTGCCGGTCCAGCTACCCCCAAACACGAAGTTGAAGAAGCTGGCGGCACCACCGTGCAGATCATCCGGGGCCTCCAGCCACACCCGGCACACCGGGCGGGTCACGCCACCGCGCACGCAATCGAGGGCGCGGGCACTGAGCAGGGCTCCCAGCACCCCAAACACGCTCAGGCCCCAGCGCCAGGCGCGCACCGCAAAGGGGAGCGGCCGCCAGGGGGGCAGGTCGTCGAGCTCCTCGTTGAGATCCACCCAGAACCACACACTCACCACCACCAACAGCTGAGCCAGGAACGCCAGCAGATAGCCGAGGGGTTTGTTGTCGGTGAGCAGCAGCACCGTGATCAGCAGCAGGCTCGCCACCTTCCAATAGATGCCCATCAAGCGCACCAAGGCCTGCTCGTGCTTCCAGGCCGCCCACAGCAAGAGCACCAGCGGCAGCCCCACGGCAAACACCGCAGCCAGGCGATAGTCCAGCCAGACAAGAGTGCGATAGAGCAGCAGGTCTGGCACGCAGAGGGGGGCGGCAAGCCGTCATTATCCCGGGCTTAACGCTGCAGCCAGCAGCAGTAGGGTCCAGCCATGGCTCGGACGTTTCGCCTCCCCCATTCGCTGCAATCCAGGATCGGCCCGCTGCTGCGGCGCCGCAGCCACCGGCAGGCCCGCTGCTGCACAGCCCTGAGCAACCAACCCGCCCTGGAAGCGGCGGTGGCCGACCTGAGCCGGCAGCTGCGGGCGGCCGGTCAAAGCGGCGTGGCGGATCTGGCCCTGGTGTTCTGCTCCACCGCCTACGCCACCGATCTGCAGCGCCTGCTGCCGCTGTTGCGGGAAGCCATTCCCAGCCGCCATTGGATCGGCTGTGCCGGTGGCGGGGTGGTGGGCACCGATGCCCAGGGCCAACCCCATGAACTGGAGCATCAGCCCGGCATCAGCGTGAGCCTGCTGCAGCTGCCCGGATCCGAGCTGCAGCTGTTTCATCTCGAGGCCGGTGGTTTGCCCGATCTCGATGGCCCCAGCCAGCAATGGGTGGACTGGGTGGGGGCCCAACCGGAAGGCGCGCACTCGATGCTGCTGTTCATCGATCCGGGCTGCCCGGCGATCAACGACCTGATCAGCGGCCTCGATTACGCCTATCCCCAGGCCGCCAAGGTGGGCGGCATCGCCGGCCAGCACAACGCCAGTCACGGCTCGCTACTGCTCGACGATCAGGTGCTGGAAGGAGCCGTGGGCTGCCTGATCAGCGGTGCCTGGCGCATCGATCCGGTGGTGGCCCAGGGCTGCCGCCCCATTGGCCCGGTGTTTGAGGTGGAGAAGGCCGAGCGCAATGTGGTGCAGCGGCTCAGCGATGGCGATCACCAGGGCACCCCTGTGGCCTGCCTGCAGGCGATCCTCGAGCAGCTCAATCCCGAGGAGCGGGAGCTGGTGCGCCATTCCCTGTTTCTCGGCGTGGCCAAGAGCAGCTTCCAGCTGAGCAGCAGCGCCACCCCCGATGACGCCGCCTTTCTGGTGCGCAACCTGATCGGCGTCGATCCCCGCACCGGCTCGGTGGCGGTGGGTGAGCGGCTGCGCGTGGGCCAGCGGGTGCAGTTCCAGCTGCGGGATGCCAACGCTTCGCGCCAGGAGCAACGGCAGCTGCTCAGCCGCCAACGCCGCCAGCAGCCGGAGCCACTCGCCGCTCTGCTGTTCGCCTGCCTCGGCCGGGGAGAGGGCCTCTACGGCCAACCCGATGGCGATGTGAGCGCCTGCAGAGAGCAGTTCGAGCAGGTGCCGGTGGCTGGAGCCTTCTGCAATGGCGAGATCGGCCCGGTGGCTGGCGCCACCCACCTGCACGGCTACACCGCGAGCTGGGGCTTCCTCGTGCCCAACCATCCCCCCGCCGATCGCCCTGCCTCCTGAGCCGCATGGTGCGCCAGCACGTCAACCCCCTCAGCCGTTTCTTCCAGCTGCCGCTGGAACTGCCCGCGCCGGCCGAGCTTTTTGCCGATCCGCAGCTGCCGATCCACCTCGACATCGGCTGCGCCCGTGGCCGCTTCCTGCTGGCGCTGGCGCAACAGCAACCCAACGTGAATCACCTCGGTGTGGAGATCCGCCGGGCGCTGGTGCATGCCGCTGAAGCCGACCGCCAAGCCCTCGCCCTGGGCAACCTCCACTACCTGTTTTGCAACGCCAATGTGAGCCTGCAGGCCTGGATGGCGGCGCTGCCGGCGGGCCAGCTCGATCTGGTGTCGATCCAGTTTCCGGATCCGTGGTTCAAGAAAAAGCACCACAAACGGCGGGTGCTGCAGCCGGAACTGCTGCTGGCGATCGCATCGGCCCTGGCACCGGGCAAACGCCTGTTCATGCAGAGCGATGTGCTCGCCGTGATCAAGCCGATGGTGGGCCTCGCTGAAGCGAGTGGGTGCTTCAGCCGGCCGGTAGCCGATGCGCGGCCCTGGCGCACAAACAACCCCCTGCCGGTGCCCACCGAGCGGGAAACCTATGTGCTGGGCCAGGGCCTACCGGTGTATCGCGTGCTCTACGAACGCAACAACGCACCGCTGCCGGAGCTGGCGGTGCTGGAGCAATGGCTGGAAGCCACCCCCGAACCCACCGATAATCCGCTCGAATCCGCAGTCCCCACGGCATGAGCCTGGCCCCGGCGCCAACCACCCCCTGGCTACTGCGCTGGCGAGGCCTGCTGGCCGTTGCCGCCTCAGGCCCGATCAGTTCTCGCTTCAGCCTGCTAGCGGGACTTGTGCTCTGCGCGCTGATGGCCGGGCTGCCGCTAGTGACCCGCGGCGGCTTGAGCCTCTTAATCCTTGCCGCGGGCTTGCTCTGGCTGCTGTGGGCCCTCTGCACCCCGGCAGGGCGCATCGGCGGCATCAGCGGCTGGTTGCTGCTGATGCTCGGCATTGCGGTGTTGGCCACCGGTTTCTCACCGGTGCCGATGGCGGCCTTCAAAGGGCTGCTGAAACTGATCAGCTACCTCGGGGTCTACGCCTTGATGCGCGAACTGCTCGCGCGAGCGCCGCAGTGGTGGAACCGGATCGTGGCGGCCCTGCTGGCCGGTGAACTGGTGAGCGCCGTGATGGCGATTCGTCAGCTCTATGGCGACACCACCGAGCTGGCCCGCTGGGCCGATCCCAACTCCGTGGCCGACGGCACGATCCGCGTGTATGGCCCGCTCGAGAACCCCAACTTGCTGGCGGGGTACCTGATCCCGATCCTGCCGATCGCCCTGGTGGCGCTGCTGCGCTGGCGGTCGTGGCCGCAGCGGCTCTTTGCCGCGGCCTCGCTGCTGATCGGTACCGCTGCTCTGTTCCTGACCTACAGCCGCGGCGGCTGGCTGGGGATGCTCGGAGCCCTGGGCGCCGTGGTGCTGCTGCTGGTACTGCGGCAGACCCGCCACTGGCCCACGCTCTGGCGCCGGCTGTTTCCGCTGCTGCTGATCAGCGCGGCCGTGGCGGTGCTGGTGGTGGCTGTGACCCAGATCGAACCGCTGCGCATCCGGGTGATGAGCCTGGTGGCCGGCCGGCAAGACAGCTCCAACAACTTCCGGATCAACGTGTGGCTGGCGGCGATCGAGATGTTTCAAGACCGTCCCTGGCTGGGCATTGGCCCCGGCAACAGCGCCTTCAACCTGATCTATCCGCTGTATCAGCAGCCCAAGTTCAACGCGCTGAGCGCCTATTCGGTGCCGCTTGAGCTGCTGGTGGAAGGCGGCATCCCCAACCTGCTGGCCGGGCTCGGCCTGCTGGCGGCCAGCATCCGTGCCGGCTGGGCGCAGCTCAAAGGCGAATCGAGCTGGGCACTGCCGGCCTTGGCGGCCCTGGCGGCGATCGCTGGGTTGTGCATGCAGGGCATCACCGACACGATCTTTTTCCGCCCCGAAGTGCAGCTCACCGGCTGGTTCTGCCTGGCCACCCTCAGCGTGAGCCGCAGCGGCCAGGCCAGCGCTGATGCCTGAGGCCATCTCTGGGGCCCAGCCGAGCCTGATCGCTGGCTTCGATGCCGGCCAGACCCACACCACCTGCCGGCTGGCAGCACTCCACAGCGACGGCTCCTGGCAGGCCATCGCGGAAGGCCAGGGCAGCGGCGTGAGCCACCTGGCAGCAGCCGGTGGCAGCGAGCGGTTTCAACAGGCTCTGCAGAGCAGCTTCAAGGCCGCCCTGGCGGCGGCGCAGCTGGAACAAACCACCAGCCTGCTGGCGGCGGGTATCGGCGCCAGCGGCATCGAAGCGGGCAGCCCGGTGCAGAGCGAGGCCACAGCCCTGGCCGCCCAAGCGCTCCGGCTCACCAGCGGGCAGGCCGTGGTGGTGGGTGATGAGCGCACCGCCCTCGCCGGTGCCTTCGGCGGCGGCGCCGGAATCCTGGTGATCAGTGGCACCGGCTGCATCGCCGTGGGCAGCGATGGCCAGGGGCAGATGCACCGCTGCGGGGGCTGGGGCTGGCTGCTGGATGGAGCCGGCTCCGCCATGGACATCGGCCGCGATGGCCTGGCCGTGAGCGTGCAGATGGCCGATGGACGCCTGGCCGATAGCGGCCTGCGACCCGCGCTCTGGGAGGCGCTGGGAGCGGATTCGGCCCAGGCGGTGAAGGCGGCCGTGGTGGCGCCGGGCTTCGGTGCCGCGGGCTTTGCGCGCCTCGCCCCGGTGGTGCATGAGCTGGCTCAGGCCGGAGACAGCCACGCCCAGGCGGTGATCGCGCGGTCTGCCGAGGCCCTGGCGCTGATGGTGCACAGCGTGGCCAAGCACCTGCAGCTGGTGCAGCCAGCGGTTTGCGGCGTTGGTGGTGCCCTGCGCCACCTGCCGCAGCTCCAGCAGTGGTTCCACGCAGCACTGCAGCAACGGCTCCCTGCGGCCACCCTGCAAGAGCCCGCCGGCGATGCCTGCAGTGGAGCGCTCAGCCTCGCCGCTCAGGCGGTGATCAAGCCGCGTTGAGGTACTGGTCCGCCAGGGCGGCCAGATGCTCGCTCCAGTGGTCCACATCGCCCTGCTCGGCGGCTTCCACCATCACGCGCAGCAGGGGCTCGGTGCCGCTGGCTCGCACCAGCACGCGGCCTGATCCGTGCATGGCCTCCTCCGCTTGCTGCACCGCCTCGCTGAGCGGAGCGCAGCTCTGCCAACCGGTGCGACGGCCTTTGTCGGGCACGGTCACATTCACGAGCCGCTGGGGATAGGGGCGGAAGCTGCTGTCCATCCAATCGGCCAGGGAACCACCCCGCGCCTGAATCAAGGTGGCCACCTGCAGAGCGGTGAGCAGGCCGTCGCCGCTCATGCCATAGCGGGCCGAGAGGATGTGGCCCGACTGCTCACCCCCCAACGCCGCCCCCAGCTCTTCCATGGCGGCATGCACGTATTGATCGCCCACAGCCGTGCGCTCCAGCAGCCCGCCTGAGGCCTGCCAGGCGCGCTCGAAACCGAGGTTGCTCATCACCGTGGCCACGATCCGGTTGTCGGGCAGAGCGCCCTCAGCCATCAGGGCCTGGCCCCACAGATACAAGATTTGATCGCCATCCACCACCCGGCCGCGGCCATCCACCGCCAGCATCCGATCGGCATCGCCGTCAAAGGCGAAGCCCATCGCTGCACCCCGCTCCAGCACAGCGGCCCGCAGCGGCTCCAGGTGGGTGCTGCCGCAGTTCTGGTTGATGCGGCTGCCATCGGGCTCACCGTGCAACACGGTGAGATCAGCCCCGAGCGCGCGGAACAGCGCTTCGCCGCAGCTGCTGGCTGACCCCCAGCAGAGATCGAGCACGATGCGGCAACCATCCAACCGCGCACCAGCCACGCTCTCCAGCAGCCGCTGCTGATACGCCTCCAGCAGGTCGGGGCGCTGCTGCAGCCGGCCGTTGCCGCAAAAACCATTGCCGCTGGAGCCATCAGCGGCGCCATGCAGGCCGGCTTCGATCGCCGCCTGCTGCTGCTTGCCGAGCTTCGCGCCGCAGGCGCCGAACACCTTGATGCCGTTGTCGTGGGGCGGGTTGTGGCTGGCACTCACCATCAGGCCGCCGCTGCCGCCCAGCTGGCGGATCGCCCCCGGTACGGCCGGGGTGGGGCACAAGCCCAGATCGAGCACCTCGCGCCCCGCCGCGGTGAGGCCCGCCGCCAGAGCCGCCACCAACATCGGCCCGCTGCTGCGCGAATCGCTGCCCAGCAGGATCGGTCCACCCTGCGGCAGCACCTGGCCGCACCAATACCCCATCTGCAACGCCAGCGCCGGAGTGATCTGATGGCCCACCCGGCCGCGGATGCCATCGGTGCCGAAGGCGGCTGTGCCCTGGGGTAACGGGGTTCCCAGCGGGGACGCAGCCAGGGAGAACGCAGCCGAATCGGCCATCACACCAACGCACCTGAGGCGGGCTGCAGGCTAGGCCGAGGCCTCAGCGCCAACGCCGGGGCCACCAGGCCCAGAGCAGCAGTTCCACCACGGCCCAGAGCAGCACGCCGCCCACCAGCCAGCCGGGCAGCAGCTGCAGCGGCCACAGGGGGCGCAGCAGCATCAGCACGCCCGCCAGGGCCCACACCTGCAGCACCCGCCGCCGTTGCCGCCAACCGGGCAACACGGTGAGGCTCGGCGGAAGCGAAGGCAGACGCAGCCGGCCCATGGCCTGGGGAGGAGATCTCCCCAAGAATGCCAACACCTGTTGCACCGCGTTGCCCCAGCTGCGCCCCTCCGCCGTCCTGCTGATCGGCGCCACCTGCCTGGGCAGCGGGATCGCGCTG
>Ga0194123_10006227_pt1 | contig 12419 bp, 11 predicted proteins | sample TA2MahsurfametaG_5_FD_155479 | JGI IMG/M metagenome (GOLD analysis project Ga0194123, IMG submission 155479) | Freshwater microbial communities from Lake Tanganyika, Tanzania - TA2015023 Mahale A surface | ecosystem: Environmental > Aquatic > Freshwater > Lake | place: Tanzania: Lake Tanganyika... | reverse complement strand
GTCCTTAAAGTCTATGTGTTGTCTTTCCCGGGGACCGTGGTGATGAACCTGATGCGCCCCGGCGGTTACCGCTCAATCCGCCTAGGCTTCCGAGAACTGGCCTACGACATCAAAGGGATGTTGGCGCTGGGCGGCGTTATGACACATCAGGGCACGGCTTTGATCAGACTTGTAGGCAGCCTTGGGCTACGCCGGGCTTGAGGTTCCCAGGGATTTACACCACTCCCGGGGACGCGGGGGACTGACGACTGAGTCTGCAGGCGATGGACACTCGCCAACCCCGAGAGAAGCCGGGTAATAGTTTCAATAAGTCTTGGTCCTGGAGTCAGGAGCTTTGTTTGATTAGAGTTTCCTTGCCCCCCCTTATTGAACTCCAAAAGTTGCAATTTCTACTTCCAAAGTAAGACCCAACAATGACACAAGACTCAATCACGGAAATTTCTTTAAGACCTCAGAATCAATCGAAAATCCTCATCTATTGCGTCGAATTCTATCCTACTGTCGGTGGTTACTCGAAAGCCTTCTATAATTTTGCAAAGTCACTTCTCGAGGCTGATCAAGCGCTAGAGATTCATGTCCTTACGCCCACAAGCCTGGGAAATCATCCGCAAATTAAGGAGCCACGCCTGCAAGTTTTTCGACTCTCTAAGAGCTGGCTTACAAATTCCATCAAAGGCTTCAGATTCTTAACAAAGCAGTTCCGAGTCGCTTGCAATATAAATAGACTAAATAAAAAGTATAACTACGACCTAATCATACTAGAAAGCCTAGAAGAGCCGCTGGTTTCCTATTTTCTGCCACCGTCTATTCTAAGAAAAGTACTTGCAAGAGTTCATGCAACATCAGAGACAGAGTATGCAATATGGGTTAACACACTGTTTCAAACGATTAGACGCAAAGCAATTCGCCATTGCCTAAACCGAAAGATCAAGTATATTGCTGCAACTACCGAATACTACCTAAGATTCGTGGAAGAGTTCTATTTTGATGGGAATCTTGTTCAATCGGCGACAAAACGCATGATGGTAATCCCCAATATTATTGAAAACAATCCAATTACAATAGCAAATCTAAAGCCACCGCCTTCCAACCGATTACGTCTTGTATGTCTAGGCCGCATGAATAATCTTGGATGCAATCAAAAAGGTTTTTACGATCTGATCATGGCAGTTAGCTTTATGCCACAAATTCTTAGGGCTCGTCTTGAAATTATCATTATTGGTAATGGAAGCGAACGGAAAACGCTCATGAGCACTTCTCAGAAAATAAAAGATTGTAGCATTAAGTTCTATTCAAATCTAAGCAATGAGCAAGTGTTGCAACAGATCAAATGCGCAGACTGCATAGCCTTGACATCAAGGTATGAAGGGTTGTCAATGTTTGCACTAGAATCCATTAACATGGGATTGCCCATTCTATGCTCGAGCGCAGGCGGCCTTATCGATATTTGCAAAGACAATGCTTTTAGGTTTATAGCAGGCCGAATTGATTCGCTTACCGAGGCACTAATTGATTTTGCTAGTTCAACAGCCGCCGATCGTAAATATATGGCTCAGCGATCAAAAGAAATTGCCAAATTCTATCATTCAGATATTCAAGGACCTAGGTTAGTCAACATGATTCAAGGTCTTATTGAAGATGCTAAATAGTGCGATTCACAATCAAATTGAGCTGACAGTACTTTGCAGTATATATAAAGAAAATCTTGATGTTGTCATGAAAACGCTAGAAAGCATAATTAATCAGACATTTACTAATTTCAAAATAGTCATCATTGATGACTATCCCGAACGACAGGATAGAAACCATTTTCTAAAATCAGTAGCCAGCGCTGATCCACGAATAACCATTATTAAGAATTCTCGCAATCTCGGGCTTACGGACTCATTAATACGTGGCCATGAGAGGTCTCAATCTCCTCTTATTGCACGGATTGATATCGGTGATCTCTGGCTAGAAGACAAGCTTAAACTACAAGTCAATCTATTTCAGCGGGATCCCAAGCTTGTAATTGTCGGCACTCAATGCCTATTTGTTAATGAGACTACTGGCCTAGCAGTGGGCAAATCTTCTTTCCCGACTTCAGACAAAGAGATAAGACTAAATCTAACAAAAAGACGAGGAGTATTCGTTCACCCATCTATAGTCTTCAGACGCGAGATTTCTTATCGCTCTTTCTTTAAATATTCACAAGACCTTGATCTCTATCTCAGAGCCCAAGATTACGGCAAATTATACTGCATGCCAGAATATCTAACAATATGCATAATTGCTCAGAATGGAATTACGGTCTCGCGTAAACATATCCAAAGGAAATATATAAATGCCGCATACAGTGCCTATAGCTCAGGAGGAACGACCCCCAAACCTGAAACTATAAGCGTAACGTGTTATGATAGCTTTGCTTGGAGGATTGCTTCAGTATTCTTTTCTAAATACATTACCACAAAGTCTAACCATCGCACCTCATTCATTCCGCCAATCTACCTAATGTTGACATGTCTCCTCTATCCACCTTTGGCAAAAGACTATATTTACCGCTTATTTCTATCTGCTAAGCGTAATTAGAATGTGTAGAATAGCTGGGATTGTAAACTATCGAGGATCGAATGTCAATCAAGATCGTCTTCGTCTTATCACAGACGAGATGTGGCGTGGCGGCCCAGACGGGTCTGGCTATTGGTTTAATAGCCAGAAATCAGTTGGCTTAGGACATAGACGTTTATCAATCATTGATCTCAGCGAACATGCCAGCCAGCCTTTTTTGTCAAATTGCAGAAGGTATACCTTAGTATTTAATGGTGAGATTTATAACTATTCTGAGCTTAAGGTCATCTTGCAACAAAAAGGATATGTATTCAATTCACTGTCGGATACAGAAGTCTTTTTAAACCTTTATATTGAATTCGGTGAGCATGCGTTCCATCAACTTGAAGGTATGTGGACGGCTGCAATTTGGGATGATCATGTAAAATGTCTAATATTAGTACGCGATCGACTTGGGGCTAAGCCATTATATTATAGACATACAAATTCAGAGCTCGTATTCGCCAGTGAGCTAAAAAGCATTCTTGTAGATACTTGTTTCGACGACAAAATCAGTGTTGAAAACATCCAATACTATCTGTTGCTTGGTTACTTTCCCAAGCATCTAACACCATTCAAGGGAGTCTTCAAGCTCAGTCCAGGTAGTTTTCTCAGGTACTCTCCGAATAGGGAAATACATATACAATCATGGTGGAATACTAATAAAATACGACTCAATGTTGACTGGAATGACACCAAACAAGTTGTAAGCGAATTAGAAGAAAGACTAATCTCATCATTTTCAGCCAGAACAGTAAGTGATGTACCTATTGGTGTGTTCTTGTCGGGCGGAATTGATAGTTCGCTAGTTGCTAGTATGCTCACAAAAGCTTGTGGCTACAAACTCAAAACGTTTACCGTTGGCTTCTCTGAAGAAGAGTTTGATGAAAGCCCACGAGCAGCATTAATTTCTCAATCAATTGGATCTACTCATTACTCACTCAGTGTTGGATTTGGCGAATCAATACCTGTTATCGAAAATATTCCTGAGATATGGAATGAACCGTTGGCAGACTCGAGTTGCATTCCAACATTTCTATTATCTCAATTTGCCGCTAGATATGTCAAGGTAGCCTTGTCGGCTGATGGTGGCGACGAGCTTTTTGGCGGCTACCCTAAGTATTGGCTAAGCATGAAGCGAGCACGCCTCCTTGCATTTCTATCATCTATTCCCAAATCTGCGGAAGCTCTCGCAAAACTCGCGACTTATCTTTTCTCAAAACATGATGTAGTCGCTCTCAAACTCTTAAAAGCTATTGACAGCTCAGATTCGACTCTTGATACTATCTCATCGACATTCCTTTTCTCTCAAAACCTATTTACTCGCCAAGAGGTAAAGCTTTTATTGCAAAATTCAGAGCTTAATCCAGTCTTGATATCTGAATTGTGGCATGAAGATAAATTGCATAAGGATCATTTAAATGATATGATGAGGTACGACCTCAATACGTATCTACCTGATGATATCTTGGCTAAGGTAGATCGAGCATCTATGTATAATGGTCTTGAGGCTCGTGAGCCTTTTCTTGGAACCTCAGTCATTGAATTGGCAATGGCGATGCCATCATCTCTTAAGATTCCGAACCTTAATCCAGCTAAAAGTAAAAACCCATTACGTATTCTTCAAAACAAATACTTACCTGATCTTCCTGTTGAACATCACAAAAGAGGTTTTGGCGCTCCTTTTGATATCTGGTTAGTACAGCATGGCAATTCGTATATAGACAGATATCTTAGTCATGACCGTATTAGGAAGTATTCAGTCTTGAATCCCGAAGCTGTTTCTAGTATTGTAAATCAATTCAAAGCAAATCCTAGATATCACCTAAGAAGGCTGTGGTGCATCCTGACATTTCAAATGTGGTGCGAAAAATGGCTCTAAGAACTTCTAACCCTTGAAGCTTCTCTACTACATACCTTCTCCCGGTATCGGCGATGCAATTGTAAGACATAATGCGATAAATTTACTTGCACGGCACACTAAGCTAGCAGTAGCAACTTATTTGCCAAAATGCCTTTTAGATGTATTCACTATAACGATAGATGCCCGACTAAGTATAATTCCTCTCTCGTCTACATATCATAATAATGCAGTCCTGGGACTTCTGTCCAAGTTTAAACTTCCCAGGCCTCTGCTTGAGAAGTTTGATGCAGTAATAGTTGCAATTGATCACTTATCCTTCTTTGGAATTATTAAGCAGCTTGTTATTTGTAAGCTGTTATTTAGAAGCAAGAAAATTATTTTTAATTGTCAAATCCCTTTTAGTCGCCTCCTTGGTGTATCCACACTAACAGACAATCCCTCTATCCACAAGAAAGAATACTTTCTCAACTGCGCCGGTATGTTGATACGCGAACTTAGTACAAATCTTGACTATCCCGAATATGAGATAAGCCAGACTAGCCCAGCTAAGCTCTTGCCATATATCGTAGTGGCGCCATCTGCAAAATACCCATATCAGATATGGCCCCACTACAAAAAGCTATTAGCTATGCTTCAATATAAAAATGTTAGAGTCGTGCTATTAGGCGCATTAAACGAAGAAACATATTTAAAATCAATCCGGAGTTCAGAGTCCCAACACGTCCTTGTTGGGAGGCCAATATCTGAAGTTTACAAGATTATTCAGAAAAGTGGACTAGTGATTACAAATGATTCTGGCTTATTACACTTATCAGTTTTCTCTAAAACGTTTGCTATAGCTCTTTGTGGTTGCTATTTCACAAAACCTTGGACAGGTTACCCACCATCTCAAGTGATGCAAATCTTTGCAGATTCACATCTTGCAGCCATGCCAAATACTAAAGCCAATAGAATTACAGCTCTAAAGTCTATTAGACCTGAGACCATTGTCGATGCCCTAGACTCTCTCGCATAGTTCTTTCACAAATGGCACATTCAATCGCAGTTGTTGGATCGGGTTTCACTGGTTCAGTTATCGCGCATAAGCTTGCATCTTTTGGTTACGACGTATGTGTTTTTGAAAGCAGGAATCATATAGGAGGCAACTGCTACACTCATATAGATAGAGAAACAGGTATATTAGTACATGAGTACGGACCGCACATCTTTCATACATCTAACGCCAAGGTATGGAGCTTTATTGCAGGATTCTCCAAGCTGGAGCCTTTTATTAATAGGGTAAAAGCAATATCAGGATCGAAGATATATTCACTCCCAATTAATTTGCATACAATTAATTCCTTTTATGATCTTATACTATCTCCGTCGCAAGCCCAAAGTTTCTTGCAGGAGCGCTCTGTCAGCTTTCCCTACAGCCCTCGTAACCTCGAAGAGCAGGCTTTATCTATGATAGGCAGAGAACTATATGAGGCTTTTTTCAAAACTTACACCATAAAGCAATGGGGCAGAGACCCTATCGATCTCCCTGCGTCTATCTTGAAACGACTACCAGTCCGATTTAGTTACAATGACAACTATTACAATAGCCATTTTCAAGGAATTCCTCAGAACGGTTACACGCCCATTTTTGAAAAGCTCTTAGATCATAAAAGAATTGAACTACTTCTACAGACCAACTTTTCTTCTAGCGATTGCAAGAACTATATGCATGTTTTTTACACTGGTACTCTTGACTCCTGGTTTGGCTATGACTATGGAAGACTATCTTATCGAACCCTTGAGTTTCAACGAGAACTTCATGCAGGCGACTTTCAGGGTAATCCTGTAATTAATTACTGTGACCACTCTGCTCCATGGACGAGAATTACTGAACACAAGCACTTTACCCCCTCACAACTATACCAAAAGACTCTAATCTTTAAGGAGTACAGTAACAACTGCACTTCAAAAGACATCCCTTACTATCCGTTACGTCTCACCAATGACTCTCCCATACTGGCTAAATATCAAAGCCTAGCCGATACAGAGGATAACGTTACTTTTTGCGGACGCCTAGGAACCTATAGATATCTTGATATGCATGTTGCAATTGATGAAGCCCTCAAGCTAGCTTCTCTCTTTCATGAATCTGTTTTAAAATCTTTTCGAATGCCATCCCTTCTTTCTAAATGACAATATACGTCGACTCACAATATCCCCTTATGCCACACTATTCAAAGCTCAAATCACTCATTAACCGTATTTGTATTGAGACAGACATTAATGTCTCAGGCATCTCCCAAAGAGACGCCCGAATATGGTCAATATATAATACGAGAAGACACCTAAATACACTCAAACAAATTCTCTTGGCAGTAAGCAAGAAAAAAAGACCTAGTCCATTGAAAATACTAAATGCATCAGGCGCATCAAGTGGACATCAGGATTTCTCCCTTTCAGCATGTCTTGAATATCTTGACATATCATATGAGTACCACTGCATCGAATCTCCTTCTTCTAAGTATATCAATAATGAGTACTTCTTGACATCCGCATCGCATCATAAAATAAGTTTCTTTTGGCATGACTACAGCTCAGGCTCGACGCCAAAACTTCCATACAATAACTATGACATAGTGCTATTCACTGAAATTGCTGAACATCTTTGTCATACATCCTTTTTAGACTCTCTTGCTTTCATTCATTCTTGTCAAAATCCTGGAGGATCTCTTTTCTTAACAACTCCCAACTTGCTTAGTATCCAAAACCGCATAAAGCTTTTCTTCGGTTCAACTTCTGGTATATATTGGGGTGACGGTACGCTTAATCGCCAACAAAACTCATATGGACACATATCTCTTTACTCAGCTGATAGACTAACTAGAATCTTACAAGACACTGGTTTTACCAATATTATAGCCAGAACAACCAACTATGGACTCCCCCCTTATTCACTCTCCAATTTCTATAAACCATTTGTGCTCAATCTACTTAAGCCCTTGTCATGGATTGTGCATGGCTCTGGGAGCTCAATTGAACTATCAGCACACAATACAAATGACTTTGTAAGAATCAACTTGGAAACCTGATCATGCAGAAAACAACGCTTCATGATGACCTCCTTGAATTAAAGCTTATCTGTTCAAGTTCCACTTCTTTATCTGATAGCTTGACAAGACTTGCCGAAGTTTGCGTCCATTCCATACGTAACGGCGGTAAGATCTTTTTTTGTGGAAATGGGGGTTCTGCTTCGCAAGCCTGTCATCTGGCCGCAGAGCTTGTTGGAAGGTTGGAGATCACTAGGAAACCATTGCCAGCACTCTCATTAAACTCTGATACTTCATTGCTCACGTGTATTTCTAATGACTTCTCTTTTGATGAGATATATTCACGACAAATTTCTGCTTTGGCAAATAATCGCGATACTTTAATAGCCCTTTCGACATCAGGAAATTCTCCTAATATTATTAATGTCTTGAAGTTCTGTCATCAGCAGGGGATTGTATCCGGCTGCTTTCTTGGCAAGGGAGGTGGTCAATGTATTAACTATACCGACCATCCAGTGATTGTTAATTCAAGTAATACAGCTCGTATTCAAGAGATACATCTTTTACTTGGTCATAGACTTTGCGCTGATATAGAAAATAGTCTACTTTCCAGCTCCTACTGCTAGGCATAGTGTAATGCAATCGGAACCATCAAGAGCATTGATCTATGGCGACCTAATCTTAGATCAATATATCTTTGGATCAACTGGTCGAATATCTCCCGAAGCCCCAGTGCCTGTCGTAAAAAAGGAATTAGTAGAATACAGACTTGGAGGCGCTGCAAACGTAGCACGTAACCTTGCCTCTCTAAATGTCACGACTACCGTTCTTGTTCCATCTTCGTATAATGAGTCAAGATCTAAACTGTTACAACTGCTGAAAAATGCAAGTATTCAAACCCTCAATCTTGATACAACCAGTATTGACCTATCTGTCAAGTGCCGCGTAATATCTCAAGCTCAGCAAATACTGAGAATAGATTCAGAGCCACTTTGTGCGAAACACGATACTCTTTTACATTCTAAACAAGTTCACTCTCTATTGCCAAACTATGACATGCTTATCATATCTGATTATATGAAGGGAGTAGTGGGTGATTGCCGTGACTTAATTTGTAAGGCTAAGGAGTTGGACGTCAAAGTCCTTGTTGACTCGAAGAATAGAAATCTCAACCTATTTGAAAGGTCATGGCTAATCAAGATTAATCTGAATGAATTCGAATCCTCATTTGGTCGTTCTCCTAACATGCAAGACTTAACGTCTCGCGCTATTGAAGTCAAAAAGTCACTTTTGCTAGACAATCTAGTTGTAACACTTGGCCCCAAAGGTATGCTTCTTGTTGATTCAGATAATGCAACTAAACTACTCCCTTCTTACGCTAAGTCTGTTTATGATGTTACCGGTGCAGGTGATACAGTTCTTGCAACTATCGCAGCATGTTCTGATTGGGGGCTACCACTTGAAGCCGCTTGTGATATCGCATCATACTCTGCATCCATCGTAATTTCTCGGCTAGGTACTGACACTATCACTTTTGAGGATCTACAGCCTCTTAGAAATAAGAATATCCCTCGCGACCCCATTGCTAACTCTGATTACTCTATTGAAACTATTGCTAAAGAAAAGCTTGCTGGTAAATCTATCGTATTCACAAATGGTTGCTTCGACATACTACACCCCGGTCACCTCTATTATTTGCAGGAAGCTAAACGTCTCGGAGACTTATTGGTCGTTGGTCTTAACTCTGACGAATCAGTTAGAAGACTTAAAGGATCTAAAAGGCCTATCAATAATCTATCGCATAGGACGTGCATGCTCAACTCACTTAGCTGCGTTGACTTTATAATTCCCTTTCCTGAAGATACTCCTTTCCAGCTTATACAGAAAATACAACCAAATGTTATTGTAAAAGGTGGAGACTATACGGCTGGTCAAATCATAGGTGCTCAGTATGTTGAATCCTACGGTGGATCGGCGGTAATCATTCCATTTCTAGACGGCTACTCTACAACCCAAATAGTTAATTATGCTGCCAACGCCACTTAATAATACAAATCTTAAGCCAGCCATCTTTTTAGACAGAGATGGTGTCATTAATTATGATTACGGATACATAGGCACCTATGAGCGTTTTACGTTTCTACCTAACGCTATTACCGCACTTAAGTGTCTCCAAGACTTGGGATTTGCTTTGGTTATTGTTACCAATCAGTCTGGAATTGCTAGGGGCTTCTTTTCATTTGATGATTATCATCGACTGACTCAGGCTTACATCAAAACGCTTCTTCAACATGATGTGCAAATAATGGATGTCTTTGTATGCCCACATTATGCTTCTGGCACAGTCTTTCCGTACAATGTTAAATGCGCTTGTCGAAAGCCTCTTCCAGGCTTAATAAAAAGAGCGACCACACTATACTCATTGTCACTCTCACATTCGTTTATGGTTGGTGATAAAGATAGCGATATTGAAGCTGGTCAAGCAGCTGGGATCACGGGTCTTGTCAAGATAAATTCTAGCACTACTAATACTTCTACGACCTTAAAATATCCTCTAGCTCTCCAGTTTAATTCCCTCTACGACTTTTCTATGTGGCTAACTTCTTGTATTTCATAGCCTCGCAGCACCCTCTTTTTTCTTCATCCCTATTACCTTAAAATCGTAACTTCCGCATATTTATGGAAAAAACTATTATAATGCTTGGCCGCGTTTCTACCTCAATAAAGGCCGGCATCCCAGTTCACGTACTCAGTATCATCAATGCATTGTCTTCCGCGAAGAACATATCAATAATCAATATTGTACCATCCCTTGACAATTATTCCAAACGCCAGCACAGACAGATCACTTCAAATTCAATAGAGGTGATCTGCCCTGCAAACTTCGCTGTAAAAACACTCTCGCTGTCATTAGACTTCCTTTTCTATTTTAAAAGTATCTGCAACAGATATCCATCTTCTCCAATTCATGTCCATTTACCAGATCCACTTTCTTTGATTGCTATCCTACTCTTTGCTCGTCATAGAAAAGTTTTCTACACTGTCCATGCTGAACTTGTAGGAAAAGGTGTTTTTTCCCTTATCTATAATCTAATGTTGCTTAGCCTTGATTCTCGGCATTCCTCCTTCGTGTTTCCAACTAAATCCCATCGTGAATCCATCCATATTCCTAAGAGGTTTAAGAACTCGATTGAGCTTCCTTTCATCTTTGAAGATCCACTATATCCTGACAGTATGTCCTGTATTAGAGCAAAAACTAATACATCATCTACTGTTCTGACATTTGTGGGTCGTCTTGTGCCTTATAAGGGAGTTGAAGTACTAATAAGAGCTATGGCTATGGTGCCACAGTCTATTCCTCTATCTCTTAACATAGTAGGTGATGGGCCGATGCGTGCAGATCTTCAGGTGGCTGCTTCTCAAGATCTCCGAATAAAGTTCTCTGGAGAAATAAGCGATACTCAGTTGTCTCTACTCTATTCCCAAACCCATATATTTGTACTGCCTTCTATCTCCCGTGCCGAGGCGTTTGGGATAGTTCAGGTAGAAGCCATGCTCCACGCTTGCATGGTTTTATCGAGCTACCTTGGCAATGGTGTTAATGATGTCAATCAAGAGAGCATTTCTGGTCACTCATTTCCAGCAGGCAATTCTGCGGCACTAGCAGAGCTTATCATCCAATATTCCACGGATCAATCCGCTCGAAACTCTCTCATGCTATCGGCCCGTAAATACGCCAAGACCAGATTTGCTTCTCAATCCTTACTAGACTCTTACCTTCACCTCTACAAGTGATGCCGGACTCAGTAGCCATAATAGGAGCAAGCTCAAACGTAGGCCACTACTCTTTTGAATATGCCGCAGCTCATCCTGAATCTAGATTCAGTTTCCTTGAGCATCATGCACCACTTAATCTAGCATCCTCGAACTGCACGGTTTCAGCTTGCTTCGATTCAGTGGTCTCATCTTCCACGCTACTACTTTGTTTCGCACCTATTTGGATATTAGTTAATTACCTAGAATCTCTACCTTTTATTCCTTCTACTCTGGCGCGAATTGTCTGTATCTCCTCAACTTCCGCGTTTACAAAAGCAAATTCAGATGATTCGTGGGAAAGAAATTATGCTCAACGCTTTAGAGCGGCTGAGCTTTCACTAAAGCACCTATTTAATGAGACCCAGGTTGAGTTGGTAATTCTTCGGCCAACTATGATATGGGGAAATATGAGGGATAAGAATATTAGTTCTCTCATCAACATAGCCTCATCTCTTGGTGTAATTGTTTTGCCCGCATTGGGTACGGGACTGCGCGCACCGATCCATGCACGTCAATTATTTGATATTGCCATTGACTGTCTGTGTGTCAACGGCCCTGGTACATATAATGTCGCAGGACCCGAGGAGCTCCCATATCATCAGCTTTGCAAATTATCATTCGTTTGGCTCGGTCTGAACCCATGTATTTTAACTCTACCTACTGCACTTCTGGCGATTTCTATTGATATCCTCCGTTTTCTCTTTCGGAAGCCATATCTTAATAAGTCTTCCTTCCTGCGTATTAGTCAGGACCTTGTTAGGTTTGAGCCTGAGTTGCCAGTTATTACTGCCAAAGGCTCCTTTTGTCCTCTTTCAGGCTCGGATCTCGTTTCAACCTCCCTTATTGCTCGCATAATCAACTCTTTCTTTTCGTTCACCTTGTGAATAAGTATCTCCTGCTTTCTCTAATCCTTTTGGCTGCGTTCTTCTTTGGTCAGTTTTTCTTGGTTACATATCGATGGGATGGCGGAGATTATTATACCTATATATACTCATCCTTGTCTGACCTTTCTTTTAATCCCTATGTCCTTTTAAGGATCTTAGCTGAGCCGTTCTATCTAGTTCTTGGACGTAGCACTGAGTCCTTGATACTCTCCTGCGCTTTTATTTTCTTTTTTTCTCTTTCTT
>Ga0194123_10006226_pt1 | contig 12421 bp, 13 predicted proteins | sample TA2MahsurfametaG_5_FD_155479 | JGI IMG/M metagenome (GOLD analysis project Ga0194123, IMG submission 155479) | Freshwater microbial communities from Lake Tanganyika, Tanzania - TA2015023 Mahale A surface | ecosystem: Environmental > Aquatic > Freshwater > Lake | place: Tanzania: Lake Tanganyika... | reverse complement strand
GATGGCATCACGAGCGTGGCTGAGCTACAACGGTTATGCAGCTCAGCATTTGACTAATCGAGCCCATGTCGATCGCCAAGGAAATCGTTGGGTTCGCAATTAAAGCCGGATCATCAGATATTCATCTTGAAGAAGGATCACCCATTGCGATCCGCGTGAATTCGGATATCACGATCCTCGACCAGATCCTGCGCCCTAGCGACATGGATCGCTTACTCCACGAGATTGTTGGTGAGGAAAAGATTGCAGCCTTCAAGCAAACTCATGACCTTGATACATCCATTGGTTTGGAAGGCTTATCACGTATCCGCATCAACGCCTACGTTGCCAACGAAAAGCGCTGCCTAACACTCAGAATCCTCCCGGATAACCTGCCAAAGTGGGAAACCCTCGGACTGCCTCAGCCCTTCATTGACCTCACAGCGAAGCACCGCGGCTTGGTGCTCTGCACAGGGCCAACCGGATCCGGAAAATCCACAACACTGGCAGCCTTTATCAATTGCATCCTAGAAACGCAGAAGCGGCATATCCTCACGATTGAGGATCCAATTGAATTTCGATTCCACCACTCAAAAACGTCGATCATTCACCAGCGAGAGGTGAAACGAGACACCCAAAGCTTTGCCTCTGCACTGAAGGCTGCACTTCGAGAAGACCCCGATGTGATTTACATCGGGGAAATGCGTGATCTCGAAACGATTCAGCTTGCGATCACCGCTGCCGAAACGGGTCACCTCGTGCTGGGGACTTTGCACACGTCATCCGCCGCAAAAACTGTAGAGCGGATTGTGGATGTTTTTCCAGCTGAGCAGCAGGAGCAAGCCCGTTTGCAGGTATCGACATCACTACTAGGGATTCTGTCGCAAACACTGTGTAAGAACACAGCTGGCAAAAGAAGCCTGGCCTACGAGCTCTTGATCAACACACCAGCAATTGGCAATCTGATCAGAGAACGAAAGATTAGCCAGATCTACTCACAACTCCAAACAGGTAGCAAGGAAGGAATGAACACCTTGGAACAATGCCTGATTGATCTGGTGAAAAACGGCAAGATCAGTCAACAAGAGGCGATATCCAAGGCCAGCAACCCAAAGATGATCCTCAATGCGGACAGTTAACACATGGTTCAATACGGCAGCACCTCTATTGCCTCAGGGACTCAACGACCAGCCACTGGTGCTTCCGCACGCCCCGTAGCCCCACGGGGCATGCCTGCACCAGGCCGGTTAAAAGTGCCACAAAAAGATCTCTTGATCTTCTTTCGGCAACTTGCTGTGATTCTTCAGAGTGGTGTGCCACTGGCTCAAGGCCTTGAACTGCTAGCCAGCAATATGACCAACCCTCAACTTGCAGCCTGCGTCACTCAAATTGCCTTGCGCCTGAATGCTGGAGAGGAACTCTCCATCTGCTTGAGGCAGTATCCCAAGGTCTTTCGACCCATCACCGTTGGCCTGATTGAAGCTGGTGAAACTGGTGGGATTTTGGAAGAAGTTCTGGATCGTATTGCTCATCTGATGGAGCAGCAAGCGAAACTACGCGGGCAGATGATCGGCGCATTGATCTATCCCGTGATCGTTTTAGTGCTTGCGATCACCGTGAGCCTGGCGTTGCTGATCTTTATCGTGCCACGCTTTGAATCGATGTTTTCAAGCCTAGGGGCCAAGCTGCCAGCCATCACACAGGTGATGCTGAATCTCTCGAGATTCGTGACTAATCCTGCAGGGATGGGGATTGTGGTGGCCGCAATCTTGGGAGGCTTGTTTTTATTTAGGGGTTACTACAGCACAGCGGCAGGTCGGCTAGCAGTCGACAGTCGTCTATTCAAACTACCTCTCTTCGGCGGCCTACTCTTGCGCTATGAGATGGCTTCTTTGAGTGAAACTTTGGCAACACTGGTCAATTCCGGCATTCCTATCATCGATGGCTTGCAGCGCTGCATCAGCGCAAGCTCGAATCAGCTAATTAAAAACACTCTCGCCCGATCGATCGTTCTCGCTCAACAGGGTCAGCCCTTGAGCATTTCGCTGGATAACAGCAAGGCCTTACCAAGGCTCTTCATCTCCATGGTTAAGATTGGAGAGGAAACGGGTGAATTGTCATTCATGCTCGAGAAATTGGCCGTGTTCTACAACCGTGAGATTGAATCGGCTGTGTCAGCTCTCACCAAAGCAATGGAGCCAATCACTGTGATGGTTGTTGCTGGCATTGTAGGAACCATCGTTATTGCGCTTTACATGCCGATGTTTGATCTCATCAAAGCCTTCAAGAAATAGATTGATCACTATCATCGGCATGTTGCGGTTCAGGCTCATCAGAGATCTCTTGCAGCTTCGAGATGGAAGGCCATAAGGAAGGGTCATCAACCAAATGGATCGCCTCACTCTCCTCAGAGTGTTCGTGAGTAGAGAGTGTTAGCCCAGTAGCTTTTACCTCATCTTCAAGAGTGGCTTTGGTCTCGAATGAGCTTAGAAGATCCTCCATGGAGAACGGGACTTCATCCTGATCTTCTTCCAAATGAATGGCACCATCAAGCATAAGAGGCTCTACTTCTTCTGGAGACTCAGGAATAAACGAAGTCACTTCGTCGTCTGAGCTGAAAGAAAAGATTGCCTGAGCTGGCACGCTGATATCGTTACTCGCCGCAACCGATGAGCGCTCTGGAGCTATATCTTTGAGATCACTATGTTGAGAATCATCGAAGATTTGTAGCGTCTGGTAATCACTCTCCGGATCCAAATCGAAATCACCTGAATCAGGCTCTGAAAGGATCAGTTGTTGCTCAGGCCGTAGCTCTTCAGCTTGTTCATAGGGTTTGGACGAAGCAAGCAAGAGCTCTTGAGATGGTTTTGGTAAATACAACTGATCATGATCATGTGACTGCCTAACAGCAGTTTCAGATTTGAATTTGGCCGCAGGCTCGGGCTCGGGCTCGGGCTCTGGAATGATGATTGAAGGTGCCTCTAAGGGCTGAACCTCCAATGCGTGCTTGACTTCAAGTGCAGAAGACGGGAGGAAGCTAAGGCCTAAGCCAATCAATCGACCAAGACCTTGTAGAACGAGCGGAGCATCCGGCATGAACTGGCCAACACCCTGTGTGGCTAATGGACGACTGACCTCAACAGGAAGCTGAAGCTGATCACGCAGCAGACTGTCGATAGAAGGGTGAGCACTATTCACACCAGAGACCACCACAGAAGCAACTGCCAGATCTGGATACTGATCTGAGCAGTCGATCAGAAATTGCTTGATTTCTTGAACCAAACGCTTGAGATCAAGATCAGAGAGAGGCAAATAGCTGTCGCTTCCAATGATCTGTGCCTCTGCATTCAACACAAGACCGTCACCAGAATTGACCTCTGTATCGGGCGGGTCAGGGAAATCACGAATGGAGGTGAGCCTGGTAAGCCTCACGGGCCCAGAAGCAATCAACAGAGACGCCAGAGTGCAGTCTCGCTGCAAATCAAGGTGCAGCACCGATGAGCACCGCTCTAATTCCTGCAGGTAGGGTGCAAAGTGCTGAAGCTGCGACGAAAGTGCTACTTGCAATTGCAACAGGTCCATCTGGGCCAGTTGCAGCATCTCAACGACACGGTCAACCAACTTTCGAGGAATTGCAATCAAGAAGTAAGACTGAGTATTGGATAGTTTCCCAGGAAGATCTAATGGAATCAGGTCAGCATCCATTTGATCGAGCTGAACAGGAACTTGAGCCGCTGATGCTGGATCAAGTACATAATCCAGAGCAGCTTCCGCCGTCATAGAACTGGGCAAGCTCAAGACAGATGTAAAAACTGCATCATTCGGGATTACAACCGCAGCTCGGTGAGCAGGAATATCACATTCTTCACAAAAGCCCTTGATCAACCCAGCCATTTTTCTAGGTTCAGCTGGAACGCCCCGTTCCAAAGCCTCTTCCGGAAGAGACAGACGACGCACATGGGCAAAACTCACGGCACCCTCCTGAACTTGAGCTTCAGCGAGAGTCACGGAGTTGACATCAAAATCAATCAACAGGATCCGCTTCGAGATGCTGCGCCTAAAGCCCATCAGACTTTGCTTGAGCTTTTTTAGATCAAGCCCAAAAAAGGTATCCCCAACGACAGAAGAAGTCATGTTACGACGGCCTCACACAACGATGATAAGGCCTACAAAATAATCTCTGGATCGGTTTCCTCCAAAATGCAGGGCTCACAGGAGTGGCCTGCAAGAGATACAAGCCGGGCCTGGAGGCCTGGGCATCCGTTGCTGCAGTCTGCGGCAAATCATTCCATTGACGAATTTCAAGCTGATACGCGTCTGGCCATGCCAGCTGAAGATCGTTGATCCCAGCGAAGACAAGTTGATTCGGGGTCGCATAGTCACCACCAATATTGACCTGAGCAGGATCAGACTTTTCCAAGTAAGGCACCATCGCATCGAACGCAATATTCACGCAAGACTCTTCAAGTGCTGGCCCATTGCAACTCCGTTCTCCTACGGGAGCTTGCTCTGCGGGAAGAAGCTGACTGATCATTTCAGTGACCATCAAAAACGTACCCGAGAACACCGCAAACAACAACACAGCGATCAGCACTTCGAGCAATGTCATTCCTGATGACTGTCCGCCCCAACCAGCCACCGGTCGTTTGATCTTGAACACGGAAGTCACAATCCATCAGACTCGGCTGATCTCTTCATCCATGAAAGCAAAGATTCTTCCGTAGCCGGGGCATCAGGATGAGCACTTTTAACAACAAGGAACACACTTTTTTCGTAGTCGGTCAAGGACGTTTTGCTAGCAGCCTCGACGTTGACCATCACCTCAGCAAGAAGTGTGAGGGCACTCGTTGCAATCACAGCGATCACGGCACCAATCAATGCATCAATCACAGTTCAATACTCCACAGGGCACTTTTCATCAGATCCCTTGGGAACAAGGCAATATCCATTGTTTCCAGCAGCACGCACGACATAGCCATCAACCAGTTCGTTTCCATCACCAGCGGAGGCAAGCGAGGCAGCGCTTTTCAAATCAAGCTCGCCCTCCCAATCCTGTAGCGCTTTACCACTCGAAAACTGAAATGAACGTTCACCCTGCTCAAGCTCAGAAACAGACACTGCCGTTTGCAACCCAACCATGATTGGAAGCAGCATTGCCATACCCAGGCCCACGTAGAGATAAATCAAGCGCCGAAGCCTCGGTTTAGCAATAGCCTAACTACACTCAACTTTAGACAAACCTGGCGAGATGCACACCCCCCTGACCTTGGCCGCAGGCAAGCTCAGCGAGGTGCTGCTTGGCAAAGATCAACAGATCCGCCTAGCGATGGCTTGCCTGCTCGCTGGCGGACACCTGCTCCTGGAGGATCTACCGGGCACCGGCAAAACCACGCTTGCTGAAGCCCTGGCCCGCTGCTTCGGCCTCCAGTTTCACCGTCTCCACTTCACCAGCGACCTGCTTCCAGCCGACCTCACCGGTGTGGAGGTGCTCGAACCAGGCACGGGCCAATTCCGCTTTCAGCCAGGGCCTCTGTTCTGCCAAGTGCTCCTGGCGGACGAAATCAACCGCGCCAGCCCCCGCACCCAGAGCGCCCTGCTGGAGGCCATGGCCAACGGGCGGGTGAGTGTGAACAGCACCAGCCACAGCCTGCCCGAACCCTTCGTGGTGATCGCCAGCCAGAACGGCCTCGATCAGAGCGGCACCTCGCCCCTGCCGGAATCCCAGCTGGATCGGTTTCTGATGCGCCTTTCCCTGGGCTTTCCCGATCGCGAAGCGGAGGCCGCCATGCTCAACGGCCAACAATCCTCCCTGAACCAGATCAACACAGGGCTCACGCCCCAGGATCTCCTCCAAGCCAGACAGGCCGTGCACGCACAAACCGTGACGCCGGCCCTCATCCACTACGTGCTCGATCTGGTTCACACCAGCCGTGAGCACGGGCCAGGCCTGAGCCCCCGCGCATCCCAAGGGCTGCTCCGGGCCGCCAAAGCCTGGGCTGTGCTGGAGGGAGCCCGCAGCGTCACCCCCGATCACGTGCAGGCCGTGTTTACCGCAGTGGTCGAGCATCGGCTCGATGGCGGCCATCGGCGGGCCGTGCCCCTCAGCCAAACCCTGCTGGAGCGTGTGGATGCCTTTCGCTGAGTGGTGGCAGGGGCTGCAGCGCAAGCTCAGCCGCCGCAGCGCAGAGCTGCAGCTCAACCACCGCAACCTCTACATCCTCCCTAGCCGATTCGGAGGCCTGTGGTTGCTCACGGCCGGGGTGCTCTATCTGCTGGGGATCAACAGCCGCAGCAATGGCCCGGTGTTGCTGGCCTTTGTGATGGGCGCTGTGCTGCTGCTCAGCCTGTTTCTCACGCACCTCAACCTGCAGGGTCTCAGCCTTCAGGCGCTACCGCAACGCCCATGCCTCGCGGGTGAACCCACCACCTATCGCCTCGAAAGCCACAGCCGCTGCCACCGGCCCTCGTTGAAGTGGCGCTGGCTACAGGCCGGTGCCCCCCCGCAGCAGTGCCTCCACCTGGCGCCTGGGCATCACCGGCTGAATCTGATCTGGCAAGCCCCCGGGCGCGGGCAGCACTTACCCGGCCGATTGCTGTTGCACACCACCGCCCCACTGGGCTTGTTTCGCTGCTGGTGCTACTGGGAACCGCCCACCACGATCTGGGTGGCTCCAGCACGCCGGCCTGGCCCGGTGGTGGAGCTCTCCCACAACCGCACGAGCGGCGGAGATCTCTTAGACGGGCTACGCCCATGGCGCCAGGAAGAAGGCTGGCTGCGCCTGGATTGGAAAGCACAAGCTCGGGGCCGCGGTTGGCTCGCCAAAAACTTTGTGAGTGAAACCAGCTCAGAGCTTTGGCTGGCTCCAGCCCCTCAACTTCCCCTGGAAACAGCCCTCGAACACCTGTGTGATCGCCTGCTCCGCGAGATCACGGCCGGCCGGGCGGTGGGCTTGGTGCTGGCCGATGGCAGCAGCCTCAGCCCCAGCAGCGATCGCGATCACTTGGAGCGCTGCCTGAAGGCTCTGGCGGAGTGGCCGGCATGATCCTGCTCCGCCTGGCGCTGCTACTCCTCTGGGGACAGCTGCTCGTGAGCGGCCAGCTTCAGCCGCTCGTGGCGATCGCCCTACCGAGCTTGCTGCTGATCGGCGGCCGTGGCACCTGGGGCAACAGCTCCGCGAGGCTGCCGTTGCTCACCCTGGGGCTCCTGGGCGCCTGGCTGGCCACCACTCCGCTGGGCGATCGCAGCACCTGGCTATTCAGCCTGGCCAATCTGCTCTGGCTGATGGCAGCGCTCAAGCTGCTGGAAGCGGGCAGCGTTGCCTCCAAGCGCCGAGCCGCCCTCGTGCAGCTCATTGGGATTGGATTGGCCGGAGTGTTAAGCCAGAACTTGGGGGCCAGCCTGATGCAGGCCGCCTCAGCCTTACTGGTGGTGGCCGCCCTGCTCAGCCTGGAAGCGGGGCCTGAGCCCTTGCAGGGCTTGATCCGCCGCAGCCTTGCCCTGCTGGCCGTGTTGCTGCCGGTTGTGCTGTTGGCGTTCCTATTGCTGCCGCGCCTGCCCGCTCTCTGGAGCCTGCCAGGAAACAGCGTGGGCAAGAGCGGCCTGAGTGAACAACTCAGGCCGGGGGAGTTGGCTTCCCTGGTGCAAAGCGGAGGCCTGGCAGCGCGGGTTGAGTTGCCTGGTGGCGTACCCGCACCCGAGCAGCGCTACTGGCGGGTTCTGGTGCACCAACAATTCGACGGCCAGGGCTGGACCGGTGTGGTGCAACCCGCCCTGCTCGAGCAAACGGCAGACACCGAGGGAGCCATGATCCAACGCTGGCTGGTGGAGCCCAGCGGTTTGCCCTGGCGGCCTTGGAGCGGCACAGGCCTGCCAGCGGCAGCAGCCGAACTCGATCTCACGCGGGCAGGAGCGCTGTGGGCCGGCCAAGCCGGAGCCGAACGGCAGCTGTATGCGATCCAAAGCACCTCATCGGCTGAGAGCTGGCGCTTTGCCGCCCCTACAAGCCTCGATTTGGCGTTCCCTCGAGGCAGCAATCCCCAACTGGAAGCCCTGGGGGCCCGCTGGGGTCGCGAAGGCAGCACCGCAGAGCAACGGCTCCAGCTGGCTCAGGCCTGGTTTGAGCGGCAGGGGTTCAGCTACAGCCTGGAGCCGGGCCAACTGCCCGCCTGGGCGCCGTTGGATACCTTTCTGTTTGAGCGGCGCGTTGGCTTCTGCGAGCACTACGCCGCCAGCTTCTCCGCCTTAATGCGGGCGGCGGGTGTGCCGGCCCGTGTGGTGGTGGGCTATCAGGGCGGGCGTTGGCAAACGCCCTTGGCCGGCACGCCCTATCTGCAACTGGAACAGAGTGATGCCCATGCCTGGAGCGAAATCTGGCTCGAAGGGAAAGGCTGGGTGGAGGTGGATCCCACCGGCTGGATTGCACCGGAGCGGATTCGGCAATCGCTCGCAGCCAGCCTGAACGCCAGCGAGAGCCAACGCCTAACGAGCACCGCCCCACCGCCTTGGATCCAGGCCCTAGCCGATCAATGGGAAGGGCTCGACACCCGCTGGCAGGTGTGGGTGATGCAGTTCGACAGCAGCAGCCAGAGCGCGCTGCTGCCCCGTTGGCTCCAAGGCCAGTGGCAAGGGCTCGCTGCGGTGTTGGGCATCAGCCTGAGCCTGGGTGCCGCAGTGCTGGTGGTGCTCACACTCGAGCCATCCACTCCCAAGCACGACCCGTTGCGCCAAGCCCTGGAACGCTGCCTTCAGCCGCTGGCGCAGATGGGGCTCCAGCCACAGAGCGGGGAAACCCTGCAGCAGTTCTGCCGGCGTGCCTGGAGCCAAGAGCCTGGTCTTGAACCCGTCCTCATGGCCCTGCTCAGCACTTACAACCAGGCACGGTTCAGCATGGAACCGGCCCCCAAGGGGCCATCGCTGAGAGAGATCAAGAAGCAGCTTTGGCGCTACGCCCGTAGGCCGAAAGCTTGAGCTTCAGCTTGGTTTCCACCTGCTGCGAATCGGGCTTGGGCGGCACCACATCGAGCTCCAGATCGCTGGCGAGCACGATCACCTGCAACAGCTCGGTTTGCTGCAGCAACGCCACCAAGCGAGGGAAGGGGCCCTGGAGAGTCACGATCGCGGAGCGCTTCTCCAGGTTGGGGGCCAACAGCGGATCCGATGGGGCCGGGGGCGGGGTGGTGCTGGCTTCGGCGCCCTCAGGTGGTGGGGGCGGCGGGGTGTACACCTCCACGGGCTGGGGTTCCACCTGCAGGATCGCCACCCCTTGCTTCACGGCCAAGCGGTTGAGCTGAGCGAGCCAGGTTTTCAAAGCCCCCGTGCCCGCCACGAGATTGAGCAGGCGATCCTGCTGCGCCTGCATGGTTTGCTGACGCTCCAGCAACGCCTCAAGCTGCTGCCGCAGCAAAGGCAGTTCATCGCGTTTGCGCTCCATCTCCGCCACAACGCTGCGGCGCTGGTTGAGCTGCACCAGCAAAGGAGACAGAGCCAACACCCCCAACAGTGCAGCCACCGCGGCTCCAGCCACGATCGGCAACACCAACACCGCACGTTCGGGCGTGATCAGCCGCTTGGGGGCTGCGGTTGGAGGCTGAAAGTTGGTCACTTCAACAAGCCCTCCCGCTGGAGCAGCTCGCGCCGCCGCGCTGAGCCCAGCGAACCCAGCCCCAAGAGCTGTTGGGCACTGATCTTGGCCACGTTGTTGGTGAAGGCCGCCGTGAGATCGAAATTCAACAGTGCAGCAGGAGCGGGCGCCGGCCCAGCGCCTGGCACTGCCGCTACCGCGGGTGCAGCGCTCTCCACCGCTTTCACCAGGGTGACGCCATCCGGCTGAAAAAACGGCGAGGCCTCCAGGCGCAGCTGGAAGGCATTCACCACATCGAGGCCAAGGGGCTGCAGCACCGTGCCCGAAAGTTCCAATGAGCTGCTCTGCACCTTCAGCTTGGTGAGCTGGAGGCGATGGGGAATCACCCGGCTGATTTCCGTGAGTACAGCAGAGCCTGAGCGCACCCCCGCAATCGCCTCCGCCAGGGCCTGATTGGCCTTCTGCCAACGCTCCACATCCTGATTGGTGGCGCCGATGCGCGCCTGAGCTTCCTCGTAGGCGGCCACCGCCGGGGCCAGGCTCGCTTGCCTCTGCTCCAACCAACGGCTGATCAGCCACACCGCTGCACAAGCCAGCACCACGGCCAACACAAAGCCGCCTCCCACGAGCCCCCCTCGCCAGATCAGGGCACGGGCAGGAACGGGTTTGGGGATCTCCAGCCCCAGTTGCTCACGGCGCCGGCGAAGTAGGTCGAGGTCGAGCCAAGCGCCGGCGGGCAAGCGATCGTGAGCAGCTGCTCTCTATTGAACCGTCATAACGGTCGATCGCCAATTCATGGCGGGAGCGTTAGAACAAGTCGACTGAAAACCCGTGATGAGAGCTCCCGCTGCCCTGGCATCGCTTGCAGCCGCCACCTGGCTCCTGCCTCAGAACGTGGTTGCCATGCCCACAGCGGTGGTGCAGCTGCTCGATCTGGGCCGCTGCCGTGGCTGTGATCTAATCCGCGCGGATCTGGCACAGGCCCAGCTGGCCAGAGCCGATCTGCAACTCGCCAAGCTGGAAGGGGCGAATCTCAGCGGAGCCCAGCTCGATGGGGCCAATCTCAGCCGTAGTGACCTGAGCTTCGCGAGCCTGCATGGCGCTTCACTGCGTGGTGCCAATCTGATGGGAGCGCGCCTGCACGGCACCGATCTCCGTGGGGCTGATTTGAGCGGAGCCCAGCTTGACCCCGAAGGCTTAGCCACAGCCCACTGGCAAGGAGCCAAGGGCCTCAATCCCAGCCTGCTGAGCTTCAGCGAGCTTCACAACGCTGGCACCCAAGCAGCGCAACTGGGCCGTTACCCCGAAGCCGAGCACTGGTTTAACGAAGCGATTCGCCGCAACCCCGATGCCGCCATCAGCTGGTTGGCTCGCGGCATCAGCCGAGGAGAGCAAGGCAAGAAGGAACTGGCAGCACAGGATCTTGCCTATGCCAGTGATCTCTATGGCGCGATGGGTGATGCCCAACTGGCGCAGGAGCTACACCTGGCGAGCGAAGCGATCAGCGCTCCAGAGCGCAAAGCCAAGGGTGGCAATGGCGCAGGCTCAGCACTCCTCAGTGGCGCAGCTTCAGCCTTCCAAGTGCTTGCACCGCTAGCACTTAAGGCCTTCATGCCTGTGGGGTTCTGAGCCGATGCCACGATGGCCTTGGCCCTGGATAGCAGCAGGAGCAGCCCTTGGCTGTGGGCTCACGCTAGGGGTGCAGTTAACCGCAGACAAACTAAGCACCACCAAAACGCCACCCCAAGAGCGAAAAACGCCCACAACGGCCACCATCGGCATCACAGGTGATCCATCGATGGGCAGCGAAACGGCACCGGTCACCATCGTTGAATTCAGCGACTTCGAATGCCCCTATTGCAAACAGTTTCACAACGAAACCTTGCCGAAACTCAAAAAGGCCTACATCGATACGGGCCTCGTGAGGTTCATCCACAAAGACCTACCCCTTCCTTTCCACGAGCATGCCCAACAGGCAGCCACTGCGGCTCGCTGCGCCCAAGAGGATGGGAAATACTGGGAGGCCTACGAAGCCCTTTTCAGCCAACAAAACTGCCTGGACTGCAAAGGGCCTATCCCAGTAGTAGCAACAACTGGAGTAAACCAAAGAGCACTCGAACAATGCAGCAAATACAAGGAGATTGCACAGGCCGTGACGATCAATACCTCAGAAGCCGAACTGAATGGCATTCGCGCCACGCCCACCTTTGTAATTGGACCGTCTAGCAAGAGCCTTCACAAGGGCAAGGTCATAGAGGGAGCCATTCCCTGGGCAGAGCTTCAGAAAATCGTCAAAAAAGCACTCCTGGAAGCGAACAAAAAAACTAAGCAGTTGCCGCGGTAGCCCCAGCAGCCACGGGGCCCCTCTCTTAAGCTATCAACCACACATCATCAGGAGCCGCTAGGCCCTCAAGACCATCTTTTAACCTTTATCACTTGAGAGCCTAGCGGAATCGAAAACCCTGACGACACCACGCCCCTTGGAAAACATAAACTCGCTTACAAAGCCAGCCGAATCGCCCTTCTCCCATCAAGCAAGTGGGGCCTCCTGAATAAGGGCAAACCAGTTGCGCCGCAATGGATATGAGCAGTTTCCGGCGGTAAAATGTACGCAAATGGGTCCATTTGTGCCCAAACGCCGCCCAGAGTTTTCCACATGTATCGGCGCGAGCATCGTGATCAGCTCTCGTTCAAGGATTTCTTCCTGCCATTTGGTGGACAACTCTCAGGTGAAAATCGCTGGATCAAGCTGTCCGAGCTGATCCCGTGGGACGAATTGGAAGATGACTATGCAGCCCAGTTCTGCAAGGGGTTTGGTGCTCCAGCGAAGCCATTTCGCATGGCCCTGGGAGCTTTGATCA
>Ga0194123_10006223_pt1 | contig 12432 bp, 11 predicted proteins | sample TA2MahsurfametaG_5_FD_155479 | JGI IMG/M metagenome (GOLD analysis project Ga0194123, IMG submission 155479) | Freshwater microbial communities from Lake Tanganyika, Tanzania - TA2015023 Mahale A surface | ecosystem: Environmental > Aquatic > Freshwater > Lake | place: Tanzania: Lake Tanganyika... | reverse complement strand
AGTTGGGATGGCGGCAGCGGGGGCCGCCGCTTCCCGCGGGGCGGGCGCCGGGGGGGGCTCGGGCGTCGCCTGCCGCGCGATGTCGAGCAGGCTGCGGCTGCGAAAGGCCGCCGGCTTGCGGGGCGCGAGCTTGGTATCGGGCTGATAACTCCCCTGCCCCGCCAGACGCAAGATGGAGGCGATCTCCGCCTCGTCGAGCGCGCGCGTCGCTTCTTCGGCCGTCATGCCTGCCTCCATCCTTCAGCCGCCTCAGACCATCTCGTCGCCGCCGCGTCCCGCGAGCACGATCGTGCCCTCGTCCGACAGCCGCCGCGCGACCTCGATGATCTGCTTCTGCGCCTCCTGCACATCCGTGAGCCGCACGGGCCCGAGGGCCTCCATCTCGTCCTTGATGTTTGAGGCGGCGCGGGTGGACATGCAGCCGAAGAGCTTCTCGCGCAGCGCCTCGTCGGCACCCTTGAGGGCGAGGGTCAGCAGTTCGGTATCGACCGACCGCAGCAGCGTCTGGAGCGAGCGGTCGTCCGACATGATGAGGTTGTCGAAAACGAACATGTTGTCCTGGATCGACTGCATGAGGTCTTTGCTGTCCTTCTTGATCTCCTTCATGATCCGCTGTTCCATCGCGGTCTTGGTGAAGTTCATGATCTTCGCCGCCGCCTTCACGCCGCCGATCTGCGAGGCGCGCAGCGTGGTGTTGGCCTTGAACTTCTGCTGCATCACGCGCTCGAGTTCGCGCACCGCATCGGGCTGGACGGTCTCGAGGGTCGCGATGCGGCGCACCACGTCGGGCTGCATGTCCTGCGGCAGCAGCGTGAGGACATCGGCCGCGAGCGCATAATCGAGATACGAGATGATGAGGGCGATGATCTGCGGATGCTCGTCTAGGATCAGTTCCGAGATCGAGCGGGCGTCCATCCAGTCGAGGATCTCGATCGGGCGCTCCGATGAGGCGGGCGTGATCCGGCTCAGCACCGATTGCGCCTTGTCGACCCCGAGCGCCTTGGTCAGCACGTTGCGCACATAGTTGCCTGCGCCGAGGCCGAGGCTCGTCTGCTGCTTGATGACGGCCAGAAATTCGTCGAGGACGGCGTTCACCGTCTCCTGATCGACCCCCTGGACCGAATACATCGCCGTCCCGAGGTGCTGGACCTCGCGCGGGGTCAGGTTCTTGAGGATCTCGGCCGCCTCGTCCTCGCCCAGAAGCATCATCAGGATCGCCGACTTCTGCGTTCCGGTGAGCGTGTCGAAGAGCCGCTCCTCGCCCGTCTGCTGTGCAGGTTCCGCCATTGCTCGCTCCGTCGCCGCGCCCCCGCTTCGGGGGGCGCCCCTGTGTCAGAGATAGGACATGTCCTTCTTCATCATCTGCTTGAACACGTTCGACACGCGCCCCGCCTCGTCCGAGACGATCATGCGGATGATGGCGACTTTGTCGTCGTAGGTGTTCGCCGTGTCGAGCATCTCGAGCGAGATGTTCGACTTCTTGGGCTTCAGCTTGGCCTTGATCTCGTCCAGGGTCTCGCCCTCCTTGACCACGACCGAGTCGAGCGCATCGACCTCGTCATCGCTCAGCCCGCCACGGGCCACGGCCTCGCCGCCCGAGGGCACGAGCACGCGGTTGAGCAGCGGCCGGATCACGCCGAGCGCGATGACGGCGAGCGTCAGCACCGTCAGGAACTGCTGCGCCGCAAGCTTGACCCAGCCCATCTCGAACCATTCGACCTTCACCGACTCGTCGAGTTGCTGCACGAAGGGTTGCGCGGTGACCGTCACGACATCGCCGCGCCCCTCATCGAGGCCGACCACGCCCGCCACGAGCTTGCGGATCTCCTCGAGCGTCTCGGCCGGGAAGGGGACAGGTTCGACCAGGCCGGTTTCGGGATTGACCGCCTCGCGTTCCTTCACGAGGACGGCCACGGCAACGCGCATGATGCGGTTCGCCGGGTCCATCGTCGTCTCGACCTTGCGGCTGATCTCGTAGTTCTGCACAGAGCTCGTGGATTCGCTCTCGACCGACGGGTCGGCGGCGCCGGCTTCGGTTCCGGGCAGGTTGCCTGTCAGCTCGGCCTCGGTCGGGGCACGGTTCGCGACCGCACCGGGAATGCCGGCGGCTTCGGGGTTGCGCGTCACGTCGCGCGTCGCCTGCGTGCTGCGCAGCGCGTTGCCCTCGGGATCGACCCGCTCCTCGGTCACCTCGCGGCGGGTGAAGTCGATATCGAGGTTGACCTGCGCGTTCACATTGCCCGCGCCGACGATCGGACCCACCAGCATCTCGATCCGGCTGCGATAGATCGATTCCAGCCGCATGCGATAGCGCAGCTGGCTGTCCGACAGGATCGACGAGGGATCGTCGTTCGACCGCGTCAGCATCCGCCCCTGCTGATCGACGACGGTGACGCCCTCGCGCGCCATGTTCGGCACAGAGGCGGCAATCAGGTTCACGATCGCATCGACCTGTTCCTCATCGAGCTTGCGGCCCGGCGCGATCTGCACGAAGACCGAGGCGGTCGGCGTCTCCTGCTCGCGCACGAAGACAGAGCGCTCGGGCAGCGCGAGATGCACGCGCGCCGACTGGACGGCCGCGATCTCGGTGATCGAGCGGGCAAGCTCGATCTCCTGCGCCTGCTTGAGGCGCATGATCTCGACCGAGCGCGAGGTGCCCATCGGGATGTCGCCGAGCGCGGCGTAGCCATCGGGCACGACGCTCGGCAGCCCCTGCGCCGCGAGCGACATGCGCGAGCGGTGGTAATTCGCCACCGGCACCAGCACGTCGCCCGTCGTCGGATCGACCCGCACCTCGTAGCCGGAATTCGTCAGGGCATCGACGACGCGCGCCTTCTCGGCCTCGGGCAGCGAGGCATAGAGCGTCGTCATCTTGGGCTGCTGGACTAAAGCATAGAGCGCGATGCCCGCGATCGCGGCAATGACGGTGACGATGGTCGGCAGCGCGCGCCGAAAGCTCGGCTGGGCCGTCATCTCGCGCGCCGAGGCAAGCATGCCCCCCCCGGACGCGAGCAGACTGCCGCCGACGGAGGGCCCGCCAACGGCTGCCGCAACTTGGGTCGATCTCGCCTCGGGTGCTCTGGCCATTGTGCTCTACTCTCGCCTCAGGGGTAAGTATGCGCCGGTCGTGCAGGCCCGTCAGACGGGCATGTTCATGATGTCCTTGTAGGCACTCAGCGCCTTGTTGCGCAGGCTGAGCGTCAGCTGGAACCCGAGGGATGAGACCTGCTGGCTGATCATCACCTTCGCGAGGTCGTTCTCGAGCCCGAGTTCGTAGTTCCGCGCCATCTCGCTCGCGCTGTTCTGGGCGCGTGCCACGTCGCGCAGACCGTCGCCCAGCCGTTCGGAAAATCCCGGCCCCTCGGGCGCGGGGCGCACCGCGGCGGCGGCGAGGCGCTCCTGCATCCGCGCGGCGGTCTGCAGATGGGTCTGGCCGACCTGGAACTTCAATCCGGGAAGCTGCGTCATCATCCCCTCCGTCAGCCGACCATGCCGGCCACGCGCCGGCCGAAGGCGCGTTCGTCATGCATCATCCGCAGGCCGTCGGACGGCGCATCCACGATGATGTCGGCGGCCGTGATCACCCCGTCGGCATGCAGCACGAGCGCGCGCTGCATGACGTTCTCGAGTTCGCGCACATTGCCCGGCCAGTCATGCGCGAGCAGCAGGCCGATCGCGCCGGGTTCGAGCATCGGCACCGCGGTGCCGGGCGGGCAGTGCTTGCGCAAGAGCGCGGCCGCGATCGCCACGATGTCGTCGCGCCGCTCCGCGAGCGCGCGCGTCGCCAGCGGAAAGACGTTCAGCCGATAGAAGAGATCCTCGCGGAAGCGGTTCTGGCGCACCTCTTCGTGGATGTCGCGGTTCGTCGTCGCGACGATGCGGACATCGACCTTGATCTCCGCCTGGCCGCCAAGCGGCGTCACGGTGCGCTCCTGCAGGACGCGCAAGAGCTTCGATTGCAGCCCGAGCGGCATCTCGGAAATCTCGTCGAGCAGCAGCGTACCGCCCTCGGCCGCGCGGAAGATGCCCTTGTTGGCGAGCGAGGCGCCGGTGAAGGCGCCCTTTTCGTGGCCGAAGAGGACGGCCTCGAGCATGTTCTCGGGGATCGCGGCGCAGTTGATCGCGACGAAGGGGTTGCCGCGACGGGCAGACCGCAAATGGACATAGCGCGCCAGCACTTCCTTGCCGGTGCCCGTCGGGCCGTTGACGAATACCGTGACATCCGAGCGCGCCACGCGGTCGGCGAGATCCATGAGCCGGGTCGTCGACGGATCGGCCGCGATCATGTTCGAGACATCGGCGCAAAGGATGTCGGCCGCGTGCAGAAGCGCGAAATCGGTCGGCACCGCGACATCGGCCGCCGGTGCGGGCAGCCCTAGGCGGATCACCCGCCCGCCAAGCTCGGATTCCTGAGCGAGGGTGCGCGCGGCCTCATCCACGATCATCACGAGGCGCGGGCGCTGCGCGCGCAGCCGTTCGGTCAGGCCGCGCAGACCGCCGGCGGCGGCTTCCTGCGCGCTCGAACACACGATCGCGGCACCGGCCGGCGCACAGGACGGATCCTCGGTCACGATCACGCCGACCCTGCGGCGCGCGATCGCGTCGGCGAGCCTCTCGGCCCGCGCAAATCCCTTGGCATCGATCACGACGTCGGACATCCTGCGCACTCCCTTGCGTCATCAAGGAAAGGCAAGAAGCGGGCCAACCGCCTCCGCGCGCCCCGCGACAGGTCAGGGTGGGGCGGATCTTGTGCTTGATCTGACTTTGTTTTCTTGCCCCACCTGGCACCGCGCGACCCTGCGGCCCGGGGGGCCGCGCGTCGTTTCGCGCCGGCCCGGGCGGGTGTCGGAAATCCGTCGGCGGCACGCCGGGCGGTCAGGGGGCGCCCGCTTGCGCGTCGGCTTTCCGCCGCGTCAGGTGACGACGAAAGAGGTGATGACGACCTCGCGGATGTCGGGCTCGAACCCTTCCGACACGAGGCGGGCGTTCATCGCATCGCGGATGCGCGCAACCAGCTCGGCGCGCGAGGCCACGTCGCGCAGATCCTCGGCCGCGACATCGGCGAGCACATCCATCACGGCGCCGCGCAGCTTCATCTCGTTCTCCTGCAGGCGCAGGATCACGACATCGGCGAACATGGGCGGCATGAAGACGTTGACCGACAGCTCGATGCTGTACATCCCCGCACCCTCGCGGGCATTCCCGGCGAAAGGCGTGGAAAAGCTGAAATAGTGATAGCGCGGCGGAACGATGTTGCCCTGCTCGTCGCGCTGGATGCGCGCATCCGCCGCCGCATCGGGGGCAGCCGCATCGGGGGCAGCCGCATCGGCAGCGCCTTCGGCGGGGGCGCCCTCGGCCGGGACGGCCGCGGCGCCAAGCGCGGTCGCGGCCGTGGCGGCGCTGGCGGCGGGGGCGCGACCGGCGACAGCGGCAGCAGCAACGGCGGCGTCGGGCGCCGTCACCTCGGCCTCGGGCAGAAGTTGCGCGGACCGGTCGCGAAAGGGCTGGAGGTGGTCGGCGCGCGGCCCGACCGCCGCATGGCCGCCGATGAACGCCCCGAGCACGACGAAACCCGGCAGGACATAGATGAGCATCTTGCCCAAAAGCGCCTTCATCGCCTGCCCTCCCCCTTCCTGCGCCGCCCGTCCGGGGGCGCCGTCATGCGGCATCAAAGCACAAGCGGCCCAGATGGCAACCGCCACCGGACCCTCTGCGGCGCGGGCGCCGCCAGTCTGCTCGGCGCTGCCTCAGCCGCGCGCGATATCCGCCTTCAGATAGGAGCCGAAGCCCGAAAGAACCTGCACATGCGCCCGCAGGCGCGCATCCATCCGCACGAGATCATCGCGCAGCGCCTCGACCGACGCGCGGTCAAGCCCCTGAACGGCCGCGGGCCCCGAAGCCATTTTGGCCGCGAGCGCGGTTGTCGTGGCATGGAACGCCGATGACGCATCCTCGATCGCGCGCGCGTCCTGCATGGCGCCCGACACCCGGCCAAGGGTCTCGCGCAGCGCCTCGAGGCGCGTCTGCAACGGCGATGTCATCGCGGTGTGGTCCATTCCGTCCGACCTCAACCCTTGAGCTGAAGGTAGCTTTCCATCAGCCGATCCGCCACCCGATCGAGATCGATCGGATAGTTTCCCTTCCTGATGGCCTCCTTGATCCGCCCAACGGCCTCGATGTCGATGGGCGGTTCGGTCTTCATGGCCGCGACCGTGGCCTTCGATTGCAGGTCGCTGGTCTCGCCCGCAGGCGCGGCAGGTGCGGCCTTCGCCACCTCTGCAGCAGCCTTGCGGTCGGCCAACTCTCTGGCAACCGATGACCCTGGAACAGTCAGCCTGTGTGCGGCATGTTTGATCTGGTCAACCATGACAGCCTCCTTTCGAGTTCGGAAACGACGCCCCGCTAGTTCATGTTAGCGACGGGGCGTATTTTTTCTGCGGCCTCCACGACACCCTGGATGATGTCGCCGGAGGAGACGTTCTGGACCTCGATGATATCACCGAGCTGGCCGTTGCCGACGGCCTTGCCGGCGGTGATGATCTCGAACCCGCCGATCGCGTTCACGATCATGACCGGCTTGCCCGCACGCACCAGCCAGTCATACTCGAGATGGCGCGCATGGAGCGCGCGCCCCTCGCCCAGGGTCTGGGTCAGGGTGCGGCCGATCACATCCTCGGCGTTGCTGAAGAGCCCGGTCGCGACCTTCTGCGGCGCGGGGATCATCACGATGTCCTCGGCCGTGAGGACCGCGCCCTTGCGCAGGCTTCGGCGCAGCGCCACGACCTCGGCGCCGGCTGGCGGGGCCGATGCGACCGCAGGGGCGGTTTCGGCGGCGTTTTCGGCGGCACCTTCGGGGGCGGCAGCGCGCGGCGATGCGCCGGATCCCGCATCAGGCGTCGCGTCGGACTTCGCGACGGGCTCGGGCAGCAGGCTCGTGAGGTTCGCGCGCACGAGCAGCGACCATTCGAACGGGGCCGAACAGCGCACGTCGATCAGGCTCCAGTCCGCCCCCTCGCGCGGGGATGCCGCAAGCGGCTCGGAGCAGGGATAGAACCGGCGCGTCGCCGGAATGACCGGCTCGCCCGTCAGCCCCGCGGCATCGAGCAGCTCGATCACCGCCGCCTCGACGTCCGCGGCCGTGATGTCGAAGGCCCCGGCCGCGGCACCCGCCGCGGCATGGGCGGTCGTGCGGACATGGATCGACCACTCCATCGGTTCCGAACAGCGCACCTCGACCGTGCGCCAGTCGGAGCCGTAGCGCGGCGCGGCGCTGAGCCCGCCCGAGCAGGGATAATAGCGGCGCATCTGCGAGACGCGCGGCGCTGCCTCGATGCCGGCCACGGCGAGGGCCTCGCGCACGACCGCCTCGATATCGCCCGCCGTCGCGAGCGGCGCATCCCCGAGAGGGGTGGAGCGCGCGCGCCCGTCGTCGGGAACCGTCCGCAGGTTGAGGGTCCAGCGCGCCGGCTCGGCGCAGGAGACGCTGACCGTGCGCCAGTCGCCCGCGATCCGCGGCGCGACCTCGAGCGGCACGGCGCAAGGATAGAAGGTGCGCGATTGCGTGACGACGGGGCTTGCGGCCTCGCCGGCAAGCGAGAGGGCCGCGCGCACCGTCGCATCGATCTCGGCGGCATCGACCTGGCGCAGCATCGCGCCCGGTTGCCCCGCCTCGGGCTTCGCGGACCGGGCGCCGGTGCGCACCGTCACCGACCAGCCGACCGGCGCGCCGCAGGTGACGACCGCGGTGCGCCAGTCGCCCTCGACGCGCGGCGCGACCGCAAGTGGCTCGGCGCAGGGGTGAAAGCGGCGATCGGCCGAGATGGCGGGGTCGGCGGCAAATCCCTCCTCGGCCAGGACCGAGACGATGCGCCGCGCGATGTCGCCGCCTGTCACGACCTCGGCCTGCGCCAACTGCGCGGCAAGCCCGGGCGGCGCGTCGCCTTCGGGCTCGGCCGCAGCAGGCCCCGCTGCAACGAGCGCGACGGCAAGAAGGAGCGGCCGCAGGATCATCAGCGCAGCTCCATGAAGCGCGCGGTCGCCCCGACGAGCGACGCGGCGCTCCGCGCGCGGTCGATCGGACGCAGGCGGGCGGAGGTGTCGGCGACCTCGACGATCTCGAGCAGGGTATAGGGGGTGTCGTCGCCCTCGGTATAGGCGATGTGATTGCGGGTGAGGCCGTGCCGGCGCCCGAAGGGCAGCACCAGCACGCCGCCCTCGGCGGCCGCGAGCGGTCCGACCAGCGGGCGGCAGACGATCTCGCGCACCAGCGTATCGACATGCGCCTCGAGGCCGGCCGTCAGCTCGGCCACCACCGCCTGCCGGTCGCGCCCCGATAGGGGGTTCATCAGCGCGAGTGTCGTCGTCCCGGGCAGACGGGCGCGCTGGCGCGCCACCGCCTCTGCGCCGGCCTCGGCCCCGCCCGAAAAGAGGCGCGAGCGCACCTCAAGCTCGACCTCGGAGCGCCCGAGCAGCGGATCGGCCGCACCGACCGCACGAATCGCGATCGCGGCATCGAAGCCGAAACCGTTCGCCGTGATCCCGGCCGCGACGGGCCGCATGCCCGTCAGCGTCGCATAATCGAAGGCCGGGTTCTTCGTGCTGGCCCTGACCTCCTGCGCCGAAGTGCCGACGGTAGCGGTAAGGTCGACCGCACGATGGGCATCGAGCCGCGTGAGCAGCCCGGCCGCGACATCCTGCACCACCGGCTGCATCCAGGCCGGCGCGCGATGATCGAGGCTGAGCGAGGGCCGAAACGCGGTGACCGAGATGCGCACGTCGCGCGGACAGGTCGCGATCGGCTGGACCTCGCCCACCATCGCACTGATGCGCACCCGCGTCACCTCACCCACGCGCTCTTCGGCGATGACGGCATAGTCGAGGATGCGCGACGCCGGCCGGACCACGAGCTGGTCGGTGACGATCTCGCTCCGCGAGAGTGCGGTGAAGCCCTTGACCTCGGCCCCGCCGATCATCGCCGCCTGATAGAGCGCCTCTTCGAGCGCGCGCCGGCGCGTCGCGGCGGCGGCGCCCTGAACGGTATCGACCGCCTGCCCCACGGCCTCAACCCGCATGACCTGCGCGGCGGCCTGCGGCGCGGAAACCGCGGCCGCAAGCGTCGCGCCGAGCGCAAGGCCGATCGCGAAAAGGGGTTGGAGCAGGGCCGGCATCATCGCGCCCCCTTCAGCCCGCCCGACGCGCCGAGCGCAGGAGTTGGTCGATCATCTCGCGGTCGATCTCGAGCAGCACCTCGTAGGTGTCGCTGCCCTTGGGTTCGATGCGCACGGTGCGCGCCCCCCGGATGGTACCCGCGACCGAGGCGCGCAGCGTGTCGCTCTGGACCACCGCATCGGCAACCGAAGTCTGGCTGTCGATCCTGAGCCCGTGGACCTTTTCGGTCAGCTCGCGCATCGCCTCGAGGCGCGCGGCCCGGATCGCGAGCAGGCGGCGATGCGTGAGCGACTTGCCGTTCTGCGCCGAGACGACGGCATAGCCGACGCCGTTGATGGTCGGCACCGTGCGCGCGGCGGTCTCGGTCACGGCCAGCACCTGCTGCGTCTGCACGAGGTCCTGCGTCGCGCTCGGCCCCGCCGCGCCACCCCCCCCGATCATCGGGAGGCTGAGGCCGAGCGGACCGGTGCAGCCCGCCAGTCCGAGCGCGCTCGCGAGAACAAGGGCGGCCGGGACGCGCAGGGCGCGGCGGGTCGGCCGGATGGGGGCGGGTGCGTGTTCCAAGGTGCCGCTCCTTCGAGGGATGATGCGCCCCACCTGCACGATCCGTGCCAGACGCCCCGCCGCATGCGCGCAGCAACTGGAAATCGGCAGCTGGCACGGGATTTGCTTTCCTCTCACGACGCCCGACCCAGCGGGCCGCCATGGAACGCCAAATTGATGTCAGATCACCCGAACAGAGCGCCCGCGACCGCCAGATCCGCCCCCCGGACATGTTTTCCGGCATGGCGGCAGGCCGTCGGGTGCCGGAATTTTGGGGGCCGGAACTTTGACAGCGGGGCAGCGTCATGGATCTGACACGCGGCCGGACCGGATTTGCAGATCTGCGCGGCACGCTCGCGGGCACGGTGCTGCCGATCGGCATCCTCGCCGTCATCGCGATGATGGTCCTGCCGCTGCCGGTCCTCCTGCTCGATGCGTTCTTCGTGCTGAACATCCTCTTGTCGCTTCTGATCCTCCTCGTGGCGATGCACACCTATCGGCCGGTCGATTTCTCGTCCTTCCCGAACCTTCTGTTGATCGCGACGGTGCTGCGCCTCGCACTCAACGTCGCCTCGACCCGGATCGTGCTGGCCGAGGGCCATACCGGCGAGGACGCGGCCGGGCAGGTCATCAAGGCGTTCGGCGAATTCGTCATCGCGGGCAATTACGTCGTGGGGATCTTTGTCTTCGTGATCCTCGTCATCATCAACCTCATCGTCATCACCAAGGGTGCCGGGCGCGTTTCGGAGGTCTCGGCACGCTTCACCCTCGATGCGATGCCGGGCAAGCAGATGGCGATCGACGCCGACCTCAACGCCGGCCTGCTGACCGCCGAGGAGGCGACGAAGCGCCGCCAGGAGGTCGCGCAGGAGGCGGATTTCTACGGCTCGATGGACGGTGCCTCGAAATTCGTGAAGGGCGACGCGGTCGCGGGCCTGCTGATCCTTGCGGTCAACATCATCGGTGGCCTGATCATCGGGGTTGCCCAGCACGACCTGGCGATTGCGGATGCGGCGCGGATCTACATCCTGCTCTCGATCGGTGATGGCCTTGTCGCGCAGATCCCGTCGCTCCTCCTGTCGATCGCGACCGCGATCATCGTGACGCGCGTTTCCTCGACCCATGACATGGCCGAGCACATCGGCAAGCAGGTCAACCTCTCGCGCGCCTGGATCCCGACGGCGGTGGTGATGTTCATCCTCGGCGTGACGCCGGGCATGCCCAACCAGATCTTCCTCTTCTTCGCCATGCTCGCGGGGATCGCGGGCTTTCTGGCGCGCCGGGCAGAACTCGCGCGTGCCGAGGAACCCGAGGACGCGGGCGAGGCCGAAGCCCTCGACGCCGCCCCGAAAGAGGCGATCACGCTCGAGGATGTGACGGATTACTCGCCGATCTCGCTCCAGCTCGGCTATGGCCTCATCTCGATGGTCGATGGCGAGGACGCAAGCCCGCTCGTGACGCGCATCACCGGCATCCGGCGCGAGGTCTCGCGCGCGCTCGGCTTCGTCGTGCCCGGCGTGCGCATCCGCGACGATCTCGGGCTCGAGCCGAACCAGTATCGCATCCGCATCGGCCAGACAATCGTCGGCGAGGATCGCGTCTATCCCGACCGCAAGCTCGCGCTCGCGGGGGACCGGACGGCGGTCCGGATCGACGGGGTCGATGTCAAGGATCCGTCGTTCGGGATGGACGCGACCTGGATCCGCCCCCAGCAACAGGCCGAGGCCGAGGCGAACGACTATGTCGTGATCGAGCCCGAGTCGGTTCTTGCGACGCACCTCAGCCAGCTTCTCTACAAGCACGCGGCCGAACTCGTGGGGCAGGACGATGTGCAGGCGCTCATCGACAATCTGGCCAAGAACAGCCCCAACCTCGTGCAGTCGGTCGTGCCCAAGCTCGTGCCGTTGCATGTGCTGACGGCGGTGCTGCGCGGGCTGCTGCACGAACGCATCCCGATCGCTGACCTGCGGCGGATCCTCGAGGGGCTCGCGAACCTCTCGAACCGCAATGCCCCGCCGGCCGAGATGGCCGAGGCGCTGCGGCCCGCGCTCGTGCCGCTCCTCATCCAGCAGGTGGCCCCGCTCGGCAAGCCGCTTCCGGTCATCACGCTGACGCCCGACCTCGAGCAGCTCCTGCTGCGGACCCTGCGCCAGTCGGCCGAGGGCGAGCTAATCCTCGAGGGCGAGCTTGCCCAGCAACTCGTGACCTCGATCAACGAGACCTCCGAGCGGATGTCGGCCGAGGGCAAGCCCGGCGTCACCGTCGTGGCCCCCCAGATCCGGCGTGCCTTCGCGGCCTTCCTGCGCGGCCACATGCCCGACGCCATCGTGCTGAGCTATACCGAACTGCCCGAAAACCGCCGTGTCGAGGTCGCCGCGACCATCGGCGGCGCGGGGGCCCTGCCCCGCGAAACCGGCCCCAAGACCAGATGAGGTGAACGGCCATGCCCACGCTCACAGTGCTTGCCCCCGACAGCTCGCTCGCGATGGACGAGATCGCGCGCCAGCTTGGCGACAACGCCTATATCCTCTCGACGACCAAGCGCGACGGGATGGTGGAGATCAAGGCGACGAACGATCCGATCCCGCCCAGCCCGCGCGAGAGCAAGGCCCGCTCGGCCTTCGCCGCGGCTTTGGCCGAGCATGGCGCGACCGAAGAGGTGATGGTCCTCCAGCGGCCGCGCGAGGCGCATGCCGATCCTGCTGCGCGCGAACATGCCGC
>Ga0194123_10006204_pt1 | contig 12455 bp, 10 predicted proteins | sample TA2MahsurfametaG_5_FD_155479 | JGI IMG/M metagenome (GOLD analysis project Ga0194123, IMG submission 155479) | Freshwater microbial communities from Lake Tanganyika, Tanzania - TA2015023 Mahale A surface | ecosystem: Environmental > Aquatic > Freshwater > Lake | place: Tanzania: Lake Tanganyika... | reverse complement strand
ATTATCTTATGAGGGAAATATGGCGATGGCGGACGCGATGGGCGACATCTTTTCAGGTATGGGACAGAGTGGCGGTCGTGGCGTCGGGTGCGGACAGAGCGGAGGAAAGCGTGCGCGCCTTGTGAAGGGTTCGCCCGAAGCGAAAGCCTATATGGCGTCTATTCGCAAGAAGAAAGGTAAGGGTATGAGCGGTGGCGACTTTTGGGATGATCTTGGAAAGGTTGCTTCCGCCGCCGCCCCTTTTATTGCCCTATTATAATTCATTTAGGGATAAGTGATAATTTTTTATTCTTTGTTATAATTATAAAGCATAAAAAGTGATGCCGAAGCATAAACTAAAAAAACAAGGTAAGGGGTTTTTTGATGACCTTGCGAATACTGCGGGGGCGGTTGCCGACCATTTTGATTTATTCGGGACGCAAGCAGCGCAGAAGAAAGCAGAAGAAGCAGAGAAGGAGCGACAGAGATTAGCAAATCGCAGCGGTCTTGAAAAACTCGGTGATTTAGCATGGAGCGCAACGAGTTCCCTCTTACCCGAATTGGGTTCAGCGTTTATGAAGCATCTTGGAGGAAGTGGAGCGCAAGAACCATTATTGAAGAAGGGCGTGACGCAGACGAAGAATGCTGTTGGCGGTCAGCGATTTATGGCGAACCGTGCCGTGCCGAATAAAGTGCCGAATGTTGTTCGTGTTCGTGAAATGAATGAGGTGCGAAACTACAATCGCGATCAACAGCGAAAGGTCTTTGAAAACGAGAAACGACAAGTCCAGAGCGAGAGCGAAAGCATTAAACCGATTGATGCGAAGGACGCAGGCGCAGCATTTAAACTCCAGACTTACTTGAGTAAGGTCGCGCAGATCTTATCACAGAAGAACGATTTATTCGCGCAAGTGGAAGCAACACCCTTCACCGATTTAGATCAACTGAAAGGAACAACGAAGCAAGCAGCGTTGCTGACGATGTTGGCGAGTAAGGCGGAGTTCGTTCAAGCATATAACGAAATGGTTGCCTATGTTAGTCTATTTTTCAAGGATATTCAGCAGGATAATCGTGTTCGCGATAGAATGTACTCCTCCTATTTTATACCCCTTATGGACCAGATGAGGGCGCTTGCGGCGAGATATCCCGATTTATTCGTCGGTCTTCCAGCACCAGAAAGGGGACGACCGAGACAACCAGCATCACGACAGGCTAAAGTCTATGACACCGTTCGCAACGAATTACGAGACATGTATTCGCTATTGATGTTGGCGGCGGATAATATCCAAGCAGGTATTTTTCGTCCATTATCCGCGCGAGATGTTGGAGAATACACGATGGAGAATAATGTGTCGGCGAAGTTCCAAGTTAATCCTCCACCACCCGGCGCACCACAGCCATCATTAGCAGTTCAACAAGCACAGCAAGCAATCGCGATGGCTGATAGCGCACAAGCGGCGCAGGCGGCGCAACAACAAGAACTCGCACTTCAAGACCCTTTTAATCCAGCAGGCGATATGACATTAGATCCGCGACAAGCACAGCAGTTCCAGATTATTAGAGCATGGGCGCGCGGCGTCGGTGCCAATCCCGACATGCCCTTAAGAATACCACCATCCGTGCCCGAGGTTCAACGAATGAGCGAACAAGAACTCGTACCTTTGAGACCGTATTTTGGGTTGGGGCGTGATCTTGCGGGTATGACCCCCCCACAGGCGCAGGCTAGAATGGACGCGTTAGGAAATCAAGCAGAAGTGGAGCGGTTCCTTTACGATTTATACGCGACCGCCAGAGATACTTTGGAGTTTTATAATAACTGGCGACAGACACGCGAAGTATTGGAGCCACCAGGGCGCCAAGAGGAGGGACCGGGGCGTGATGAAGGACCTGCCGAAGCGACCGAAAATGATATTGATGAAGCAGTTCGGCGTTTTGTTGGAGAGAATGATTATCCTCCAACCCTTAAACTACCAACAAGCGATAGTGGGAGGGGTGAATTCGGCGGTGAAAGATGGCGTCCTCTTGCGGGAATAAGGCGAATACTTGAAGAAGCAGGATTGAATGTGTCTTATAATACGAACATCAGGAGAGCCATCACGCGTTATAACGCTACGAAAACAAAAGCACCACGCAGACCGAGACAGCCCGAAGCAGGCGAAGCAGGCGAAGCCGTGCCTCCCGTATTGTTAGACCCAGAGTTTTTTGAACCGGGCGCGCAAGGTCAGGAGGGACAGGAGGGCGCAGGTATGAGCGGTGGTCGTCGCTATTTTTCGCGCGAAGGTCGTGAATTGGATTTTGTTCCAGCCCAGCAACTTAATTCAGCAGCACCCCCCGTTAGTTATGGATACGGTTCGCATCATCGCCCGAAATTCGCATGGGAGATGGAGCAAGAACTCGGTGAGCGACAGGGCGGATATATTCGTCAAGATCGCGTGCCTTATGTGGCGCAAGGTGGATTAGGTATGGTTAATCCAGATGCGGAGATCGGGACTTTTCAGGTTCTTCGTATGGCGGGTGAAATCGGTCGTGGAATGTCAGGAGGCGTGTATTTGCCGAAGGAGTACGTCGTCCAGCCCCGCGGTGAAGTTGTTCGCACGGGTTATGGTGTTGATGGCGATGACGATATGTTCGGTGAGATGGGCGGTTATGGTTCGCTTAAGAGACGCCTGAATATGATTAATCCATTCGCCGTCAGTCACGATTATCATTATAAGGGTGTGAATGACGGTTATGACGACAAGGACGATTTTGCCTATGGACGACATGAAGAGCCAATTGAAGCAGCACAGGCGGGTCATGAAGAGGAGGAGGAGAAGCCCGTGGATTTAGACGAGAACCCGAACCCCTTCCGTGTTCGCAACGAGAACTACAAGGTGAATACTGGTAAGATGAAGAAGGTCACTTACAAGACTTACGATAAGTGAGCGAAAGTATGAAAATTTTTGTATTTGTGTTATAATAATGGATATAACACAAAAAAAACAACAAGGTCAGGAACTTCGTATTTTTACGAAGGCGTTGAAATGGGGTGATAATGAAATTGAATTGTTAGGAACAGGGTCGCAAGCAGTTCAAAAATACCCGAGTGATTTTGATTTTTTTTCAAGCATCGCCGGCGATCGTGATGCGGGGCGGATGTTCGCAGAATTAGAACGCATTCTAAAACGGGCGGCGGCGACGAACGAAATGACTTTTATTGAATTGAAAGTCCAGCGGAAAAATGGAGATAAGAAGAAGTTTTTTGAGCCGTGGTTCAGTAAGGAGCAGTTTGTAAGAGCAGTCGGCGAACCGAGCGGATTGGATTTTATCAAGATTGATTATGTTGTATTTGTTCGAGAGACGAACGAACTCACCGAATTATCCATCATCTATTCATTTAGCGGAATGCCCCCGATTGAAGACCTTGTCAAGAAGATCAAGAAAGACTACGAATATTATAAGGGGGAGGGAAAAATATATAAGTCATTAAAACGAATGTATTCTATTTACCGTTTGAAAGGACAGAAGGAGAAGTTAGTCCAATTGTCGCAGTTATTTAATAGTGCGACGGGACAGAAATATAAAGCATCAAGCAATCTAAAGGCGATTGAATTACTCGCAGAGCATCGCCCCGACGATCGTGACCTCGAGAAAAAGATACGGGTTAATCTTGATGATTTAGGAAATACCCTCGGGACGAAGATTGATACACTCGCACAGGTGAAGAAGATCAGCGCAAAACTGGATAAAGAGATTGAAGCAGAGACGCGTGAATGGTTGAAAAGCAATAAGAGCGTCTTACCACATTAGATTTTTTCTTGCCATAAATTAAACGAAGACATGAGTTCTACATTAAATTTTGATAAGGTCGGTCGTCCATTAGCAAAAATAGAAGGGGGACAACTCGCCAATAAAATCGTGAGCGTCGCCCCGCAAGAAGAAGAGGGACAAAAACGAACATATAAACATATAGAACTACCGCAAGGGAGCAAGTTCCAACTCGTGCCGAACACTACAAAAGAGCGTGAGATTATTTACATTTGCGGTCCATCAGGTTCGGGTAAATCTACATTTACGAGCAATTATATCAAGGAGTACAAAAAGAAGTTCAAGGGTGGCGACATCTACCTTTTTTCCGCCTTGAGCGAAGATGAGGTGTTAGATAAACACGGTGTAAAACGCATTAAATTATCACCCGCACTCATCACCGATAAACTTACAAGCGCCGACTTTGAAGACGCACTCGTGATATTTGATGATATTGATGTGATTAGCGATAAGAAGATCCGTGAAGCGGTTATAGCGACTTTGAATTCGGTATTAGAGGTTGGTCGCCATTTTAAGACTTATTGTATTATTACGAACCATTTGCCGACCGCCGGTAAAGACACGCGTCGTGTTCTAAACGAAGCGCACGAAATCGTCTATTTTCCGCACAGCGGGTCTATGAAGGGTATTAATTATTTATTGAAAGAGTATGTTGGTTTTGATAATCACGAGATCAAGGCGATCAAGAAACTCAAAAGTCGGTGGTGTTGTATTTTTAAGAACTACCCGCAACTCGCTATGACCGAGCGAAATTTATGGCTACTCGCTGAGGACGGTGAGAGTGACGACGAAGAACATCAAGCGAAAAAACGGCGTGATGCTACCTTGAAGAAAGGTAAAGGGGACTGGCGTGAGGATAGTTCGAGCGAAGAGTGGGATTATAGTGATAGTGACTAGCGGAGCGAAGCGGAGCTGTGGCGGTGGTGGTGGTGGCGACGCTTTTTCAACATATTTTTCCACGGATTTTTCCTAACATAACAAAGCATTTGAATTAATAATCCGTTGGATTTAGATTATTAATTTAGGGATATATTATATATGAAATGACGGCGACTTGCTTGAATGGCGACTGCCTTGAATTGATGAAAGACCTACCAGATAAGTCGGTGGATTTATTCTTATGCGATTTGCCTTATGGGATATTAGGAACTGCGACAGGACGACCGAATAAATTGCTCCGTATGGAGAATGGGGTTGCTACAGGACCGAGTGCCGTGAAGTTCCTTACTTGCCCGTGGGATAAACCGATAGACCTCACCGAGTTTTGGACGCAAGTGAAACGGTTATGTAAGAATGATAAGACACCAGTTCTTATGTTTTGTAATACGAAATTCGGTGTTGATTTAATCACGAGCAACCCTTCATGGTTCCGTTATGATATTGTATGGGCGAAGAACAGGGGGGTCGGCTTCCTTACTGCGAAACAGAAACCGATAGCAGCGCACGAAATGATATATGTATTTTCAAAAAAGGGGTCATTCTACAAAATGATAAAGAATGATACACCCGATAAGAGAGGGTCAATAAGATCACCACAACGAATAAAAACAGGGATATATGCTGGAAACGTTCATGCTGAAACACGAGTGGTTGAAGATGGAAAACGATGCCCCATATCCGTCATTCATTTTAATATGAAACAAGATAAACGCCACCCCACAACTAAACCGATTGATTTACTGAAATGGTTGATTGAGAGATATAGCAACGAAGGAGACACCGTGCTTGATCCAACAGCAGGTTCATTTAATAGCGGTCGAGCGTCATTAGAACTCGGTCGCAATTATATCGGGATGGAAATGAATAAAGAGTTTTATGAAAAGAACAAGATTGAATAATCAAATGCTTTGTTATGTTAGATGATTTTTTTTGAAAATGAAATGAAAATACCATCGCCACCACCACCACACCACATAAAAGTATTATAAAATATTCTATACAATATAATATAATGCCTGTCATCAAATCCATCGTTCAACAAGTATTTACTTATCCCTTTGTGATAAGAGTACAACATCAAATCGCTACACTTACCGAAGCAAGATCATTATGGCGACTATCCCGCCCCCTCCATGCCCCAAAAACCGTTCCACCACAATCGCAATCGTCTAAATAAACGCATCTATATAATAACGGTGTATTATCTTTTAGACACAAAATTAGCGACGATCTCATCATAACTCAATCCGCTTTCTTTCTTAATCTTCGTCATATAATCATAATAATCGGTAAGGTCCTGACCGTGATTTAGCATCTGCGATAATCGCATCACATCGTGCGCACCACAAGTCGCCTTATCATTTCCTTTTGCTTGATAAGCAACGGGATTATAAATTGCGTTAAACTCACCTTTCGCCTTATTTAGCAAGTTGGATAAATACGGCGTCGCTTCACCCAACATCACCCTCCGTTGCGGATTTACCCACTTCAAGGGTTCATCTATTTTGCTTCCATAAGAACAAAAATACTCTATTGTATTTCCATAACGCATCACGAGGACCCAATGACCGTTGTTCGGGGCGTGCTGATATAACAAAAATACATATGACTTATCCTTCGGTAAGAGTTGCTGAATGGTCTTATAATCCTTCAAGTCGCTATACCTCATGATCTTCGCATTTGGATAATACGCACGAATATCACTATCGTCCATCGGTTCTTCGATAATTTCTTCTACGACTGGACTTTCTTTCTTGCTGACTAAATCCACATTCGGGGGTAAGGCTGGGTTCGCACCCGCACCTCGTAAATGATGGAACGGTGATGACTGACCGCCCCATAAGACTTTGATCGCTAAATTGTTTTTAGAGTACTTGTCATCTTTCCAATCGCCCTTAATATTTTTAGCTCTTGCTAAATATGCTTTACGATGTTTTTGCGCCGATGCTGGACCTTCCTCCATTCCGTATTCAATAAAATCACCGTATCCTTTTCGCCCGAACTTCACGCCATTCAATTCTAATTTATGAATACCGTCAGTTGCGAGTTTCAAGTCATTCCAATCCTTATATCCCGCCTTCTTCGCAAACGCTTTCGCCTTTTTCAAGAACTCGTTGTCGTCACGACCTTCACCGGTAAGTCCCGCTTCTCTTCTTTGTCGCATTACTTCATTCATAACGGATTGCGCCCGAGCCTGAAGCGACGATAATACTTCGCTCTTACCCGCTGGTGTTGCTTGCTTTCGTGCTGGGGCGCGCGCAGCGGCAGCAGTTGCTTTTTTAGGTCCTTTGATTTGATCCATGACGAGTGAGTACAATTCAGGATATTCTCTCAACGGCATTCCATCGTCACCAACACCTTCAAGCACCAACGCATCATAAAATAGTCGGTCGCCGTCATCTTTACGAGGGTCCATCGGTTTCACTCCAATTAAATAATCATTTCCGTCAGGCGCCGTCACACGGTATTCAATTGTCACTTGTTCCGTCACGGTCTCTTCTTCTTCATCATCTTCATCGTCAGCAATAATACGACGCTTTATCAATACCTTTTGTTTCGCCTTCGGCAACTTCACAACACTTACCATTTTCGTCTTCATCACAGCAGGTTTCGTCATTATCAAACGACCTTGTTCGTCCATCTCATATTCGGCAGGTTCAGCCTCGCTTTCACTCCCGCTTTCACCACCGACTAACCCTCGCCCCTTAAATGGTTTCAAATTCTTTCGCCCCTTAATCTTCTGTTTCTCGGCGATCTGTAATTTCAAATTCTCGGGGTCTAATTCACTCGCAGTCAGGGGTGTATCCTTACTAATACGCTTCGTCGGGCGATATACTGGATAATCTTTACCGCCGATGTCTTTCCACTCTTCTTTGAACCATCGGGCGAGTGGTCTTCCATCCGCCTCCTTAAATTTACCGCCGAGTTCTTTGTATCGCTTGATGAGTGCGCCACTTCTATATGCTGACGGTTTTTTATAACGCGGATAAACTTCTGCTTTTGCTTGTTCGTAAAGTTTCTTATTCACCGGCACCGACCCACCGCTGTATCCCGCTCCGCGATCCTCCACACCATACCTCGGGTTTCTGCTATCCATCTCTTCATCGGTGTCTGCTTCGCTCGCTTCGTCCTCTTCATCAGGCTCTTCTTCTTCACCAGCACACTCTCCGCAAATACGACCAATACCAGGTTCATCTTGTCGTCCATGATATTCGGGTGTTCCCCATAATACATCTTGTCCGCACAAACCGCAAACAAAAGCAACATCTCGACCGAACTGGTCTTCCTCCTCGTCCTCGTCTTCATCTTCGTCTTCATCTTCGTCCTCGTCTTCATCGGGCGGTGATGGCGTTCTCGGTCTTTTCTCACCGCTTTCTCGTTCTCGCCCCGCAGGAACGGACGCTGCGGAACCACGCCCACGGCACACCTCACAATATACCTGTCCGCCAGTCAATAGATCATCTAACCCATCGCCATAAAATCCTTCACCTTGTAATCGTGGAACGGGTATTCGGTGTTGTCGTATCGTCGCTACGATTTCTGCTTTATCTGCGCGAGTGATGCTCGGCAATACAATCTTATCATGGTCTTTCGCCCAATCCTGTACTGCTTCAACAAGGCACCGTCTCGGCAACTCGCTCGTCATTCGTCGCACTTCTTCAGCGGTTAAATCATCTTCTAATTCAACGACTTCTTTGCTATGACCGTAAGGTTTTCGGGGCAGTCTCCAACCACGACGGTTCGGGTTCGCTTCACGCATCGGTTTCGTAGTCTGTTTCACACTCGTCACGGGTCGCGCAGGTTTCTTCGGGCAACCTCGTTGCGATCGTGCGGGTGCGGGCGGTGGTGATGGTGCGCGTGGTGCGGGGCGTGGTGTCGCCGGTTCTGCTCTGGGTGTCCCCGCAAATTGCTCTTCATTCACTTTATCCGTTTTCATAACAGCACGAATAAGATTTTCAGGCACTTCACCGAACCTCAATCTCCCTAATATTTCTCCTTCTTCGTCCATAACAAGACGATCACGATAAGGTTTTCCATCGGTGCTTTCAACTAAAAAAACACGACCACCAACGGTGTATTCGTCGGCTTCTATTTCGGGTTCTTCGTCCGCCATTTATCTCACGATATATATTGTATCGTGATATAATAAATACCTAAATACCGCTTCGCTGGGCGGTGATAATCGTATTTCGTTGCTCCGCATTTTTACAACGCAACTTCGCAAGTATTTCGTCATGATGACGGGCATAATACCTTAATGAGTGTTCTCGGCATTTTTCTTTATAACGCTCGGCGTGCGTCTTCCGCCATTTCGCTTGCGCTCGTTTCGCCGCTTCGCTCGTTTTGCGTTTCGTCTGCGCGACGGGTTCGCATTCGTGGATTTCAAGTGATAATTCTTCTTCGTTCATTTCTGCTATATACTGATAAGTTTCTCTTTATATACTAATACAATAAAAAAATGCTTCAATTTTTCTTATCTGGGTTTTTATAAATATATTCGCCCTGCTGACTAACCGAATGACCCATCGCTTCAGCATCCTCCGCCTTCTCTTCCATAACATCGCCATACTTACTCGTAAGATAAATGTGACGGAGTTGCGTGCTTCCTATCCCTTTACCGAGTGCGGAGTTCAAAATCCTCGTGATCGCATTAATCGCCGTCAAGGGCTTACCGTCGCTATATACCAATAATGGAACGGAAAAATCGGTATTCATCGCAATCCGCCCCTTCGGGTTGCGCGGGATCGTCGGGTGGAACTTCAAATACAATCCTAAAACCTGCTTCAATTCAGGATTTACTGCGAACTTCTGTTCGCCATACGATTTACTGGTTTTGTATTTTTCATAGACGAATTCCATTTTAGATAAATCAAGGTAGTTCGCTTTCTTATCGCCTTTCTCGTATTCAGGAACGACCAACATCTCTAAATAATCGCCGTTGCGACGCGGGGGTTGTAATACATACAAACTAACAATCAAGAACTTCAATAATGCGTCATACTCACTCGCCGTTAATGATCGCTTATCGGTTATGGAAGCAATACCCTCTTCCATTTTTTCATATTTCATATTAATCTCGCTCCATGTCGGCAACCCTTCATTCGTCTTCTTGCTCGTGGTCTCCTTGATGTTCTTATTCATATTCATCATGTCGCTATAATAGGTATTATATAACTTCTTGTGCTTCGTGGTTGTTCCGCCTAAATTAAGTGCGCTCACGATCGCAATAATAAATGACCGTTTCGTTGTATCGGCATAATGCGATATTTTAGAATACACCGTCTCGGGTTTCTCTAAAAATCTAAAATCGGTCAAGGGTTTTCCGCCGTTCAACTTCACCAAGTTCTTCATATACAAACTCACGCTCTTCGGCGATAATCCTTTTTTCTCAAAGGCGCTAAATAAATGCTTTTCAAAATCCGTCATTTATATTATATAATAGGATAATATAAATTTTATACATTATTCACGAACCCCTCGTATCCATCTCCAGCATCTCGACCACCACCATTTCCGCGGTTCAGGCGCGGGTTCGGGTTTCGGTGCTTGCTCCTCCTCAATCTGTTTCACGAGTGTTTCTAATTTCGTGACTTCACCGCTCGCCCAATTCAGTACATCTCCGGTGTGAGTATTGATCGCAAGGTTCATCGCATTAATCTCCGCCATGACTTCTGGACTTACATTCGCTAATGTTTCACTAATCGGGCGGGGTTCGGCGCGTGGCGACATCTCTTCGCCTTCGGGAAAAAGAACATCTTCAGGCTCTTCGAGTTCTTCTCCTAAATCTATTCGCCCACCGATTTTTTCGGGTTCTGGAGGCGTGACCTTTTTTTTCCTTGATTTCGCCATAAGAAAAATAGGATATTCGTTTTATTGTTATATATTTACTCAATAGATTATATTTTTACTCACATTTCGCATTCACTCAATCTCTTCGGGGGCGTCCTCGCTACCGTCGCGCGCAAACTCCGCATCTGTAATCGTCCCTTTCTCCTTAAAATACTTCAGCATCTTATCAATATAAAAGGTCCTCCAACTCCCGTCTCGTCTCTTTTCGCATTTCACCGCACCCGCCTTATCGTGTATCGGGTGCTGATTTATCTTCAACGATAATCCTGCTGCGGTTGTTGCTCCTTTCTCTAAAAAGCAACCCTGTTCTTCGCAATAACGCTTGTAAAGTGTCAAACACTCCGTCGCCGTCATATCAAGATTGCGATTTCCTTCGGTCGGCAACTCCCAGTTCTCACGAACAAGATGCTCCATGAATGTTTCAACCGTGCTACGATTGTTGTCAGCAATTCGCATCTGGTATTGCGTGATCGGCGTCGCTTTCGGGTCGTTAAACATCCCTTTCACAACATCGCGACCCTTGAACCATTCATACACCGACTTCACGCAATTATCGTCCGCCAAGTATCCATAGAACCGATCAAAGTACTCCGTATCACCGAGGCGAATATCACTCGCTCGAAGCATCCAAAAACGGCGTGTATCTTCACCGATCTTGAACCCACCTGTTTCATCATTCGTCGTCGCGATGTAATTCGTGTAATCGCTCATTTCTTGCGCTTCTTGTCTCATCGCCCGAATACTGACTTTCGTTTCGGTAATGAGCGCCTTGATTTCGCCCATACTCCCCTCCTTCGCTTGATAACCCGATATTTCATTCAAAACAACAATCGTCTTACCGATCAAGTTTCCGTTGAACGAACCCCATACATCGCGTTCGGGTTTTTGAGGCTCCCATACCTTATCTTTTCCAAGCATTCGCTCCAGCAATCGTATCAGCGACGATTTACCGGTCCCTTCTTGTTTTGATAAGATGATCGGGCATTTCTTCGTCTTCGTGTCGGGGTATTTTATGATATGACTTATCCAATCAAGCATGTATTTCGCTTGCGGAACACCGCCGTCGCAAATCACATCTAATATGTGCTTCGCGATGAAGTCAATCGCATCCTGACGGGGCGACACATATTTCACTTTCTCCATTTCGTAAGGCACCCACAAATTCAATACATTCGGCGGGCAACTCTCAACATCGGGATAAGTATCCATTCGGTCGTAGCTTTTGATTTTGTCGTTCTCCTGCGTCCATAACTTAATCCAGTTCTGGCGTTTCGGGTTCTTTCCTTCGGTGTATCCGCACCATAGATGCTCGAACGCTTCTGTAAGTTCGCCTTTCGTGCGAATTTTGAACCCTTCGGGCGTTGTTTCAACATACAAACCGCCCTTGATGATCTTCGCGTGTGTTTTCTCCCATACCGCCGAATACTCTTCAAAAGTCATATTCGGGTCAAGGATTTCACTCTTCGGTTGCGCCATAATATCCATATAACTCTCGCTCACATCATAGCATTCGTCTTGATGCTCTTTCACGTCCCATTCAATCTCCATTCCGGTTGCGTTATAACCGATGCTGACGAATTCTTCAAGAAGACGGCGCGCACCGTATCGCACAACATTCTCTTTCCACAACATAAATCCGTCATAGATGTAAGACGCAATTTTCAAGTTGGAACAGCCTTCAACAAACAGCAAACCGCACTCGTCGCAAAACTCCAAACAAGCACTCACAATTCGGCACTCGTATTCCTGACCTATCCACGCGATCATCGTATTTAGATGCTGACCTTCGCTTCGTTTCTCCTTCAACATATTCGCCTGACGCGCACTCTCATATAGTTTCGGGTTCTTCTCGCGCAAGAAGCGACCCCATTCGTCTCGTT
>Ga0194123_10006200_pt1 | contig 12460 bp, 9 predicted proteins | sample TA2MahsurfametaG_5_FD_155479 | JGI IMG/M metagenome (GOLD analysis project Ga0194123, IMG submission 155479) | Freshwater microbial communities from Lake Tanganyika, Tanzania - TA2015023 Mahale A surface | ecosystem: Environmental > Aquatic > Freshwater > Lake | place: Tanzania: Lake Tanganyika... | reverse complement strand
CAGTGGCCGGAGTCCCACCTTGTCACTGCCGATGTCGGCGATGGGCCGCAGAAGTACGCGGTCTTCGAGGGGACATTCATCATCGGGGTGCCGCTCGCAATCGCAGCCGATGCCAGCGAAGGCGAGCACACCTTCACGCTGCGCTTGCGCTATCAAGCGTGCGATGCAACGACCTGCCTCGCACCGACCGAAATCGACATGCCCGTCACATTGCGTGTGGCGGCTGGTGCGGCGATGCCTGCACTCGATGCGGCACTGAAGGACTTTGACGCGAGCATCTTCGCAGTACTCAACAGTGGTGGAGCCGGTCCGCGTTCGGTCCGCTTCGACTTCTTCGGTGCGACATTTTCCATTGATCCGACGGGCACCGGCTTCCTGCTCGTGCTTCTGATCGCTGCGCTCGGTGGAGCGCTGCTGAACTTTACGCCCTGCGTCCTGCCCGTGATTCCACTGAAGATCATGGGCCTCGCGCACAGTGCCGGCAATCGAAGGCGCTGCGTGATACTCGGCGCCATGCTGTCGCTCGGCGTGATCGCATTCTGGGTGGGGCTTGGTGTTGCCGTCTCGCTCATCAGCGGATTCACGACTTCGAGCCAACTTTTCCAGTATCCATGGTTCACCATCGGCGTCGGTGTCATCATCGCCGTGATGGCGATCGGCATGTGCGGGCTGTTTTCCCTGCGTTTGCCACAGTCGGTCGCGGGCATCGACTTCCGTCACGACACACTCGCAGGCTCGTTCGGTTTCGGCATCATGACAGCGGTGCTCTCCACGCCGTGCACCGCACCGCTCATGGGAGCCGCCGCAGCATGGGCCGCCACGCAGCAGCCGTGGGTGGTGCTGCTGGTGTTTGGCGTCATCGGCGGCGGTATGGCGCTGCCGTACATGGTGCTCAGCGCGTTCCCGCAGCTCGTGCAGCGGGTCCCGCGCAGCGGTCCCGCGAGTGATCTGGTGAAGCAGATCATGGGTCTGCTGCTGTTGGCTGCCGCCGCATACTTCATCGGCGCGGGTGCCGCGGGCATGCTTGCGGCGCCACCCGAGCCGCCGACGAACGACTACTGGTGGTTCGTTGCGGCACTCGGTATCGCAGCAGGCGGCTGGATGAGTGTGCGCACCTGGTGCATCACGCCGCGCATGCAGCCACGCCTCGTGTTCGGATCACTTGGGCTGGGGATCGTGGTCGCGAGCGCTGCAATCGGCATTCAACTGACCGATGATGGCAAGATTCCGTGGGTGTACTTCACACCCGAGCGCCTCGCCGATGCACAGGGACGCGGGGATGCGGTGGTCCTCGACTTCACCGCGGAGTGGTGTCTCAACTGCAAGACGCTCGAGAAGACGATTCTTGAAAGCGATGCGGTTGCGGCGCGGCTCAGCAGTGCCGGGGTCACGCCCATCAAGGTCGACCTCACAGGCGACAACCCGCAGGGACGCGCGCTCCTGAAGCGCTTGGATCGACTGACGATTCCGCTGCTTGTTGTCCTCTCGCCCCGCGGCGAAGAAGTATTCAAGAGCGACACCTACACGCCCGCGCAAGTGCTGCAGGCGATCGATGCCGTGCAGGGACAACCGCCTTCAACCGGCGCGACCAAACCCACGACTCCATCGCAGGGATGACCCCTTACTTTGCGGGGTCGCCCTCGGCTGCACTCGGCAATCGCTCGGCTGCCTTTGCTGCACGCGATTCGACCAGCTGTCGCACCGCGTCGATTCGCCCGGGGCGGAACTGCCGAAGAGGATCGGCCGCAAAGGACTCATTGCACAGCGCTGCCGCATCGATGGCAGCGCGAGCGTCCTCCAGCCGCCCCTGTGCGGCAAACGCGATGGCAAGACGCAGGTGACTGTCGCAGTGGCGGGGATTTGCCACAAGAACGGCCTGCAGCGCGTGCTCGAGTCGCACGGCAGCGGCACGGTCGCTCGGCGCCGCATCGAGCGAATCGTTTGCAGCAAGCGATGCAAGCCGAAGTGCCGCGAAACGGCTCCACGCGGCATCCGCAGCGAGCGCAGCCCCCTCCTGCGCGCCCGAACGCAACTGCTCCTGCTCCATCGGAGTCGCCGTATCGCGCGCGGCGGCTAGCCACTGCTCCGCCGCGCACAATGCAAGCGATCGCCTCCGCGGCGAATCCACGGATGCAGCCGCAAGCGCCTGTGCTGCATCGCGCCGAGCTACCGCAAGCCGTTCACGGGACTGCGCCTGCGCCGCATCGAAGATTCGCTGTGCTGCGACAATGGCGATGTCATCCTGACGCGTCAGCGCCGGTGAAGCCCACACCACGATCCACAACGCAGCGGCAGCAGCAGAAGCAGCCCAGGCGGCCGAAGTCATCTTGGACGGACGGTACGACTGCACCGCAGCTGGCAAGGGTGCAGATGCGAGCACCAGCCACGCCCAGAGAACGCTGCCTGGCAGCCAGAACACCATGTCGATCTGCCCGTGGGTTGCAGCGACGCATGCCGCCGCAACACCGCCCACGGCAAGGCCCGTCCGTGCGCGCTCATCGGCGCTCCCACCCTGCTGAGCTATCGCCCATGCGGCTGCAACGCCGGCGACCGCGCCTGCAGCCCGCCAAAGCCATGCATCTCCACCGAGCGTGGGCGCTTCAAAGAGCGCAGAAAGAATCACGCCGAATACGACACTCGCGAGCGCGATCTCCCGCACAATCCTTCCGTCGCCGCTCGAGTCATTTCTCTGTGGAGCACGCGTACCACCATGCCACAGCAGACACAGCATCGCGCCGCCGAGCACAAAACCACTCACGCCGAGTGCAGCAGCCCAGTCGGCGAGCGATCCATGCGCACTTGTGACTTCTTCGACGGCACCACTCGGCCGCAACTGCATGAACGCCGCCTGAAAGCCGGCGGGGCCAACGCCGACGAGGGGTGCGTCCGCGAGCGTCCGCACCGCACCCACGAGATACTGCCAGCGAAACCAGAGACTCTGCTCGCCCCAACCCTCGCCCACAAGTGCGCGTGCCAGCAAAGCGAGCACGGCAACAATCGGCAGAAAGGCAAGAACCCGCACCCATCGATCGGATCGTCGAAGCAGGACGCTCGCCACGGCACCGACGGCAAGCGCACCGATGCCGCCCTTCGAACCGCTGGCCACGATAAGACCGACGCAGAGGAGGGCTGCCAGCCCGAGGAGTGCACGGACCGCGACGCGTCCACCGCCGAGGGCCGCGTTCGCGAGCAGTGTCGCCGTTGTTGCGGCGACCGTTGCAAAGACATTTGCAAATCCAAACCAGCCCGTTGCCTCATTCTGCAGCAGACGCCGCTCGTAGGTCAGCACTTCCGGCGACTGCGCCAGCCACCCCTGTGCACGGAGAAACATCTCTTTTTGCTGCTGATAGAACTCGAGCGTCGCCTGATGCTCGTTCGTCATCTGTACGAGTCCGCGGACCGCGAGCGCAACCCCGATGCCCGCGAGCGCCGCGAGGAGCGCGCGGCGCATCAATCCAGTCGGATCACGCAGGCAAAATCCACACACGGCAAGCGCGGAAGCGATCGATGCGATCCATGTCGTGCAGCGCCACATCTGTTCGACATCCTGCATGGCATGCGCAGCGGCCACTGCGCACGGCACCATGCATGCACTCGCCATCCACGTCCACCAGCGTGGGAGAAGCGCGCGGTCGATTGCGCAGCGCACGAGCAGCCACGCCGACGCCGCAAACACAACGGCATCGAGCAGCACACTCTGCGCAGGCGTTGCACCCACAAAGACGCCAGGCTGCTGCGCGGGATCCATGTCGAAGACTGGAAGCGCGGCAAAGGCGATCATGCACCGCGCGGCGGCGACCGCCAAGACGGCGCCGATCGCCACGCGGTCACTGACAGGTGTGACAGGCTGCGACACGCGGCTGCTATCGTAGGGAAATGCAGGACGCATCCGTGCGACGGGCCTTGACGGTCTACTGTGCCAGTGCCCGTGGCGCGAATGCGACGCACCTTGCCGCGGCCGCGGCATTTGGTCGCGCCCTGGCCCTGGCCAACTTCAATCTCGTCTACGGGGGTGGTGGCATCGGTCTGATGGGCGAACTCGCGCGCTCTGCGCAGCAGCACGGTGCGCATGTCACGGGCATCATCACCGAGCAGTTTCTGTCGCTTGAACAGGGATGGACGGGCTGCGACGAATTGATCGTCGTTGCATCGATGCGCGAGCGAAAGCAGCGCATGGAGGAACTTGGCAGCGCATTCGCCGTGCTCGCGGGTGGACTCGGAACATGGGAGGAGTTCTTTGAGACACTCGTGGGTCGTGTCATCGGGCGCCACCAAAAACCGATCGGCATACTCAACACGAATGGCTTTGCGCTGCCGCTGCGACAGCTGATCGAACACGGCGTCGAGCAGGGTTTCGTGCGTCATGCAGCACTCGATCTCTTGCTGACACATGATGAGCCAGCCGGGTTGGTCGAACAACTGGCATTCGCACTTGCAGCGACTGAACCGATCCCCCACGATCCACAGCAGATGCTGCCGATGCACGGTCCGCATGAGGGACGCGGATGAGCGCCCCTGCTCCGGATGGTGATGCTGGCGAACGCGCACAGGAGGGCGCGCCGATCGGCCTGATCGCGGGCAGCGGCGTCTTGCCGCTCCTCGTTGCGCAGGGCATTCGGGCAGCTGGTCGCCGAGTCGCATGCGTCGGCTTGCACGATCACTTCCACGCTGAATTGCCGCACCACTGTGACTCCTTCCACCGCGCGGGCGTTCTCCAGATTGGACGTTGGATCCGCCTGATGCGCGCATCCGGTGCGCGAGACGCCGTCATGGTCGGACGCGTCAAGAAAGCCACGATGTACCGCCCTCTGCAACTGCTGCGCCAGATGCCCGACCTCCGCACCGTGCTGCTCTACTATCAGAAGCTGCGGTTCGATCGGCGGAGTCCCGCCTTGCTTGCGGCGGTTGCCGACGAATTGGCGGCTTCGGGCGTGCACCTCATGGATTCCACCCGCTTCATTCCAGATCACATCGCCACCGAAGGTGTCATGGGGCGCATGACACCCTCGGCGGCTCAGCAGCGCGACATTGACTTTGGCTGGCCGATCCTTCGCTCGGTGACCAACCTCGGCATCGGACAGGCGATCACTGTGCGCGACTGTGATGTGATCGCTGTCGAGGCGATGGAGGGCACGGATGCGACCATCGACCGCACCGCTGCGATCTGCAAGCGCGTCGGCTGGACGATGCTGAAGACCACGCACGACAGCCATGACTTGCGCGCTGATGTGCCCACCGTTGGCGTACAGACTGTGGAACGCATCGCCGCTGCAGGTGGTCGTGTGCTGGCGCTCGGCGCGGGACGGGTGATCATGCTCGAGCGCGATCAAGTCATCGCCGCGGCGGACCGATTGGGCGTTGCGCTTGTCGGTATCCGAGGCGCCGGACACGATCCGAAACTGCTGTGAGCGATCCACCGTCTGTCCGCTTTGTCTCGCGCGCAGGGTTCAAGTTGCAGCATGCGCTCGAGACCTTCGGCATGCCAGTGGAGGGGCTCGATTGTGCAGATTTCGGCTGCAATGCGGGGGGTTTCACCGATTGCCTGCTGCAGCGTGGTGCTCGCCGCGTGACAGCCATCGACACGGGGTATGGCATGCTCGACTGGGGACTGCGAAACGACGCCCGCGTGGATGTGCAGGAACGCACAAACGCGCTGCATGCGCCGCCCCCGAGCAGCGGGGTCGATCTCGTGGTGATGGATCTCGCCTGGACGTGCCAGCGACACTCGGTGCCGGCGGCACTGCGATGGTTGCGTCCGAATGGCCGCATTATCACGCTGATCAAGCCGCACTATGAGTCGCAGGGTCACGAGCGAAAGGCACTTGTGAAGGGTGCGCTGCCGCCTGATGTCGCCGGAGCCGTTGTGGCGCGCGTCCTCGGATCGATGCCGGAACTCGGCGCGCGCGTGCTGGCGGATTCGCCAAGTCCTGTGATCGGCGGAGGCGGCAACAGCGAGCATCTTGCGCTGCTGTCGAGGCAGTGAACATCACGACCAAAGACCGTGATTCGCCCGATGAAACGGCATGATTTTTCAGACGTCTTCGCCACCTGAAAACGCTCCTTTCGGGTAGGATTTCAGGCTTCCCGTGAGCAGCGCGAACGTCCCTTCTCCTGACCCACCGTCCACGCTCGGACTGGTGATCGACAAGACAATCGACCGCGAACTTCATGAGTCGTATCTCGTCTACGCGATGAGCACGATCATGGACCGTGCGCTGCCCGATGTGCGCGACGGACTGAAGCCCTCGCAGCGGCGCATTCTTGTCGCGATGAATGATTTGAACCTGACGCCGGGGCGCAAGCAGATCAAGTGCGCGAAGATCTGCGGCGACACCAGCGGCAACTATCACCCGCATGGCGAATCGGTCATTTATCCCACCCTTGTGAACCTCGGGCAAGCATGGAAGACCCGCGCGCTGCTCGTCGACAAGCAGGGCAACTTCGGCTCGATCGAAGGCGATCCGCCCGCTGCGATGCGTTACACCGAAGCGCGCATGACAGGCGTCGCCGTGGCGATGCTTGAAGATCTCGACAAGGGAACCGTCGATTTCCGTCCCAACTACGACGATCGGCTCATGGAGCCCACCGTGCTTCCGGGCAAGTTCCCCAACCTGCTCGTGAACGGTTCTTCGGGCATCGCCGTCGGCATGGCAAGTTCGATGGCACCGCACAATCTCACCGAGATCGCGAACGCCATCGCCGCGACGATCGACAACCCATCGATTGGCCTCGAGGGGCTCATGGCGATCGTGCAGGGCCCCGACTTCCCGACTGGCGGAACGATCGTGGGACGGCGCGGCATCATCGAGGCCTATGCCACAGGTCGCGGTCGCCTCACGGTACGCGGCAAGGTGCGCCATGAGACGCGTGATGGACGTGCAGTCTTGGTGATCGAGGAGATCCCCTACCAAGTCGTGCAGAGCGCGCTGATCGAGAAGATCGTCGAGGCGAAGAAGGAAGACCGTATCCCCGACATCGCTGATGTGCGCAACCACAGCGGTCGCGACGCGCAGACGCGCATCCTGGTAGTGCTGCGCAAGGGCGCGGATCCTGCCGTGGTGGAGCGACAGCTCTACGAGTTCACGCCGCTGCAGACCACCTACAGCATCATGAATATCACGCTCGTGAATGGTCAGCCCCGAACGCTGCCCTTCACCAGCTTGATTGGCTGCTACATCGATCACCGACGCGATGTCATTCGCCGCCGCACCGAATTCCTCCTGCGACAAGCGCGCCAACAAGCGCACAAGCTGGAGGGTCTGGTGTATGCCGTGTGCGACATCGATGCAGTGATCGCGATCATCCGTGGATCGCGCACGCGCGAAGAGGCCATTGAGGCGCTCCTCGCGCGCGCATTCCGCATCGCACCCGATCATCCGAATGCCCCGCTTGTTCCACAGCGAATTGCCGAGGCCTCTCGCCGCGGCGATGGTGCCCGGCTGACACGCGTGCAGGCGGAAGCGATCGGCGCGCTGCGCTTGATCCAGCTCGTCGGACTCGAGATCGAGCGCTTGGCGCGGGAGTTCACCGAACTGCTTGCAGAAATCGACCGGCTCGAAGCGCTGCTGGCGGACGACAGACTGATCCTGCAGATCATCCGATCCGATGTGCTGCAGTTGGCGGAACGCTTCGGGGACGCGCGCCGCACCACGATCGAAGTGGGCGAAGCAGACGACTTCAACCTCGCGGAACTCATTCAAGAGCATGATGTCGCCGTCACAGTCTCGCACCAGGGGTTCGTCAAGCGGCTGCCCGTGGACACTTTCCGCACGCAAGGGCGCGGCGGCGTCGGCATTCGAGGATCTGACGCGAAGGATGGCGACTACATCGAACGGGTCTTCATTGCGAGCACGCACGACGACCTGCTTTGCTTCACGAATACGGGTCGCGTCTACCGGACGAAGGTTTGGCAAATTCCTGAAATGTCGCGCACTTCCAAGGGGCGCTCCGTGCAGAATGTGATCGAACTGAAGGCGGGCGAGTGCGTGGTCGCCTATCTGCCGATCCGCGACTTTGAGGCGCGCGAGGACTACCTCTTCTTTGCCACGGCCAACGGACGCGTGAAGCGCTCATCGCTGAAGGACTACCGCAATGTCCATCGCAGCGGCATCATTGCCGTCAGGCTCAATGAGGGCGACCGGCTTGTGAACGTCGTGGAGACATCGGGACAAGATCACATCCTGCTTGCGACGGCCGAGGGCATGGCGATCCGCTTCGATGAGAACGATGCTCGAGTGATGGGGCGCGACACTGCGGGCGTGTCGGGTGTCGACCTTGCCGATGGCGATGAACTCGTCGGACTCGTTCGCTGCGATGACACGGCTCAGTTGTTCACGTGCACGGAGCATGGCTTCGGCAAACGAACGGACATGACCGAGTATCTCGTCCATCAGGATGATGGACAGACGCGCGCGCAGTCACGCGGCGGCAAGGGAAGAATCGACATCAAGACGGACGAGCGCAATGGTCGGGTCGTCGCGGTCCATTCGATCCATGAGGATGATGACTTGATGTTTGTTTCGAAGGGCGGCATGGTTGTCCGAATCCGTGCTGCCGATGTGCGGATCGTTGGCCGAAACACTCTTGGCGTTCGAGTGGTCAAACTGCAGGATGATGATGCACTTGTGGGCGCTGCACGTTTTGACCGCACGGATGAGTCGGCGTCGGATGCGAACGCGTTGCCGGAAGGCGCTCCGGTGGCCCCCCACGCCGTAGGGTCTCCCGCGCCAAAGACAGACGGACCCTCCGCCGCTGGAACCTGACTCCAGCCAAGCATTGAGAACGGGCATGCGGAGGTGATACCATTCTCGCATGGCACTGAATGAATGGTCAGAGACGGTCCTTGTCGGAGAATTGTCGGACGAACCCGGTCTCACCGATGACCTGCAACTGCTGCTGCAGCGGGTGGAGGGCAAGTCAAAGGACTTCCACGTGATTCTTGACTTCTCGAGTGTCACCTACCTCAACTCTTCCAACATCGCGCAAGTCCTGCAACTTCGGAAGGTCCTGTCGGCATCGAAGTGCACACTCCATCTGTGCGGTGTGAAGGATGGCGTCTGGAGCATCCTCTTGATGACGGGACTCGATCGGCTCTTCAAGTTCACAGACGACTTGCCCACTGCGCTCGCTGCAGCGCAAACGGGCGCCTAATCATCCCGGAGCACCCCGCGCGCTCGGGCACGGACTCACCTCTTCCATGCGCATTCGCCGAACAGCACACGAACCGCGGATCGAACTGATCCCGCTGATCGACGTGATGATGTTCCTGCTGTCGTTCTTCATCTACTCGCAGGCGCTCGCCGTACGCGTCAGCGTCATACCGATGGAACTGCGGAAGTTCCAAAGTGGACAGGCTGCAAAGCCCGCGCCAGCAGCCACGATCTCGATCGCGCTCGATGGCAAGCTCTTCTACAACCGGGTCCCCTGCGCGCTGGCGGAACTTGCAGGACGCGTGGCCGAGTCGAAGCAAGAGGATCCCAAGACCGTCATCTACATCGCCGTTGCCGATGGACAAGGAACGATTGACCGCGCGCCGCTGATGCAGGCAGTCTGGGACAAACTTCGAGGCTGCGGACTCTCGGTCAACTTCGTGGGCAAGCCCATGGACTCGGATGACAAGTCGCCGCCGAATCCACCGGCTGCTTCTCCAGCCCCGTCACCGCCGAGTGAGCAGGCAGCGCCCGCTGCAACGCCACCCGCGACTCCGGCATCCAGACCGTGAACGAGGCTCGCCAGGAAAACGCGCCGCTGGTCTTCGGCTTTGTCATAGCCATCCTGCTGCATCTTCTCATTGCGGTACCGGCCCTTCAGGCATCGTGGGGCGTGGGCGGCGAGAGTCCACTGAATTCATCGCTCGATGGCTCCAGCATGTCCGAGCAGAAACTGCGCGAGCGACTTGCGAAGGCTCTTCAGGAGGAGTTGGAACGCGCTGCACGTGAGCAGGAAAACGAGGTAGTCCCGGGCATGGAAAAGGGCTCCGACGAAGGGATGACGTGGATCGGCTACGAGGAATACCAGCAGCATCTCGCGGCGCACGGCGAAACCGATCAGGCGGCGTTCACGGAGAAGGATGCGGGTGGCGGTGGCGCGCCACAAGCAGGCGAGCAGGCATCAGGCGCACAGCCCGCGGAGCCGCAGCAGCAAGCAGCAGCAGCAGCGCAACCGCCGCAGCCACTTGCACAACCACCGGAACCACCGCAGCAACCGACGCAGCCAACACCGCCGGTTGAAGCAGTATCTGCTGCAAGCCCGCGCCCAACGCCGGAGCCATCGGATACCAAGGGGTTTGAACCGCAACCGACGGAAGCCAATCTGCCGCCGACTGCGCCAGATGGCGTGGATGCGGTTCTCCCCCCCGCTGTACGCCGCGAAGAAACGCAAACGAATCCATCTGCACAGTTGCCACCCACGGCGCCAGCACGCGATGACGTGATGCCAGAGCCAGTGCCTCGCCCTGAAACTCCGCCGGCAGCTGCCCTTCCTCCCGCCAATGCCCAGCAGGCACAGCAGCCGCCCGCCGCGCAGGCGCCCACTCAACCCTCACCGCAGACACCGACTCAGCAGCCGGCGACTTCTCCATCGGTTGCTCCTGTCGCGGGGCTGCCGGGCAGCGTCGGTCCCGGGCAAAGTCAAGGGGAACGCTCCGACCGTGAGTCGGATGCAACAAGCATTGCCGATGTACCGCCATCACTCTGGAAAAACGGCAAGCCGCTCGCGCGCAAGGGACTGGAGATCAAGACCAAGAAGCCCGCGCTCCCGATCCTGACGCAGTTGACGACACGACCTGGAAATCCCATCTGCGAGATCCTCTTCGGCAAAGATGGCGTTCCCGTCTCGTGCAAGGTGCTGTTGTCGAGCGGCTACCCCGATGTCGATGGACCGGTCCTCGACGCGCTGTACCGCTGGCGCGCGAAGGGATCACAACTCGACAAACTTGCGCCGGGGAAAACGCTCACGTTTCGCGTGCGTTTCATACTGAACTGATCACCTCGCCGATTGCGAGCGAGCGCGTCACTGCTGGAGACGGCTTCGCCAAAGTCCGAGCGATGCATCATCCGTCAGGTCGTACCACAGCGGAGTGACCGTCACGAAGCGGTCCATGAGCGCCTCGACATCGCTGCCTTCCGCAGTGTGGACGAACTCCATACCGCTGCCACAGGGCCAGTAGTAGGTACGACCATCGGGCGCCTCGCGCCGCTCGTGGCGGTCGATGCCGGCGGCGGTATTCATGCGAACCACCTTGATGTGTGGCATCGGCGCATCCGGTGTTTCGGTCCGAGGAACATTGATGGACACGACACGATGTGCATCGAGCGGATGCTCAAGCACACGGTCGATTGCCGCCCGCGCAATCTGCGCAGCCCGCCTCCACTGGATCCTCGAGAAGTCGCCGAAGTGCAGGCTCACGGCGATCGCGGGTACACCGAGAAAGGCAGCCTCGATCGCTGCGGCAACAGTCCCGGAGTAAATGACATTGATTCCGACATTTGCACCGCCGTTCATCCCGCTGATCACAAGATCGGGTGCGCTGCCTGCACCGAAACGCTCCGTCCAGATCGTTCGGAGTCCCAGCTTCACGCAGTCAGCCGGAGTTCCATCCACGGCAAGACCACCGAATGTTTCACTCACTCTCACCTCGCGGGTCATGAGAGCACGGTGAAAAGTGATGCCATGGCTCATGGCAGACTGCACGCCTGCAGGCGCCACAGTAAAAACCTCGCCCAGCGATGCAATCTCGCGGTGCAGCGCTGCGATGCCCGGAGCTTCGATGCCGTCGTCGTTGGTGAGAAGAATCCGCATGAGAACCTCGGGGAGCATAGGCAGAGAGAGCTGCCTCCGCCGGTGTCCGAACTCGCAGCTGGTCAGTCGCGCACGGGCGTCAGCACATACTCACGCCCACCCCAGCGCACGGGCTTTCCAGCCACCAGATCACGCGCCGCTTGCCACATGATGCCGGCCACTGCAATGGAGCCATGCGCACAGGCCAAGGCGGCGAGACGCGGAACGCCGATGAGCGCGAAGATGTGCATCAAGGTTGCCTGCTGCGCGAAGAGTCCGAACGCACCACAGCCAATCCCAGCCCAACCGAGCGGCGAGTCACCCAGACGCAGTGCGAGGATGCCGCAGCTGACGCTGAGACACGCGGCAGCGAAGACGCCAGCACCCGCGATCGCGCACTCGACCGCGTATCGCCGGAGCTTGTGCGGCCGCCGCCGCGACGCCTCGATGAAGATGCGCCGCCAACCGTGGCGAAACTGCTTGTAGGTTTCGTACATGCGAACGTGCAGCATGTCATCGGCCACGAAGAGCCCGGCGCGCAGTTGGGACCGCTGAACGACTGCCCGAGCAAATGCCAAATCCTCCAGCAGATCGTCCTTGACCGCCGCATGACCGCCGATCGCGTCGTACCCCTCACGCGTGAAGAGCATGAACTGCCCGTTGGCGAATGGCCGCGGATGAG
>Ga0194123_10006199_pt1 | contig 12462 bp, 12 predicted proteins | sample TA2MahsurfametaG_5_FD_155479 | JGI IMG/M metagenome (GOLD analysis project Ga0194123, IMG submission 155479) | Freshwater microbial communities from Lake Tanganyika, Tanzania - TA2015023 Mahale A surface | ecosystem: Environmental > Aquatic > Freshwater > Lake | place: Tanzania: Lake Tanganyika... | reverse complement strand
AGCAGATCACTGCCGTCGCGTTCGGTGACGCGGAACTCGCCGGTGCTCACATCCGCCACCGCCAGGCCCCAGCGGGCGCTCTGGGGGTCGAGCACCACAGCACAAAGCCAGTTGTTGCGGCGGGCACTGAGCAGTCCCTCCTCCAGCACCGTACCGGGGGTGAGGACCCGGGTGATGTCGCGTTTGAGCAGGGCCCCCTTGGACGGGGTGGTCTCCAATTGGTCGCAGAGGGCCACGCTGAGGCCGCGGCCGACTAAGTCGGCGCAGTAGCGCTCGGCGGCGTGGTGGGGGATGCCCGCCATCGGCACCCGCCCGATGGACTTGCCGGCGTCTTTGCTGGTGAGGGTGAGCTCCAGCAGCCGCGAGAGCTGGATCGCGTCCTCAAAGAAGCATTCAAAGAAGTCCCCCAGGCGGTAGAGCAGCACCCGCTGCGGGTGGGCCGCCTTGAGTTTCACGTAGTGGCGCAGCATCGGGGTGAGCTGCTGCGGGTCCACCAAGCTGTGGTGGTGCCAGGGGGGCTGGTTGGTGTCGCCCGGCGGTGTGTCTGTGGTAGCGGCGGGTTCGTCGGGCTTGGTCTTATTATTGTTTAGGCAGCGCCGCGCCCTCGGCCGCCGTGCGGCATCGGCGATCAGCTGTTCAATAGCCTCGGGGTCGGCGGCTGGTTCCGGGCTTGCCGCTACAGGGGTTGCCTGGGGTTGTGCAGCGCCGAATAGGTCGCCCTGCAGGGTGATCTGGAGTGGCTGCTCGGCGGGCGCGGCCACGGCTCAGCGGGGCGAGGCCCCTGATCGTAGAAGCTTTGCCCCACCCTACCGCCACAACATGTGAAGGATCACGGCAAGGGCCCCATGGGCGCGGAAACCTCCATGGGAGAATCCTCCAACTGACCGGCCGGCCCAGCCGCTGTTCCATGACGATCCTCAATACCCTCACCGTTCTGGCTCTGGTGGTGCTGTCATTCGCACTGATCGTCGCCGTCCCCGTGCTCTATGCCAGCGACGACACCAGCGGTCGCTCCAACCGCTTGATTCTGCTGGGCGGCCTCGCCTGGGTAGCCCTAGTGCTGGTCAACTGGGGTATGAGTATCTTCGTGGTCTGAGCGCTCGGATCAATCAGACCGGAAAGGGATTGACTAAGATACTCAGATCAACAATCGACAACATTGAGCGTTTTCCAAGGCCAATTTACTGGTGCGCATGCAATGCGCGTGGCAGTCGTGGTGGCTCGTTTCAACGATTTGGTCACGAGCAAGCTCCTCAATGGCTGTCTTGACTGCCTTTCACGTCACGGCATTGATACAGCCCCCGACAGCACCCAGCTGGATGTGGCTTGGGTGCCTGGCAGTTTTGAGATTCCTCTTGTGGCCCATCGCTTAGCGGCCTCCGGCCGTTATCAGGTAGTAATTACCCTTGGGGCTGTGATCAGGGGTGATACTCCGCACTTTGATGTGGTAGCCGCGGAAGTGAGCAAAGGTGTGGCCGCCGTAACCCTTCAGACAGGTGTGCCTGTGATCTTCGGAGTGCTCACCACCGACACGATGCAGCAGGCACTGGAGCGAGCAGGTATCAAAAGCAACCTTGGCTGGAACTACGGAATGCAGGCGATCGAGATGGCGAGTCTTCTAAATGTGTTGTCAATGTAAATTTATTACGTGCGTTCTAGCTTCATTAAAACCTGGTTTTCTACTCGCTCAAAACCTAATTGCAAGTAGAAGCCAGCGCCGTTTGTAGTCATAAGGTACACGCGTTTCACGCTTGTTAATTGTGGTGTGTTGAGCATGGTTTGAACGAGTTGACGCCCTAATCCTTGGCCTTGTAAATCAACTGAGATCACTACATCCCAGAGAACTGCTCGGAATACACAGTCGCTGCTTGCCCTCCCAAAGCCAACCAGTCGTTTTCCTTGCCACAAGCTCACGACTGAAGCACTAGCGTGTAGCATTCGTTTAAGATCCTTATAAGAACGTCCCTGTGCCCAGGAGGTGTTTTTGTCCAAGAGATGTTGCAGCTTCGCCAGTCCGCGAGTGGGGCACAGGCCCGGCCCAAGCCCTAACCAACGTAGACCAGGTGCACCTGGAGCGTGGAGAAGGAAATAAGTGGAATCCATACAGCTTCGAATGTCAAGGAAATATTAGAGGAAAGTGGGTTTCGAATGACACCCAGTCGTCTCGATAGATTAATCTAAATTTAATTTGTAGACCGAGAGCGGCTAGATTCATCTATCTTAGCCGGTAGATTATCTACTTCCATAGTTGACTCTAAAGGTGTAAGGTGGATAGATACCTGAAAATGAATAGAAGATAATGATTCAATGAAGTCCTCGGTACATGTAATATTTACGCATGCTGTGTTTCGCATTCAGGGAATTTGGAGTGTAGCTCGGAATTCCGGTGCAGATATTGAACTAGTCTTACAACGGCCAAATCGATTTATAGGTAAAGCGCATATAGTGGTTGACAGAACTTCTGTAAATAAAAGTCGTAATAACGTGAGCAAGAAAACTTCATTAGAATTAACTTTATTCTTGTCTAGGAGTCAAAGTGCCAGCTCTTCTATCTGTAGGCATGTATCTGTCAGCTTGCTTATTCTAAGGGGAATCGCTCACTATTGGTCTGTGCCTCTACTTTCAAAACTTGGGGCGTGGCGTGCGTGGTGCCTGGTCGCTGTAAAATCAGAATTGATCTCAAGGCTTTATGAACGCCATCATTTTCGGGGCTACCGGTCAAGATGGAGCATTATTAGCTAAATCATTACTTCGAAAGGGGCATAGTGTTATTGGTGTATCAAGATCTCCAACTCCTAACTTGTCTAACCTAGTAAAACTCGACATCGCTGGTTTCGTTCACATGGTATCGGCTGACATTACCGACTTTAGGCAGATACTTGAAATATTTGTCCAACATAAACCTGAACAAATCTATAATATGGCGGCACAGTCATCTGTTGCTGCATCATTTGGGAAGCCGTTGGAGACTTTTAGTAGCATAATTAATGGCACTATTAATATACTTGAAGTAATGCGGTTCATAGGATATAAAGGCTCTGCCTATTTCGCTGGTAGTAGTGAGATTTATGGCAATACTGTCAATCCAGCTACTATTGATACCGTCCGCTCGCCAAGAAGTCCTTATGCGATTGCCAAAGATTCAAGTCTAAATGCAGTCAAGCTTTATAGAGAAGCCTATGGAATAAGATGCGTAACCGGCATATTATTCAATCATGAGTCTTCTTTGAGGCCCAAGTCATTTGTAACAAGAAAGATCATAGATGGCGCATTCAAATGCTTAAAGGATCCTACTCACAGATTTCCGCTTGGAAATCTTAGCGTAATTCGTGATTGGGGATGGGCAGAAGAATATGTGGAAGCAATCCAACTACTTATAGAGTCACCTTGTCTTAAAGATCATATTATATGCACTGGAAGATCGGTATCACTTGAATACTTCACAGAACATGTCTTTAGAGGCCTTGGACTCGACTGGCGTTCTCACATTTTTCAAAGTGACGAATTTATCAGGCCAAGTGACATACAAGTAAGCCTCGGGGATCCACGCCCAATGCATGAAGAGTTTGGTTGGAAGGCCACAATAGATGTTGACGGGGTTATCTCACGCTTATTAGATTCAAAATATCTATAGTACAGAAGTGTAAACTGCTTGATGTTCAGTGCACACACGCTTAATAGAATAATAAGACCTGTATTCTTCTAGCGAAGTTTCACCCAGCACCTTGTCTAATCTATCAAGAGGATTCGTTATAATAGAGCGAAGAAATTCTGCCCACGTTGATGAGTTGTCTTTCCCTGGGAAGCGACAAAATCTTTCTCCAACTTCTAGATGCACAGCATTAGAAGACGCAACAACAGGTGTATTACAGTGCAATGCCTCAACAAGCGGCAAGCTAAATCCTTCATTTTGGCTTGGCACTAGTAGCGCCTCAGCGTGAATGTATAAGGTCTTGAGCAGTCTGTCGTTAGTTACGATTGCAGGAAGTGTCTCTACAAGTTCAACTAAGCCTAAGTCTGCAATAAGCTTCATTTCCCTCCTTGTAAAATTACCACCACCAAAGCATAAAAGTAGAGGAGGCTTGCAGCTCTTAACTCTTGAAAGAGCATGTAATAACATCTCAAAATTTTTATAGCCACCCCGTTTACCGACAAACAGCCAGAACCTACTTCCTAAGCCAGGTAGCGTCATTTCTTGTAGTTCTTGAAGAGATGAGGACAGATGGATCCTTTTTACTTTATCGACAAATTGAGGATAAATATCAAGTAGTTGATTCGTTGTATGATCGCTGATGCTGACTATCATATCGCTTGCTTTTAACCATTCATACTTATTTCCATGCACACGGCGATTCAGAAGGGGTGGGTAACATTCTGGTATCATATCAAAGACTGTAGAAACAAGTTTTTTCTTCCTCAGTGTATATGGTTGGCCATGATAAAAAGTTGAATGAACAAGGTCGGCTTCCTTAAAAGAGCTGGTTCTGGATTTGCAAAACATCCATCTACTTGGGATGGAGATACTTGGCTCTATATATATAAGATTGCTTTCGATACTTCTTAGATAGATGTTTCTATGCATTCTAAACCCCCATCTTGGCTTGATGATGTAATCCGTACCGGATACAAATTCCGCAGCCAGATCGCTAAAGTATCGCGATATACCCCCATGTGTCTGGCATGCAAAGATCTGACGGTCGTATGCTACAATTTTCATGTAAAATTAACAAAGAGAAAGTAAAGGATGGCATTAAAGCTGCCTATCATTCCGAGTTTGCTCACATATCCCTCAAATAAAACTCTTGAACGAATGTTGTTCTATCAGGCAATTGAACTACCAGGGATAGGCTTGATGAAGGGTTGCTGGGATCATAGAGCTTCGGTTGATCCATATCTTGGACGCATTTCCTTTAAGAATCTGACGGTAGTCGATATTGGTCTTGCTAATGGCTTTTGGTCTTTCGAGATGGAAAAGCGAGGAGCATCAAGAGTGATTGGTCTTGAGCTCGGGCCTCGTGACAGATGGGATGCAGTTCCACACAACGGGAGAGTTTCGAGAACATTAAAGCATCAGTTAGCCATAAATGTCCAAAAGACTGTGAATGCCTTTAATTACTCAAGAAAAATCCTTAAGTCTAAGGTAAAGCTTCGGAGGGGTTCAGTATACAATGCTAAGAATGTCGTTCCCAAAAGTGATGTTGTATTACTTGGTAATGTACTTACTCACTTTCGTGACCCACTACATGCAATACAGTCAGCAGCTTCCATAGCAAAACACCACTTAATTATCAGTGAAGCCCTATGGTATCGAGAGCCAGGGTTTGAACGAGAGGCAGCTATGAGGCTGGTGCCAAGACATTGCATACCCGAAGTAAATCATTCATGGTGGCAAGTTACCCCAAGCTTGGTTGCCGAATTTCTACTCATATTAGGGTTTGAACTTACTTATTATGAAGAACATGATCAATTATTCTGTTACTCTGATAATGACCAGTCTTCGCGCCAAATACCGCATTTTACCTATCTCGCAACTAGAAATAAATGAGATAATGTATGAAATATAGACTGACGATAATAACACCTACCCTTAATGCAGGTTCGACCATACTCAGCACGCTTCACTCAATCAAGTCGCTGTCTATATTGTGCAAAGATCTACAGCATATCCTAATTGATGGAGGCTCCACTGATATGACGCTAAATTACATAGAAGACTATGTAATTAATGCAGAGTATGATGTACTTTTGCTTCACCAAAAGACGCATGGTGTCTACGCAGCAATGAATCAGGCGATTGATCATGCATTAGGTGAATATATCCACATTTTAAATGCTGATGATGTACTTCTCGATCCATATCTATATAATTCCGTATTGGAATACTGCTCAGCCAACTCCCCAAAAGTTGTATCATCAGGGGTAATCTATAGAAACGAGACAGATCAGCGTATATCAAGGATCTGGCCCTCGTTCAGACCAACTGATCCAATAGAAAAGGCACTTATGAATGGATTTCAGTTGCCTCATCCAGGCCTGATTGTACACTATTCAATCTATACAAGTAGAAGATATAATATCGAATATCCCTACTCATCCGATTTAGACTTTATACGTCATATTCTTAATGCCATACCCCCTGATCAGATCTACTACGTGCCTGTTTTTCTTGTCAGCATGAATCCTTCTGGCCTATCTTCTACCACTAGAGCACGTCTTAAATTATTTATTGAGATGCTAAGCTCAGTAAGCATTAGTCAAGCCATCAACTATATCGTAAGACGATATTATATTCGCGTCTTGTCCATTCTTTATTGTACGACTATCCCCTAGCGAATCATGAAACCGATTGCTCTTGACGTCTCGCAAACAAGTGGTAATAAAGCTGGATGCGGCTACTACGCAGATTGCATAGTTAGAGGTCTTCTAAAATATTACCCTAAGCTATCACTCAGTCTCTTTACGACTTGGGGAGCATTTTACAGAGACCCTATAAATATATTTAAGCGTACCTATTCTTCAGAGAGCATAAGCTACCCCCTGCTTCCCTTACGGTTCCTTAAGAACTCAACTCCTTGGTGCACAAAAGATGAGCTAGATGAAGTATTAAGAGACTATTCTTTGATTCATATCAATAACTTTTGGCATCCTCCCTTTAAACTACATATACCATCTCTATATACATTATATGATCTAAGTTTTGTCCAATGCCCCGAGTGGACTACGGAAGCCAACCGTATCGGTTGTCTCGAAGGCATGATTAACGGCGCATTATATGCAGACTACTTCCTTGCAATCTCCGAATCAACAAAACATTGCTTTTTGCGATTCTTCCCCTTCGTCAATCCTGAAAAAGTAAGAGTTATCTACCCATACTCTAGATTCTCTGATAATGGCTATAAGTTGACCCCCCCTGATGCATTGCTAAATATGAATACGCCTCCTTTTTTCTTATGTGTAGGCACTGTTGAACCAAGAAAGAATCAATCTTTACTCTTGGAAGCATATAATAGGTACCGCAGTCTGACAAATCAGCCAGTTCCGATTGTCTTCGTTGGAAAATATGGGTGGCTTATGAATGACTTTGATAAGCAAAGATGTAGAAGCCCCTACTATAACGAAATTATTTTCCTTGACTATGTAAATGACTGTCAACTTGCATGGCTATATAGTCATTGTCTAGCATGTTTCTATCCGAGCCTGTACGAGGGTTTCGGATTGCCAATATTGGAAGCAATTACATTTGGAAAGCCAATTATCTGCTCGAATACAACATCAATGCCTGAGATTGTTGGTAAATACGGAGCGATTCTAGATCCTACCGATGTTAATTCATGGTCCGCACAAATGGAAAGCATGGCATCATCTAAGAAAAATGTAGACGAATTATCCGATAACTCTCATAGAAGGCAATCTGCATTTAATCCAAGCCTGTTGACAAAGTCTGTTCATGATCTTTACTTGGAAATAGTTGGCAATACCATATAATAAACATATCTTTTGACTATCTTGTAAGCCCTGCGACCCACCTTTGTCAATGACCTTATATTTCTTGCAAAAGGGCCGGCCAATACTTTATTTATCCAGAATATCAATCGTATACCACGTATATTCCTGATTCTATGGTGCCAATACGCATTGCTCCACTTTAATGGCACCATTCCATATTTATTATGAAACATGTAACATATTTCTTTATGTACCTGCTCAGCAAAGCCGAGGGTTTTGTTGCCACTATACATCCTTGAACCAGAGAGTACCAAAGGTAGGTATTTAAAAACACATCCAAGATCTCTTAGCCTTAACCAGTATTCGTAATCCATACAATAAGTCAACTCATCTTTTAAATATCCCGCTTTTTCTAGCACGGATGTTCTAAAAAATACAGCGGGTTGACACAGAAAGCAAATCTGATCTAGGCGCTGATCATTCCAGTCTTCTGTCGGATAGTCTTCTATATAACCCCCATTTATGTCTATATGCAACGCTCTTCCGTAGACTATATCTACATCTGGGTTTCTTTCAAACTCTTCATGAACTCTCATCAAAGCCTGAGAATAATAGAGATCATCTGAATTAATCCAACCTATATACCTACCTTTAGCTCTCTTAAGCCCTTTGTTTACTGCATCTGACTGACCATTGTCTTGTTCCGAGGTCCATATAACATCACTATTGTACTTCTTGAGTACCTCCTGCGTGCAATCCTTTGAGCCACCATCATTGATTATATATTCAAGCACAAGATCCCTTTGACTAAGCACACTAAGAATTGTACTCTCAATGAATTTACCTTGGTTGAAAGATGGTGTGATAATAGTGAAATACATTCAGACATCCTCAAAAACATCAATATATCGCTTTAGCATTCGGGGGAAATTCGTATAATCTAGCATCTTAACTCTTGCGTTTTTCTTCAGTTGTTTCCTCAACTGCTCGTCATTCGAGATACGAATAAGGGCATTTGCGATATCTTCTGGCTTTCTCGGATCAAACTTCAATGAACATCCCCCTGCTACTTCAGTCAGTGCATTGATATCACTACAACATATTGGAAGGTCTGCGACCATCGCCTCGACTAAAGGCATTCCAAAACCTTCATAAAGTGATGGGTAGGTCAGTGCTAACGCACATCTAATAAGAGAGTCAACAATGCCTCGCTCAGTATAACCAGTTACTACTATATGTTTGTCAAGTCCGTAGGAAGAGATGAGCTGCTTTAGATAATCTACTCTAGTGCCGTCCCCATGCCCAGTTAGTACCAACTTAATATCTGTTTCAAGACCTCCAGCGTGAGCAAGATAAAATGCAATTATCATCACCTCATGATTTTTGTGACGCCAAAAATTAGCGGGATAAATGAAATACCTGCCCTTGCTTAGGTTATAGAACGACAACACCTCAGCGGAGTCATCTCTAACTGTCTGATCTTCAGAAGCCCCTAGCTCTATGGGTATTACCCTTAGTTTGTCTTCCATACATCCGTTCTCGATTGCTTCACTCGCTGAAAACCCAGAAATTGCAATTATAGAAGTCGAATCTTTGCAAATCTTATTAAAGTTTGCATCGCGCTCGTTCACCTCACGCTGGCTGAAGAATTGCGCATATCTCTTGTATTGCATATCATAAAGAATCGACACGGCTGGGAGTCCGTAGATATTTATCTGAGGTGCACCAAATGGACAAAAAACCACTGATTTATATTGGCCTACTAGGTTTTTGAGCTTTAATTTAAAAAAAAGCCTTGCAATAGAATTCTTGGTATAGGCATGGTAGAGCGTGCATTTCTTACTTCTTAGTATTATTTCGCCTAATTCGGTTCCTTCCAGAGCATTTTTTGATCCTACAACTATGGTAAATTCAACATTTATCATTGTATTAACTATGCCGGATACTAAACTGTCTACTAGCTGCTTTGCCCCACCGTTGATTCCACCCTGGAGCATGGGTGTCAGATCAATCACGAGGTTCCCTAACCTCTTGACGCTACCCGTAGTGCGATAAATAAGGGTTGACACCATATGTAGGTTGCCTGCACAGAACCTTTGCTCTTGTCAGCATACGCCGTTGAAACGAGGGTCGGTCATTGGCACCTTGCGCACATTCGTGCTATCATTCCAATGCCAAGGTGCTAAATTCTTAGTGCTGAAGCTTTGGGCTTTATAGCTCAGCTACCCGCGCTCGTGCTGCGGTCCCAACCTTCGCTCTTGTGAGGAGCTTTTCAAAATGGCTACTGCTGCTGAAATTCAACAGCTTTACATTGCTTATTTCGGCAGGCCTGCTGACCCTACAGGTTTAGCTGCCTGGCGCACAAATCCAGGATCCCTATCTTCGATTGCTTACTCCTTTGGCACTACGTCTGAGTTTACGTCCGCCAATGCAGGGCTGACTACTCAGCAATCTGTCAACGCACTTTACCGCAATCTATTTGGTCGTGATGCTGAGACAGCAGGTCTCAATGCTTGGACACTCGAAATTAACGCCGGGCGTCTTACGCTCGCCCAAGCCGGCCTTGTCATTGCACAAGGCGCGCAAGGTACTGACTTAACCGCTTTAAATTCCAAAGTTACTGCTTCCGGTAACTTTACCACCCAAACCAACACCAGTACTGCTGGCATCCTCTCGTACAATGGGCGAGCGGGTATCGACGCTGGTCGCGCGTTCCTGATTCCCGTAGTTTCTACGGCAACCATACCAACCTCTGCCGCCACCACTACTGCTGTCAACAACTTAATCGCCGCTCAAGGTGGTGGTTCGGCTCTCACTTTTAACCAAATCGCTCAGAATGCAGTTCTGACGGCAGGGGCTAATGCTAATGCCCTCGGTACCAGCAATGGTTTTACCCCAAGCGCTAATTTCCTGACTAATGTCTCTGACACTATTCGAGTAGGCGTCTTTAGTGGTGGCGTCATTGTTGACTCCACTGTCGGCGACAACGATATTCTTGTCCTGGATCAAGCTGGTTTCAACCAAACTGCGACTACTGTTGCTGGTGTGGAAATTCTCGGCTTTGCCGGTGCAGCTTCTTTCCAAGCTGGTACTCTTGCAGGAGTGACCACACTGAACGTTACCAATGCCGCCGAATTTGGTAATGCTACCGGTGCCGGTGGTTCTGTTATTAACCAGAACACCACTGGACTCTTTGTTGTCAGCGCAAACGGTGGTCGTTTCAGCCTTGCTCAAACATTCAACGTAAGTGGTAATGGCGGTAACCTCGGCTTTACAGCTGTTTCCTCCTTCACTTCCCTCACTATCAACGCAGCTTCAAGCGTCAATTTCATTCAGGTTGGTAGCTTTTCCCAGATTAATGTACTGAATCTGAATGCATCCACAGCCGCCACTGGTACGCTCACACTCAGCCTCGATAACTTCAGCGCAGGTGCTAGCGCCGTAACTCAAGGCGGTTCATTTGTCTACGGTGGCAATCTCAACATTATCCAGAGCAACCATTCTGGTGGTCAGTATTTCACTGCTGGTTCGGGTAATGTTTTTAACTTTAACGCCGTAGCAGGCAGCACCTTCTACAACTTCGGTGGTGTAATCGGAACTGCAGCTGCTGGTGATCTCCTTACCGCAAACTTCTCCAGTTTCCTTGGTCTAGATGGTATTCGTGTTCTCAACAATGAAAGTGGACTTTCGGGTGGACTTATCGTTTCGGCTACATTGAATATTGATACTGCTACCCGTATCTTTTCTCTCGCAGCTACTCAAGGCTCCGGTGTTCAGTCAATTTCCGGCGGTATCGGTTTAAACTTCGTTTCAACCACAGCTAACGACAGTGCAGGCCGTATCACTGCTTCTACGGCTAATATAGTTAATCTTTCATTCTTCACCGGGTCTTCGTACAACACATTCACAGCTGACAGTGCATCCATCTCTGCAGGTGGTATTCAAACATTTAATCTTTCCTTCTTTGGTGCAACTGCTGGCGTATCTCTAACCAACCCCATCAGTGACACTGCACTTGATACATTAAACATTTTTGGTACCGCTTCTAAGACACTCACCTACACCAACTTCGCCCTTGTCTCGGGCTTCCGCCAAGTCTCTTTTGATGCTGGCCTTAACGTTTTGAGCTTCCAATCTGGCGTCACACAGATTGGTTCTGGTGGTAACAATGTCACCTTCCGTGCCATTGGTGGTGTTGGTAATGACACCTTTGATCTCAACTACTTCAACACTGCATCCACCGTTAGTTCATTCGCCTACGTCGGATTGAGTCAGGGTGGCAGTGACACCATTGTGCTGGGTTACAGCGCAGGTAGTGGTATCCGTTCCGCTATAAACAGCGGTAACTTCCGTCGCGCCGATGTCTTCGGATTTGGAAACGGTGACGTTCTTTCCTTCACTGCCCAGGCCAATGGCATTGGTGTGTCGGCGGTTGCTTTCGTGACACTCGCTAATATTGCGAACACCTCACTCAGCGCTGCCGGGCTCTCTGCAGGTGGTATCGGTCTCGCCTTCGATGGTACTGACACTTTTGTGTTCTTTGCCGGCGGTACTACAGCGAACTTTGGTGTTGCTAATAACGGTGATACAGCGAGTACCCTTGCTGCAATCCTCCGTGGTGTTGATGCATCTAACGCAGCCCGATGGAACCTTAACGCGTTAGGTCAGGGTGTCTACAACGGCTAGTCCGTTTAGCGACCCTTATGATCACACCGCAGTAGTCGGTCCACAGCACATCTCCAAGCCCACCCTTAGGGGTGGGCTTTTTTTATGCCTCCTCTACTTAGCGAATAAGCATCAGGCAAGTTCTGAGCACGAACATACTCATACAACCACCATTCATGCTTTTTCAGAAAAACCTTTCCGGTTTTACAATACTGGTCTTAACACCATACACAATTGATTGCTCACCGCATGTGATTACAATCTATCCTGTCACCCTGCAGGCTGAGGACGCATATCACGTTTTCTCTCATGCCTTCCTATCCCCAATCATAAGGTCATCAGTTAGACAGA
>Ga0194123_10006195_pt1 | contig 12468 bp, 12 predicted proteins | sample TA2MahsurfametaG_5_FD_155479 | JGI IMG/M metagenome (GOLD analysis project Ga0194123, IMG submission 155479) | Freshwater microbial communities from Lake Tanganyika, Tanzania - TA2015023 Mahale A surface | ecosystem: Environmental > Aquatic > Freshwater > Lake | place: Tanzania: Lake Tanganyika... | reverse complement strand
AGTCAACCCGAGGGGTGTGCACCCTTGGGAACAGAATTTATTCCTGCGAGGGAGGTTCGGGTAGTTCTTCGGGAGAGGAAAGGGGCAGCACGGCTTGGGCGGGCGTTTTGGAGCCGACCTTCATGCTGAGCGGGGACAGTTCCTTGGAAGAAAAGCCGGTCAAATCCCGCTCCGTCTTGCTGATCTCCCTCATCTCCGGGATGTCCTGAACGACGGAGGGCTGGATCATCACGACCAACTCCTGGCGTTGGGTGATATCCGAAGTGGACTTAAACAAATTGCCCATCAGGGGGATGGCGGAAAGAAAAGGCACCCCGGCCATGTCCTTGGTATCCTGCTGGGTGATCAGGCCGCCGAGCAGGATGGTAGACCGATCCGGGACGGTCACGGTGGTGGTCAGCTCCTGGGTGTTGATTTCCGGAACGCTGACGCCGCCCCCGATATTGGTGGAGTTTTGGGAAACCGTGTCGTTGGTCTGGATGATCTGCAGGCTGACCTCGCGGGCGCTATTGATGAGAGGCACCACCTCGATTTTTAGGACCACGTCCTGATATTGGATGTTGGACTGCTGAGATCCCGCGGTGGTGGTGGCGCTACCCCCGGCCCCCAAGGTGGTGACGGTGCTGGTGGGCACGGCGATCTTTTTCCCGTTATAGATCACCGCTTTCTTGTTATTGGCCGTGAAGACCGAAGGACGGGAGGCGATCCGGAATCGGGAGGTGGCCGTGAGCGCATTGATGTAGAGATCGATGGAGCCGAGAATAAAAGTGGCAATCTGCATGCCGGGCAAAGCCGCCACGGCAACTTGTGACATCTGGCCAATCGTGGCCGCCGCCGGGGTTGTCGGCGTGATCCCATCGCGCGTCTGCCGAGTGGGGTTGCCATTTACGTCCGTGCCATAGACTGTAGTGGTTCCAGAAATAAAGGGCTTTCCACCCGATACAGAAGCTGCGCCAGTGCGAGTACTGCCGATGTATTTCTGAAGGATGTTCACGGAGAATTCGTCGTCATTGTTGACCAAGAGCTGTCCAATGACCGTGGCCAGGTAGACCTGCATAGGGCGTTTATCCAGCTTGTCCAAGATGGCTTTGACTTTTTCGCGGGCTTCGGGTTGACCAATCACCAAAATCGAGTTGGCCCGGTTGTCGGCGATCAGCCGGGTCTTGCCGACAATTACAGATTGTGCTGCCTGCTCCTCGCCCGGCTCGGAGAGAGACCCCAATCGCCCGGAACCGGAAACGCCGCCCCCGATTCCACTGCCGCTGCTTGCACCCCCAGCCGGCGTTCCCGTACCGATCCCGCCGGTCACCGTTCGCCCGGGAGTGCCCGCTACGCCTTCCTCTCCCGTGGTCTCCTGCCCCTCTTCCTTCAGCATGTCCGCCAAAATCGGCAACATGTCGGAGGCCGAAACGTAGTTGAGGGATTGCTCAAACGGCTCGCTCAGGTCCACCGCGACGTCAAATTCTTGGATCAATTTTTTGATGTAATCCATATTCATGGGCCGGGTCACAATCAGGATCCGATTGGTGCGGGTGTCGGCGATGAGCTGAATATCCCCAAGCGAGCCGGCGTTAATGTTAGCCGCCGTGGTGGGAGCAGCGGCCGGGGCTCCCGGAATCGGCGGTACACCCGGGGGTTGCGCGGGTTGCCCGGTGGCGGCGCGTCCGGTGGCGGCTCCCGCTCCCTCTTCCCGTTTTTCCAAAAGCTGGGTGATCAGCTCCACCACCCGGTCGGCGTTGGCCTGCTCCAGCTGCACAAATTCCGACCGAATCTCCGGAGCCGGCTGATCCACCAGCGCCTTTACCTCGATCAAACGCCGGATCAGGGTGGAATTTTCCGTGACCACCACCTGATTCGCCACCGGCACGGCCACCATGCTGCCGTAGGGGTGTAGCACGATGAACTGGTTAAAGATCTCCACCGCATCCGCGGCCGCCAGATGGGTCAGCGGCATCACATAGGAGGCGATCACCTCGCCTTCGGGTAATTCAGCTTCATTGGTAAAAACAAAGACCCCTTCACTTCGGGGGTTTTTGCCGCCGGCCGTGTTGATCACTTTCACGGTCTTTTTATCCACGGCAATGAAGGCGTACCCGTTCAGCAGCAGGGTGGACTCGATCAGCCGGATGGCCTCCTCCTTGGTGACGGGCTGGTTGAGGGTAAGGCTGAGGTTGGAGCCACCGGCGGCGAGGCTGGCATCTTTGATCAGCGTCACCCCCTTCAGCCGCTCATACACCAACAGGAAATCAGAGACCGGGTTGTTGGGGAACTGGATGGTATCCGGGGAAATCATTTCTTGGGTGGAGCTCTGGCTGGATCCGGGCAGCGTGGCCAAAGAAGGGGTGCTGGCTGGCAACTGCCCCGGAGGTGGGGGAATCTGGGCCGAAAGGCCGGTGGCCAAAAACATTCCCGCCCAGGCAAAAGAAGTTCTCACCGGGCGGGGGCGGCCGGAATGGGCATGACCCGGCGACGGATCAACGGGGGATTTAGGGCCGGTTTCTGGCCGGGCAGCACCGGGGCGCCCTGACCGGCCACAGGTTGACCGGGTGCTGCTTGTCCGGGAATCGGAGGTTGTCCGATGGCAGCCTGCCCAGGAGCGGGCTGGCCCGCCGGAGCCGAGGAAGACTCGTACTTTAACATGGCTGTCTCGGACCCTTTGCGGATCTGCGCCCGTAACTTGGTGGGATCACCTGAAGGATCACGCTCCACCTTGACCAGAACCAGGCCTTGGGCCGCCGGGCTGGCCTGGGTTCCCACCATTAGCCGGGTCGGTTGAGTCCGATTGGCGACTAGGACAAAATCCTGCCCATCCGTGCGAAAATAGCCGGCCAGAATGAGATCCTTGGCGAAATCGGCGCCTTCTTCCGTGGTGGAGGCCAAGGTGAACGGGCTTTTTTTACCCAAAGCGGCAAAGCGGGAAGAAGAAACAGGCCGGGGTAGCTCAGCGGAGGCCGGAGCATCCAGCGTTTCGATTCCGGGCGCAAGCGTGGTCTGGGAACTCACCTCCCCGTAGGCTAAAGCGGGAAGGAAACAGGCCAGCAGTAGAGCGGGGGGGCGTGTGAAGAACTTGCTCATGGATTGTTGGGCCGGAAGAACTGGGCCGCGACGATCTCCCCGGTCATTTTGGGGGGCTCGGCTCCGATTTTCAGACTAAGCCCGGTGACCGCAATCCCCTCCTCGGGCCGATACACGGCCACCAACCAGGACAGGAACTGGGCAAGGCTGCCGCTCATTTTCATCCGGTTCGCATATTGGACGAAGCGGGGGCCTGGCTTGGGGGCCGGCGGTTTCTGCTCCTCCACCTTGAGGCCGGCCGAATCGGCGGCGGACTGTAGCATTTTTTGCAGGGCCGGGGCCGGGTTGTCCGTGGGCACGGGCCGGAAGTTTTTCTCCAGCCAACCGATCCTCCCCTGCCACTCGTCCCGCTGCCCGATCCAAAACCGGGCCTCAGCCAGCTCCTCCTCGGCCTGGGCCAGCTGGCGCCGATTCGAACCGTCCAGCTGCAGGGCAAACTTAAGGACGATCAGATGCAGCCCCACCGCCACCGCCCCCACGAGCAGGAAAGTCAGCTTTTTCTCATGGCGCGTCAGGGTTTTCATTTTGCTCTCCTTCCTGCTCCTCCACGGAGACCCCCGGCGGGATTCCCTCGGTTTGGAACTGCGCATTGCCGTTCGGCAACAACCGCGGTTGCGGGTGTTTCCAGGTGAAACCCGCCAGCGCGGGATCGTTTTTCAGCCACTGCAGGTATTTCTCCACCCGTTCCAAGTCCTTCCCCTCCCCTTGCAATAACAGCCGCTTGGCATTCAGATCGAACAACGTCAGCCGAACCCCCTCGATTGCCGCCGGCTCGCTTTCGATCAACGGCCGCGAAACCTGCCACAAAAGCTCCACGGCGTTCCGACGCGGATCGAGCCAGGCCCCCGCCTCCCGCCAGAGCATCGCGGCGGACCGGATTGACTCCGATTCGGGGCCGATTTTCTTCAGCTCCGCCTGGACCAATCTATGGCGGACCAACGGCCACGCTAAGAACAACAGCACCGCGAACCCCACCACGGCATAAACGAGTAGGCTGCCACGGATCAGTTTTTTTCGCTGAGCGCTCTGGGCACGCTCGGCCCGCCTCTCCGTCAGGGCCGGAGGGGGAAGATTCCAATTTTCCGCAACCGGGCGCGGCGCCCCCCGCTCCTCCTGCCGCACGGGGACACCCAAAATCTGCTGGAACTCCTTGGAGGTCTCGCTGGCATCCCGCACCCACCAGCCGTCCACGCGGGAAAGAATTCCCTCCCCCTCCATTTGGGCCAGGGTGGTCGTCAGTTCCACCGCAGCCGCGGCATCCAACTGCGGGGAAAGCAACGGCTGGGAATGAAACCATTTGCCGCCAAGATAAAAGTCCGCCACCCAGCGCCCGAGTTCCCGGCGCAGCGCTCCGGTCGTCCCGGATTCGGGCGGTGGCAGCATCCGTCCCGCCGGTTCATAACGCGTGGCCGCCTCCACCAGCCAATCCTCCGGAAACGGACTCGCCAGCACCGCGGTGGATTCCAGCTCGCGAAAAAGGACCGATCCATCCTCGGCCGCAGGCAATCCTTCTCTTCGTAACGGCGCAAAATTCCACACCGCCGCGTCGGGATTCGTCCCCAGCAAGCCCTTCAGTTCCAGCTTGATCTGGGTCTGCTCCCGCGCAGGGCTCTCCTCCACCACCGGCACCCAAAGGGGCACGGAGTAGAAGGAGCGGGAGGGGAGTCCAAGAACACAGCCTAGCGCCGGCTTAAGTTTACCGGGAACTTCCGCGGGACCTGTGCAGACCGGCTGGCCCGGCAGACCGCTCCATAGCTCCCACCCTTCCGGCCCGGGAAAAACCACCGCCATTCCACCCGCCAGCGGGGCGCTTTTTTTTGCCACCGCTCCATTTTTACCCCGCCCGAAAAGCTTCATGGCTTCGTTTCCTCCATCCAGCGGGCCTTGATTTGCGGAGGGCTCCGCGAAATCAGCGCCACCACCCTTCTTTTAACCCCGCCCACTTCCCCCGTCGAGGTCACCCGCCAAAGATCCTCGTTGCCCAGGTTCACGCGCGCCTGCTCCTCTGCGGTCAACGGGCGCAAAAGGCCGACGTTGACGAGGTCGTCTTGCGTTCCCTCAATCCCGTCCTGGCCCCGCCGCGTCTGGATAAAATTGGCCGCGGCCCCGGGGTTCAACGTCAACCAAGCCTCGATCACATCCTGGTCGGCGCTTTTCAGGGAAAGTTTTCCTGAACCGAAAATGGTGAATTTGCTCTGCCAACCGGACTCCTTGGACTCCTCCATCACCTGCCCCCAACCCGCGATTTGCTCCAGCTCCTCCAACCGTTCGAGGGGGCCATTCTTGACGTTCTCCTCGGTGGCGTCGTTGTTCCCGGTGGTCTGCGCATCCGGATCCACATAGTCCAAAAGCGCGTCGATGAAGGCCGAGGAAGTCGTTGGGTTCACCTCCCAAGCCCCGAGCAGGTTGGTCAGGACTCGCCGGCAAAATTCGCGATCTCCCATCGCTAAGGCATTCAGGTTGATCTTCCCGTCCTCTCCCCGCAGGTCTTCCGCGCCAACCTGAAATGCCACGCGCACCTCTCCCCACCCTTGTCGCAACTCCTCGCTAAGCACGCGTGAGGCCTCCGCCGCCATCGCCGGCTGCATTTGTGGGTTGAGAGCCATCTGCAAGCCCGATTCCGCCACCAAGGTGGCCCGGGAATTTTGCAAGGCCGCCACCTCCTGCCCCAGTTGCCGTTGCAGGATCGCGGCCAAACCCAGCATCGCGGCGGAGATGAGGGCCACCGCCCAAAGCACCACGATCAGGGCCACCCCCGGCGGGCCTCGATGAAGGAGGCCCGGCCTCATGCGGCGGGTGGGTTGGTGTTGGTCGTTGGCATGGGCGCCCGGGTCACCGGATCCACCGGGGGTTGGCCGCTCGGGCTGTATCCCGTCGGGATCCAAAAAATGCCGGTATTGGTCAGGTTGCGTCCCGCATCGCGCCGCACCAGTTCCAGACGAAGGTAGGCAGGCTTGACCGGCTCGTTCCACTCCCGCTGCTCCTCAAGATTGCGCGGGTCTCCGGCCAACCAACGAAGTGAGCTCACTTCCCGCATGAGCAGAAACGTGTTCGTTTCCGGGGGGAAGGCCTGGCCGGCCAGGTTGTTGGTGGCTTGGAAAATTTCCTGCAACATCAGATTGCCCCCGCCCCCCACGGGATCTTTCCCCAAAGCCAGACGCAGGATGCGCACCCCGTCCTTCCTTTCCGGAAGAATGACCAAGGGAGCCTGGGCCAACTCCAGGTCAAATCCCGAGCCTCCCGAGCGCGGCACCAGGGTCACCGTCGAGCGCACGGTTAAATCGAGGCAAAGCTGCCGCACCAGCGCAAACAGACCGCTGATTTCACGGCTGCGCAGGCTGTTTTTCGCGGCGGCATCCGCTCCTAGGACCGACATCTGCACGAGTTGAAAAATCACCCCGAAAATCAGCACCAGAATGGCCAGGCCCAAAGTCACCTCGATCAAAGTAAAGGCCCGAGGCGCCCCCCCGTACCCCCGCCTCACCGCTGCCCCCACAGAAGGAAGCCCACCTGATCGACCACCTTCTCCCTTTCGTTCTGGGCCCGCAGCTCCACCCGCCACCAGCCCCCCATCGGCACCACCGTGTTATTGGGCCCGGGAACATTAACCAGCACCGGCTGAACTCTCTGGGAAAGGGTCCAGGTGGTTTCCGATCCCCATCCCGGAATCGGCGTCCACCCACTCTCCGCAAAGTTATTGCTCCGGGCGAGAATCTGGGCGGCCACCGATTCGATCGCCTGCCGCCTTTGCACCGTCCGCAGGATTTCGGAATTCACGCCCAGCACGTCGTTCAGGGCCACGCCAAAGCCCACCACGGCAAAGGCAAAGATCGCCACCGCCAACATCACTTCGATCAAGGTAAAGCCGGCCGATCGGTGCTTCACCTCTCCTCCTGCCGGCGCGTCACCGACTCCCCGGTCAGCGCATTGAACTCAAACTCGTCTTGGTTTTTTCCATGCCGGAGCCGCACCCGGATCGGTTCCACCAGTCCGCCCCCGGTGACCAACCACAGGTAATCCTCCGGTTTTCCCCAACTCCGCTGGCCACGGGCCAGATCTTCCGGGGTGATGAGATCCATCTCCACTTCGCCGGGAAACCCCTTTCCGTCCACAGCGCGTGCATCCAGACGGATCCGTTGCCGGATTCCCGAACCAAGCGCTTTTTCCCGGGCCGCGCCCGCCACCTCTTCCAGCATTTTACGGGAGGCAATCAATTCCCGGTCGCCCCCCGTCGTCGAAAGAAAAACCACTGCCCCCCCCATAAAGACGACTCCGATCCCAACTGCCAAAATAATCTCCAACAAGGTGAATCCCGCCGCCGATGTGGGGCGGAGTTTCACCAAAGCCCCGTGCCGACCTCCCCTACTTGGAGGTGACGTCGTCACCGCCGCCGCTGTTGTCCTGCCGGTCCGGTCCCTTGGAATAAACTTTGAAACCCTTCGCGGAGGAGGAGTCCACTTTGTACTGGTAGTCTTCACCCCACGGATCCTTAGGTAACTCCTCAAAACCTTTGCCCTTCCCGACCAAAGCCTGCAGGCCCTGCGACTGGCTCAATGGAACGCCGCCGCTCTTCATTTCAAACATCCTCACTTGGGTGACGATCGCGTTGATATCCCCGCGAGCCCGCTGCTCCTTGGCAAATTCCAGGTTCCCCGTGAGCATGAAAATCGCCGATCCCATCAGCACGGTGATAATTCCCACCACCAGCATGATCTCGATCAGGGTAAACGCCGCCGAGGCTCGGCAGCGGGAACGAAAATATTTGGATTTCATTCTGTTCGTAGTTTTACTCCCCCCGAGGCGGAAGACAACCCCAGGCGCAACTTGGGCGCTGCGGGGGATACCACGGGCCAGGAAAAAGCGGCGACCGCCAGAGCCGGGGCCGGCGGAACCGCAACGATCCCTGCCGGCGGGGCGGTGGAAATGGTCGGCGCGGAAGCCGCCCGGTCGTAATTCACTTGCAGACGAAGATGCCGGAGCGTCAGGCCCGTCGACCCTGGCGGACAGTGCCAATCGACCTGATTCTCCCCCGGCACCAACCAGCCCGGCGGCACCCACACCGTCAACTTTCTCCAGCCGCCGTAGGCCAAACCTTCGGCCCCGCCCCGCCACCGATACCCGGCGTCGTCCAAGGCCGGCAGCTCCACCGCCACCCCACTGAGCGACCGCCCGTTGACCCAAAGCAACGGCTCTTCGCCAGGCGCCAAACCCGCAATCTGGGCCTCCAACCGCGCATGCGAAGGCGGGGTGCTCATCGCGGTGATAAAACGGACAGGCGCTTGCGGCCGCACCTTGACCGGACCCGCATCCAGCACCGCATCGATGATCTTGCCCTTCGGCTCGTCCTGCGGGGCTCTTCGCCCCTGTCCGTGCAGTTCATCCGCAGGAAAAATTTTTCCGGAAGGCGCCAGATAGAGCCCGGGGGGCGTCCAGCCGCTCGCCGCCAGCACCAACGGCTCCACCCAGGAGAGCTCGGCCCGTGCCAGCACGGGCCGGGTCCCGGTGGCCTCCACCACCAGTTGCCCGGATCCGCCCAAGGTTTCCCGATCGATCAAAAGGGTGCGGGCATGCAGGGGTGCCGCCCCTTCATAGAGATTGCCACAAACCGTCACTCCCCGGCTCGGCCCCTGCCAGATCAGCCGGGCAAAACCTCCTTGGGTTTCCTCAAAGACCAGCGTGACCGCCAATCGGGAATTCCCGGAAGGAGGCCGGATCGGCGCCCGCCAAACCGTCATGTTGGCGCCGGACGCGGTCTGTACCGGCCCAAACCAAGCCGGGGGCGGAATGGGCGAAGCCGCGTCCCAAACCGCCGCGGGAATTTCTCCCCCGGGAGGAGCTTGGGCCGTCAAAAGGGAGACGAGCCAAAAAAAGGAAGTGAGCGCGGTCAGCCGCCGCCAAAACGGTCTTCTCCTTTTCATGGAAACAAGTTGGCAGGCCAAACCCCTGGGCCGGCGGCCAACTCGCGGCTTTGCTCACCCCCCGCGTGAACAACCGCCCAAGCGGCGGGAACAACTTGTTAGAGGTTTTTTCGCATTCCCGACATCGCGTCAAAAATGCTGGTGATGATCGAGTAGACCACCGCCCCCACCACCAGGGCGATCACCACAATGATCACCGGCTGGATCAGGGCCGTGATCCTCTGGATCCGCCGGTCCATCTCCTTCTCATAGCGGGCTCCGGCCTTGTCCAAGGCCTTCGCCAACTCCCCCGTCTGCTCCCCCACCGCCACCAGGTCCAGAAACGTGTCCGCGAATCCGCCCACCTGGCGCAATGCGCGGCTCAGGGAATATCCCTCGGCAATCTGGTCCGAGGCCTTCTCCAGGCGGATGCGATAAAAGGAGTTGGGAGTCGCCCGCGAAACCAGCTGCATCGCCTGGAGCAGCGTGACGCCATTCCCCAATAAATTGGCCAAGGTCTGGCTGAACTGGGCATAAAACGCTGCCTCCAAAACCGGGCCGGCCACGGGGATTTTTACGCGGGCCTGATCCCACCACAGCCGGCCAGCCGGTTTCTGGATCGCCTGCCAGAACCCGATGCCCCCCAAAGCCACCATGGCGAGCACCAGCCAACCCCACTGCACCAGGAAGCGGCTGGAGGCCAACAAGAGTTGCGTGATCAGCGGGGGTTGCTGGGTTTTGAAAAGCATTTCCAACTGCGGCACCAGCACCACCACGAACAGCCCCATCAGCAGGATGCCCGCCCCGGTGACGAACATCGGGTAAATCAGTGCCTGGATCACCCGCCCCTTCAGGTCGTTCAACTTTTTGAGGTAAAGGACCTGCCGCTGCAGAATCGATCCCAGCGCGCCGCTCACCTCCCCCGCCGCCACCAGGTTACAGTAAAGGTCGGAGAAACTCGGGGAGGCTACCTTCAGCGCGCGGGATAGGCTAACCCCCTCCCGCACCTGCGTCCGCAGGCTCTCCGCCACCGCCTTGAGCGAAGACGCTTCCGACCTCTGCTCCATCATCTTGAGGGCGCCTTCCAGCTGCAGCCCGGCGTCCAACAAATCCCCCAACTCCTCGGTGAAGGAAATGATCTGTAGCTCACTCATCGGCCGCTCGGCCGTTGCCGGGCCTTTGGCTGACGATGCCGCGGGACCGCTCCCCACTGCCCCCGCCGCCTGCAACCGGATGGGCTGCAGCCGTTGTCGACTTAACTGGACCAGGGCCTCCTGCCGACTTTTGGCCTCCAAAGTCCCGCTCGTCCGGCCCCCGCCGGGAACCATCGCTTCGTAGGTAAAAGCCGGCATCTCAGCTCACGCCGTTTTTCGCCGCTTCCGTCGCCGTCACTCGGACGACTTCTTCAATGGTCGTCGTTCCTTCTGCCACCTTCTCCCAGCCGTCTTCCCGTAAGTTTTGCATCCCCTGGGACCGCGCCAACTCCTTCAGGGCCGCATTGGATTCGCGCCGCGTGATCATTTCCTGCATCTGGGGTGTCACCAGGCAGATCTCGTAGATGGCCCGCCGACCTTGATATCCCGTCTGTCGGCACCGGTCACAACCCACCGCTCGGTGCGCGGTGGCCGCTTTTTCCGGGGGAATTCCCACCTCCCGGATATAATTCTCGGAATAGTTCCCTTTTTCGCAACACCAGGGGCACAACACCCGCACCAGACGCTGGGCCAAGAAGGCCCGCACGGAAGAGCCCACCAAAAACGGCTCGATCCCCATGTCCACCAACCTCGTGATGCCGCCGATCGCGTCGTTCGTATGCAAAGTGGAAAAAACCAGGTGCCCCGTCAGCGCCGCCCGGATTGCGATCTCGGTGGTTTCCACGTCCCGCATCTCTCCCACCATCACCACGTTGGGGTCACCCCGCAAAATGCTGCGCAGCCCCGCCGCAAAAGTCAGGTTGATCTCCGGTTTCACCGCGATCTGCACCACGCCGGGAATTTTGTTTTCCACCGGATCTTCGATCGTCACGATCCGGCGATCCTTGGAGTTCAGCGAGGCCAAAAAGGTGTAAAGGGTGGTGGATTTTCCGGATCCCGTGGGCCCGGTGATCAGGACAATGCCGTTCGGCAGGGCCAAAAGGCTTCGGACTTTCTGTTCATTGACCGGACTGAGGCCCAGCTGCGCAAAATCAAACCGCTGCTGGCCGAGCAGCCGCAGGCTGATCGATTCCCCCGTCACCGAGGGAATCGTCGCCACCCGCACATCGATCGGACGGCCCTCAAACTCCAGATTGATGCGCCCGTCCTGCGGTAATCGCCGCTCGGCAATGTCCAGGTGAGCCATGATCTTGATGCGGGAAATCAGCGAGGCTTGAAAAAGCTTGATCCGGGGCGGCACGGGAATGTTCCGCAACACCCCATCGATCCGGTAACGCACCTGGAGATCGTCCTCGAGCGGCTCAATATGAATATCCGTCGCCCTCTCCTGTAAGGCTTCCCGGATGATCTGATTGACGAATTTAATGACCGAGGCCTCCGAATCGTCCGCGTCGAGAATGGTGGTCTCCTGCTCCAGGTCGCTCGGCGGCGGCAGGTCCCCCCGACCCTCCATGATTTCATCAAATGTCTCCGCCCCCACCCCGTAGCCGGCCCGTAACCCGTCCAACACCGCCCGCCGCGGCGCCAGCATCAACCGCGTCTCCCCCTCCCAAAACCCGGCCAGTGCTTGCCGGCTCAAGTGGTCAAAAGGATCGAAACCCAGCACGGGCAAAGGTTCGCCTTCCCCCGGAGTGATCGGCAAAAGCCGGTGACGCAGCGCGATGCGGGCCGGAAATTTTTCCCGTAGGGGCGCGGGGATCGGCGGGATCTCCCCCGCCCACACGGGCAGACCCAAAGTGTCCCCCAATTTTTGGGCGAACACCTTTTCGTCCACCTGCCCGGTGTCCAGCAACGCGTTGACCATCGAACGCTGGTCGGTGGCGGCCGCCACCACCGCCTGCTCGCAGGCGGGCAAATCCTTGGCGCCGGACTGCTCGGCTAGTTCGATCAGAGTCTTCCGCAGATTCATGCCGGCAGCACCCGGGTCAACCGCTCTGGATTCAATCCGGCCAGCTCCTTGGTCACAAATCGTCCATCCTCCCGGATCAGTTTTCCGTCAAAAAAGATCCGCCCGCCACCATGCGGCCGGTCCTGCAGACAGACCAGATCCCAGTGCACTTGCGATCGGTTCCCGTTGTCCGCCTCCTCGTAGGCCTGCCCGGGCGTGAAATGAAACGATCCGGCGATTTTCTCGTCAAAAAGGATGTCCCGGATCGGTTGGTGCAGGTAGGGATTCAAACCCAGCGAGAATTCGCCGACAAAACGCGCGCCGGCATCGCTGTCGAAAATCTGCTCCAACTGCCGGCTCTTGTCCCCAGCCTTGGCCTCCACGATCTTGCCCTTGGAAAATTTCAGACGGACGTTGTCAAACGGGATGCCCCGGTAGACCGCCGGCGCATTGA
>Ga0194123_10006194_pt1 | contig 12470 bp, 13 predicted proteins | sample TA2MahsurfametaG_5_FD_155479 | JGI IMG/M metagenome (GOLD analysis project Ga0194123, IMG submission 155479) | Freshwater microbial communities from Lake Tanganyika, Tanzania - TA2015023 Mahale A surface | ecosystem: Environmental > Aquatic > Freshwater > Lake | place: Tanzania: Lake Tanganyika... | reverse complement strand
GATCCACACAGATCAGGGCCGCCAGTACAGGGCCACGGCCTACAGGCAGCTGCCGGTAGCCCGCAAGATCAGCTGCAGGGTGTCCATCAAGGGCTGCTAGTGGGACAACGCAGTAGCGGAATGTTTATTATTCAAACTTAAGCATAAACTAGGCCACGGTATCGCTACACAGGCGTTGCTCTCACCCCAGCGGCTGATTAGGCAGCTGGCCTTCTGGAGCGAGGGCTACTAAAACCGCGAAAATCATCACTCAACGCTCGGCTACCTCAGACCGATCGACTACGGACAGCAATTCATCAACACCCGTACACTCTCACCCGTGATGCCCTGACACCTGTCCAAGAAATCTGGGCAAACCCATAGCATTTCATTGGCATCTTGAGCCCCCTGATGCCAACTCTCCACCTTCGCCGAATACTGGCCCCGCTCCCGGCAGTAGTCACCGAGTTCAGTGGCATTAAGCCCTGCGATCCCCAGACCCAGCTTGAAATGCTCAGTAGCACTCCAACTTTCTGGTTCCTTCTCGGATGTCGGGACCACCTCCCCCTGCAACCGCCAGCTCCTCCTCCAGATCTAGAGGCAGACCACGTGAATGCCCTGCTCCGCTGTGATCTGGTCCACGCTCTACCGCATGGAATCGAACATCAGCATTTTTGGCAACGCTGTCTCGATGCATTGCTCTGCGCCATCAAGCCAGCGCTGAAAAGTGATCGAAATTGGGTGCGCAACTTTACTGGAGAAGGGGGGGGTATCGGCTCGTTGAATTGCTTGGCTGACGAACCTTGTGGGACTACAGATCTAGAGCCAGTGGCAATGCTTCAGTGGCTTTCTGAAAGCGTGTAATCCAAGAGTCTGCGCATCTCAGGCGAGGAATTCATAGAGTTAAACAGCGAATCATATGAGCCAGATGCTGTGATGATTCCATTTTGAACAATGTATACTGTATCAAATACGCGAAGATCAGCCAACTTGTGTGCTGTAACTACTAATGTAAGGCTTGGGATCCCAAGTATGTTATCAAAAATAGATTTCTCCGTGTCACGGTCTAAAGCACTAGTGGCTTCATCAAGAATCAAGAGCTTAGGTGATCTTGCTAAAGCTCTGGCGATACCTAATCGTTGACGCTGGCCACCACTTAACTTGCTTGCCATCGCACCCAAGTCTGTGTGCAATCCATAAGGAAGTGTCCTGATGAATTCACTGATTCGAGCCTGAGTCAAATAGTGCCAGATTTCTGCATCACTAAGCTGACGTGGATTCCCAAATTGTATATTTTTAGCAACAGAACCAGTTACTAGAAATGTCTGCTGAGAGACAATTCCGATGCAATCTGTCAAAGGACGTTCATTCGCATTATAGAAATCTGGACTAAGGCAAATATCCCCAGACGAGGGCTTTATCAAGCCACTCATTATATCCAACAATGTAGATTTTCCGCTACCGCTAGGTCCTAAAATTGCAATCCTGGAGTATTTATTTATGCCAAGATTAATGTCTGACAATGCCATGCTAGTAGAATTGTTATATCTATATGATACAGAGCGAAGTTGCATTATTAATTCGGTTCCGATAGCATCTTGATGAGAGAAAGGAGTGAAACGCAGTTGCTCTGAGTCTGCAGCTGGTAATCGAATCACAAACTCTAGGTTCTTTCTTGCACCAGCATATAAAGCCCAAATACCTAAACTGCTTGAAATGCCAGAGACGCAACCACTAAGTCGCTGCAGAGCTAAACCGAAAGCTACAACAGCGGCAATACCAGTACCAAGACCCAACACGGTACCCAATTTTGCACTGAAAGCAATTAACAACGCAAAGACTAAAATAGGTAGGAGTGTTCCGAGAGGTTCGACAAAGGATGCATAAACAACCGAATCTCTTGCAATAAGGCTACTTTCATTAACAAGCTGTTCCATCTCGTTGGATGAAAATGCTTGACTGCTGTTCATTCTGATAAGTCTGTGATTATAGATGTCCTCGACAAAAGCACCACTAATCTTGGCCTCTAGCGAACTTAGCTTTTTAGATCGGGTGCTGATGGCGGGCAATAACTTTCTCTGGAAAGTATAGTAAACCAATCCAATGAATACAACGAATATCGTAGCGACAGGAGATAATTGAATAATTGCATAAAGATAGGCAAAGCTCAGAATCAGATTTTTTGAAAGACCAGTAATTACCTGGGATGTGGAATCGGTCGCAACGGATGCATCAGTGCATATTTTTGACAAATCTCCGAGATTATAATCTCGAATGAATTCATATGGAGCATTTAGTACTTTTTTGTGAGCGTATATGAAAGTACTGTTTCTACTTCTGATACAAATATTTGACATGCAAAAGGTGCTGGCAAATTTTGCCGCAGCACCTATGATTGCGGATACAACCAGTGCAAGTGCGATAATGCTCATCAAATCAATGTACGTTGTGCCAGCGCTCCATGCTTGAGCAGTTCGTACTATTATGTGGAGATATCTTGAAGCAGAGCTGGAGCTGTGAGGTAGATTAATTGAGGAGGCCGTAGTAGCAGTAATCCCGACCACTCCTAGAAAGTATACGAGCCAAATGTTTATTGCTTCTGACGCCGCCTGTAACATCATAGAGATAATATAAATAGTGATGTAGACTTTCTGCGCCAATGCTACATTTAAGATGTATATAAATATCAGGGACTGTTGTCTACGCTTTAGGGCGTTAAACGCGAGTTTGTGCAATGGGTGCTGTAGGTTATTGAAAGAAATCATGTGAATATTCGTGTTAGCAAGGCTCTGGCTGATCTCTTCAGCTTACTGCTTAATGTTTGATTTGGTGCAAAGCAGGCTCTTGGCTGGACGAGAGAGGGAGTATGAGAAGGAATGGAGTTGCTGATTAAGCTGCTTAATCTTATCGCTTCATCGCAGATTCTGGTGTATAGACTATATTTGCTGATGACTTTGTCACGCGCTATGGCTAGACTTGTAATAGAATCTTCGTAAGCGCTAGTATTAAGGCATTGAGATATGACTTGAATAGATCCAGACAGATCATGTATTGAAATCTTTTTGGTCGACTCTTCAGGGAAATATTGATCAATGTTGGGGGCTCCACAGTATATTGGCAGTGTCCACCCGAGCAACGGATCAAGCAGTTTTTCTGTGAAAATATGCTGAGTAATTTGATTTTCTATGCATATGTGATACTTATACGGAGCAATTGCCTGCCACTTATTCGGCACAGGTTTGCCAACAGCCTGGCCATATAGTGAAAGTGACTCACCAAAATATTCCTTAAGTTGGAATAGAAAGTTTGTCCGCTGCCGATGGCCAATCTTCCATGTCTGATTAGAGACAAAGGCTGATACTCTATTGGCTTTTGTCAGATCCAGTTGCTTACAATCAATAAGTTTTTGATATGAAAGATCCCTATTGTGTTTATAATCAGAATGATCACCCCCTATCATCCAAGGGAGAAATGGCGCAGCCGCTTCTTGATTCATGAAATAGAATGGATGAGGTGAATATATATAGTGGAATTGCTCTAAAAACTTTTTATGATAAAATTGAGAGACATCGTCAAAATCCCACGCGGCCTCGGCTGTCAAATAGATTAGCTTTGTTGTGTTACTAGCAATTATCGGGGCCGGCAGATCCTCAATTATAAATATAAAGTCTAGGTCGACACCATCGGCATCATTTCCTACAATTCTCACGTTTTTGTACAAATTATATGTGATTCCGGAGAAATACTGCAGGTCATCTGATGACGGTTGAGGAATAATTCTTATGTTCAGCATTTCTGAGATTTCCATATTTATGAAGAATTTCCTGCAAGGTAGCGCACTTGATAGTGCTTTCAAAGTATATCAGTTGAAGGTGCTCTAGGTAGATCAAACTGGTCATATGTTAACTCCCCACTTTTTAGTTTCGTAGTCCCACCAGGTTATTAAGCTGACAAGGGTTTGTGAGGTCGTCATGGTCAGCGTGTCATCTCCGATCCAATCATTTCACAGCCCAAGCATACCAACCCAATTGCCTTACTGACTGAAGTTAGTCGGGCAAGCTTGTGCGTCGACAAATTCATGTTCTGAGCCTCTGGCTGATTTGCCCGCTAAGGCTGGGATCAGCCTCCGCATCCCCCTAAAAGGTGGCTGGCCCGCCACCGCTCAGGTGGTGCCTCCGCCCTGATGGATCGATCCAGTGTTCGCCGCACTCAGCAGCGGACGCTCGATGCACAGCACCTCCAGCCAGCCCTGGAGCTACGCCATCAGCGGCTGCACCTGCCCACATCGTCAGGCTGCTGGCCGCTCCCTTCTCCACCGTGGCCAGGACCCTGAACCACCTGGGCCTGGGGCGGTTGCGAAACCTGGACCCCAAGGCACCTGTACAACACTTCGAGTTCGAGAAATCTGGCAATCTATTCACATCGACGTCTAAAAGCTTGCCCGCATCCACCAAGTCTGATATCGCATTACCGGCAATCGGCAGCAGGGACGCTCCATAGGCGTCGGCTATGACCGGGGCCACGTAGCGATCGACGATGGCACACGGCTGGCCTACTGACGTGGATGCCAGCTACTGGTCCAGGGTGAATGAGAGTCTTCATCCGGCCAGACTGGGACGGGGACTTGACCATTAAACGGACCAGGCACACAACTCAGGTGGACTGGTTTTTCTGGACAGGCCCCATCGTTAACCTCTGAGGTGTGGTACCGCCCCTGAAAGGGGCTCTCACCAATGAGCAAGCGCCGCACCCACGGCCCGGACTTCAAGGCCAGGGTCGCCCTGGAGGCGATCAGTGGCCGCAAGACGATCCAAGAGATTGCCGCCACCGCTGGCAGTGCTCACGTGCCCCCCCTTCATTGGTCCAGGCCTAATGAGAGTGGGTGGCTATGCAGCAACTGGTTGAGCTGCCTCCAGGGGCGTACGCCCCTGGAGACAGCTGCAGCTCAAGCACCAGCAGCTCACCACCCACTCTCATTGCGCCTGGACCAATGAAGGGGGTCACGTCACCTCCAGGGACGTACGCACTTGGAGGCAGCTCAACAGGGAGCTGCCGCATAACCACAACCATCCACTCTCATAAGGCCTGGACTGAAAAGGGGGTCACGTCACCTAGCCTTACAAGGAACGAACAAACGGCAAGGCAGAGCAATACATCAAGACTCTGCAGAGCAAATAGACATATGACATGAGCTTCCATGGCTCAGCTGAGCGCAGCCGCTGGCTGAGCCGCTACCAGGCGATCTATAACCGCCGCAAGTGCCACATGGCCTTGGTGGGCCGCACCCCTTTTCAGCAGCTCGCCCTGCTCTGGGCTACTGAATGACCTGGTGAGAATACACATGTAGCTACCGCCAGCCCGCCGTAGTCCGGATGTAGATGATGCACCGGCCCACCTTCGGTTGGGAGCTGTTGGATTTATCGCTTGTTCTGCAGGTTGTCCGCGACGCCATGGGGCTGGCGAGCGGCGGTTCCGCAAGGCCTGACACCACGTCTGGTCTTGTCTTGGAGATCAGCGGTGCGCATGAGACTTGCGACGCGGTGTCGACCCTACTTGAGCGCAGCTGTATCGAGCTCTTGATTCACCCGTCGTGAGCTATAGAAGCCGCGGTAGCGATCCAACACGGTCTGAACCTGGGCGTTTATGGCTACATTCTCCATGGCCCGTGGCCCTAGGTTCCGTTGCCGCTGCCGCCAGGCATAGAAGCCACATCGTGCCACCCCAAGTTGTTTGCACAGCCAGGCAATGGAGAAGCGTTCTGAAAGGGCCTGGATTAGCCGAAATTTCTCGGTAGCAGCTGTTCCTTGGCGAAATGCCCTGCCGCCAGCCTGAAGCATCCTTCTCCCTCTTGAGCTTCCTGTATTACTTGTGCAGACGTGCCAGTTCATACCGCTCGTCGCTGGTGAGTTGGCCTTGATCATGAGGGCTAAAGCCACCTCGGTCAAAGCGGCCTTGACGAACCCACTGGGCTAATCTACTGTCGGCTAATTACGTAGTCCCACCAGGCTGTTCAGATGACAAGGGGGTGTTAGGTCCATCCGTCTAGAGGTGCGAACCACCAACCCAGACCTGACGAAGACTCGGGCCGCACTGCGGAGGTTTATTACTGCCACTTAGCATCTTTGCTTGCCTATCTTCAGTTTAGTGCATTCTCATAAATATTGCGAAGCTGACTATTGGAGTTCTCAAGGGAAAACTTAGAACATACTGCACCTGCTTGTTTGGCGTATGTATGTATCTCTTGCTGCGATGACTCGATATATTCTAATATTTCAACAAGCCCACTAATCATATTCTCTCTATATTCACCGCAGCTATCACTGTATATTTTTTCCATATACTGGCAGTCATCATGCCAATCTCTGCCGTATCTTGTAAGATCATAATATTCTATTCCAGGATTCACAAGAATTGCACCCAGTTGCTCCATTAACGACTGTCTATGGTTTGCTGTTGTAATTACTAAATGTTGATTTTCTAAAGCCTCAAATACATTGCCACCACAGTCAATCCAAGTGGGACATAGCGAAACATCATGCGATGCTAAAAGCTTGTTCTTTAACCTTAATGGTAGAGGAGCTGATTCAATTATTTCTATATTCTCAGCTAAGGGTAGATTCTGCTTTTGATTGGAGCTTAGTTTAGGGACTACCAAAGTCAGCTTAATCTGACTACTACGTAACCTCTTCCACGCTTCGACTACCTCTGGCACACACTTTGTATAAAAGTTACTTGCTAGGCAGAGCACTTTAAGCCTCCTCTTTCCTCTAGTCAATGATGATATTCGTTGATCTATCTGGCTTTCAGACAAAATCCTAATCAATCTAGGAAACAATAGCTGTCCGTCCACTATCTTATAGTCAAGACTGTCTCCATAAAGATAATGAAATTGCTTGACTATCTGGCTACTGGGCAATATTATTGCCTTTACTCTCTCGTTACTCAGATACTCTAAGCAATTTTCAATATCATTTTTTGCGGGGTCTATTGTCGACAATCCGACTGACTTCAGGAAAACCCAGGCGTTATCATTAGGGTCAAGAACTACGGACTTCCCTTTTTTCTTTAACTCTTCAGTCTCTTGCCCCAGTATGTGGCAAAGTTTTGCATTCTTATAATTACACCAACGAACCGGAGCCCTGCTTCCATACCAATGTGTCTTTAAATATGGGTGTGTTCTATATGTATCATATTGATAAAAAACTGGTAAATGACGTTCATAATTAAACCTTCTTAGCATTGCCTGATATGGGACTCTTACCGTATCAGGCCTTAACAATCCTCGCAAATAGCCTTCTCTTAAGTATGCTTGTATGGTCATAATACCTTGCTTGTGACTATTTAACGGGAAATTAGTTCTCTGATACGGCTAACCCACCAGTCTAAATATATTGCAGGGTAGTTATTGCTCATGATCGACTTGTATATATCTGTTTTGTCTGATGCAGATAATCTAAGAAAATCCTCATAGTTCTCGCATATATAAATCGGCAACTCAATGTCGCTATCGTATATATAAGACATTCGCTCTATCACGGGAATTGATCCATGGTAGATAGCTTCCCAAGTCCTGTGGCAGTCTATTCCATTGCCGGGTGGGCTTATTGTGAAATATGATTGCGAAAGTGCGCTTCTATAGTCTTTTGCGGTCTTGTACCTTCTATTTATCAAGCCTGCTGCTTTACATAGCTGTTCCACTCTATTCCGATGAAACTGATTGGATGATGTGGAAAAGCTCACCATTAGCGCCTCTTCAATCCCCTTTTCTCCATTTAGCAGCCCATTTAATGCATTATAGTAATGCATAGAACCATTCCTTCGTAAATGCGCATTCTCAAGGCCTATTGGTATGTTATGTATAAAAACATTGTCTGTCACTATATTCGTCGCGAATAGATGGATTTTCTTTGTTTGTGCAAATCTTATTAGCCTCTCTTCTGGCGGTCTATCTGCATTGTGATAAATGATACCTGCAAAATCTTGCAAATATTCTAGATTCTTTGATAATTCAACTCTATCCCCTTCAACAAATACCAGTGATTTCATTCCAGCATATCGCACCGTTGACGCAGTCTGTTGTGACCGTAAATATGCCACATCACACATATTCATAAACGTATCACCTGACAATAGTGGGTAGTGCGCTACCCGTGGCTTTGGTTCCTCATATCCACAAGTCATGAGATAGCCATATAGAGATTCAACAGTTCTTCCCTGGAGACTCATAATCTTTTTGATGATATGCTGTGTTAATTTCATCAGTTTTCACGGATAATACCGGATAATACTCTTAATACCGTTTCTCACGTATGTCTTAAACCAATCATACATGTAATTTGTTGGACCAAGTATCAGTAAATATCTTTTCCCCACGATACTCTTCTTACCCAATACAAGGTTTTTCCAGATGCGTTTCCCTCTTAACAAGCTAAGAACTGCCGAATAGTTTTTACAATGCGCATGAATATTGTAAACAGTCTGATGTTCCGAGACTTCAATATCCGAAGTTACTCTTAAATATAATGTATGATCATTCAATTTAATATTATCTCCATGATCCCAGTCATAATAGCAGTTCTCATTTATGAACATATTCTTCGTCGGCTTATAACGTGCATGTATTGGGTCGATCCCCAGCAGATATTGGCCTATTGAGGCAGCATCGAAGATGCCCCCTACCCTCTCCGGGGGCACTATATCAAAGAGATGCTTATTATATGAGTATGATTCTGTCGGCAAGGCGAAGAATTCTTCCGGATTAATTGTTGCGAACTTTCCCAACGCTTCCATATCATTTGAGGCCCCATATGTCTTATATACATCTATCAACCGAAGCAACGAATCTACCCTGTTAATATATATCAAGCTTCCTATAACTCGTGTGAGTGAGTCTCTGGGTGCAAAGATACCTGAACCGATCGTACATAGTCTTTCCTCTAATCCACTTATATTGTTTATTATATTATCAAGTTCTATATGGAATACATTTTCCAATGATCTCTCAATGCAGTATTTACTAAGTATAAACAATCTTAAACTTGTGTGATGCCAGAACCCAGACTTGGAAGAAATCGCATTCTTCGATGGTGGATCAATATAATCTGCTCCCACATTATCAATGATACCTCCTATATCTCTTGGGACTTTCTTCTGTGGCCTATCTGTAATTATTATTATCTCTCTACCAGAGTTATATCTCTGCACGTGACGTATAAAACTGTATGACCACCAGGGTATCTCCGAGCCAGTCCAAATATATATAATCGGAGAGCATTCACGATTCAGCATATATCTACCTCTCGATCCATTGACGCCCTCATGTTTGAGTAAACTGCGCGTACAAAACCAATCCATGACATCTTACAACTACTATCTTTCCTGCTTTCATATGTGTAGTGAACAAACCCTAATATCCTAAGTATCTGAATCTGGGCATTAGAAATATCCTGAGTTAGTTCCCATCGCATAAATCGAATCTTTTCTTGTCTGCTTGGATATATAACTTCATTTATATACCCAATAAGCTCGTATTCACTAAAGCATGACGCGCTTCCTTTAACCCCCAATGCTGCAATCGTCTGAATTATCATTCTTGATACAGATGTAGATAACTCTTCACCCTCAATAGCTTTTTTACATAGTAGCCGTTCAAGCATTCCCTGTGTATGCATAGAAATACATGCAAACTGCGTCACATATGAGTATTTTGGCCAGAAATACGAGTCGGTCATCTCTAAGATTGACCAAAAGTACTCTTTTGTGTATTCATATGGCGATCCAAATAAGCATATCTTATCTTCTCGCACAAAGTCTATCTTCTTTAATGGAATTGTATCTGCATCCCAAATTACTATATATTCCCCTTCGGACAATCCGATCTGAAGGCATTGTGCTAATTTCAACAACTGCTGATAATACCACTTTATCCTCAGATCTTCATAGTCTTCGCAATGCGTCATATTTTCTTGTATGATCTTCTTCAAAATATCCATGCTGACTAATCTGTTTTCATCGACTATTTGTACATGCCCCCACTTTTCAAACGCCTCTTCAAAGTACTGCCTATCTCCGCAAGGAACTATTATATAATGTATTAAGGGTTTGTACCACTTAAGTATCATTGGGATTGACACTTGTAGTTCCCGGATATTTTGCTTTAACGCTGTACTGCAGAAATAGTATCGTTTGCCCATATACCTAAATGACTAGAGAGCCTGGCATTAAATTCCAGTTCTTCTTTCTCACTGGCGTGTCTACTGTGTACATACAAGGCATTATGCATCTCAACTTACAGCCAATATTATTTCTATTGAGCATCGCAGCAGTGAATGAGTATGTACTGTTGGATATAATGTTCAATGCGGCAGAGTTAAGAATCGACCAATCTTCAAGGCTGGACTTATTAATCAATATCACCTGTTTAAAACCTAATGTCCAACTGCTATATGCCCAGCTCCTGCACCAATCTAGGTCGTCACTCACTATAATAAGCGGATGATCTCTAAGCTTTGTAGGAACTTTTCCTATGGCGGCTTCTATATATTTGACCGTATCATATGCAGATCCAAACATTGCATATGTCTCTTTATCTTGAAAATAATCTCCACGACGCACATGTATTGCCACGTATTCCCCAATGTGAATTCCACTTGGCAAGACCAACTCACTTCGTCCCCCTATTATTTTTTGAGGTTCACAAGCAATTTCCATGTACGGTTCGAGATTTTGCCAATACCCATCAATTGTTAGCTTCAATGATTTTCGCGTTGACCTGCCACGCTCACTTCTTTCATCAATCAATGATTTAATTTTAACAAGAGGAGTTTCTCTCCAGAGTCTTTCTGTTTTCTCTTCGCTTATTCTTATGCTTCCCCCATTTCTTAGCCTATGTTTCAGCAATAGCTTATATACAATATCGTTTGCCCCTGCTAAATTTAATAGCCTATATTCATGTTTTTTCTCAGCCCTTTCTTCTGAGACTTGTACCGGCAATATCTGGTCGACTTCTGTGTTTCGGTAGCCTTCTTTGATATACGTTGATTCTAAATATTCTACGTTATAAAAATCAGTTTCTGTGCTTAAAAATCTTCCCGCTAGCGCCTGGAATATCTGATTGCCCAGTCCACCTGTCAATACTACTTGTAATCTTATATTGCACATTGTTTCAGCCTCCATTTCGCCTCAAGCCGACAGTAACGCTTGTTACAGGCTTAAGTATCTTTTTAACTCCTCTTATCCAAGCCGACAAGAAGCTATCAATACAGTAACGTATTAATCCTTTAATAGCATGTACGTAGAAGAAATTGTAAAAAGGTGTATTTAGTGCCTGTATTCTTTCGTGCTTCCTGTTGAGTTTTGGAGCCCCGCAGTAGCTCTCTTCTCTGCCTGCATTTATATCAAATGGCAAGGTTGGATTATGTGCTCTATTGTTGTGCGTCGCGTCACTGTTAAACCCTATATTGCATGCCATCCTTACGGAAGGCATTACCGTAAGTTTATCACATGTAATCAGATAGTACGCGAATATGTAGTCCCATGCAGCCAGCTTTTCTTCGTACACCATATTAAGACAAAGCGCAAATAGCAATCCTTTGGCCAGCCCAATTTTTGGCGCTAGTGTGACCCATAATACTATGAATGACTTAGGCATCCCGTCCTTTTTTTCTATATATTCTCTCCATGTGCTCCCCTTGCTCGCCCACCCCCAAATAGACGGTATACGTGTTAAAAAAGCACTTTCTTTCTTTATCTCTGGTGCTAATTCTGGATATGAACAAGCAGATGTTACGCTGACTTCGGCTAGTCCTCCATAACTTCTTGCAAAGCGAAAGAAGCTCTCTGATAATATTATGTCGTCTTCCAGCACTATTCCAAAGTCTTCGTTTTCAAAGAACCATGTTATCGCTTTTTCGGGAAATAGCCGGCACCCTATGTTTTTCTCGCTAAATAAGTGATATGTAGGAGTTCCTGTCGCTAATGAAAAATCGATAACAACCTTTCTTGTTTTGTCAACCTTTGATCTGTCGAGATCGTCCTTTGCTCCATCGACAGCAACGTATATCCTGTTAACAGGCATTTCTTGGAGCCTATGAAGAGACTCTCTTATTAGAGACGGTCTTTTGTATCCTATAAGCAGGACGGGGGTTATGATTTCAGGCATATATTTACCCATCTCGCTTTTTCTAGCGCCAGAATAATTGAAACAACTTTAGTTACCCGGCCTTAGGAGGTGACTTCCTTTGCCTTCTGGGACAATGATAATTCTAATCTTATGTTTCCTTTTCAAGTAGGTCCTTTGCTTTCCTTGCGACGTTCTCAGTTGTAAAGCCGAACTTCTCCATCAGCAGCGGGCCAGGCGCGGAAGCACCGAAGCGATCGATGGAAACGGTGTCGCCTTCAAAGCCGGTGTATTTGTGCCAGCCGAAGCTGCTGGAGGCTTCCACCACCAGGCGCTTGCGGCAGGCGGCGGGCAGCACGCTGTCGCGGTAAGC
>Ga0194123_10006193_pt1 | contig 12470 bp, 10 predicted proteins | sample TA2MahsurfametaG_5_FD_155479 | JGI IMG/M metagenome (GOLD analysis project Ga0194123, IMG submission 155479) | Freshwater microbial communities from Lake Tanganyika, Tanzania - TA2015023 Mahale A surface | ecosystem: Environmental > Aquatic > Freshwater > Lake | place: Tanzania: Lake Tanganyika... | reverse complement strand
ATATCTAATTAATAATTAATATGTCAAGTATTATCCCAGCAGAACAAATATTAAAAGGAAGCAATGCGCAGAGAATTTTAGAATTATTCGGCGATTCATTGTCGTCTTCATACATATCAACATATATTGATAAAATTTTTGAATCAAATAGGGCTAGATTATCAAAATATAATAGTAATTCACTAGAGACTGATTTAAATGAAGATAATTTGAAAAAAGAAATAGAAAGATTACAGCTAACCCAAGAAAAAACGGATGATCTAGCAAATTTGAAAAAAGAATATTCAAAGTTTAGTAAAGATATTTTATTTGAAGAACGTTTCGAAAAATTAAAACCATTTACAATTATTGGAGTAGGTGCAGATGGCTCCGGCAGTTACCCAGTAAATTTCAATCAAGAAACGAATGATGTTAGAAAAATAATACAAGAAGCAGAAACTCAAACAAAATGGAATCCATCAGCTGATGATGGTGAAGAATACCTACAGGAAAGTGTTAAAAATGTATGTTTTTGGCAAGCAACTAATATTGCCCAATTACCAATTGGTTCTCCAGTAGAAGTATGTTCTGCAGTAATCCAATTACTATCACCTATGAAATTTAAAGAATTGGTTCCCCCAGCAACTTTCCCAAACTCATATACTGGAAAACAAATTTTAGAAAAAAGAAAAGAAATAAGTGGTCTTCAATATTTAATTGATGGTAATTTAATTGAATTTGATAATAAAAATATTACAATTAATGGTAAAAAAGATTTTGAAAAACAAATTTTTGTTAGATTTGGAATGAATGGAAAAAATGCAAATTCACAACTTGGTGTAAATATAAATTTAATTACAGAGCTAAATAATATAATACAATTTCAATGTACTAACAACAATCCATCAAACAGTTTAGTATCAGATGGACTAATAACCTGCCTAGCTTTAATTCATAATTCATCTACTCTTACTACACCAAATCAAAGAGCCGCAATTTTATTTTTATTTACTATTTTTTTCGAATATGGCTGCTATATTTTTAATATGTATAATGAATATTTAATTAAAAAACTTGGTAAATCAGAAAGTGCATTATTAGAATTTTATAAAAAAGCAAATCTATTAATGTTTAATAATTATATTCTGTTAATCAATTATGCATTAATCAGAAAATTCAAAGTAAAAAGTAGCGGCGATGAATATTATGACCCGAGTGATTTTATTTTTGTTGATGATGGAGATTCAGGAAATGCTCTATCGTATGACAAAAAAATGTTATTTAAAAATGCTAGAAGAATATATCCCAATGAAATAAAAAAAGGAAAAACTATCCGAATTTTTTTTAAAAATGAATTATATACACAAACGGAATGGAATTTAGATGCGGACCAATTTACTAGAGATAAATTCCCAATTGCTTTTAATACAGATATGGATTTAAGAGCTCCAACACCAACAATTGAAGATGTTGATTATGAAAGAACAATTGGAAGACTAACGAATTTTTTATTACAAGATAATAAAGGCGAAATTCCAAAAATGGGAGACATAGTTATAGCAGTTGGCGCACCTTTCCAAAATGAAGATGTTTTTAAGCAAACATTTGAAGCACTGGATGCATACTATGATTTTATTAGAAATTCAAAATATATATATAAACAATACATGGAAACAAAACTAGATATTTTCCGATCTAGTTATACAGCAAAAGATATTCAAAAATGGTATAATTTATTTATGGATAGATTCAAAATAGCTTTTACATCTTACTCCAATCCTGAGCAACAACAAAATGAAATTTTAAAGATCATTGACCTTGTCATAAGAGAATATAAAAAATTTCGCACAGCTGAACTTGACTATATGGATACAAAAGTAACATTAAAGAAAAACACTTTTGATGTATCTAAGGAACGATATAATGGAATCATGAGTATGAAATACGGATTAGCAGCTGAAATGATAATTAAAATAGCAGAACTTACTTTTTTAATTTATCAAGGAAAACATCCAGGAACGCCATCTATTTTTATATCTGAATTATACAGTATTAAGAAAAATGCTGATAAAGAAAACGCTGAAAAAACTAAAAAAAAATTAGAGGCAGTAAAAACAGCCCTTTACAGAAAATTAGGAAAAAATGCGAATCAATCTTCAGTATCATCAAATAGAACAGTTACTTTAGATAATTTACCGCCAACACCGCCTTTATTTACACAAATATTTAATACAGCATTATCACAATTAGGTCTTTCAATTCAGGGAATAAGTAGCAAAACTCCTGGAATGAGAGAATCTGGAAAAATTAATTTGACTGCCAATTTGCGGTTAAAGGTAGAGAATATTAAATTCTGGCAAGATTTGCGAAAATTATTTAGTGGTCGCACAATATTACTTCCAGTTGCGAAAACAAGAAATAATAAATTTAATGATAATGATTTTTATGTAGTTGATGTATTTAAAAGTGTTCTATTTAATCAACTAAAAATTTTTAAAATTACTGAAAATGGTGTTATTAATAGTAAATTGGTAGATACAGTTATTTTAAATAATAGCTATATAATGATGTCTGTAAATGAGAATGAATTAGCAAATCCTATTTCTTGGCGTTGCATAAATTATAAAAATATTGCAAAATTAGTTCAAGGAGAAGGAACTTTTAAAAATATTAAGACGGCTAGGGGTGCATTCTTTAATTTACTGGCGAATAATGCAGTTTTATCAAATTTAATGAATGTAGAAATCCCCCCTAATTCTAGTATTACAGTTGGATTAATTAAATATTGTAATTCAATTATGAAGAAAGAGTTGGCAGATTGCACAATTTTAATTAGTAGAAATCAATTTGCAAAAACAGTTCAACCTCAAATGGGAACTTTAACTGGTACTAGTGGAATTGATCTATTAAACGGATTATCTTATTATCAAAGAGAAGGCGCTATTGCAAAGAGAACTGAAAATATTGTAGTTAGATAAAAATAAAAAATCTAAATTTAAATAAATGGCTTTAAATTTAGATTTTTTTAATAATTATTATAAAAATAATACAAAAAATAATTCATCAAATATAAAATATTATGCTATCCCAACTACTAGCATAAGTTCAACAGAAGAAAAAAAAATGAACAATTCTTCAACAACTAGTTTAGTGACTTCAACTGAAATCCCTGTATTATCCAATGAAGCTTATAATAGAATGTTTGCGAATAATAATTATAGAAATAAGAATAATAAAATTATTGAGTTTTTACAAAAGAATGAAAATCAATTATTCGCATATTACAATAAAATAAAATTAATAAGAGGTTTAAAAGAATATGAGGAATATTTGAAAGGTCAATTGGAAATATATTTAAATCAAAAAAAAGAATCTGAAAAAACAATGTTTTCCATAAAAAAATATTTAGATTACATGAAATCAACTAATAATGGGATTTCTTCCCCATTTTTAGGTAGTTTTGAAAATAAATATAAAATAGAAGAAGTGACTATACCAGATTTAATCGGAATTACAAAAAAAGAAAAACAAACATCGCCAGAAAATATTATATTTATTTTTACTCTTATCGATATTTTTTTAAAATTACAACAAAATAAAAATTTATTATATACATGTATTGAAAATTTATTACAATTTATTGGTCCAAAGATATTGCTATTATTATCAAGTGGGCAACCACCAAATTCAATCTTTATTCGAGAAGAAGATTATAGTAAAAGTGAAATTAATACGATTCAAGATATCAATAATTTGTATTTTTTATTGTCTAGTTTATTAGAAAATAGTAAATTTAACTTAACTAAATTTCTTGGTATTGTTAAATCAAAAACAACCAATAAAGTTGGTGGGGCAGGAAATAGTAATTTATTAAAATTTTTAAAAGAAAGAAATAAGAATAAAACTAAAAAATCTACATTATCTACAAATAAAAAAACAGATGATATGGATAAAAAAGTGAAATATATACTAAGTTATGAAGCAATTTTGAATCAAAATATAAATACAAAACAGTATGAAGATCTGAAGGAAAAACTTAGAAAAACTTGGTGGAAGGAAAAATTTGATATGGTGTTAAAAAAAAGTTTAGATGACTTGCCAAAATACCCAAACACTTCTGCATATTTTGCTACAAGTAGTATATTACCTCTATTATTGGATGATAGTGGAAATGAGTTTGTATTAACAAAGTTATCTATTGAGTTACAAAAAGGTAATATAGATACAATCATCAAAAAATTAAAGGTTAAAAATTCATCTTCTTCAAAAGATGATTTATATTACTTAAAAGGTATATTAAAAAATATGTTTGAAAAATCTAATTCATTATTTTTACAAATATATGATCCACAACAAACACCAAATAGATTCTTAACTTTAAAAGATTTTTACACAAGTAAAAAAATATATACAAGTGAAACATTAAAACAAGATGAGTATATTGATATTATACAAAAAATATATAGTCAATATGAAAAATTTTATCAAAATTATGAACTACAAAACTTATTACCGGAAAAATCAAATATTCAAGAAATAAAAGACCAACAAAAAATTGGGATAAATATTCTAAAAGGAATCGGAAATTATTGTAATATTGCACGAAAATTCTTAGATAATATATTAAGAAGAATATCCACAAATGACGTTATGAGAAATAGATTAAATAGAATAAAAAGAGAAGAACAACAGCAATTGAAGCCTCAGCCTCAGCCTCAGCCTCAGTCACAACAACCGCAGCCAAAACCGCAGCCACAAACACCTAAGAATCAAACACCTAAGAATCAAACACCTAAGAATCAAAAAAATAAAAAATCTAAATTTGAGCAAAAAGATAAGAAAAACAAGAAAGATAAAAAAGATAAAAAAGATAAAAAAGATAAGAAAAAATAAAATTATAAATATTACTTTCAAAAACTTTATTCAATAATTCTCACTTATAATAATATAAATATATAGTAAAATTTATGATATATAAGGTATTGCATAAGTGTAGCTAGAGTTTATATATATTATAATAATTATATTTTTATTACAAAAAAATCTATAAAATCATCTAAATTATCCAAAAAAGCCATTTCAATATATTCATGATTTTGATATTTTTTTCGCATTATATTATAATATTCAATTTTATCTTGAAAAGATATAATTCTTGTTAAATTCTTATTAGAAGTGGATAATGCATAATAATAATTTCTACTATGATTCGCAAAAAATTTAAATTTGTAATATTTTGCTCTTATTTGGAAATATTCAGGATCCGCACCGTATCTAGCTTCATTATAATACCCCATATAGTTAAATAATTTTCTATAACAAGTAAAAAGAACTTCATTATTTATTACAGTCTTTTTAACAATATTTTTAGGATTATTTATATAGTATAATCTAATAAAATTAGTGCCATATCCCCAATATTTGATTCCATTTTTGTTTTCTTTTTCTAACTCACTAATTTCAAAAACGAATTTATCTGGATGAATAGTATCATCTCCATCTACATTCGCAATATAATATCCATTTGAAAGTAATATTCCCTTATTTCGCCCATAGAATGTTCCGTAGTTCTTATTATTGATATATAACTTTATTTTTGGGTTATTTTCATAATTTTTTCTAATTATTTCAACTGATTTATCTGTGGAACAATCATCGATAATTATTATTTCAAAATTTTTGTATTTGTTATTCAATATTGAATCAACCGTATTTTTTATGGTTAATTCATTATTATAATTCGGAATAATAACTGATAGTAAAGATGAATTCATATTAGCATATTTTTTTTCAATTGCTTTCTTAAATAATTTTATGGTTATTTTCACAAATACATCGATATTTTGAAGATCAATAAATTTTTTTTGAATTATTATATAGATTTTTGGATCATTCCATAAATATGTCTCATTATTATAATTGAATATTCTAACAAAAAATAATGATTGATTAAATTTTTTTCTTAATAAAGCAATTAAATATTTTTCTAACATATATATTTAATATAAAAAATAATTTTATTTTGAGAATTTATTATCAAGAAAACAGATATTTTCCGGAAGTTCTAATAGCGACACTTAGAATATCTTTTCCCATCAAAAATTGTGGAAAAGCAAAATAATTGGAGCAAATTTATCTTCTGAAATTAAAGAGAAAGAGATAACTAAATTTCTCAAAAATTTATATAATATATTATATAAATATGTTTGGTATATTTATAAAACATAACATTATTTTCTTTATTTCATTTTTTGTGTTCATTTTTCTTAATATTATTGAAAACTTATTACACTTCACAAATGGGCGAAAAGAAAATAAAAAAGTATTCCAATTTACAAGCCCAAATAAGCGCGATTGGCTAAAAATTGTAATTATTATGATCGTGTTTGCACTATTACAGGGTGGAATTACTGCATTTTTTCACTATTATATTACACACAAAACATAAATGAATAGGAAAAAATACACTTTTCACCTAACATCCATGCTATGCATACATAAACATTGGCACCGCTGACCCTTCTTTCTCCATCTTATTCTTATTCGCCTCATATAATTCAAATGCCCCCAAAACATCCTCCATTTGAATTACCCTTTCCAATTCCCCGACTTTAAATATTTTATTCTTAGCGAACGCCAATTTTGAGAAATGCACAAAATTCTCCAAATCGCCGCCGTTAAATTTAAAACTCCCCTGCTCTTTCTTGAAAAACTCCACCATCTTCTTTTCATCCTCCTGGTTTATCTTCCAGCCACTCCGTGCCAATATTGTCTGGTATATTTTGCACAAATCTTCCGCCGTGTAATTATCTATTGTAAATCGATAGGGAAAACGGCGTTCCAATCCGGAATTAAAACCGAAAAATGACTTCTCCAAATCCTCCTTATACCCCGCAATAATGCAAATAAAATCCGCCTTGCCTTCCGTCAAATTCTGATTTATTGTATCAATACATTCCTTGGCAAATGAATCCTTCTTTTCTTCATTCCCCAAAGAATACGCTTCATCTATCAACAGGACGCCCCCCTTAGCGGAATCAATAACTTCCTGAGTTTTCATAGCTGTTTGCCCCAAGAATCCAGCTACTAAATCGCTGCGCCTTGCAATCACTACTTTAGCTTCTTTAATAATCCCAAGATTGGCGTAAATATCGGCTAAAATATTGGCGAGCTCCGTTTTCCCACAACCGGGCGGTCCTTGAACGCATGTATGCAACATATGCGGATGTTGTGGCTCAATATTTTGCAAGAAGAACACCAATTGGTTGAAAATATTGGATTTTATGCTTTCCATTCCAATCAGATTGTTTAGCCTTTGCAAGGGATCCTGCAAATGAAGGAGGTGCGCCTGATTGAGGGAAATATTCGTGTAATTGGCAAATTCCACGTGATTTGCTAGATCCAGCAAATCGGCTAACCCTTCTATTTTGCGCGTCCATGTAGTTTTTACCCGGCGCTCACACAAATTTTTGGTGTTCTTAATAACACGCCGGAGTCTTAGCAAATCCTCATCCATTTCTGGTTCATCATCTCGCAAATGGTGTCCCATTGGTGGTCCCATTGGATGTGCCTTGGGCTGAGGCTGCTGAGGTATATCATAAATTTCGACAACACCCGCGTCTAAATATATGTAGTCACTAGGATCACTTGGATTCACATATATTTTCATTTCTGGCTCGATTGGCTGAATTGGAGGTCTCTGAGGAGGAACAGGAGGAATTCGTCTTCCATTTTCGGGATGGTAGCCTCCCTTATCATGTTTTTTCTTCTTCTTCGGATCGATCGACATTATTATTTATATAATTTCAAAAATCCCGATTTCTAGAAAAATAATATTAGAGCTTATAAAATGAGTGAAGACTATTGGATTGAAAATGATACTTTACACTTCGACGATTTGTATGATAGTATTTTGCCAATGAAAACTATACAGGCGATGAAGAAGTGCCAATCGATTCATTTTGGGATGGAGTTTAATAAAATAATTTACGCCAAACGCGACCGAAACTACCGAATACCAAAATGTATTACCACAATCGTCTTCTCTGAATTCAGTTTTTTTAACAGATCCCTCTTATCTAACGAAGAGCCATGGTTGCCGCCAAAACTAGTCAAACTCATTTTTGGTCAATCTTTTAATAAGCCCATAGATGGTTTGCCAAAAACACTAGAATCCCTAACATTCGGCGAAGATTTCAACCAACCAGTCGATAATTTGCCACCCAATCTCAAATATTTGACATTCGGTGAAGATTTTGATAAGTCAGTGGATTACCTACCAGATGGTCTTTTAGTACTAAAATTCGGTACATATTTTGACCAATCAATCGACAATTTGCCGGATAGTATCCAAGAGCTATCCTTGGGTGCAAAATTCAAGCGGAAAATTAATAAATTGCCGCAATCACTGGAAAAATTGTTTATAAAAGGAAAATTAGTGGATAAGTCGGAATTTCAAAAATTGGCAAGTGCATAATTATAACCATGTTTGCACATGTCTTCCAGACTATAAATACATTGCCAGCCTAATTCTGTATTTGCGCGATCAGTATTTGCATATATATATGGTAAATCTCCTTCTCTTCTTGCGGAATATTTTTTATTTATGATTACATTATTCACTTTCTCAAAAATTCTTATTAGTTCCTTCACGCTTGTGCCTTTCCCAGTGCCCAAATTATATACCCTTAATTTTGGTTCAGTTTCATCCATTATTTGTTCAAGAGCTTTCACATGTCCTTTTGCCAAATCGACAACATGGACAAAATCCCGGACACAAGTTCCATCTTCCGTGTCATAATCGTTGCCAAAAATAGTAAGAACAGGTAATTTCTTAGCACACACTTTCAGCAAATAAGGAAATAAATTATTTGGCGTATTATTTGGATTCTCTCCGAGTAATCCCGCTGGATGCGCCCCAATTGGATTAAAATATCTAAGAATCGTGATGGACCAACTTTTATCGGAATTGTATAAATCAGTTAAGATTTGTTCAATCATATATTTCGTCCTGCCATATGGATTTGTTAGCCCATTTCCTACAGGGGAATCCTCCGTAACTGGATATGTATTTTCGCCATAGACTGTCGCCGAAGAAGAAAAAATAATTTTCTTACAATCATATTTCCGCATTATTTCCAACAAATTTATGGTTCCACAAATATTATTGTCATAATATTGCAATGGGTTCGCTATACTTTCGCCAACTGCTTTCAAAGCCGCAAAATGAATAACTGCACTAATCCGATATTCTACGAATAAATTTTCCAATTGGAGGGGATTTCTCACATCTATTTTGAAAAAAAGAATATTCTTGAAAACTTTTAGCACATTTTTTGAACTATTGGATAAATTGTCTATAATTATAATTTTGTATTGTTTATCTAATAGTTCTAAAACTGTATGAGAACCAATAAATCCAAGCCCACCAGTCACTAAAATATAATTCATATTATATCCAATATTATATTTTCTTCTTAAACAACTTTATGTAATCATCCCGTGTTTTGCATTCCAATATTTCAAGAACATCCTTTTTTGGAAGTGTAAATTCAGGTGGAGAACACCATCCTGTTAATTTCGCGTATTCTTCTGGATGATCCAGTGCAAAATTCATTTCTATTTTGAGGAAAAACGTGATAACATCATTCCTGTATCTCATATGTTTGTTAAGTTTGTTGATTTCAATTTTTTTCAATTGTGCATAATATTTCCGCAGATGTGGATATATCTTTAAATATTTTTCCGCGTATTCCGGATGTTTCATAACAACATCCCAAAAATTACTCATATAATTTTTACTCAATTCAGAAGGATATTTCTTTTTCTGTTTTCTGCAATCTTTCTCCATTTTGGGAATATTCATGAGAACATAAAAAATTACTTTTGATAACTCCAGAAAATAATATGATTCTTCATCTTCGGCGTTTCTAGAGCCAGATGCTTCAAGGGTCATATCACCATAATCAATCGCCGATATTTGCAGTCCATTATGCGGAATTTGATCCCCTTGAAATTCATATGTTTTGTCTTTTGTGGGAAGAACCATGAAATTTCCCAGATGCACATTATTATGAGAGTACATGGCTTCGGACATTACAAAAATAATTTTGCACAATTGGAGCAAAATGGAATATATTTGTTTGGGGGATAATTTTGTGCCCATGAAATCATATAAGGTCGTGTCTCCTTTGTATTCAATCAAAAAATTCGCGCAAATATTGGACGCATTTATTTCATCCATTTTCGCCTTCAAATTGGTATTTTTTTGTATATTTTTGGGGCGTATCTGGGTATGTGTGCAATTGTCTTCTATGTTGAAGCCGTATAATTTGCAGAAGAATTTTTGAGTTAGCGGTGGCATTTTATCCACATATTCATAGAAAAACATTTCACGCCATGTAATTGAACGTGAATTTCTATTTCTATTTCCTGGAAGAATTTTCTGCTTTTTCAGTGCGTATTGTTTTCCATCAAGCTCTACCAAATATGTGGTTGCATACATTCCCGCACCTAATGTTTTTATTACTTTTATTTTAGTAAAATCCATATTTTTACAAAGATTATTTTAACACTTAAACCAGAATAATTTAACATAGTCCTCTTTTGTTTTGCATTCTAATATATCCAAAACATCTTTTTTAGGGAGTATAAATTCTGGTGGAGAACACCAACCAGTAACTTTCATATATTCATTTGGATGATCTAAAGCAAAATTAGTTTTAATTTTTAGAAGAAATATGTTTTCTTCATTTTTAAAATCCGATGATATACGCATAATTTGATCCTTAAAAGATTCATAAAATTTTACTAAATTGGGATATAATTTTAAATATTTTTCAGCATAACTGTCTATAATTTTCCCGTAATTTGATATCAAATTTCTCCAAATATAATCATTGTATTTGATGGAATATTTTTTTTCATAAGGGTATTTCTTTTTTTGTGCCCGACAATTTTTTTCTAATTTTGGCTTATTCATAATAATATAGAAAAGCCATTCACTTAATTGTAGGAAATTGTAATTATCGCTATATTTTTGATTTGTCATATTTCCATAGTCAATTGCAACTAATTGAAGACCATAATAGGGTATTTTATATTTCATAATTTCAAATATTTCATCAGTTGTTGAATGAACCATAATATTACCTGGGTGTAAATCGTTATGAGAATATTTTAGGTCTGAAAGTGTGATCATGATTTTACAAACTTGAAGTAGAATACTATATATTTTTTTTTTGGGTATATGATATTGTAAAAAATCATACAAATTCATTGAACCCTTATAATCCATAATTAAAACAATACAAATATTGGACTTATTTATTTTATTAAAAAAATCTAGTTTATTTGGAAAAACTTTTGGGCGAATTTGAATATGTTTGCAATTTTCAATTATTTTGTATTCATGCAGTTTGCAGAAAAATTTTTGAGATTCCGGAGGCATTTTATTTACATCACTATAAAATACAAGTTCTCGCCATATCGGAAATTTCATATTCTTAGTTTTTTCTTCTTCAAAAATTTTTTGGACTTTCATTGCGTATTTTTTAGCTTTATATTCAATAAGATATACTGTTCCTAACATCCCAGCCCCTATTTTTTTTATTACTTTAATTTTTGAAAAATCCATAATATAAATAATATTTTATTATTTTTTATTTGTAATACGGAATTATCAAAAATAAAATTATAAAAAAAATTGATGAATTTGGAATCAAAATATTAGTGTTTTTATTCGAATCGAATGTCTGAAAGTAGTATTCTACCTCTCAAACGGGGTGGTCCTGAAAATATTTCAGGACACAAACGACACGCCGGCAGATCAGCCAACCTACCTTGTGGTAAGTTGAGCCGCTTTCGATACAACAAATTTGTGCCCAAGAAGAATCTTGGTAAGAGGAAGTTCGCACCATTTAGTAAGTTAAGTTCTGACCCAGAAATTTTAGCAATCCAGAACTTTATTCAGCTATGCTTAGTTGTTGAAAGTGAGAAACGTCCGACAGCGGATGAATTACTGGGTCATATTCCTTCACATTTGACCGATCTTGTTACACAAGGTTTATTGGAATTGACAATTTAATTAGAAAATGTCAAAAAAATTATAAAAATACTTTGTAAAAAAATTGATGGGTTTGGATATTAAATACTTATGAATATATCTGTAAAAATGGATAGCTCTACTGATAGATCTACTGGTGAATTACCTCGTTCATCAGATGATGAGAGAAGCTCTACTGGTGAATTACCTCGTTCATCAGATGATGAGAGAAGCTCTACTGGTGAATTACCTAGTTCATCATCTGATAAGATGAATAGCTTTCATGACGATAAAGTTAAAAATTCGGATGAGATGAAAGAAGACCCTTCTCCGGATGATTTTCCGACAGGTCTAATTTCCCCTGATAAGATAAAATTTTTCAGGCTTGACACAATGTTGGGAAAAGGATCCTTTGGCGCCGTCTATCAAGCAACACACCTTCCAACTG
>Ga0194123_10006187_pt1 | contig 12482 bp, 13 predicted proteins | sample TA2MahsurfametaG_5_FD_155479 | JGI IMG/M metagenome (GOLD analysis project Ga0194123, IMG submission 155479) | Freshwater microbial communities from Lake Tanganyika, Tanzania - TA2015023 Mahale A surface | ecosystem: Environmental > Aquatic > Freshwater > Lake | place: Tanzania: Lake Tanganyika... | reverse complement strand
AACATTTGTGATGAGTTTTTGAGCTTCAACACAAGTCCAGAGAATGATTTCCATAGATGAACGATCCGTTCCGAGTCGGCTTACTTCCGTCTGTTTCCAGATGAACGTGAGATCATTATAGATCTTATATGCTATATAGTCAAGCAGTTTTGTAACATCTGTTACAATTTTATAAATTCTTCATGTGAGAAAATTTTGCCGGAAAAATTTTCCCCGATCTGGGAAATCACTTTCGCTTTTTCTTTTCAGGGGACTTATAACCCCAGAGTCTTGGATTAATCCTACCATGCCCAAAGTCAATATTCTTTAAATTATCACGAAACTTATCCCAATACATATCAAACAATTTAACTCTTCCTCCACGAGTGAGGTCAAAACAAATCTTATCATCAAACATGTACTTTATAATATAAGCATCATTTGGAGCATCTTTAGTGCAAACTTCAGCATAAGACCCATCTTGAATCAGTATCTCACAACCGTAACGTGATTTACAAGTTTCTTTTTCTGCGGGTGTCCATGAATCCATATGTTTTTCCGCTTTTTGTGCTCTTTCAACAACATCACTCAATTTACTCACGAACGTCCTCCCCACGTAATATCAGGATATGCCTGAGAAATAATCTCTTTAGTAATTTTATACTTTTCGTCAAGTCTTTTATCTTTACAGAGACAAATAATTTCTGCCTCAAGAGGATGAAGACCTTGAAGAATATTGATAAACATAGTTTCTCTACGAAGAGAACTTAGTCCATCATTACCACCTTTGATAAAATTATAAAACTTAGAATACTCTTTACGAATTGAAGAAAAACCTTGATCCTGAGAACCAAGTGAGTTACTACCAACTTCACTCATTTTGGTTACAGCATCTTCAATTTTTTCGCTTATTGTTCCACTGAAAGAATTCTGTTCTCCAACACTTGCATAAGGAACTTCTCCAGGAGGAAGAACGGAGATGATACTCTCATCAAAATTCCAAATAAAAATAGCTTTCAGGGAAGGATGCTCATATTTTTGAAGAACCTCAACTTTTTTAGCATTCGTTCTTTGCTTAGATGCAAGTTGAAGAACTTCAAAAGCAAAAGGATTAGCAGGCAAATCGTTAATTGGTGTTTCCGTTTTTGCCTGAACTACCGCTGCTTTTGGTTTTGTTGTTGTCTTTTTTTGTGTTGTCGTGCTCATAAAATTTCAAAATCTAAAATCATTTACCTTATTTAGTCTAATCTTCTTCATCATCTTCTTCAAGATCATCATTAAAGTAATCAGGATTAAAACTGATTGCTAAAACTTCATCAGGAATTACATTACCCTTTTCATCAAAGAATTCTGGGTGAAGTTTTGGACGGTCTTGATAATTCATCATATATTCTCTGGCAGTCCAACCAGTTACAAGTCCCACTACAAGAAACAAAACGGTTAGGAATGAACCAAAAACTAAACTAACTGCTAACATTTCTTTTTCTCCGGGAAATTAATTTTCTTTTCCTTGACTTAAAGGAAAATTCAAAATAGATAGTTACTTCCCGATTCAGAAAGCAAACCATCTTTTCAAAAATAATATGAAACGGTTGAGTTTGCTTTCTTTTCCCTCCATAGAGTAGAACTTCAACGCCACGATTCTTGTGGTCAGAGTTATTTATGTTAGTATCAAACAATTTGCTTTTCTTTCAAAAACTTAACTGTATCTGTGCATCCACCAAGTCTTTGCTCATCACAAAGCACTTGAGGAAATGTAGAACCTTCACCAAATTCAGCGTAAAACTCTTCTTTAGTAAAGTGTTCATCTAAATTATACACTACAAAGTTGCTTCCAGTCAACTCTAATACTTGTTTGACTTTATAGCAATAAGGACAATTTTCTTTCGAATAAACTGTAAAATTCATAGGTATCATTAATTCTTTAATATTTATTTTAGTATCCATCTTCATGCCAAAAACAATCGTCAAGATACGGTTGTAATTTCCAAGGAATTCCTGGAATATTCCATTCAGTTTTACCTAACCAATTAAAATCAACAATAGATTTTGGAAAAGATTTAAAAACTTTAAAAGTTATAGAATCACTAATCTCTTTGGCAGTGTTCCAGTTAGGAGCATTATCATACAAATACTCAGATGATTTTAAGAGCATACGATTAATAAATGATTCAAATCTGGCACAATAATGAGATCCTAAGTAAGTTTCAGATCTAATAAAACAATCATAATAATTACCTAAGTCATACTTAGAAATATTAATTAAATCCGTTATTCCATTTTTTTCTAATGGAATATCAAATAAATTAATTAATGATTCCGTTCTTCCCCAAAAAACATGATCTCTTGGATGAAATAATAATCTGGGATACATACCAGAAACAAATATTTTTTCAGATTCATTATTATAATGATCAAAGAAAAAGTCATACATTTTTAACATACTTTCATGACTATATTTTTGATCAGATCTTATTTTAATTGCAAAATTAGATTCACATTTTTTAAGTCCATTTAAAGAAGAAATTATTTGAAGATTTCTATTTCCATTTCCATAAGAATCTGGATATTTATTTTTAATAACTTTAATATTATCCTTACAAATTTTTATTTCTTCATCTTCCCAACATGAAACAATGACATTATTGACAAAAGGTAATTTCGAATAATATTCAACTATTTCATTAGTATAATGATAATACTTACCTTGAACTACGATGTCAAATTTTTCTTTTATCATAATTTATACCTCAATATCTATTTTTTTCATATGTTCAGAAATCAGATTATAATAATATGGGGAAACTTGATGCTCAGATAAAATTTCTAAAAGTAAAGATTTTGATTCTTCTGTCTTTCCCCACCACCAACCAGACAAAGATTTCTCAAACATAAGTCCATATTTACCTGGATATTCTACATCAGTTCTTAATGGTTTTTGATCAAAATTACAATATCTAAGTGCTTGATCAGAAACTACATAAGAATCTTGCCACCATGATCTCTCTTCAGAATATTTACTTAAGAGAAAATGTGCCTCTGGTCTATCAGGTCTATATGCTTGTGCTTGAAAAAGTAATGATCTTGAGCTTCCATCTCTTTCCCCTTGTTTTTTATAACAATAAGAACCACGAATTAGTGCTTCATAAGCAAGATCTTGATCCTCTGCTCTTTCAGCACATCTTAAAAAGAATGACAATGCTGGTGCAGTATGACCTTGATTTTCATACCATACGCCAAGATTAAAATTATGTTCGGCATTTTCAGTATCTAAAGAATAGTCAGTTAATAATTGTTCAAGTTCAGTTTTTATAATATCATTAGATAAGTTTAGTTTCATCCAATAATTCAAAACAAGTTCTCTTGCAATCTTATGATTTGTCTTATGTCCATCCTTCACATCATCATCATGACCAACAAATGTTGAATTGAAATTTAAGTTTTCAACAAATAAAGGAATAGTGTAAGTTTTTCCCACTGATGCAAACAATATATTTTCAATGAGAGGCATAATATCTGCGTTGGGTATTTCTAATAAGTAAAACTCATCTTTGATATAACTATCAATTATTTTTTTCGCATAATCACGAGTTAAAATATAAGCAGTAACTCCCCAATCATCCCATTGTCTTTCACGAAGTTCAAAAGTATCAAAACTATTTCTAATGGTAAACAACTGAACACACTCAGCATCTTCAGGAATTTTTTCAATAAATTCGCCCCAATTAAAATTCCAAAATGGAACTGTGTCTAAACTTAAATCGTCTTCACAAAAGAATCCATAGTCGTCTTCAGTATTTTCATACCAATCTCTAATTGCTTTTAAATGAGAAACACAACATCCTTTCGTTCCATCATTCAATTGATAGGCATACTTTCCAATAACATTATCTTTATCATCAGAATCAGCAAATCTTTTTGATTTAATTGCTTTTGAAATGATATCATATTGTTTAAATTGTTTTTCCAGTTCAATTTGTCTATCAACACTTTCTTCAAGAGTTATATAATAAACTGTTGGAAAATTTTGTAATTTAGATTTATCCACTTTATTTTCAGATGCTTGATAATAATTATGTTCAATGCTTTCAATATACCATTTTGTATTAGGTTTTTTTACTTTACGATTTAAAATAAATTCTTTATTTTTTTCAGTATAATGAGACACTAAAGCATAATCTACTTGAAATGGTAATAAATCAGGAGAATATTGTTCTCTCATTATATCATAAAAGTATTTTTCATCACGAATAGTATAGTCTTTACTATGCTCAATTCTTTTTTTATCTGAATGAGGTATATGCATAACTCTATAATCAAAGTTTAATTTTTTGTGATTTAAATTTAACTTCTCCAACTTCAAAGCAATTTCACCATCTTCCCATCCATAACTTTGTATAGATTCATCAAACCCATTTACCTTTAAAAAGTTTTCTTTACTGACAAAAAGTAATCCTTTCAAGTATTTAAAAAATTGAGAATGACTATTGGCATAATTTACTATCATATCAGCATTTAATGCCGAATAATTTATCATTCTATGTCCAGTTTGCTCATCAATATATTCTATATCTTGAACCTCAATGTTTCCAGTTAAAAATGAATTTTCATCAATCATATAATCTTTAAAAAAATTATAATATGGATTGATCAAATAATCACAATCAACTTTTAAGATATATTCTCCTGTAATCATAGAGGCAGCAAGATTTAATGGTTGAGAAAGATTAAAATGTTCTTTACCGTCTACTCTAATAATTTTAATTCTATCATCTAAAGACAATAAATCATCGATTGGATCATCAGAACTCCAATCAACAATAATAATTTCTTTTACTTCATCAAACATGATCCAAGAGTTCAATGAAAGTTTGAGAGCATTATATCGATTCTTACAAGCACAAATTAAAGAAATATTTTTATTCTTATTATTTGTTCTCATATAAAAAGCGTCACCAAAGACCTGACTGTAATACCATTCAACTTCTACTCTTTCAAATCCTTGTTTTAAAAGAAACTCATCTATTTCTTCTATTTTAGCATTTCCCTCATAGACTTCATCACGATTAACTTCACAAAAAATATAATTAATATTTTCAAGTGTTTTTATTCCACCCTTAAAGACTTCAAGTTCATATCCTTGAACATCAATAACCATCATATTATAATTTTTATAATTATAATCATCAAGTTTTTTCATTTCAACTTCTTCAGTTCCAATAAATGAAACTTCTGGATGAACAGTTAAATGAACTTTAGGATTTAATACAGAACTACTTTGCCCCTCATTATCACTTACATTCATTACAACTTTTTTATTATCATTACCTAAGGCAACCTTATGAGCAACAATATTGCCATTAGTTTTACTTATATTTTCAGTTAGTATTGAAAAATTATTTGATAGAGGTTCAAATAAAACTATATTATTTACGTTGTACTTTTGATAGTCAGAAATTACATTTCCATAATGACCACCAATATGTAAAATTCCAGTAATATCTAAATTATATTTTTTATAGACATAATCAAAATCTAATATCATTTTATTCTCCTATCATTTCAGCGGTGTAATTTTGCGATGTTAATTCAGTAATGTCCCAATTTGTCTTGGGTTGAATATAGTAATGTTCAATTGGATTATAAAATACATTCAGATTATGATTAATATGATATTGTGTTACAAGATATTCTGTGTTCCATTTTAATTCATCTCCAGAAAATTTGCAAGTCATATTATATTTTTCTTCGTCGGTTAAAATTTCTTTTTGATATCCAGAAAAATTAATAATTCTTTCTTTATTAGAATGTGGTATATGAATTATACTATAATCTAAATTTAGTTTCCTTTTTTCAAGACCATACATTTCTAATCGTCTTTCAACTTCACCGTCTTCTCCGCCATAATATTCTCCCATATTTTCATTCCATCCCCCAACATCTTCTAAAAACTTTTTCTTTACAATAAGAAGTCCTCTGAGATATTTGAAGTATGGATGAACTGTATGATCAACACTCAAATCAGTGTCGCCGCAAACAAAAGAAAGATCATTGATAGGATAATAATCAAAAATATTCCAGTATGGATTTAGAATATAATCACAATCAACTTTCATTACAAATTCTTGAGTACAAAACTTTAATGCTAAATTTAAAGGTTGTGGTTGATTAAAAAAGTTTTGATCATTAACTCTAACTACTTTAATTTTTGAACTAAGTTCTGTAATATAATCAATCGGTTCATCTGAACTCCAATCAACTATTATAATTTCTTCAATTTCATCATATAATAACCAAGATTGCAATGAAATTAATAGAGGTTTAATTCTATTTTTACATGCACAGACAATAGAAACTTTCATATAATTGTTAAACCTTGCTATACGTATCTTGGTTGGTCCATAATTGTTCCCTCCCGGAAACTAAAACTTTTTTATACTCATATTCTTCTAATAATTGATATATTAATTCAACCGATGGTATATTTTTATCTGGAAGTCCATATTCAAACTGTATAAAAGTTATTTTTTGTTTTTGAAGAAGATTTCTTGCGCCCGAAAGTATCTTATATTCAGCACCTTCAGTATCAATTTTTAAATAATCAATTTTTTCTAAACCTATTTCTAAACATAACGTATCTAAAGTTTTACATTCAATCTCTTGTTCTTTCACATTATAATTACTAAAACACTCCTGCATATAAAAACTAGAGATTACATGATGAACTCCAGGAAAAAATATTTTTTCAATTCCATTCTTATCAGAAAGTCCAAGTTTTAATAGATCAACTCTACTATCATTTTTCCATCTATTTTCATAAGTTTTCCAATGTAAAGGTTCAATACCAATACATTTTGCTTCATTGAGATTTTTTAAAATAAGAAAAGTAAAATCATCATTCCAATTTTCAACCCACTCTGCATTATTTAATTCAACTATTGGATCAATATTACAACCCACATCAATCACTAGTGAATCTTTAGGTAAATATGGAATTGCAAAATTAATACAATTTTTATAATCTAAACTCATTTATAAAATCCTTTACAACTCTTTGAGGAACTCTAAGCAAGTAAGCAGCATTATCCTGAAAACCAAATGTCATTAAGTAATCATCACCATACTCACACATACCAACAGCAAATTCAATCTCAGCATTCATGAAGGAAAATCTTGGAGAAACTTTAATTATATTCCAATCCTCATCCCAAACAACAAATCTATGGCAATAAGTACCGTCCTTTCTATCTTGAGGACTTCTAAACAAAAATGTCTCATGATTTAAAGTGATATGTTGATTAGTTTCAAAAGGAATCACTTGAGATCCTCCTCTCAAATCAATGCACCCTAAGTCTTTCCACTCTCTAACAAAAACTTGCTCTGTTGTGTTTGTTTCAATATTATATTTTACAACCTCCGTTCCATTAGTCCATTTGACAAAATGAAATGGCATATCCAAGATAGGCATCCAATTTTTTTCACAATAAGAACTATCATCTCCTGGAGTTGGAATACGATATTGATTAATTTCTTTTACACCATTCTCAGTAATTTCAATCTCAGAAAGTTCCATTCGACCAGTTCCAACAGTATCAAGATCTCTTCTAACACCACAAATATATAGTTTCCTATCCCAACGAACAATTCTTGCATCCTCAAGTCCAACAAATTCCCAAAGTTCTTTATCTGGAAAATTTGTAGTATCGATTTTGTGATGCCATTTGATTCTCATATTTTCATCTAACTCACACATGTAGTTCCATGTGCGAAGATGAAGATCATTCTCTGGATGAATATAAATCAATGGACCCCAATGGTGCTCAAATTTTTTCTTTTCAGAATGATATAAAGTGTAATTAATGTTCCTTAAATTCAAAAGAATTCTGCCATTGTCATTGTAGACAGATGGATTGGTAAGTGATGGTCCTTTTAAATCACTCGCAGGAAGAATTAAAGGATGAATAGATCCACCATTTTCCAGTGCAAGTTTTGCAAAATTATTCATAAGATTGAAAATAAATAAAGAAATATATGGAAAAATTATGAGCAGTTTTTTGAAAAAAGGATGGTATTATATTCCTAATATTATCACAAAAGAGGAAGCTTTGCAAATCAAATATAAAAATTTGATGGGAGCCATACATGATTTAGGTGGGTTAAAAACTCATTATGATCCAGAGAGAGGGAATGTGTTAACTTGCTATGCCCCACCAGCATGTGCATTTGTAATGAAAAGAATTCAACCAGTCTTAGAGAATCTTGTAGGTGAGGAACTCATACCATCTTATTGGTTCTCTACGACATATCATAATAAAGGATGGATGAATTGTCATACAGATCGTCCTTCTTGCGAAATCTCAGTCACGATGAACATCTGTGGGGATGCTGCATGGCCAATTAAACTTAAGGACTTAGAAGGTAAAAAACAATCAGTCGTAACTCCAGTTGGATGTGGTTTAGTATATCTTGGGATGGATGTACCACACTGGAGAAGTCCGATGAGAACTCATGAGAATGATAGATTTATGCAACTTTTTCTTCACTTCGTAAGAAAGAATGGAAAGTGTGCAGAATATGCGTATGATAAAAATCAAAAATGTTATCAATTACTTAATGGATCGTGAATCATAGGAATAGATTTTACTTCATCAAACCTACCATACAAAGCATTAATTTCAGAATGTCCTTGAAGTTCAGTTGGTAAAGTTGGAAATCCTGTTGGGAATGTTTGAGAATTTGGAAGATCTCTTAGATTTTGTCTCCAAGTTTTGAACTCTGCAGATACAGATTCACTCTGTTCTAAATCTCTAATAACCATCCAATCAGTCACTTCTAATATTCTATCACGAATTTCTCTGAGAATATTATATCTTTCTTGTGTTCTATGAGAATCAAAAGTAGAAATTTCAGAATCCCATTCTTGCTGTGTTAAAATTTGAAGACCTTCCGACTCTTCAAGAATATAAGACTCTCTATAAATCACATCATAGACAGTTTCTGTTCTTATTTCTCCAGTTGGTTCTACATCTGGACGTTCAAAAACAGGAACTTCAACTTGCCTTTCAGTTGAACTTACGATTGTAATATTTGAATTATTCTGATACTCAGTAAGTTGTTCTTGAGAAACAGTAACTTCATACTCAAAATGATCAGGAACTTCTGATAAGAAAAAAGGAACTCTTTCTTGAGTAAAAAGAGAAATCTTTGTTTCTAATCCTTTAATATTAGGCATCATCAAACCATATGGGGTGTCGATTGCCCACCCACCAGTCTCACGATTGATCCAGTAGTGTTTGATGAGTTGAGTCATTTTTAATAAACCTCTATATTGTATTTATCGGCAAGTTCTTTATCCACCTCTTCTTTTGTTTTAAATCCTTTGACTCTCATCCAAGTCACAAGAGTATAACGATTTCCAGAAGTTACAGGTTCTACCATATGTGTGAACCATCTTGATGATGGGAAGCATACAAGAAGTCCAGGTTCTGGTTTAATCTTAATTCTTAAATCAGGAAAAGAAAAATATCCACCTTCAAAATCATCGTTTAGAAAAAGAACTGTGGATAAATCACGATCAATTGTCTTTTTCCATATTTGTGTTCCATCTGGATTTGTCCATAAACCTTCAGCATCATTGTGAGGTTTATAGTGCCCTCCAGGTTCATAGCAAAGTAGTTGAGGTTCTTCACTATCTCTGACTTCAAATTTATAAAATGGATTGATCACATTTTTTACAATATCATCAAGAAGACCTTTAACTTGCGGAAAGACTGGAAGAAGATCTGCACACTTTACGTTTCTTGCATTTAGATCTATCTTGGATTGTCTTTCTCTTGTTTCATCACTCTTTTCAGCATCAAAGACTGCCATTTGCTCCTTATGAGAACTTATCATATGATCTGTCAAAAACTTTAATCCTTCCCCTGTTACAACTTTAGGTTGAATTAAAACATTCGCAAGAATATCATTCATAATAGAATAGTATAGATATTTTTATTTAGTTTGAGTTTGAGAATGGGTAAGATTATCTTTACCAGGAAGACTCATAGTTTCATTTGAAAAATCAATTCTTGAAACAGTATTAACTATAGGAAACCAACCACCAATAAAATACCCATAAAAATTACTTGAAACTGTTGAATGTCTATATCTTGCAGTCGGTAGATTTTTTCCAGGAGGACTTAGAGTATCATTTGAAAAATCCAATCTATTGATTGTGTTCAGTGAAGTTGGTCCAAGACCTCCACCAAAATATCCATAAGAACTGCTAGAAAGTGCTGCTAATTCATAATTGTTTATTGGCAATTTAGTCGAAGGAGAACTTGTAGTTTCGTTAGAGAAGTCAAGTCTTGTGATATTAGAGACAGCAGTAGATGGTGCCACAGTTAAACCACCACCAAAATATCCATAAGAATTATTCATAACTGTTGCCATACTGTCTATACCAAACTCCAATAATTGACCTGATATATTGTTTATATTCTCAGTAGAAAAATCAAGTCTTGTAATAGTACACAATCTAAGTGCTGGTACAGGTGGAGAAGATCTAAATCTATAACCTCCACCAAAGTATCCATAATTATTACTAGAAACTCCTCCACAATTAGTATTTACCGTTGGTAAATCTTTTCCAGGATCACTTACAGTTTCATTGGAAAAATCAAGTCTTGTAATTGTGCAAATTCTAGTAGTTCCTGGGGTGTATCCACCACCAAAATATCCATAATAATTACTTGATGTTGCTCCAGAAAACCTACCCCTCACTGCTGGTAAATTTTTTCCAGGATTACTTATAACTTCACTTGAAAAATCAAGTCTTGATACTGTATTAACATGCGGTGGTGAAAATCCACCAATCATATACCCATAAGTCTTAGAACCACGGAATATTGATTGTCCACCAGAGAGTGTAGACATACTTCTTGTTCTTATAGACAATTGAATGGAGGGTGAAGATGTCATTTCAGTTGAAAAATCAATTCTAAAAATACTACAAGTAACACCAGGAGAAACTAATGGAGCATATCCCCCACCAAAATAACCAAAATAATTACTTGAAATTCCTTGTGTAGATGTTGATCTTAATCCAGATGGTAGATTATTTCCAAGATTACTTATATTTTCTGTTGAAAAATCAAGTCTTGATATGGTACTAATGTGAAGAGGAGAATTATCTCCACCAACAATATACCCATAAGAAATAGATGAGGTTCCACTAGCAGGTGCACGAGCAGTGCTTAAATTTTTTGCAGGTAAAGATGTAGTTTCAGTAGAAAATTCTAAACGAGCAATAGTAGATATTTTACTGTTAGGATCGTACCCACCACCAAAGTAACCATACAAACCTAATTTATCATAAATTGCTGCGTGATCACCTCTTGTTGCTGGTAAATCTTTTCCAGGAAGACTTATAGTTTCATTTGAAAAATCAAGTCTAACAATTGAGCAGACATAAACAGCAGGAACGAAACCACCAACAACATAACCATAGGAATTATTATTTATTCCTCTTGAGGTAATTCTAACTGTTGGTAAATTTTTTGCAGGAAGACTCAAAGTTTCATTCGAAAAATCAAGGCGCCTAATGACACAAGAAGTAGGAACTCCTTGACTCCCACCAGCAAGATAACCATAAGAACTATTAGGATTGGAAAAAGAATCCATATTGCTAAAGCCACCATCAAGAGGAGCTACAGTTGGCAAATTTTTTCCCGGTAAAGATATTACATCAGTGCTAAACTCCAATCGATTAACTGTAGAAACCACTAAAAATGGAGGAATTCCACCACCTATAAAATAACCATAAACAGCAGACTCTGGCCAGTATTTAAAAGTATTTTGTGATATATTTTTAACTTGAAGTGCTCTTGCTTCTTCTAAAGAAAATACTGGCATTATATACCAAAGATAGAATATCTAGGAGTTTGCTTTTTCCAAAACTCCATGTTCTTGTATTTATTCAATACATACTCACTTAAGAACTTTGTGTTGTCCCGATGTATCTTTTCAACCTTATTTCTTACACTATGCATATGTTCTAAACGATAAACTTCATCATTCTCATCAAACTTTGGTTTTACATTTTCAAAAGTATGAGTAAATCTTGGAAGTTCTAAAAAGTCATAAATGCGATTAAGTTCTTTTTGTGATTGAGAAACTAAATCATCATACTCAACCAACAACAAATACTTATCATTACCCTTACGAAATGCTTCTGAAAGTGCGTGATACGATTGTCCAATAATACCTTGCGGGGACATTAGATAATCAGCACGATTATCATTATTGATTTCTATATTATTTTTAATAAGTGCTTCGTCAATAAAAGAAGTTGTCTTTGAGTGATAAACAAGATTTAAAAATGAAGAGATAATATCAGGAATACTTCTGACTGGACAAATAATCTTTGGTTCTTTTGTAATGTAATCTTGAATATGTTCTATCTGATTCACCCAACCTCTGGACTTATCAATGATAATATTCTGAGGGGTATTAAAATAATA